>Ga0209260_10000058_pt1 | contig 83039 bp, 71 predicted proteins | sample WorMetTypGCAVOLI_FD_187421 | JGI IMG/M metagenome (GOLD analysis project Ga0209260, IMG submission 187421) | Marine gutless worms symbiont microbial communities from Max Planck institute for Marine Microbiology, Germany - Olavius algarvensis... ...
TCAGGGCCGGCGGCCAATCGAGACATTTGAGCTTGGTAAAAAACGTCGAGAAGAATTGTCAAAGGAGGCCGCCTAATAATCACTGACCCGAGAGGGCTGACTGTCCGGGAGGTCTTTGACTTTTACAATTAACGAAATCTGAGCTCTCATTTTTTCTAAGTCGGAGTCGGCCACGCGAAAAGCAGGAGATCTGAGATTAGAGGCCTGACGTCGGGAAATTAAAAGAGAATAAATAGCCAGAAGTCGGAAGACTAAAGTCCGAAGTCGGACAAAGGGTGAAGGGCTGGGGCTCTGCCCCTTAATCTTGGCCGCTTCAGTCCCACCGAAGAATCCTGGCACAAAGGTATCTGGTGGCCGCACTCGGTATCGCCAGGGCTATATTACTGAGACAGGAATAGGGCCCGGTCGGCCGACTTGATGGTTGCCAGTGCTGTGTCACCCAGCAAACGCCGGATCAGGGCTCTGTTCACGCTGTTGCCCATGACGATGAGGTCGGCGTCGTTTTCACGGGCAAAGGGCAGCAGGTCCGATTTTGCCCGGCCTTTCACCATGTCGGTTTTCACTTCAAAACCGTGGGCCCCACAAAATTCAGCTGCATCTTTGAGCAGGAACTCTTCTTTTACAGGTCCCTCTTGGAAATGTACGATTTGAAGGGTCACCCCCGGCCAGGGATTCAAATGGAGAAAATGGCGAATGGCTTTGGCCGACTCCATGGACCCGCTGTAGGCGATAAGTGCCTTTTTAATGGGACGGTAGGTCTCCGCTACGGCCAGGATCGGCCGCACTCCCTGGGTCAGTAATTTGATAATGGCCTTGTCCGGGTCGGTGGTAAAGCCATAGTCGAAGATGCTGCGTAGCCCGAAAATGGTCAGATCGTTGTAGCGGGCTTCCGAAATCATTGCGGCAAAAGGGTCTTTTTGCTCATACTCGATGCGGCGGCAAACCACTTGCTGCTCACTGCAATGGGCTTTGAAGGCTGCAATGGCTTGATCCATCCCCTCCTGGGTAATCTGGGCTTTTCTTTCGCGCATGCGCTGGGCGTAGGCTTCCCCACCCGCCGGTACCGGTCCCACCTTGGCGAGTTTGCCGGTGTCCACTACCGTTACGCCGGTGAGCTGAGCCTGGTGCAGATCCCCCAGTTCGGTTGCAATTTTAGTGGCCACGGTGGTAAACGGTGTTCCGCCTAATCCAACTAGAATTCGTTTCATCATGTTTTTTGGGTCTCCCTTGGCGGCCCAATTTCCAGGGGTACGCCTTTGTTCGGTGTATATGTAGAAACCATCTCAAAAAAGTCTTTTAGCCCAAACTCAGCATTGAGCGCTCGGTTCAAGTCCTCGAAATACTCCAGTATTCCTACGGGTTAAACCTCGCGGTCGCCTTGCACCACGTTAGGCATTAGCTTCGCATCATTTTGAACCAAAATCCGTTTTTTGAGATAGCTTCTAAACACAGTGGTTACGGCCTGCCTGCGAAATTTGAACCTGGCCTCCGAAACGCCTGCGGCTGTGTTTCCCAATGTGGCGCCAACTATAAGATTAGAAAAAGAGATAGTATCTGTCATCAGGTTATGGTGTTTAGAATTGTAAATTTTCGCCAGACACAAATCTGGGTCCTTTATGCATATATGTCAAGGAGATAGCGCCTCATCAACAGAGATGAGGGGCAGGTAACTGTTAAATATTATTTCAGTTTAACCGCATAGATCATCGTCTGCATGTCAGCGCCGCTTTCGTTGGCGGCGGGTTGCGTTACGGTTTGCGGGCCACGGCCACCAGGCGGTGGTTCATGCACCCCATGTCCACGTCCGGGGGCAATGCGGATGCATCGTTATAAACGGTTACCTTTTCAAAACCAGCTTTAATCACCAGGGTTGCCAGGGTCTGCTGCCCGTATAGCTGGATGCCGTAGGTTTTATCGCGGATCAGGCCATTTTGCTTGCTCAGCACCATCTCCCTTGCATGGATGCGGCCCGCATTTACCTCCCGCAGACGGCAAACCACGATGTCATCACCGATCTCATGCCATGCCAGGGGCGTGATTTTGGTCCGCATGGCTTCCCCGTCACTCACGTCCAATAAAAGCCAGCCCCCTGGTTTGAGCAGGCGCTTGCCTTCTTTCAGGATGCTTAGATCGGCGTCCGGTTCGGGAAGGTAGCCCAGCGAGTTGCCCAGGATGAGCACATGGTCGAAGGTGGCCGGCGGCAGCCGGGTGCGGCGCGCATCTCCCTGCACGAACCGTACGGCGCAGCCCGTTTCGGCGGCATCCCGGGCGCCGATGTCGAGCAGCGGCTGCGAATAATCCAGCACCGTACACTCGCATAAGCCGCGCCGGCTCAGCTCCAAAGAGTGCCGCCCGTGACCGCCGCAAAGATCGAGGATCCGGTCGCCGGGCTCCAGGGGGATCAGAGATGCAAAAATACGGATCTCCTCCCGGGTAACCGCCTCGTCGTTGATGCTGCGGGCATCGGTTAGCAGGTAGACCTCATCGAATAGGGATTTCCACCAGTCCGGGTCCACATGGATGGTCATGTCTCCTCCAACTGGGCGCCGAAGCCGAACAGGCCGTCGGCCGCGAAAATGGCCGGCCTCCCGTGCCACGGCTGCAGACGAGCAATTTCCAATTCTTCATCTTCAATGTCGATGTATTCACTCAGGTCTCCGGCGAGCCACATCTTTTCCAGCTGGATGCTGTCCGCCCACATGGCCCGGCAGTAGGTTTCCAGATCGGTCAGCTGCCGATCCGTGACGATGCGCGGGCGCAGGGCGATCTTGATCGGCCCCAGAAGATAGGTGAATTTTTCTTTCAGCGCCAGCGCGTTCTGCTCATCCTGCACAGACACAAGATCCGCATAATCGAGCTGCGCGATGGTGTCGTTGATGCGGGCGACCGCCTCTTTCACCGTCAGGGGGGATTTCAAGAGAGCCAGCGGCTGCACGCCCCCGCCGCTGCCCACGTTGGTGGGCACGTCCCCGAAGCGGCACAGAAAACCGAAGACCGCGTCCGGACCGATCAGGCACCGGAAGTCTGTCTGGCGACTGCCCAGCACGATCTGCTCCCGGTCCAGGTCGAGTTCCGGCATGGCTTCACCCCATAGCCCCAGCGCGACCTTCTTCTGGACGATATACCCGCCCGTGGTCAGAGCATATTCGATGGCATCGTCTGCGCCGTCACCGGCCTGGCTGATCTTTACGCCGATGCCGGAGTAGCCGCGGACGGGCTTGAGCACCAGATCGGCCCAGTTTTGCCGGGTCCAGTCAATCAAGTCGGCGATATCCTCGCCCGCCGGTCCGGTGGTGCGGCGGTCGAAAAACCGTCGGGTCCAGGGGGTCCGGGCGACGGTTTCCGGATGAAAGCGAGCCGCATCCGGCCCGGTAATCACTTCAAACATGCTTTTCACATTGATCGGTTCGGTCCCCCGGGGATTGAGCACCCGGTTTTCCCGGATGGCCTGGTACAGCGGCGTCAGGTCGTGCTTGCGGTGCAGCTTGAGAAAGACGTCGTTGTTGAAATCCATGAACATCAGGGAGAGCGGTCGCCCCTGGTGGCAGACCCGTCCGTTGCGCAGCTCGAACTCGTGGGGGGCGGCCAGGATGCCGGTAATGCCCTCGACGTTGTCCAGCCGCTGGGCCAGATTTATGTTTTCGGTCACATCAGCCAGGGTCTCTTCTTCGGCCACCACGGCCAGCAGACCGGGGTTGTTGCCTTCCCTTTGGCGGTGGACGGCCAATAGCATTTCGGTAAATCCGACCACTGGATAGAACATGGGGTGGTCAAAATCCAGATCTACACCGGTGGGCTGGAGCGCATTGATCCGGCGCCACACCACCTTGGCGATTTCCTGGGTCACGCGCTGATAGTCCCAACCGCCGGGACTGCCGAGATTCCATTCCGAATGATAGCCGAGAAAGTGGGTCACGTTTTTCCTCCTTGCTGCAGTATCCGACGCTGTAATATTCGACTCAGGTGCTGGAAACCGATCTCTCCCTGCGCCAGGATGCAGCGGGCGAAAGCGCCCGGATCGGCGCCCTGTTCAAGATTGGTATCGTACAAACGGCGAAAGCGGCACCTGCCGATAGTGTAGGCCAGTTGGTAGCCGGGCTTCAAGCAATATCGCCGGACCATGGCCGTGGCCTGACCGTGGCTCATGCCCGCCGAGCACAGGACGGCCGTGGCCTCGTCAAGGGTGCGCCGGCGTGTGTGGATGTCGAAATCAACCTGGCCCCGCAGGGCCCGCCAGAAGCGCCGCTTGGCCATCAGCAGGTGATCGGCCGGGCCGGAAAAAAAGCCGGTGTCGAACAAAAGCTCCTCCGCAAAACTGGCCCAGCCCTCGTAGAAGAGTGGAAACTCGATGTGGCGTCTGACCGGGCGTGCATGGTTCCAACGGCTGGTATCCAGCAGATGATGGCCGGGAAAGGTTTCATGGGCGGACAGCAGCCGGTAATCGGCGGGGACCCATGCGTCGGCGCCGGTGTCTTGAATATAGAAGGTGCCGCCCCGGGGTGGGTGTTGCGGCGGCATGCTGTAGGCCGCATTGCTGCGCACCGGCCGCATATACACCGGGATCGGTTCAACCGTGACCGGACACTGCTGTATAAGGCCGGCCGACACCAGGCCCTGGGTGGTGCAATGCCGGTTCAGTTCAGAAATGGTGGTCTCGTAGATATCCCCGGCGCCACCGGCTGTCACGGCTGGGCGGGGCAGCGCGTCGACGACCGCCGGCCATTGTTCACCCGGTGCGATGGCTGCGGCCGCTTGCTCCGCCAATGCACGGGTTTCGGCAAGCTCCTGCTCCAGTTCGCGGGCAATGTCATCCAGGGGGAGCTGGCACCCCATGTGGTGATAGGCAATGCGTTCGTAAAGCGCCACCGGTGGCAGAAACGACTCGGTGACCGCCATTTCGGCAAGCTGGGTCTCCAGTCGCTGGTAAGCTTTTTCGAGAGGGGCGCGGATGTCTGCTGCCAGGGGCAGCAAAGCAATCCATTCCTGCTGCTTGCCGAGCATGTCGGTTCCCATGTCCCTGAACAGTCGGGGAAAACCCTGTAGATTACGCCGGGCCTGGTCGAGAAAAGCAGGCAGCGAAGCCAGGCGCGCGTTCAGCGGCTCCGGGCCGGTGGTCATTGCCTCGGCCAGACCGATACCGACGATGGTGAGATAAAAGGTCGGCTGGGTCTGGTGCACCCGGGCATGGGCGAGCTGATCCCCGAGGGTCCGCAGGACCCGCTGCAGCATGTCTGCATCGATGGCCCCGGCTGATGATGAGGGGGGGGCCAGATAGTTTTCGAGTGCGTGGTCCCAGCGATGCAAGCGGCCGATCGTGTCGTCGATGCCTGTGGGAGAGAAGTCATCCCAGCGGGACCAGGTAAAATCCCGGGCCCTGGCCTGGGGAAAAAAGTGAAATTCGTCGCTGCCCATGCAAACCGGAAACCGCTCTGCCAGGGTGTCAAAAGCGTCGTCGGCAAGACGGGCCAGCTCAGATAACGCCGAGTTGTTTTCGTTGTGGTCGTGCATTTCGATTTATCGGCTAACCGAAATATTCAATGAATTTTTTTCTACACAATAGATTTTATACTAAATCTTCAAGGATATAAGCGTTGATTACGGCATGGTTTTCAGGTGACACTCTGTACCCTGCGCCGATTTCCATGAACGCAGAATAATGTTCATGTACTATTCGGGCTTTAGAAGGGGCAGCAAACGCATTCAAGTCGTACCAATAATACCGAGCAGTGTCTATCGATTTTGTGAAACCAAAGGGGTCAGACCGACACATTGACAAAGTAGCGGGTTTTGTTAAGGTGTAGGTCTGACTTCTTGATTTTCAATAAGATATTCAAATGCGCGAACTTGCCCCCCAGCTTGAGAAATGGCTCCAATCCTATAACCAGCTTATCGAAAAACTGATAGCGGAAGGTTTTAAACAAACCCCAACCAATGCACGGGAAGGACTGGCGAACTTAACCCGGGCATGGGTCAAGAAAAGCGTACCCGTAAAATGGGTGCAGGACGATCTGGTTGAATCCGAACATTTCAACGTCCCCATTCGCATATATCATCCCCAACCCGAATACCCCCTGCCGCTGCTCGTCTATTTCCACGGGGGCGGGGGTATGGCGGGCAGCATCACGGTTTATGATCCCATTTGCCGTCGCCTGGCCAAGACAGCCAACCACATTGTTATATCCGTAGATTACCGACTGGCTCCTGAATGCCCCTATCCCGCGGGTATCAACGATGCAATGACTGTTGTGAGAAACGTGTGGGCACCTCTTGAGGAAAGAAAAGTCAACTATACGCACCAACTCTCAATTGCCGGTGACAGTGGCGGCGGAGCCATCTGTGCTACCGTTTCCCATATGAGCCAGGCCGAGGAGAGTATTGGTATCCGGCGCCAGATTCTTATCTATCCGAGTCTCGACTACACGCAGAAATCGGAGTCCATGGACCTGAACGGCACCGGCTACCTGCTGCACAAAGACAAGGTGGCATGGTATTTTGACAACTACTTTAAAAACAATGAAGATCGTAAGGCGGCTTCACCGCTGCACTTGCCAGGTATCCGTTCGATTCCGGAGACCCTTTTGATAACCGCCGAATTCTGCCCACTTCGTGATGAGGGGTTATCCTGCCTGGAGAAACTGAACAAGGCCGGTATCAAAACTGAGCATCTCCATTTCGACGACATGATCCATGCCTTTCTCAACTTGGAAGACCTGGTACCGGATAAGTGTGCGCTGGTGTACCAAGCAATAGCGGCGTTTCTCAATACAGACACGTGATAAAAAACAAAGGGGTCAAACCCGAGTGGAATCGGCTATACCGGAACTGATTTCATTCCAATGGACAAAGCTGCATTTTGACACAACCAATGATTTTTATCCAGGTCCCGGACTGACATTTTTGCGGCGCCTATGCTTTTTTGCATGTCAATCTATGAATTGACAATGCCCCTGCTCTGGCATACTTTTTAGAGAGCCTCACAGCACTCGGTTTCTGTATTATTCTCAGCCATATCATTCAAATTCATCATCGATTGTTGTCCAAAAGATTGTTCTTGTATCGCGGATTTTTAAAACTACCCCTGACAACGGTGTTTTGTAACTGTTCCTGGAGAAAGGAGGTCTGTATGGAACTAAAAAAAATTCTGGTGCCATATAATTTCACCGGAAACGATCAAAAAGCCTTAGACTTTGTTGTTCAACGCTATGGGCAGGATGGAAATGTTGAGATAACCCTTTTCCATGCGTATACACCGGTACCCAAAATTGATGTGAGTGACCAAACGGTTATGACGCTTATGAATAGCAACCTGTCCTATCTTCGCCAAAAGATAAGTGAGCTTGAAATTGAGTTTGATAAGGCAAAAGAACGGTTGATACGGTCTGGGTTTGCCGGTGAAAAGGTTCACTGTGAGTTTAAACCTTTAAAGGGCGACCTTTCCCAGGATATTATTAATCAATTGAAATCAGGTGGCTTTCAAACCATTGTCCTGAATCACAATCCAAGCAAAATAAAGGGATTTTTTACAATGAGCACGTCAAAGAAGATTATGAAGTCCCTTCCCGGAATTGGTATTCACATGGTCGTCTAATCCAGGCGGAATTGAATCAGCAAAAAATAGGGAGGCGCTATTACCAATGGATAATAAGAATAAAATCAGTTTAGAGGTTTATGCGCTGTTTATCCAAACAATTACCGAGTCCAAAACCATCGACACCATGGCCAATAGCCTGGTTCAATTGCTGGTAAGTGCCTTGGGAATCAAGGGGGCTGCCATTTATATTCTGAATCCTGAGTTGGAGGAACTGGAGTTGTTGTCCAGTGTTGGACTGAGCCAGGATTATGTAAATAAAGGGCCCATATTGGTGGACAGAAGCATCAAGATCGGTGCCAATCGAGAAGCAGTGATCATCAGTGATACAGAAGCAAGCCGGGAATTGCAATATCCGGAAAAAGCAAAGGAGGAGGGTGTCCGCGCCATTGTTTCATATCCGATCAATATGCGGGGTAAGACTATCGGATCACTGCGCCTATACCATCAGGATGTGTGGGAAATATCTGAACACGACAAATTATTTATCCAAGCGACAACCCAGAACCTGGGGTTGGCACTCATGTATTTCAGAATTGCCTATGCTGTTTTGAATGTGCAAGAGACCGTGAATGATATTCATCCCGTATGGCTATAGAGCAAACAAAGGGGTCTGACCCCTCTGTTTGCTTCGGCCAGGCGCGTGCGCAAAACGGGCCGGACCGCTCTCGCGAGGAGAGCGATCCGGGGGAGGACAGCCGCCCGGGACACAGCGGCCGGCCCCGATATTAACCCGCCATTTCGCGCCGGGTGGACATATCGACCATGACCCGCTCGCGGGCCCGATCGATGCCCAATTCAGCGCGTTTTTTATCGATGTGGGCAATCATCTTACGCGCATGTTTCAACGGATCGACTTCCAGGTCCCACATACCGCCGTACATCTCTTCAAAGGTTTCAAAGAGGTATTTCTGAAATACCGGTGCCCCCGCGATCGGCAGGGTGACCCCGAAAACCGTGTAGACCCCGGATACCACGAAATAGTGCCCGATACTGATCGCCTTTTCACTCATCCATTCCGGCGCACTGCCGGCCACCGGAAGTTTACTGATATCGTCACCCAGGCCGCCGGCTTTGACCATTTCGGTGGCCGCCAGCAGGATCCGGCTGTTGTCGACGCAGGAGCCCATGTGCAACACTGGTGGGATGCCGACGGTTTCACACACCTCCGCCAGTCCCGGGCCACAGTAGACGCCGGCGCTTTCCGGTGTGAGCAGCCCCTCCATGGCACAGGCAATGCCGTTGCAGCCGGTGGTGATGACGAGCACATCGTTCTTGACCAGTTCCTTGACCACTTCGATATGACCCTCGTTGTGTTTGGTGCGGGCGTTGTTACAACCGACAACCCCGGCCACCCCCCGGATGCGGCCGTTGATGATATTGTCATTCAACGTGTAGTAGGAACCACGGAAGGTCCCGCCCAGGTGGTACTCGATGGATTCCACCCCGAATCCGGCTATCTGGGAGGCTTTTTGCGACGGGATCATCACATCCGCTGATCGGTTCTGGAAATTATCGATGGCCAGTTTTACGATCTTCTTGGCATCCTCGATGGCGTAGTGCTCGTCGAACTCGATATGGATGACGCTTTCCTGTTCCATTTTGGCAATGGGATGGGTGGTGATCAGCTTGGTGTGGAAGCATTTGGCCACATTGGCTACATTTTGGAAAATACACTGGATATCCACCACCATGGCGTCGCAAGCGCCGGTGATGATGGCCAGTTCCTGCTGGAGGAAGGTGCCGCACAGGGGCACGCCATGGCGCTGCAGGATTTCATTGGCCGTGCAGCAGATCCCGGAAAGCTGGATGCCTTTGGCACCGTTTGACTGGGCATACTCTATCATTTCAGGGGTTTGCGATACGGCTACGATCATCTCGGACAGGACTGGTTCATGGCCATGGATGACGATGTTGACATGGTCTTCCTTCAGGACCCCGAGATTGGCTTCGGACTGCAGCGGACTGGGCGCGCCGAACAGGATATCCTGGAGGTCGGTGGCCATCATCGAACCACCCCAGCCGTCGGCAATGGCGGTCCGCGTGCCCTGTTTCATCAGGTTCTTGTAGTCCTGGTCGACGCCGATATGCGTGCGATGCATGATCTCAACTATTTCCCGGTCGATATTCCGTGGCAATACTCCGGAGTTTTTCCATTTATTATACAGTACGTCCGGGGCGCGCTTCAGGTAGGCCAACTCCCCTTCAGGTTTGCCCCATTCGGCCAAGGCCTTTTCGGCCACCTCCAGGGCGATCTCGTCCGTATCACGGTCCAACAGTTCACCATCGACCTCAACCCGGGTCGCCACGTTGAAATGGGGCGCGACGGCCAGCAGTTTCAAGGTATCCTTGATACGGTAAGCGTCACCTTCCTTGCGGGCGGCGCTCATGAACACTTCTGCCACACAGCGGCCGTGGTCTGAATGAGCGGCGGCCCCTCCGGCGATCATACGGGTGAAATTCCGCGCCGCAATCGTATTGGCGGTCGCCCCACAGAGGCCCTTGCGGGTATCCTCACCTTCCATTCCGCCCTTGGGCAGGGGCAGGCGGCAGGGGCCCATACCGCAATTTTTGCAACAGGTGCCCTGGGCCCCGATGTTGCAGGGTTTCATTTTCGCGGCCCGATCGAACACGGTCTCGATGCCCAGGGCCTGGGCCCGGGCGAGCATGGTCCGGGTCGCTTCATCAATGGAGACCTTCGCCGGGTCTGCGACCTTTTCTTTGCCTGCTGCTTTTTTAATCGGTTTTTCTGCCATCACGTCTCTCTTTTGTTGACGGTAAAAGCTGGTTGCGGTTGCATGGTAGCTGGGTCTGGCTGATGGTACAGTATATGAGCAATGGGCGTGCCAGTTATGAGCATATGTCTAAAAATTTCTTAACCACCTGTATATAAATGCAAAACGCTCCACTCATGAGGCAATGGCATTAGATGCACTCGGGCATTTTGCACTTATTGGGAATAGTTAATATTGCTTTTTGCACGAAATGGCGATAGCCTTGCGGCAGTTGTCAGCATAAAGACAGGTCTTATCGACCATTTTCAGGAGATGCCGCCATGAAGATAGACGCAGACCATCAGGTCCAAGATAAAATTCTAGATTCAATCAACGAAGGTGTTTTCACCATTGATCACGATTGGCGTATTACAGCCTTCAACCGCGCGGCTGAACGCATCACCGGTGTGCCCCGTGAAAAGGCCTTGGGACGGCCCTGCAAAGAGATCTTCCGGGCACCGATCTGTGAAAAAAACTGTGTCCTGAAACGGACCATGCAGACCGGTCGGCCGGTGACCAATGCCATGACCCACATCGTCGACAATGGCGACAAACGGGTAGCCATCCGGATCTCGACCGCCCTTCTGCGGGATGAAGCCGGGGGTATCGTCGGTGGGGTCGAAACGTTCCAGGATCTCACACAGCTCGAACAGCTGCGTAAACAGCTGGAACGGCGCTACTCCTACGAAGATATAATCGGGCGGAGCCCCTCCATGCGCAGCCTGTTTCGGATTCTGCCGCAAGTCGGGCAGAGCAACAGTACGGTTTTAATCGAGGGTGAAAGCGGGACCGGCAAAGAGTTGTTTGCCCGTGCCATCCATAACCTTTCTCTGCGAAAAAAGGGCCCCTTTGTCGCTATCAACTGCGCCGCCCTGCCTGATTCACTACTGGAATCCGAGCTGTTCGGCTATAAAGCCGGCGCCTTTACCGGGGCCAACCGGGACAAACCCGGACGGTTCGCCATGGCCCGGGGCGGCACGCTTTTCCTCGATGAAATAGGCGACATATCGCCGGCCCTGCAGGTACGGCTGTTGCGGGTCCTCCAGGAGCGCACCATTGAACCGCTTGGTTCTCTAGAACCGCTGAAGGTGAATGTTCGGATTATCGTTGCAACCCATCGGGATTTGGACCGGCTGGTCGCAAAGGGTGATTTCAGGCAAGATCTGCTCTACCGCATCCGGATCGTTCGCCTCAAACTGCCCCGCCTGCGTGACCGGCGGGTGGATATCCCCCTGTTGGTCAATCACCTGGTGGCAAAATTCAACGGGCTGCAAAATAAGGCGATTTCCGGTGTGTCGGAAGAGGTGCTGGCGCGGTTGATGGAGTACGACTACCCCGGCAATGTGCGCGAGTTGGAAAATATCATAGAGCACGCTTTCGTATTATGTCCGGGCGGCTATATCGAATTTCGGCACATGCCGCCTGAATTCCGGAGCAAGGAGTCTCCCCTCGCCGATGCCGCAAATGCGGCCTTGACGCTCAAGGCCTTGGAAAAAAAGTCTATTGCCGCGGCTCTAAGACGGCATGCCGGCAATCGGAAACGTACTGCCCGGGAGCTGGGTATCAACCTGAGTACCCTTTTCCGTAAGATTCGGGCCTTGAATATCGAAACCCCACCCATGGACGGTCGCCACCGGCCCTAGCAATCGTGCAATCTGCAATGATGTGGCGCGCTGTTGCCGCTGCGCGTCGCCGATCCATTGCGACCCCCCATCGGTAATTTTCCGCGTCCATTTTAAAAACGGCTTGACAGTGCGAAATAGAGTGCGTACTTAATTTTAAGCATATGCTCTAAAGCAAAGGGGGCTGGCATCGGTTTCAGAACCGGTGTCAGCCGGCGAAATTGCGCTCTGGCCGTCAGGCGCCCAGGTAGTGTAGTTTGCGCCGATCATTACAAATTTTAGATAGATGGAGTGTTTTCACAATGAACTTAAGTGACATTGCCCCCCTGGAAACATGGGCCCGGATTGAAAATGAGGCGTATGAAAAGTTCAACCTGCAGAGTTCTGTTTTTAATGTGAACGGTATGCGCATTACCGATACCAAGAACTGGTCCAACCGGATATGCCCGGAGATAAAATCTACCGACAAAGGCCAGAGCTTCATCTGTGCCACGGCCCACATGAACATGGCCAATCAAGCCCGCCGGACCCTGCAGCCGGTGGTGGCCGAATGCGATGCCGGCCTTGTGAAAATCGTGGTGCCCATTTTTGTCGGTGCCGAATTCGTGGGTACGGCGGGCGGCTGCGGCGTGCTTCTTGATGGTGGCGAAGTGGATGCATTTGCCGTCCACAAGATTGCCGGAATGGATGAAGAGCAGGTCACCGCGTTTTCCGAGGGTGTTCCGGTCTTCAACAAGGAAAAAGTCAAAGCCATCAATCGCTTTTTCATTGAAAGTATCAGCGCATTGGTTGAACAGCAATAGACTTGAGAGCAAGGGGTCAGGGGGCAGGCGTCGGGGGTCGGAAAAGGCTTTCAGACTGAAGGCTGAAGACTGAAGAAACACCGGGTAAGAGGTATAAGGTATAGGGTATATAGTTGAAGGAAAACCATGGGGCCGGAAGTCAGAAGTCAGAAGTCGGGAAGATTCCGAGGTCTGAAATCTGAAATCAGTAGTCAGAAAAAACCCTAAGGTATAGTCAAACGGAGACTTGTCCCCGATTATCCAGATTTAGCTCACCTTGTTACCAAAATTGTCTGGTTAAATCTGAACGACTAAAACCTTTTCACTGCGGGAGTGTAAAATCCGCACCCGCAAATTGAACATTCTCAGCAACAGGATTCATCGGTGCCACAGCATGCACACCGCCGCATTCCGGACATGCACCCACATAGGTTTCCAGGGTGAAGGAAGCCTGGCATCCTTGACACACGATATCTAAGGCGCCCTGGGCAATGGGTTGATCACGCACCGCGCCGCCATGGGCATTGTAGACAAATTCAACCAACTCTTTCCCTTTGGAAAAAGGACCGCCTGTTCCACCAAACCCGCTATTACATCCGCATCCCGCCATGACCATTCTCCTCTGATATTATATTTTCAACTCTTTTTTATACGAAAAAACCACTGTTATTAAGATCGAGATTACAGAATTTGAGATCGGAAGGATATGATCTAGATCAATTAATCGCGGAATGGCAGGATTGGGAAAAACAGGATATCAGAAGCCGGATGCCAGAGCTCGGAAAGACCAAACTAATCTGGAGTCAGGAGTCAGGGGTCAGGCGTCTGGGGTGGCGATCCAGAACCATGGAAGAGGCAAGCTAAGTTTTTGACATCGCGTAGAAAATGGCGTAAAAGTACTTTTGGCGGCAAGAAAGGACGATATCGATAGGATAATGAGAAGAACGATGCCTTATTCAAATTGTGGAGCGTTATTATGAGTGGCGTGCTTCTGGCGACGGTGCCATCAGAGGTGCGCAATTTCAATCCAAACCTGGGGCAGCTATACCTGGCCGCCTCACTGCGCAGTGCCGGGATAGACGTACGCCTGTTAGACCTGGCAAGCCTCTACGGCCCCAGCGACGTTGATGCTTTGGTTGCGGCCATCGACGAGCAAAAACCAGAAATTCTCGGTTTCACGTTGTATACCGAGACTGTTCTATACGGCTATGACCTGATCGGTTCGCTTGAAGAGAGAACCGGCCTATGTGTCGTAGCCGGCGGACCGCATGCCACCGCCGAGCCGGTCGAGGTGCTTGAACACGGCTTTGACGTGGTTGTCGTGGGGGAAGGCGAGGAGACCCTGGTCGACCTGGTCCGGGCAATTCGATCCGGCGGCAATCTGTCGGAGGTGGCAGGGCTGGCCTGGGCTGATGATGCCGGGGCGCTGCAAATCAGTCCTCCACGTGCGCTCCCCAAAGATTTAGATGTCCTTCCCGGTCCCCTGGATGTCATCGACCTGATCGAGCCAGAACGCTATGTTGCGCCGGGGATGGCTCTTTTACCACCGGTCATTACCAGTCGTGGATGCCCGGGCCGGTGCACTTTCTGTTCTAACGATGTCAGCGGGAATCGTTACCGCTTCCACTCCGCCGTACGCGTTATCGAGGAGGTCCGCGGCTGGCAGGAACACGGGGGCGCTGCTTCGCTGTTTTTCCAGGACACGGCCTTCACTGCCCACCGGAAACGAACGCTGGAACTCTGCAGGCAGCTTGAAAACCTGTCCTCTGCGATCTCCTGGGTCTGCAAGTCACGATGTGACCAAATCGACCGGGAGCTGGCCATGGCCATGGCGGCTGCCGGCTGCACCGCTGTATTCTTTGGTGCAGAGAGCGGCAGTGATGCTGTTCTGGCAAGGGTCGGTAAAGGGCTCACCGCCGGCGACATCGAGAAATCGGTTAAAGTCGTTCATGCGGCCGGAATGGGCGCATATGTCCACCTCATGGTCGGTTTTCCTGACGAGACGGTGGCGGAATTAGAGGCCACCGGTGCCCTTATGGATCGTCTCGCTCCAATTGTTAAAGGCTTTCCCACCGGCGGGATCCTGCTCCCGTATCCGGGTACCGCCATCTATGGGTCGCAACACGAAGCCCTGGGGTGCAGCAGATGGTGGCTGGATCGTAGTCGTATTGATTGTATCAACGTGCCCATGCGGAGTCCGGGGGGGGCCGCCCCTTCGAGTATCGACGATATCATCGCCCTGCATGCCGCGATAGAAAATGCTTTCCTGGCCGCGGAAGTGGTTCCCTACAACCCTGAAGTGAGAGCGGCGATCGAGCGCTGCTTGAGTTTGCGCCGAGAGCATAACCGGCGGATTATGGGGGGAGGTTAAGGGCCGGCCGAAGACTGAAGGCTGAAGGCTGAAGAAAGATCCCGGGGTCGGGAGTCAGGAGTCAGGTGTCGGGGGTTGGAAATGCCGGGAGGTCGGAAGTCAGAGGTCAGAAGTCGGGTGGAAAACCCTGAGATTATAAGCCTGAAGTCGGTGGTCGGATAACATCATCATTCGCGGTTCAAGCTGCGCTCCGCGAGCCTCCAATTGCATCAAATGGTACGCCCCCTCCTTTCGTCAGGCCTTTCCATTACATAAAAGGTGAATATGGTATGATTGAGAAATCGTTGTAACGGTGAACTATAGGTCCTTATCTTACACGCATACCAACCGCCGATGCCTTCTAAACGTGACAACAACATGACGTTATCCCCTGGGACAGGTCGCATAGCGGCCGTGGATGCATTGCGCGGCCTGGTCATGGTCCTCATGACCTGGGATCATGCCTCTTACGCCTATAATGCCGGGCGGTACGTTACCGATTCCGTTGGCTGGTACACACCCGGCAGCGTCATTCCTGTCATCCAATTCCTGGCGCGCTTCGTGACGCACATTTGTGCCCCGACCTTTATATTCCTCGCCGGCCTGGTCATGGCGATCAGCATCCTTAGAAAGCAGGATGCCGGTATCGCGGAAAAGCGAATCGATGGGGATTTGATGATACGCGGGATTTTCATCCTGGCCCTGGATCCGTTGTGGATGAGTTTCGGGTTCGGCGGTCGGGCGGTGTTTCAGGTATTGTATGCCATCGGGGGCGGGTTCTGCTGCATGCTGCTGCTGAGACGATTGGGTACCCGCTGGCTATGGGTCGTCGGGTTGCTCCTGATGATCGGCAGTGAGGCCCTGGCCGGGTTGGCACTCTGGGCCCATGACGGGAAAAGTGCCGGGCTCATCGGTGCCTTTATCGCCACTGGCGGACGCTTGGGGTCTTTTGGTTACGTGCTGTATCCGCTGCTGCCGTGGCTGGCCTACATGATTCTGGGCTTTGCCTGCGGACGGCTGATGAGCCGGGGCACGATCAAGAACCCCAAGAGCTGGTTCCTGCAGTCCGGGTTGATCCTCATCGCACTTTTTGTGGTCGTGCGCGGTATCAACGGCTACGGCAACATGCTCCTCTACCGTGATAATCTGCACTTGCTTCAATGGCTCCACGTCAGTAAATATCCGCCCAGCCTGAGCTTTGGGCTGTTAACCCTTGGATGTATGTGCCTGGGCCTGGCGCTTCTCATGCAGGTCTATGCCCGCAACTCTGTGGCGCCTATTGACCCGCTGCTGGTGTTTGGACAGACACCGTTGTTTTTCTATATGTTGCACGTACATCTTCTGGCGGGCAGCGCCAAGGTCCTGGGACTCTGGAAAAGCGCCGGACTGCTTACCACCGCTGCCGCCGCCCTGGCGGTCCTGGTGGCGTTGTACCCGCTGTGCCGATGGTTTGCGAAGGTCAAGCGGGCGCATCCGCAGAGTCCGCTGAAATTTATCTGAATCGATCGAGACTGGACACCCGTCATCCAAGATTTATCTTATCCCAGACAATTGTTTCTTGGGTATAAACAGATAATCCGATGATGAGCGATATAGGAGGTTAGTATGGTCGAAACCCGTATCATACCGCTGTTTCCACTGGGCATTGTGGCCCTGCCGGGGGTGGCGACGCCGCTTCATATTTTCGAAGAGCGCTATAAAGAGATGATTGGCCGGTGCATTGCTGAGGACCTCGATTTCGGCATTATCTGGTTCGACGGGGAAGCGATGAGAAACGCGGGCTGCACGGTGCGTATCCTGGACGTGGTCACAAGATACGAAGACGGTCGCCTGGATATCCTGACCCGGGGACGGCAGCGGTTTCAGATTTTGGAGATAATCGAGGAAAAGGCCTACCTTCAGGCCCGGGTGTCGTTCTTTGAGGATGCGCCCGAACCTTCGTCTGAAGAGATGGCACCCCTGGCAGAAAAGGGCGCCATCGTTTTTAAAGAACTTGTCGGGCTGCTGTCCACCGCTCAAGCGGACGATGCCGGTGACCTTTCTGATCCGAAACGCCTTTCCTTCATGATCGCCGGTTTCGAGGGATTCGAACCCCTGGAAAAGCAGGCTTTTCTGGAGATGACGTCAACCCGGAATCGGTTGGAAAAGGGGATCGCGGCCCTGGAAAAAGTTGTCGCACGTTTCCGCCTCACCCATGAGGTCGAGCGGATCGTCGGCGGCAATGGACGCCCCTCAAAGGGCCTGCGTCAGAAGCTTGGACGCTTCAACCCTACTGGGGAGGAGGGACACTAGGGCTGAGGACAGGTAAACCAGGAGATCAGAAGTCTGAGGTCAGAGGTCGGGGAAAGCATGGCGTCAGGAGGCGGGGGTCAGAGGTCGGGGAAAGCATGGAGTCAGGAGGCGGGGGTCAGAGGTCGGATTGAACAAGGGGCCAAGTGAAGGGCAAAATCTGAAAACCATAACTTAGCCACAGACACACGCAGACGAACACAGACAAGGGCCGGTGTTGGCCGGCTGCGTCGGAGAAACCAAAAGCCCTAATTAGCCATAGACTCACGCGGATCAGCTGGTCGAATTAGTGTCGGCGCCTGTCAAGTGAGCAAAACCAACGGGTGGCTGAGCAAAATTCAAAAAATCAGTTGCCGCAGACGAAATTATGGGGGAGGTATAATCATGCGACTACTGCTGCTTGTTGTCTTACTTTTACCCCTTTGGCCGCAGCCGCTATTTGCCGTTTCCGTCGGCAAGGTGGAAGGGCTGCAGGCCCCGGCCTGGGTTCAATGGCAGGGCGTCACATTGCCGGTGATGGTGGGTATGGCGATAAAGCCGGGTGACCGCCTTTTCACGGGAAAGTCCGCCCGGCTTCTTCTGCGGATGGAGGAAGGCAGCCTCGTAAAACTGGGTGAAAACGCCAGTTTCACGGTGGCGTCATGGTCAGCGCCGCCTAAAAAGCGAGATGTCTATAAAGGGTTTCTAAAAGTCCTCCGCGGCGCTTTCCGTTTCACCACCACGGCCCTCTCGAAACGACACCGGAGGGCGATCGACGTTCAGGTGGCATCGGCCGTGGCAGGTATTCGGGGGACGGATCTGTGGGGCAAAGCCTCGCCGACAAGAGATATCGTCCTCTTGATAGAGGGCAAGGTGACCATCACCCGGGGTGCGGACGAGCCGGTTATTTTGGACGAACCGTTGACTTTCTATGAAGCCCCCAAAAATAAAGCGGCCCTGCCGGTGGCTAAGGTAGATCCGGAGCAATTGAAAAAATGGGCCGCGGAGACAGAGTTGACCCCCGGACAAGGGATTTTAAGTTCGGATGGCCGTTGGGTGGTAAGTCTGGCATCGGTCCGCAACCTGGCGGCAATTACCGATCGATTGCATGTGCTTAACAAGGACGGGTACCCGGCGGAGATAGAAACAGTCAACCTGGATGGCGAAACCTGGCACCGCCTGGTCATTAAAGGGGTTAGCTCAAAGCGTGAAGCGACCAGTTTAATTGAACGTATGCAGGAAGTTGCGTTGTTCAAAGATGCCTGGCAGTATTATCAAAAATGAGCCGGAGCCGGACTTTGAAGATCTAAGATCAGAAGTCAGAGGTCGGAAGTCTGATAGAATGCGGGACCATGGGAAGGGCAAAACCCCCAAACTATTCATTGGCCACAGACCCACGCAGATGGACACAGACAAGATCAAGATTGGGACTGGCTGACGCCAGTAAGAGCAAAAACCCAAAACCCTCAATTAGCCGCAGACGAACGCGGACATCATCCGGCCGACTTGGCCGGCTGAACTTGCCATGCCCTGCGGGCAGGTGTAACTGAATAGATCCAAGTATAGCCTTGATTATTCATTCACCATGTGTTCTTTCGCGAAGCGATGGCTACCCAAGCCCGACCACGTCGGTCGGGCTTTGTCTGCGTGTGTCGAACGAGTAAAGCGAGTGGGCGGCCAATTTTAAGAATTGAACAACTGTTTATATGATTGCCACTTGAAGCATTCAAAGCGACGTTCTCAAATGATGCTGGAATCAACCGAACAATCCCTCCTGATCAAAGAGGAGCGCTCACGTTCCGATATCGTTGTCGGGGTGCCACATCATGCCCCGGCCGGCACGCCTTCTCTGCCCTGTCCCGAGCATAAAGACTCGGACGAAAATGTCGGGTTTATTGGGCGGCGCCTTGCCGAAAGACTCGACTGCTGCAGTGTCATCGCCTGCAATGCTACCATCGACCCCAATAAACACCTGGACAGCAACTACTCCCTGCAGATTGCCGCCTGGCACCCCAGGGTCTTAATTGAAATCCACGGACACGGAAAAGTCAGGACCCCATACGACGTTGAGATTTCATGTGGTTCAGCAGATTTTAATGACTATTCCGAGGCCTTAGCCGCCGGCGTCAACCGCAGGCTATCAGCAGATGAACGTTTTGCAGATGTGTCTGTGAGCGGTCGTTTTCAGGACCTCTATTTTCGGGCGACCAAAACCCTGACGATTACCGATACGCGCTGGCTGGCCTACCACATCGAGTTGTCATCGCGGCTGCGGAAACCGGCAGTCGGGCTGACCGGGAAGCCGACCCAATTTGCCTACCGATTTTGTGATCATTTGGCAGCCGCTCTGTCTGAGAAGCATGGGTGAAGACCGGGTGAAACCAGGAGATCGGGAGTCGGGAAAAACCATGGGGTCGGGCGCCAGGTGTCTGGAGTCAGGTAATGCTGTTAGACCGAAGACTGAAGAAAGATCACGAGATCAGAGGTCGGGCGGCGGTGGTCAGAAAAATCGTAACTCTCCCCAACCGTTGAACAGCCTGAGGACATGGGTAGGATTGACCTACCGGCAACCAGCCAAGCATCTCATATTGTTATTGACCAGCCTTGTATTACCTTTGATCCATAACGGATTGTTTCGGATTCAGCGGTTGGCTTGAATTCGGTGGATGGCAAGGAGGGTTGCGATGAAATGGGCCTTAAAAATTGGACGATTTGCCGGAATCGATGTTTTCGTGCACTTGACCTTCTTTCTTCTGGTCGGATGGGTTGCCCTGGTGCATTGGCAAGACGGCCGCAGCGTTTCGGCTGCCCTGAGCGGCGTGGGATTTATCATCGCCATTTTTATGTGTGTGGTGCTGCATGAATACGGCCATGCCCTGATGGCCCGCCGATATGGTATCCCCACACGTGACATTATATTGCTGCCCATCGGTGGTGTGGCGCGATTGGAAAAGATGCCCAAACAACCCGTCCAGGAGTTGTGGGTAGCGCTTGCCGGACCCGCGGTGAATATCGTTATCGCGGCAGCATTGTACCTGTGGCTGAAGTTAACCGCTTCCTGGGCGCCATTCCAGGGGCTGACCGTCACCACTGGTCCTTTTTTGGAGCGTCTCATGGTGGTTAACATTTTCATGATCGCCTTCAACATGATTCCTGCTTTTCCAATGGACGGCGGGCGCGTCTTGCGCGCCATTCTGGCGCTTCGAATGGAATACGGTCGGGCAACCGGCATAGCCGCATCCATCGGTCAGGGGATTGCCGTTTTCTTCGGGCTGATGGGACTCTTCTACAACCCGCTTTTGATTATAATCGCGCTGTTTGTCTGGATCGGGGCAAGCCAGGAAGCGGGTATGGACCAGCTGGAATCCGCCATCGGCGGCGTCCCGGTTCATCAGGCCATGGTCAGCGACTTTAAAACACTTTCCACACATGACAGTTGGAATCGGGCGGTTGAATTGACATTGGCTGGCTCCCAGAAAGATTTCCCGGTTGTCAACGACGGCATCCTGGAGGGTGTTCTCAGGCAGACCGATCTGTTCCAGGCGCTTTCGGAGCAGGATACGCAGGCGAGTGTCGCTTCCATGACGCGCAGAGAACCTGTGACCGTCGAGTCTACAGAAATGCTGGATGCGGTGGTTGCCAAATTTAGCGATTGCGACTGCCACACCTTGCCCGTGACCCAGAACGGAAAGCTGGTCGGTCTTTTAACGAAGGAGAACCTGGCGGCCTTCATGCGATTTCAGGCTGCCGCAGCCAACTAGAACCGAACTTGAAAAGCGCTCAATTTAAGTAACCGTCAAAGGAAACGTTTATGAATCTGGACATAAAAGCGATCGGAAATCAGAAGGTCCAGTTGTGGGATGGAACGCAATCCCGGCTGCGCCGGTTCTGGAAGCAGGCACCGCTGGTGCTGGTGTTTCTGAGGCACTACGGCTGACCGTTTTGCCGCGAGCAGGTGGCGCAGTTGCGCCGCAACAAAGAGGCCTTTGATAAGCTGGGTGCCCGGGTGGTGCTAGTCGGCTTGGGCAGCGTCGAGGAGACGGCGGCGTTCAAGGAACGCTTCAAGGTGCCTTTCACCATGATTGCCGATCCGGAAAAACGTCTTTTCGGGGCCTTTCGCCTCAAGCAGGCTTCGGCCGGGTCGCTGCTTTCCGCGAAAATGGTTTTCAAGGGTCTGCAGGCCGTGGCCAAGGGTCACACCATAGGTAAGCCCCAGGGGGACGTGCGCCAGTTGCCCGGTGTTTTCATCATAGATATCGCCAACCGCATCCGCTTCAGTCACTATGCCTCCTCGCCACAGGACCACCCCCAACCTGATGCGCTTCTCGACGTGCTGCGCAGAGATGCCGCTTAAAACACCCGGATTTCAAACACTGGTAGACATGTTTTTTCCGATCCAGTTGGCCATTTGATTTTGAATGCTTATGGTCGGTTTGACGCGTTCTACCGGCGTCGGTTGAATAATGCTTAGCAACCAGAGGACCAACCTTATGAATGTTGTATTCCTGTCTCCTCATTTTCCGCACCATTACCATAGATTCTGCCGGGAGCTGAAAAATGCCGGCGCCACTGTTCTGGGGATCGCCGATGCGGCGTATGACCAGCTAGAGTCCGACGTCCGGGAAGCCGTGACAGAGCATTACCGGGTCCCAAAGATGGATGACTATGATGCGCTGGTCCGGGCATTGGGCTACTTTACCCACCGCTACGGGAAAATCGACCGGCTGGATTCGCTCAATGAGCACTGGCTTGGCGTTGAGGCCGCCCTGCGCGACGATTTTAACATCGTCGGTGTCCGGGGCGACGGTATCGATGCGATTCGGCGCAAATCGCACATGAAGCGCAAATTCGAAGAAGCCGGTGTTCCCGTGGCCGCCGGCCGGGTGGTGCCCTCACTGGGGGAGGCCCGGGAACTGCTGGCCGAGACCGGCTATCCCGCGGTGGCCAAACCGGACACGGGCGTTGGGGCGCTGGATACGTACCGGCTGGACGGCGAAGCGGACCTGGTGCGCTTCTTCGATCACAAGCCGCCGGTTGACTATATCATCGAGGCGTTTGTGGCCGGGACCATCTATTCATTTGACGGGTTGACCGATGCCAACGGCCGCATTGTCTACCACACGGCCCACACCTACAGCCAGGGCATCATGGAGACCGTCAATGAGGATCGCCATGTCAGCTATTGCCCCCTGCGTGACACCCCCCCCGCATTGGAACAGTTGGGCCGGCAGTGTGTCGAGACCTTTGCCGTCAAGGAGCGATTTTTTCACATCGAATTTTTCCAGACCGCCCCGGACGCTTACGTGGCTCTCGAGGTCAACATGCGTCCGCCGGGGGGGTACACCACCGACATGTTCAACTACGCTGCCGACATCGACATATACAGCATGTGGGCTCAGATGATCACATCCGGCAGCCTGGAAATCCCCTATTTGCGCAATTACCATTGCTGCTATGCCAGCCGCAAAAACCGCTACACCTACCGGAACACCCACGCGCAAATCATGGATGCTTACGGGCAGTGTATGGTCCAGGTGGCCAGCGTGCCCGGCGTTTTCAGCAGCGCCCTGGGGGACGCGGGGTATATGTTTCGTTCTTCCGAGCTTGCCCAGATCAAGGAGATAACCGAATTTATTCAGGCAACCGAGGAGGGCTGAAAAATGCATATTGAAGAACATGTCTGGCACAGCAACCATCTCGGCCGGGAGATGACCCTGAAGGTATACGGTCACTGGGGAATACCCTTTGTTGTGTTCCCCTGTTCCCGCGGGCGCTATTTTGATTACGAAGGAATGGGGATGGTTGGGGCCATCGCCTCGTTTATCGACAACGGCCAAATCAAACTGTTCTGCGTGGACAGTGTGGACGCCGAGTCGTGGTACAATTACAGTGTGCCGCCGGATCAGCGCAATGCCCGGCATGAGCAGTACGATCGATATATCGTCGATGAAATCGTCCCCTTTGTCCGCAACCAATGTCATCAAGCGGACATCCGTCCCATGACCAACGGCTACAGTATGGGCGCCTACCATGCAGTCAACTTTTTTTTCAAGCACCCGGACGTATTTACGGGGACCATTGCGTGCAGTGGCCTTTACCGCCTGGATCGCAGCGAGTTTGGACTGGGGCCGGCGGATATGCCCGCCGTCTACTTTAACTCGCCATTGAGCTATCTTTCGAATCTTGGCGATGAAGGGTATCTGGACCAGTATCGGCAGCGTACCATCGTGGTGAGTGCGGGCCAGGGGGCCTGGGACGAAGAAGCCCTGGACGATACCCGTGCCTTGGAAGCCATTTGTCGGGATAGATCGATTCCTGCCTGGATCGATATCTGGGGCCACGATGTGAACCACGACTGGCCCTGGTGGTTTAAGCAGATGAACCATTTCCTGGGGCATTTGTATGGATAGGGGCAAGCGCTGGTTTGACCCGCTCAGTGCGCCCATTCTCCGCAGTCTTCTGCGGGGAAAGATCAATCAGCACTTAAAAAGAGGTGAACCAAGATGTCGACCAATCGGATAACAACTGTGTCCCGGAAACGTCTGCAAAATGCGTTGTGGGGCCTTTTTATCGGGGACGCCCTGGCCATGCCGGCCCATTGGTATTACCGCGTTGAGAACATCGGCAAGGTCTTTGACGGCGGCATTCGTGACTTTCAGGCGCCCCCGCATCCTCATCTCGAGAGTTTTATGGTGGGTATGTCCTATCAACCGGATGTGGCGGCCGCCGAGCGCCAGGGACGGCCATTCGATATCCTGCATGCGCATGCCCGCTTTTATCATACCAGTTACAGCCGGCTTGAAATCAAAAGCACCGAACGGGAAAAGGCACACGGTAATCCGGTCCCCGGATTGGAGGATCGCTACCATTATCATCATGGGCTCAAAGCCGGTGAGAACACCCTGGCCGCCCAGCTTGTCCGGGTGTTGATGCGGTCCGTCATCGCCGGCGAGCGTTATGATCCCGATGCTTTTATTGAAGCGTTCATCGCGCACATGACGACGCCCGGCCAAAACCGCGATCCCTATACCGAAATCTATATTCGGCGCTGGTTCGAAAATTACTCCCAGGGCTTACCCCCCGAAGACTGCGCCGAGCTGCAACGCCGGGTGTGGTCCATCGGCTCCCACGGCGGCCTCATCCGGGCCCTGGTCGTATCCATGCTGGCGGGCAGTTCCTACCAGGGCCTGGGAATGGCCGTTGAACACCAGAATCTTACCCACCGATCGGAAAATGTGACCAGTGCCCTGGGCGTGCTGGTACCGTTGCTGCAGGCCCTGTTGGCAGGCGCTGATCCGGGCCGCGCGATATCAACCTATGCGCAGCAGGTGCACGCGCCGCAGGTAACCGGTGAACAGTTATTTGCAGCTTACCGGGATCACCAGGGGCCCGGAAACATTCCCCAGCGCGACATGTGGAAATTCCACACGCTGCTGGCCGATGCGCCGTATGAAGTCGACCGGCTCGTGAGGGAAGAAGCGGAGTCGGCGGTCGTCAATCAGCGGTTTGCCACCGCGTGCTATCCGGAGCATGGCTTGCCGCTGCTCCTGTATTTGGCGAAAGCCCATGATGTTGCCGTGGAACCCGCGCTTCTCGCCAATGCCAATGCGGGCGGCGATAACGTCCATCGCGGCATGGTATTGGGGTTGCTCGTGGGTGCTGCCAATAACGACTTGCCGGAACACCTCAAGCAGGGGTTGATCGCCGGCAACGATCTGCAGGCCGAGATAGAGGCCTTTAGCGATGTCGCTTTGAGCGGACATGCTATCTGACGCCGACCGGCAATATTTTTTCGTGCAACCAAATACTACAGGCTATCTCAACAATAGGAGGACGCCATGACCCAACCTAGAACACACAACCGACGCATCGTTTTGGCGGCGCGACCCGACGGGGTTCCGGTTCCCGAGAATTTCCGCCTGGAGGAGGGGCCGGTGCCGGAACCGTCGGAAGGCCAGGTGTTGCTACGCACCGCGTATCTCTCCCTCGACCCGTATATGCGCGGCCGAATGAACGATATCCCTTCCTATGCCGAACCGGTCAAGATTGACGAAGTCATGGTTGGTGCCACGGTCAGCCAGGTGGAAGCTTCGCGGCATCCTGATTACCAGGCGGGCGAGTGGGTCCTGGCGTACAGTGGCTGGCAGGATTATGCGCTTTCGGATGGTACCGGCCTGACCCGCCTGGGAAAAACGCCCCAAAATCCCTCCTATGCTCTGGGGATTATGGGCATGCCGGGTTTTACGGCCTATATGGGGCTGTTGGATATTGGCCAGCCCCAACAGGGCGAGACCCTGGTCGTAGCGGCGGCCACCGGACCGGTGGGGGCTACCGTCGGCCAGACAGGCAAGTTAAAAGGCTGCCGGGTGGTCGCTGTGGCCGGTGGCAGTGAAAAATGCAAATACGCGCAAGAGGTCCTTGGTTTTGACACGTGTCTCGATCACAAAGCTGCGGATTTCGATCAACAACTCGGCCAGGCGTGTCCCCGGGGGATCGACATCTATTTCGAGAGCGTGGGCGGCAAAGTGTTTGACGCGGTTTTGCCCCTGCTCAATACCAAAGCCAGAATCCCGGTCTGCGGTCTAATTTCGCAATACAATGCCACCCGGCTGCCGGATGGACCCGACCGCCTGTCGCTGCTTATGGCGACCATTTTAATCAAACGCTTAACGGTACAGGGCTTCATTATTTTCGAAGACTATGCGCACCGCTACGATGAATTTGCAAAAGACATGTTCGCCTGGCTCGGAGCAGGCAAGATAAAATACCGTGAGCATGTGGTTGACGGGCTGGAGCAGGCACCGCAAGCCTTCATCGGCATGCTGGATGGTCAGAATTTCGGGAAATTGGTGATCCGAGTTAGTAGTTGAAACTAATTCTCAAAGGATTGCGGCGGGACCAGGCAATTAAAAGACGGAATTCAGAATACAGATAGAAATCTGGAGATTTGATATTTGCGTCCAACCCAGAGATTGGGCCAAAAGACTCTTTTAAGATAGTTTATAATACTCCCGCGGACAATCAGGACAATACTGCTTCCGTCCACAGGTTTTACAATGCCCACCTACCCAAATCTGATCGAACTGATTCACAATGCTCTTTACCATTGAATCTTTCGGTATAAGGTGGATGGTAAACGGAAAACCAAGGGGTCTAGGGTCATGAGCCTTGAGTCAGATAAAGCTGGAAATAAGGCAGGCCGATCATCCGGCCGGCAAGCAAATGGAGACGTGCCACCTATGCCATTTTAACCAGGAGGTCGACGCCTTTCTTGATGTTCTTTGCGGTTGACTGGACGTCAGTCGCGGCCTTCGCCAAGTCCATAAATCCGTCGCCTTCGCGAAGCTTGCTGCGGAGGCTGCGGCGGTCCACCTGGACACCGGCCTCATTCAAATAGCCGGCGATTGAATCGGCAAAGGCCATGCGTCCCTCTAAGGCATCAACCATATTGTCGATCTGGCGCTCCAACTTATTGGTATTATCCAAGACCGCGCGACCGTTCTTGACGATTTCTGACCCTTTGAGACCATTCAGCCACTTCTTGAGGGCGACGATCTGCTTTTTCAGTTCGATACTCTGCTGGTCCACCGATTTCATGAATTTGCCGATAAAGACGTCGTAGCGCTTGCGGCTGGCCTCGGCCGCCTTCGCCTTTTTTGACAATTTGTTCCACAACGACTTGGCGTGCTTCTTGATGAAGGACTTCCAGCTTTTTTCCTGGGCCGCCTTCATCTGAATATCTTCCTCCTTTTCCTTAGCCGCGGCAAAGACCTCGATGGCCTTGAACATTTCCGCCTTGACCTTGTTTTCGCTTTTGCCCAGGTCGGCCAGCGCCTTGGCAATGCTTACCAGTGAAGTGGCCAGGTTCTTCCAGGCCATAGGATCGACGCCGCCCGTGGCCACCAGTTCGACGATGGAGACCGTGAACGTGACCACGTTCTTGCCGACTTTAAGTATCACTTTCGCCTTGAACTCGGTCAGGATCTCGGAAAAGTTTTTGTCTTTTTTCAGGGTCTTGGCAACTTCTGCGTCGATCGCTGACGGGATTGCTGCAGCAGCGTTCTTAACCAGAACGACCGTGGTGGAGACGATGTTGTCGCATTGCTTCTTTGCCTTAGCGAGGTGCGCCTCCTTCTGGTCGAGAGCAATAATTTTCTGCGCCCTGATGCGGGCGTTGTTCCAGGTCTCTATAATCTTCCCATTGAGTGCTTTGATCTCCTTGGCGCAGGTATCCTCATACTTGTCGAGGACCTCGACGGCGATCTTTGTCACCCGCTTGAGCAGGACGGGCGAAACCTGGTCCTGTTTTTTACCAAAGTTGAAGGAGGTCGTGACGAGAAAAGGCTCAATCTGGATTTGGGCTGGAGTTTCGCCGGGAACTTGGACTTTACTCGGGACCTTAACCTTTAGCTCGCCCTTGAAACGTGCTAAAAATTTCCGGCTGGGACCCTTTTTATCGGCCATTGGTCAGTCTCTTTGTTCGAGTGAATTAAAATGAACGTTAAAGGCGTCAAGCAGGCTCTTGATAGATGATAAGAACGCCTTTTTAAAACGGGCAGTTGGGAAATTTATACTTGTGCCTGGTACAGAAGCATCGGGCATTAAGGCAATTTTGACATTTCTTGGGCTTTGTCCAGGTTTCGCACAAGTCTGCTAAGTGGCGCCCCCTATTGGGAGGGGCGCTTTCTTTGCTTGAAAACCCTGCCTTTACAAATGGTTATAGTTCAATTCTTTCGATAGTGTCAATGTTCTTTCGTCCCTTTGATATAAAAACCCGTTAAGATCAGGAGAAGGTCACGCTAATAAGAGGCGGATGCCAGAACGATGAAGTCAAGAAATACGAGAGGGTGAAAGTCGGAGGTCAGAGGTTGGAAAACAAGGGGGACTGGATTCTGGGGCAGAATTGGGGAGTAGGAAGACCATGGCGTCGAGAGCATAGCCTATTCAACCCAAGCAAGAGCATTAAGATAACCTGGAACAGGGCGCTTGAGGGTTTCGAGCGTTTTGACCATGCGTTGGGCCACGCCACGGGTGGTCCAGACGCGGTCCTTGCGGGGAATGATGTCCCGGCCTTTGGCATCCAGAAACCGGATGACCTGGAAGTTCCAGGCCGGTTCGCGATAGCGTTTCAATAGTTCCCGGTCCATGGCGCCGCCGCGATTGTTGTAAACCAGCATCGGGATGAATTCCTCTTCGATGGCCCTTACCAGTTGTGTATTGGTCAGCACGTCCCGGCCGAACTCGCGGACACCCGGTCAGCCGGGGACTTCCTGGAACAGGACCAGCACGGGTTTGCCTGATGCCGCGCTCATCTTAAGGGCCGCATCGAAATCCCGCCCCCAGTTCACGTGGCCGACCTCGACTGGATTTTGCGCGGCCTGACTGCCGTAGGCGGTGGCGCTGATTGCCAATAGAATCATTATTGTTAGAATTCTCATTTCATCACTCTCGAGAAATTGAAAACCGAAAATTAGCCACAGACCAGGCTTCGCAAACGCTTCGCCCGGCAGGCGGCCGCAGACGAAACGCAGACATAGACGGAATAATCAGGGGTCTGGGGTCTGGTATCCGGGGTCAGAAAATCGTCCGACTCCCGTTACGCCTTCAATCTTTGCGTGACCACATGATTTTTAGTCGCCAAACCGTGTCTAACCTTACAGGGGAAACCAAACGGCTGGAAATCGAATAGCGGGAAGGTCAATATGTCGACCGAGAAAACCCCTAATTACCCCTCACTTAACCCTTCCCTTGGGCCGGAACCCGCCTATTGACCTAAGGGCGTCCCGCCCTTATGTTAGATTTCATTGAACGATATCTATTCGACTTATCAGTATATTCACATCGTGAAACATCTGGAATGATAAGGGAGATGTCATGACCATACTCCGGGCTGAACAGCTCACCAAGACATTCACCATCGGGGACCAGGCCATCAATGTCCTGGAAGACGTGTCGCTCAACGTTGAACCGGATGAATTTCTCGTTATCAAAGGCAGCAGCGGCAGCGGCAAGACTACCCTGCTCACCCTGCTATCCGGGCTGGACCGGCCGACCAGCGGCCGGGTGTTCATTGAAAACCAGGATATCACCGACATGCCCGAGGATACCCTGGCTGCGTTCCGCAACCAGGATATAGGCTATGTATTTCAGAGTTTCCATCTGGTTCCGGGCCTGACCGCCCAGGAAAATATCATGTTCCCGGCCGAGATCGGCGGCGACAGGAATGCCCGGGAGAAAGCCGCCCGGCTGATGGACCGGGTGGGCCTGGGTCACCGCCGGCACAATTTTTCGCACCAACTTTCGGGCGGCGAAAAGCAGCGCGTGGCGATCTGCCGGGCCCTGGTGAACGAGCCCAAACTGATTTTTGCCGATGAACCCACCGGCAACCTCGACTCGGAAAACGGCCGGGCGATTCTCGACCTGCTTCTCCAGGCCAAGCAGGAGAGCCGGACCACCCTGGTCCTGGTGACGCACAGCCCGGAGATAGCCGAGCGTGCCGACCGCATTGTCACCCTGGCCGATGGCCGGATCGAGAACGGGGGCAGCTGATGCTGCATCCGGCCTTCATAAGACGACAGGTTGTCCGCTCCCGGAAACAGGCCACTGTTTTCGTGCTCTGCGTAGTTCTCTCCATGATTACCCTGATCGCCCTCAATGGGTTTGCCACAAGCGTTCACCAGGCGCTTATGAACGATGCCCGCCGGCTGCAGGCCGGGGACATCATCATTCGCTCACATTATGCTTTCACGCCCGGGCTGCAGGCGGCGGTAAACCGGCTTGCGGCGGATACCCGCATCTCGGCCGCGCGCCTTTACGAATTCTACTCGATTGTCCGGACCAGGGGCGAGGATCGCTCCCTGTTGGCCATGCTGAAGGTAACCGGGCGCGGCTATCCTTTCTACGGGCAGGTGGTGCTGACATCCGGCAATCGTTTTGACCAGGTCTTGCAGCCGGGAACCGTCATCGTCGAAGCGGGCCTGCTGGAAAGATTGGCCTTGTCGGTAGGCGACACGCTGCGGGTGGGGGATGCCGATCTAACCATCGCCGACGTGGTGACCCTGGAACCGGATCGGCCGGTCACGTTTTTTTCTTTTGGTCCACGGGTCTTTATCCACCCGGAAGATCTGGATGGTCTAGGGTTGATCGATAGAACCGCCCGCGTACATCACAAGCTGCTGCTGAAAGTTCACGATCCCGCCCAGCTGGAGCCCATTGCCGGCACCCTCTCCGCAGCGGCCGATCAAGAACAGGAGCGGGTCGCGACGTTCCAAAGCACCAATTCGCGCATGCAGCGTTTTTTTAACAACTTGCTGTTTTTTCTGAACCTCATCGGTATATTCACGCTTTTGCTGGCCGGCATCGGCACCCAGAGCGCCCTGTCGGCTTTTTTAAAGGAAAAGAGCTACACCATGGCCATCGCCAAGACCGTCGGTGCCACGAGCCGCTTTATCACCGCGCACTACCTGATCATCGTGATGATCCTGGGACTGGCCGGCACCCTGCTGGGGACCGCTATCGGCATGGGTTTGCAGCGCCTCCTGCCGGCCCTGTTTTCCGGATTCCTGCCGGCCAGCCTGGACGTAAGGTTGTCCTGGCCGGCCATGCTCGAAGGCCTGCTGCTCGGCGGGGTGGTGGTGGCCCTGTTTGCCTTTTTGCCCCTCTATCGCCTGAAACATGTCCGTCCCACCGTGATCTTTCGGAAAGAATCGCCGCCCGGACGGGGCGGACTGCCGTATATTCTGACCGCGCTGGCCATTGCGGCCATCTTTATCGGGCTGATTATTTGGCAACTGCGGGATGTGCGCCTGGGCCTCTATTTCGTGGGCGCCATTATCGGGTTTTTGATCCTTACCGCCCTGGTCGTCCAGATCGTCCTGCTGCTTTTCCGGAAAATTCGGTTCCGGCGCCTGATCCTGCGCCAGGCGATCAAAGGGCTTTTCCGGCCCGGCAATTCAACCCGGCCGATCCTGATCACCCTGACCGCGGCCCTGGCCGTGATATTCTGCATTTACCTGGTGGAGGCCAATCTGGATAGGGCGTATGTCCAGAGCTACCCGGCGGACGCCCCCAATATATTCCTGATCGACATCCAGAAGGAGCAGGTAAACGGGGTGGCCGCATTGATAGGGGAGGCCACCTTCTACCCGATCGTACGCGCCCGTATCCGGGCGATCAACAATGTGGCGGTCAACCGAACGGCCGAGAGAAGACGCCGGGGCGACAACCTGGCCCGGGAATTCAACCTCACCTACCGCCACCACTTGCTCTCCGATGAGCGGCTGCTTGAAGGGGATGCCCTGTTTCGGCCGGATTGGGATGGTCCCCAGGTATCGGTTTTGGACACGGTGGTCCGGATGCGTAAAATGGAAGTCGGCGATGTGCTGCGTTTCAATATCCAGGGGGTTCCGCTGAGCGCCCGGGTAGCCAGCATCCGGACCCGTACGAAAGAGTCCATCAAGCCGTTTTTCTATTTTGTCTTCCCGGAGCAGGTGTTGGCGCCGGCCCCCCAGACCCTGTTTGCCGCGACGCGGGTTCCCAGAGAGCAGATCTCCCAGCTCCAGAACCAGGTAGTGGCCCGGTTTCCCAATATCAGCTTCATCGATATCACCGAAACCGTCACGGTGTTTTCAAAAGTGATGCACAAGTTGAGTACGATCATACGCTTTTTTACCTTCTTTTCGATCATCGCGGGTCTGCTGATCATGATCAGTGCCATTTTTGCCACCCGCGCCACCCGCATGCAGGAAGCCGTCTACTTCAAGATCCTGGGGGCCACCCGGGGATTCGTGGGCCGGGTATTCGCTTTCGAAAACATGTTTATCGGTGCGCTCAGTGCCATCCTGGCCCTGGGGGCCGCCCACGGCGCCGGGTACCTGATTTGCTCCCGGATTCTGGACATTGCCTATCGGCCCTTTATCGGCGACAGTTTCATTATGCTCCTGCTGCCGATTGCCTTGGTGATTGCGGTAGGCATGGGGGCCTCGCGGACCGTATTGAAGAAAAAGCCGGTGAGTTATCTCCGGGGGCAGGAGGGTCGTTAGGCCAGGTGTTTAGGCTGTAGGCTGAAGAATTATTAGGTAGAAGGTGTAAGGTATAAGATAGAAGGAAGATCCAGAGGTCAGAGATCGGAGGCCGGTAAAACCAGGGAGTCGGGAGTCAGGAGTCAGGGGTCGGACAAGCAAGGAGTCGGGAGGCAGGGGTCGGATAAGGCTTTTAGACCGAAGGCTGAAGACTGAAGAAACAAAAGGTTAGAGGTATAAGGTATAGGGTAGAAGGGGAGGACCAAGAGGCCGGTTTCGGGAGTCGGGGGTTGGAAGAGGGTGAACTGCCTGGGTGGCTTTCAGCTTGTAGGTGTAAAGCTGTAGAATGGTGGAACCCAAGGTATAAGGTGGAAGGAAAAGCAAGAAGTCGGACGTCAGACGACGGAGGTCGGGAAACCCGGAGTCGGGAGGCAGGCGTCCGGAGTCGGTATTTGCTGGGAGGTATTGGTTTTTGCCATTCGGTTTTAGATGCAACGGACGGACAAAAGCGGGTTGCAAGATGTTAAGGGCTAATCGCTAAAAGCCAACAGCTCTATCACTATTCTTGATAGCACCTTAAAGAGAGGCGGCGTTGTTCATGCAACAGATTCGAAAACAGAAAATCTGGTTTGTGCTGACCATTTCCCTTATAGCTGCCGTGGGGTGCGGTGAAGAGACACCCTCGACCGATTTGCCGTCTGCTCCGGCTGAACGAACCACGGCTCCCCGCGACGGCGTGATCGTGGCCGTCGGCGATAGCCTGACCGCTGGTTACCGGGTGAATGAAGATCGGGCCTATCCGGCCCTTTTACAGGCGCGCCTCGACCGGGACGGCCACAATCTGGAAGTGATCAATTCCGGGATCAGCGGGGAAACTTCCAGCGGTACCCTGGCACGGCTGGACTGGATTCTAACGCTAAAGCCCGACATCATCATCCTGGAAACGGGAGCCAACGATGGTTTGCGGGGTATCGACCCACAACTGACCCGTGACAATATAGACCGGATTATCACGCGGCTCGGGGATGCCGGGGTTATTGTCGTCCTGGCCGGGATGAAGATGACTACAAACCTGGGGAAAACATTTACCCACGAATTCGAGAGCCTCTATCCAGCCCTTGCCGCAAAGCATGGGGTTGCCCTGATTCCTTTTTTCCTGGAAGGGGTTGCGGCTGACCGACAACTGAACCAGGCAGATGGCATCCATCCCACCGAACAGGGGTACCGTCGGGTGGTGGAGCATATATATCCGTTTGTCCTTGAGGCCATTGGCCAACATTCGGGAAAATAAAGAAGGCTTCAGTAAGACCTTGAGGACAGAGGTCGGAGTTCAGAAGTCGGAAAAACAAGGCGTCGGGAGGCAGGCGTCATATAAGGCGGTTAGGCTGAAGGCTGAAGGCTGAAGTAAGACCTCGAGATCAGACACCTGGGCTCAGAAGTCGGAAAAACAAGGCGTCGGGAGGCAGGCGTCCATCCGCGTCCGTTTTTGGTGAGCCGCGCTGCCGGCCGGTATGGATCTTCCCTTGTCAATTTTTCACTTGCCATCACGCTCGATCTGGCTGATTATGGGTTCCATTGATACGGTGGGATATCAACCTAAGATGTTATCTTCATAAGGAAATCTGGATGGGCTGCGGCAAATCCAAGTTGCACCGGGTTGCCTTCAGCGTTCATTTAAACGACCTCAACGGAGATGTGACATGTCAGCAGAACCCCTGACCACCATGCAGAAAGCATTTGCTTTCAACCTCGACCGTGACAAATACGGGACCATTGCCGAGATCGGCGCCGGCCAGGAAGTGTCGCGCTGTTTCTTCAGGGCGGGCGGTGCAGCCGGCACCATCGCCAAAACCATATCCGCCTATGACATGTCCTTTAGTGATGCCATCTACGGTGAAGAGGAAAACAAGCGCTATGTTACCGAAAATCGCCTCAAAAAAATGCTCGACAAGGAATTCGGGCTGGTCCTCCAGCGGGTGAGCAATGCCCGGCCGGCGACATCGACCTATTTTGCCTTCGCAAACACGGTAACGGCCCGCAGTTTCAGTCACCGCGGCGAAAGCCACGGCTGGCTGGGAATCAAGCTTCAACTCGAGCCGGGGGCAACACCCAACGAGATCCTGCTGCACATCCGGATGCTGGACGAAAGCCACACCCTGCAGCAGGAGGCGGTGGGCATCCTGGGGGTCAACTTGATATACGGGGCCTTCCATTACCATCATCAGCCTGAAAAACTGATCCAATCGCTGGGCGACAACCTGGAGTACGGACGCCTGGAGGTCGACCTGATCCGCTTTACCGGGCCCGATTTCAAACACATCGACAACCGGTTCATGGCCCTCAAGCTCGTGGAGATGAACCTGACGGATGCCGTTGTTTTCGGGGCCGACCGCAAGACCCTGGTCCACCCGTCGGAGTTGTTTTACAGTCGCGATATACTCATGATGCGCAGCATGTTCCGGCCGGTGACCAAGGTCAGCGTGGATATGATGACCAGCGGCATGGAGATCTTTGCGCGGATTCCCGAGGTCGACAGTGCAACGGCCATGATCGTGCCTGAAATTTCCGTGGCGGAGATGCGCCGGCAGAACCAATTCGATATGCAGGATATCCTCAATCGTGTCGATTGTTTGAATATTTTAAAATACCCGGTCGTCGTCTCGAATTATCTACGGTATTTTCGCCTGGCTGAATATCTGGACCGCTACACCAAAGGTAAGATTGCGTTTGTTATTGGTATTCCCAACCTCGAAATGCTGTTTGACGACGCCTATTATGAGGGTCTGAAAGGTGGCATCATGGGGGCCTTTGCGACCCTTTTCGACCGGGATACGCATCTGTTTGTCTACCCCATGCGCCGCAACGACAATCCGGATGATATCATTACCACCGAAAACTTCCCGGCCCCGGAACACTTGAAACACTTCTATGCGCACCTGCGGGAAAACAACAAGATCCTGCCGGTCGAGAAATTCAATGACGCCAACATGCACATCTGGCCGGAGGATGTTTTGAAACATATCACCCAGGGGCCGGGTGAGTGGCAGGCGACCGTTCCCACGGAGGTCTACAACGAAATCGTCAAGCAATGCATGTTCGGGTTTTGTTCTCGGGCTTAGCCTTTTGATCAGGCTGAAGGGGAAGACCACGAGGTCATAGGTCTGAGGTCGGAAGTCGGAAATCGAGGAAACAAGAAGTTAGAAGTCAGAAGACCGAAGTGCAGTCATTGACGAAGGCCTCCACAAGTGGGCGGCGTCCGGAATTGGCATAAAGCCGCGTTACTTTTTAACCCTCCTTTAAAAAAATCCATACCTTTGGCAACTAAGATCAATTCAAAGATAAGGTGTAGAAAGCAAAGGTAATAACTGGTAATATAGCCTCTCTTTTTTCTGTAAAAGTAAATTCGAACCCGTCTCAAAAAATGGATTTTGGTTCAAAATGACGCGAAGCTAATGCCTAACGTGGTGCAAGGCGGCCGTGAGGAATCAACCGGAGGAATACATCAGGTATTTCGAGGATTTATTCCGAGCGCCCAACGCCGAGTTTGGGCCAAAAGACTTTTTTGAAATGGGTTCCGAGGAGGGTTGCCTTGATAGACATGACCATCGTCGACTTTTTGAAGGACCGCGCTGCTAGAAACGCGAATGACCTGGCTTTCCGGTTTATGGACAACGGCGAACTGGACGGGCCGCTCACCGAGTGGACGTTTGCGGAACTCTATCGCCAGAGCATCGGCGTGGCGGCAGACCTGGCTGAACAGGGGCTGGGCGGATCGAGTGTCCTGCTGGCCTTTCCGCCGGGGCTCGACTTCGTGAAGGCGTTTTACGGCTGCCTCCTGGCAAATGTGCGGGCGGTCCCTGTCCCGCTGCCCAATCCCCAGAGCAAGAACCCGCAGGGCAGGATCTTGAATACCGCCCGGGCCTGTGAGGCTGCGATTGTCCTGACCAATCAGGAGTTGGCCAAAATGGCCGTGATGTTCGGCGACGAACTGCCTGTTCGTTTCAAGGCGGCGAGCAACCGGGTTGCAACCGAATGGGATGGTCCCCGGGTCGCAATGGATGCGATTGCCTACCTGCAGTTCACCTCCGGCTCCACCGGTCATCCCAAAGGGGTTGCCATCAGTCACGCCAACGCCGTGGCCAACCTGCGCGTGATGGGTCAGATGCTGCGCCTCAAGTCAACGCAGCCGGCACTGGTATGGGCACCGCACTACCATGACCTGTGCCTGGTGGGGCACGTGCTGGGCCCGGTGTATTGCGGGTACGAGTCCACCCTGATGTCGCCCATGGATTTTCTCTTCAAGCCGGTGCGCTGGCTGCGGGCGATGAGCCACTACAAGGTCGCCAATACCGCCTGCCCGAATTTTGGTTACGAGTACGCGGCACGGCGGATTAAGCCTGAAGACTGCTCGGGCCTCGACCTGCGCCACTGGCGCGTCGCGGGAAATGGGGGCGAGCCGGTTCTCGTGCCGACGATGGAAAAATTCACCAATAAGTTCGGACCCTACGGATTTCAACCACAAACCTTCATGCCCACTTACGGCATGGCGGAGTCCGTGCTCTTCGTGGCCGGGATGAAGGCACTATCCGATCCGCCGAAAGTGCTTGCGCTGAGCGCACCGGACCTGGAAAAGCATACCGTCCGTGTCCTGGCCGACAGTGAGACCGGGGGGCGCAATGTCGTCAGTTGCGGAAAACCGGGATACGACCACCAGGTAATCGCCGTAGACCCGCAAACGTTCAAGCCGTCTGCCCCCTACCGGGTTGGTGAACTGTGGGTGCAGGGTCCCAGTGTTCCCGGCGCCTACTGGGGACTGCCGGAGGAGTCCGCCGCCACATTTAAGGGACGGCTATCCGACTCGGACGAGGGGCCTTTTCTCCGTACCGGGGACCTGGGGTTCGTTGCCGACGGAGAGGTTTACGTGGCCGGCCGCCTAAAGGACCTGATTATCATTGCCGGCCGAAACCACTACCCGGGAGACATCGAACTTACCGTGCAGCACTCCGGCGCTCCGGTCCGCCTGGGGTCCTGCGTGGCAATCTCGGAATCGGTCAACGGCGTTGAAGAGCTGATTATCATTGCCGAGGTGGATACCCGCCGGCTGCCGGCCGATGTACAGGCTGAGGGCCCGGAAAAGGCGTCTTTGGATATGTTCTGGGCGGAGTCTTTGAAGAAGGTCAAGGGTGCCGTCTCCGAGGGGCACGGCGTGTCTTTACGCACCGTGGTTTTCGTGGAGCCTAAAAGTCTCGAGAAGACCTCCAGCGGCAAGCTGCGGCGGCACTACTGCGGGGAGCTTTTGCGGAAAGGGTCGCTGGCGGTGATGTATGCGGATGGTTGATAGGTAGAAGGTAAAAGTTGGGAAACCCGGGTAATCGGAGGCGGGCGTCAGGAGTCTGGGATCGGTATTACCAGTAAGGCAGTAACCGACAACCTTCAGACTTTAGAAAAAACGATAAAATAACAGTGGGTTGCAGGATTACTAACTGCTAAGTAACAATCGCTCAACAGCCTAAAGGGTCGGCCCACGCCAAGTAGTTGCTAATTGGACCATAGGGACAAGAAAGTTGGTATTATGGGCCCTTATCGGCCACTTTTTACGGTAAATCAGGTCGTTGTACAATTCACCCGAACAGAGGTGAAATCTCCGTTTGACCTGTCTTTCCAAGTTTGTTACAGTTTTTTCGTCTCACCTGTCATCGGGTATGACCACTGCATTGAGACACTGGGATTAGGGATGATTCTAGTGTCCTTGCGCGGAAAAGGACAGTGCCAGACTGTACTATAAGTACCCGGACTCATATTAAATACTATCTTGTGAATCGATATGCCGGCCAGGTGTACCCTATTGCTGAAGTCCGTGGCGTGCGTCTTTGCAGGAAAGGACCGGCGAAATGAATACGAATAAAAAAACAGGTCATTCCAAAATGAAAAATTCCCAAAGCGAATTATTGAAAACATGGGATTATCCCCTTGCGGGCACAGACCCCAGTGAACTTTTCTTTGAAAAGGGCAAAGTTATCGGCACACCGGTGAGAGTGATGCGGACTGGTCAGGCTGAGCCGGATGACGGCTGGCATATTGCTGAAATACATTATAAAGCCGCCGGTAAAAATAAAAAGCAAACCTTTGTAAAAGTACTTAAGCCCAGTCGCGAGGATAATCGCCGGGGGCTTCAAAAGGTTCTGCCGTTGAAGAGCCTGGAAACACTAAATCCTGAAATCAAGCTCCTGTTGTATGAGAGCGAAAAGGATTATGTGCTCTATGCAGACAGGGAGCACGGTTTCAAGATAGGTCTGATTATAGATATCGATCTGAAAGAAGATACCCTGCTCATCATGTTGGGTCCGGAGGGGGATGACATCACTGCCCCGCTGGATAGAATCAAAGCGGCGGATGTCATAGATAAAAGTACCGATCCCCGCAAATTGGAAGAAACGTTCCATGCGGAAGTCAAAAAACGCCGGGCCCGAACCCCGGAGAAAACCGGGCCGTCGCAAAGGAGAGTGGGGGAACGGAAGAATCTGATCTACTACTTGAAAGTCACGGATACGAATTCAAACGCGCCGATCGGCCATGCGGTAGATATTTCAAATCAGGGCTTTATATTGACGGCCGGCAACCCCATCGAACCCGAAGGTCTTTTTCAGATGAAACTGCTTCTGCCCGCTGAGATGAATGGCAGCTGGCATTTAAGCTTCTCGGCTACCAGCCGCTGGTGCCGGCCGGATGAAAACCCCGACTTTTACAATGTGGGGTTTCAATTTGCCGATATCACTCCGGAAGGCACTGAAATTATAGAAAAATTGATCGAGAATTATTGTTTTTAGTTTTAGAGATTGCAAGGTTGAAGACTGACGTCTGAAGGTGCAGGAATCTGAATCAAGTGCCCAAGGGGTAAAGTGAAGGGCAAAAACCAAAACCATGGATTAGCCACAGACCCACACAGGCTGACACAGACAAGGGCAGAGATTGTCCCGCTTCGCGGGTAAGACCATGGTCAAAACCAAGGCATCGCGCGGAGGCGCAAAGACGCGGAGGGAAGCTATTCTGTCTTCAGGTCCTTCTTCAGCCTTCTACCTTCCACCTTAAACCTATTTTTAAAGAAGGTCCTGCAGGAAGGCCGTTCGTTCGGCGGCGCCCTTTAGTTCTTTGCCGTCAACCGAAACGGAATTGATCTTGAGGCCGGCTAGATAGGAAGGCAGCCCCTTGTCGCTCTTGTCGAGGACCCACACAACGCCGGCTAGCAAAATTGCCTTCTCGTCGGTCAAAAGGGTGACCACCACATCCGTAGCAGGTTGGATGCCTGTAGTTGTCTGGATCCGGAGTCCTTCCAGGCTGGTTCCGACCATCATCCCGGTCGTCTGGCCGCCGGCTGTCGTTATTTCGACGTTGAAATTGACAGCATACCGCTCGTGTTCCCTGCGTTCAGATCCCATTATGTATTCCTCCTACGGATCTTTGCTTCCATCTTTTCAAACCAATCCAAGGCGAAATGGCTTCAAATAACGCTATCGGGTTCAAAGGCCTGCCGACACTCTCCGAGCTGGTCTAAACTGAAGACTGAAGGGGAGGCCAATAAGTCTGAAGTCAGCGGACAGATGCCGGATGCCGGAAAGTATTTCTGGTCTCCGATCTCTTGGTCTTCAACCTTCAAGCTCACAACCTAATCGTTTAATAGACAGATTTTAGTATGCCCGATGAGCGCAGGAGGGTAATTCGCCGGCGATTGATAGCCCAAATCAACCTGCCTGGCATGCTCCCGAGATGATGAAAATGTCGTTCCGTTTTGTCGGGAAAGTGAAATGATAAAACGTATTGCACCATAGCGTAGCGAGAGCGGCATGTCAAATGAGGTAAGGTGTGAAGAGCAGGGTGCCGAGATCGGAAGTCAGAGGCCCGACGTCGGAGTGCTAGTGTAATTGGTTCCCTGCAGCCTGCAAATTTTGGCCTTAATACCTGCCCAACCAAACACCGACATTGGCGTAACATAAGACATCTTCTATGGAGTTGATATAGCGGAGTAAATTTTAAAATCGGTCGAATAGATTGCAGACAGATTGCAGGTTATGCTAAGGTAGCTACCTATCCTTAAACTCCCGGAGCATTCCAATGAAAAACCGATCTGCAAAACTGTTGCTCACAGTTTTAGGCATCGCTGGCGTTCTGCTGCTGGGACTCGGTATGCCGGCTCAATCTCAGAGTGAGGCGTTCTGGAACGGAACCGTTATCGCGAATGTGAACCTGCGGAAGGTACCCAGCCTTAAGGGAACCATTATCAAAGGGTTGCTGAAGGGTTCTTCCGTTAAGATATACGAGGAAAAGGATGGCTGGTTCCGGGTTTCGGCGCAAAAATACCACCAGGTTTTCAAGGGCTGGGTCAGCATCGAATATGTGGAAATTGCAGCCGCGGGACCCTCGGTGGCCACCCCTGTCGCCGAGGCACCTGAACCGGAGCCCCAAGTGCAGACCCTGCCGCCGGCTGAGGGAAGCGTTCAACCGGGCCTCATCGAAGCGCCTGAAAAACCGCTCCCGACGCCCGTAGAGGAAACAGCTCCACCTGAACCAGCATCTCAGCCGGCTGTTACTCCCGAACCTGAGCCGGAAAAACGGGTTGACGCGAAACTTCCGGAAACGAAAGTGGCCGCCACCAAACCCGAAAGATCGCCCCGGGTTAAAGCGCCGCCGGTTAAGGATGCCGCGGCAACCACAGCGGATGATTGGAAGCACATGCTCCCGATGGCCTTACCAGTGGTGGCCGTCGTCGTTTTACTCATTGCGGTGATTGCCTATCGGGTAAAACGGGCCGCCAGGAAAAAAACCGGGGAGCCGGCTGCACCGGTCGAATGGCCAACACCCTTGGATGGTGGTGAGCAGGCGCTCAAAGAACAAGACCCGCTTGAGAAAGATCTAAGCCCGTCACTTGGAGAAGCGCTAAAAGATCCGTTTGGAAAAGATCTGAGCCCGTCACTGGAAGAAGAGTTAAAAGACCCGCTTGAGAAAGATCTAAGCCCGTCACTTGGAGAAGCGCTAAAAGATCCGTTTGGAAAAGATCTGAGCCCGTCACTGGAAGAAGAGTTAAAAGACCCGCTTGAGAAAGATCTAAGCCCGTCACTTGGAGAAGCGCTAAAAGATCCGTTTGGAAAAGATCTGAGCCCGTCACTGGAAGAAGAGTTAAAAGACCCGCTCGAGAAAGATCAGAGCCCGTCACTGGAAGAAGAGCTAACAGATCCATTTGCGGAAGATTCAAGCCCGTCAATCGAAGAAGAGCTAAAAGATCCGCTTGCGGAAGATCTGAGCCCGTCACTGGAAGAAGAGCTAACAGATCCATTTGCGGAAGATCCAAGCCCTTCACTTGAAGAAGAGTTAAACGAGCCGTTTGAGGAAGATCTAAGCGCGGCCCTTGAAGAAGAATTAGGCGAGCCGTTTGAGGAAGATCTAAGCGCGGCCCTTGAAGAAGAATTAGGCGAGCCGTTAAAAGAAGATCAAGGCCAGCCGTTAGAAGAAGTACTTGCGGAAGGCCTCGATTTTCAAATGGACTTTACGCAAGAGGTTAGTGACACGGGCAATGAAAGCGACAGCCAGACAGGGGTTGCCTCCGTTTACGACCAGGTAGTGGAGACAATCAACCGGATGTCCGACGTGGAACTGACTGAACTGCTGGGCATGGTTAACGTACAACAAGGGGAGAAGTCGCGGCAGGATGATCGGCTAACATTTTACTGTATGGTAGACTTTGTTGTTGCCGGCCAATACTACCGCGACTTCATCCAGGACCTGAGTGCCTCAGGTGTGTTCATCAAGGGGCGGCATATGTTTGAACCGGGGCAAGCTATTCTGATGACCTTCATGTCCCCTTATTTTCAGAAACCGTTTAAAATTTCGGGGGAGATCGTGCGCATCCTGGACACCGGCATAGGCGTAAAATTCGATACGGACAGCCCGGTGCAGGCGGAGGCCCTGTCCGCCCTGATGAAACAGATTCGGATGTTGGAAGAAGAGGTTTAAGCGAAAGAAAAAGTTTCAAGGGGTCGAGGGTTCAAGTGCAGGGCGAAATCTAAAACCCTGCATTACCCCCCCAGATACGTCTTCGCACAAGCTGCGCCGCACAAACACGCACAGAGATTGAGAAATAGAGGCCAGAGAGCAGACGTCAGATGTCAGCAAGATCTTCCCCCGCCCTCTAATCCCTCCCGCCAGGGGAGGGAAGGTTTGCGGACTTCGGGCTTCTGACTTCTGTCTTCAGGTCCTTCTTCAGTCTTCAACCTTAAAATCTAATCAACAGGGAAATAAATGAAAAAACGGTGGTGGTTACTTGGTGCTTTCGGCATTGTACTGGCTGGCTTCATAGCCGGCTATTTTTATTTGCCCAACACGAACCTTTATCAGACGGATGGCCAGGTCAAGCTGGAGGGGCTCAACGCCCCGGCCAAGGTGATTCGGGATGAAAAAGGGATGCCCTATATTTTCGCCGAGAACCTGCCGGATTTGATCAAGGTACAGGGTTATGTGACAGCCCAGGACCGCCTGTTCCAGATGCATCTATCGCGCCTGTTTGCCGAGGGGCGTTTGACTGAACTGGCCGGAGAGAAAGCCAAGGCGCTGGATACGCGTATGCGGACCATCGGGTTGCACAGAAATGCGATCAAGCATGCCGGGATATTGAACCGGAGGAACCGTGAAATCCTGCAGGCTTTCGCCGATGGCGTGAATCAATACATAAATGGAAACAGCGGCAATCTGCAGCTTGAATTCAAGCTGGCCGGGATAAAGCCGGAATCCTGGAAAATTGAAGATACCATGGCCATTATCTATTTTATGGGGTGGGGCTCGGCCGCCAATATGAAGACGGAAATGATTGCCCAGATGTTGATCGAGAAAATCGGTGTGGAAAGATTTCAGGAGATCTTTCCGATCAATACCAATCCCGATGACACCGCCACGGCCTTCAACACCACACCAATCCAAAATTCAAACGCCCTAACATACAGTCCCCTCGACCCTCGAAAAGACGAATTTCTGATGGGATTTTTCGCTGGGGCCAGGTCCGGCCTCGGTCTTGGCAGCAACAACTGGATCAGCGGCAGCCGGACGTCGGCCGGTGGCAAGCCGATCGTGGCCAGCGACCCCCACCTGGATGCACGCATGTTGCCCGGCATCTTCTATCCCTCCGGGCTGATTTTACCGGACCTGCGTGTCGTGGGCGCGACCGTGCCGGGTGTGCCGGGCGCCATGGTGGGGCGGAATCAATATGTGGCCAACGGGACTACCAACGCTTATGGAGACGCCCAGGATCTGTTTATCGAAACCATTGACCCTGACAATCCGGACCACTACCTGGAAAACGGGAAGGCGATTCCTTTCCAGGTCATCTCCGAAACGCTTAAAATCAAGGATAAGAAAGCGACCGCCGGGTTCCGTGAAGAGATGATAAAAATTCGGTTGACCAATCGTGGGCCGGTAATTTCGGGCATTTTAAAACCCTTAAAAACCGCTAAAGTAGTAACGATGAGATGGGCTCCGTTTGAAACCATGCAGCCCTCTTTGGGCATCGATTTCCTGTTAACGGCAAAGTCGGTCGCCGATGTTCGGGAAACGCTGTGGTCGGCGACAGCCGCGTCTTTCAATGTGACGTTTGCCGATGTCGAAGGGAATCTGGGCTGGCAAACAACCGGGCGTATGCCGATTCGAAGGTTTGGGGACGGGACGGTTCCGGTTGAGGCGAATCGATATCCGGACACCTGGAAAGGCTGGATACCCTATGAAGAGATGCCCCACCGTTACGGAAGTGATATCGATTGGATCGGCAACGCGAACCACAACACTGTCAAAAAGGTGTACCCGTATTATTATTCATCTTACTTCGCCCCTTACTACCGCTACCAGCGCTTGAAAGAGCTGATGAACCAGCCGGGGAAGAAAACGGTAGCGGACCATTGGAAACATCAACGAGATGATTTGAATGTGTTTGCCCGGCGCATCGCCCCGATCATGGTGAGCGCGCTTCTGTCCAATCCGGAGACAGCAGAAATGGCTCATATTCTGAAAGCCTGGGATTACCATGACCGTGTCGATGGGAACGCAGCGACCATTTTTCAAACGATCTACCGCCAGCTGGCCAAATTGACTTACGAAGACGAATTGGGTCCAGAACTGGCCGCCACCATGCTGGATTCCTGGTATTTCTGGCAGGAGCGATTTGAAACCATGGTTTTAGCGGGTGATTCCAAATGGTTCGATATTACCTCCACAGAAAATAAAAAGGAAACCCTGGCGGATCTCATGCAGCTGGCTGCCCTGAATGCCAAAAAGGAACTTGCCGGCAAGCTCGGAAACGATGTCAAGAACTGGACGTGGGGAAAAGTACACCAGATCGTGTATACCAACCCGATTCGTCGTAAGGGGATTGGAAAGGAGTGGCTGGGCGGCGGCAGCCATCCCATGGGTGGATCGGGAGAGACGCTATACCGCGCCCTTTATGATTTCAACAAACCCGATGAAATCAAATATTCCGCCGCCCTGCGAATGGTCGCCGATTTGGCGGACTCGGAAAAGGTCCTGGCGGTGATCAATGGCGGTGTGACGGGAAGGACTTTCCACCCGAATTTCAAAAGCCAGATCAAGGCGTATCACAGTGGTGAAAAGCTTTATTGGTGGTTTAGCGATGAAAAGATTCAAGCGCACAAAAAAAGCGAGCTGAGACTGGTGCCGCAATGAAGGGCAGATAGCAGGTGGGCGGTGTTGAAAAGATAGAAGCCTGAAGGCTGAAGGCCGAAGTCGGTATGAAGTATAAGGGGGCCGGCAGAAGGCTGAAGGAAAACCGTTAGATCAGGCACCAAAGGTCGAAAGTCGGAGGTAAAATAAGGTTTTTTAGAAGGTCGGCTGAAGGCTGTCGTTTGAAACTCAGCGGCAAGGGGTCAGGAGAATCAATGGGCCAGCCAAATATACCAAGAAAGCGGTGCTCAAAACAGGTAGCGAAGCATCCGGTGGGGGTATGACCAACACAGCCAACAAACTCAAGCTACTGGTCACCGGGGCTTCGGGCTTTATCGGTCATGAAGTTTCCCACCAGCTGTCATTCGCCGGCCATCGGCCCAGGTTAATGATTCGCGACCCCGGCGACGACTGCGACATCTGCCATCTCGATGCGGATATTGTGTTGGGTGATTTGCGCAAACCTAAAAGCCTGCGGGAACCTGTGAAAGGTGTGGACACCATTATCCACCTGGGTGCACGGGCCACCTTCGAATCCTATTCCAGGCTGAAGCCCACTATATTAGATGGATCGATAGCGCTCATGCAAGCCGGGATTGCAGCCGGTGTTCGCCGGTTCGTGTATAGTTCCAGCCTGCTGGTTTACAGCGGCACAGACGCCTTTATCAATGGCGACACGCCGGTCAAACCAGTGCTCGATTATGGCCGTATCAAGGTGGATACGGAAAATGTGCTGTCCAGAATGGCGGCCTCGGCCGGGGTTGCATTCACCGCATTACGTCTCCCCCACGTTTATGGGCTTCGCGATCTCTACTTTGGCGCGTTGCAGGCCGGCCGACTCATTCTTCCAGGCCTTGGAAAAAACCTCTACACCCACCTGCACGTAAGTGATGCCGCAACAGCCATTATTGCCTGTGCCGAGCAAGGGTATGCGGGTATCCTCCCTGTGGGAGATCGACAACCTGCCACCTGGGCTGCTTATCTCGAAGTCGCCAAACAGCATTTCCCGCGGGCGCGGGTGCTTGTGATGCCCCAGTGGCTGGCCCTGCTGGCAACGGCCCTGTTGACGCCGTTTCGAAGCACGCGCCCCAATCCGGGGCTGGAAACTCCGGGTGCCGTCCGAACGTACAATTTCAATCTCGCGGTGGACCCCAAGCTTTTGTGGCGAGATCTGGGAATATCCCCGCGTTATCCTACCATCTACGAAGGTATCCCCGCGGTGGCCCGTTCTATTTGATGCCGTGACCTAACAAGCCAGGGGTACCAGATCGGTGTCGCACCCATCGCCATTGCTGCCGGTGGGTACCGACAAACCATCGATTGCGACATCGTTGAATGCGGTAGCGATTGCTTCGTCAATGCGGTCTACGGTGACAAAATCCATCTCGCTGCGAACCTCGTCCGGCAGGTCATCCAGATCCGATTCGTTCCGTTTGGGAAAAATGACCGTCTTGAGACCGGCCCGGTGGGCAGCCAGGACTTTCATCTTGATGCCGCCGACCGGCAGCACCCGACCACGCAGCGTAATTTCACCGGTAATGCCGACGTCACTGCGCACCGGTTTTTCGCTGAACAGGCTGGCAAGCGCCAGAATCATCGCAACGTCGGCCGACGGCCCGTCTTTGGGCAAAGCGCCCGCCGGTACATGCACGTGCAGATCCGATTTTTCAAACACGCGCGGGTCAATGCCCAGTCGATCGGAGTTGGCCCGCACATAGCTCAGGGCGATTTCCGCACTCTCTTTCATCACCGCTCCGAGCTGCCCCGTCAGGGAAAGGCGGCCTTTACCGGGCATACGAGACGCTTCGATGTAGAGAATATCCCCGCCGACTGCGGTGACCGCCAAACCGGTGGCGATACCCGGCACGGTGATAGTCTCCGATCGCTCGGCCTCAAAACGTTCCTTCTTCAGAAAATCGCGTACCATTTCCCTGGTTGCAACAACGTGCGACCAGCCATTTTCGCTCAGTTGCACAATACCTTTACGGCAAATGGCAGCGATGTGTCGTTCGAGGTTGCGGACCCCGGCCTCCCGGGTATAGTCATGGATGATTTTCATTATTGAATCGCCTACAAAGGTAACCTCCTCTTCAGTGAGACGATGGGCGGCCAACTGGCGGGGGATGAGATGCCGTTTGGCAATTTGAAGCTTTTCGAGCGCGGTATACCCATCGAGTTGGATAATCTCCATACGGTCTCTCAGGGGACCCGGGATGGTGTCCAGCTGGTTGGCCGTCGCGATGAAAATTACGCCGCTCAGGTCAAAATCCACATCCAGGTAGTGATCGCGGAAGGCCTTGTTTTGGGCCGGATCCAGGACCTCCAGCAGGGCGCTGCTCGGGTCACCGTGCCAACCCTGACCGAGCTTGTCTATCTCGTCAAGCATAAAGACAGGGTTGCGCGTGCCGGCCCGCTTGATCGCCTGGATGATGCGTCCCGGCATGGCACCTATGTACGTTCGGCGATGTCCGCGTATTTCGGCCTCGTCCCGTATACCTCCAAGGCTCATGCGGGTAAACTCACGACCCAAGGCCCGGGCCACACTGCGCCCCAGGCTGGTTTTACCAACGCCCGGCGGGCCGGCCAGGCACAGGATCACGCCCATTTCGGGTACGCCGGGTTGTTCCGCGCGACCATCGTTGCGCCCCTGCAGCAAGCGTTGGACGGCAATGTACTCGACCAGACGTTCCTTGACATCGTCCAAACCAAAGTGGTCTTCGTCCAGGATACGCCGGGCTTCCGGAACGTCCTGAATATCTTCGCTAAGGCGATTCCAGGGTAAATCGACCAGCCACTCCAGGTAGGTTTTGATGATTGGGTATTCGGCTGACTGGGGTGACATCTGCTGGATGCGTTCCAATTCCCGCAAGGCTTCTTTGCGGGCTTCGTCAGGCATTTCGGCCCGTTCGATCCGTTCGGCCAGGTCATCCGCTTCCGAGGGTTTTTCGTCGGTTTCACCGAGTTCCTCCTTGATGGCCTTAAGCTGTTGTCTGAGGAAATATTCCCGCTGAGATTTGCTCATCTTTTCCCGAACCTCGGAATGTATTTTTTTCCCCAGGTCGAGCATCTCTTTTTCGTGGGACAATTGAGCCAGCAGGTCACGAATTTTCTGGGAGACACTGTCGGTCTCCAACAGCGCCTGCCGCGCTTCGGTGGTCATACTGATGTTGAACGCGGTGGCGTAGGCCAGTTGCAGTGGATCGGCGATGCGCGCAACCGACGCAGCCGCGTCTTTGGAGGCATTGGGTGACATCGCCAGTACTTCCGCAACCGTATTGCGCAGCTGGCGCTGCAGCGCCTCTAATTCTATGCCTGTTTCAACCGTTTCCGGGGTCCGGATAACACTGGCCCGCAAGTGGGGACCGTCGGATTGCCAGGTCACCACCTTGAATCGTTCCATACCTTTAAGCAAGGCGACCGTAACGCCCTCGTCATTTTTATCGGTATGCATGATCTCGGCGATAGTGCCCACTTCGTAAAGTTGACCTGGTACCGGACTCTCAACTTCCGGGTCTTTGACCGTCAACAACCCGATGGTTCGATCGGATTTCAGGGCCTCTTCAATCAACGACGCCGAGCTGAAGGATATCATGAAAGGCATGCTTATCTGGGGAAACGCCACCATGCCGCGTACCGGCAGAATGGGCAAAATTTCCTGGGTATCGGTGTGAACCCTTTCGATTTCGGTCTCGTGACTATCAGATGTTTTTTGTGTTCCAATTTCCATGGGGACACCTCACTTTCCTGATGCGAACGTTTTCGTTTAAAATTTATTAAACAAATATTAAACATTATATTGACATTGGCAATTTATTTTCATATCTTTTTGGCATGAAAAGCGGAACCACCTACAGCATCAAATACGTTGCATCGCAAACAGGCTTGAAGCCATATCTAATTCGAAGTTGGGAATCCCGCTACCAGGCGATTTGCCCCAGCCGATCCGGAAACAACCGCCGTTGTTTTACCGATGGCGATGTTGAACGGCTGCGTTTGCTCAAGCAGGCGGTGGATCAAGGCCACCCCATCTCTTCCGTTGCCAAAATTGACAATTCGGCGCTTCGCAATTTGCTCAAACGGCACCTGGCATTGCACGGCTCACCAGAGGCATTCGCCAATGAAGTTACAACCAGGGAAGGGGACGACGACACGCAGGCTGCCGAATTTGTTGAACAGGCGCTTTTCCACACCCAGCGGCTAAACCCTGCGGCGCTGGAGCAGGTGCTCGAGGAGGCAGCCGTCAACATGCCCCGCCAGTTTTTTCTGCAAGCGGTCGTGTTGCCGTTTTTCGAGAGGATCGGCGCGCTCTGGCGCCGTGGTCAATTGAAGACCATCAACGAACACATGGCCTCGGTAACCGTCCGTACGATTTTGTGGGATATGTTGCGCAGCGCCGTCATATCCAGAGCAGCCCCCCGGATTGTCGTCGCGACCCCCGTGGGCCACTGGCATGAGTTTGGTGCGCTGGCATCGGCCCTGGCTGCATCTGAATCGGGATGGCGCCCTTTGTATTTCGGTCCTAATCTGCCGGCCGAGGAGATCGCCTATGCTGTCAAAGAGTTAAAAGCAAAGGCGCTCGCGCTGAGCCTTTGTCACCGGCTTCAAGACCATCGCCTGGGCGGGGAGCTAAAAAAACTGCGGCGTCTGGTAGGTCGAGATATGGCGATTTTTATTGGCGGGCCGGGCGGCACATCCGTTCAGAACACCCTATCGCAAATAGAGGCGGTACATGGTCTCGATCTCACTGAATTCAGGGATAAACTCGAGTATTTGGCTAGCGAATGACAGGGTTTGAAAACTGGAGGTGGAACGGTTTTTTTGGGGAGGGGCTTCTTGCTTTGTATAGAAAGGGTCAAGGCCGTCAGCGGTTTTCTGGCTGACGGCTTTTTAACCTAATTTCCCGATTTCATTCCGTGCACTTCCAGGAACGCACGCCACTCTTCATTGCTGATGTTGCCATCACCGCTGGTGTCGATCATTTTAAAACCGGAGCGCCATTTCTGCATGTTGGGTGCACTGAATTCATCAAATGAGAGCACGCCGTCTTCATTGGTGTCCAGCGCCTTCATGTCCCAGTTGCCCTTCATGTGTCCCGAGTGTCCGTGATAATGTCCGGCGATGGTAAAAGCCGGAAATGCCAAAGCGATAATCGCCAATATCGTCAAAAAATGTTTTGCTTTCATATCGACCTCCCTGCCCTTGTTAGAGCGTTGTTGATTTAAACTTAAACAAATATTAAACACAACCTGCTCATTGTCAATGGCATTGATTGCAAGCGATCAGTCATCTGTTGGCTGGGTGCCGGGGTGAAGGGGTGAGTCAAGGTAACTATCTGAAATTAAGAATTGTTTTCGAAAAGAAGAGCCGGAAGTCTTGAACTGCTGATGAAAGGAATGAAAAGAGCTGGCCGTTTGTGCGGCATGGCCTCGCCACTGATGTCGACTTCTCAGCCACCCGCAAAATTGAACCCTGCTCTGGTGGCTGACACACAACCCGCAGACGCCGCACAATCCAAAGTCCTGAAACAACAAATTTTTTGCAGTCGATGCTGTTACGGCGCCTGCCCTCGGGTAATCATTTGGTAGATTGGCTTCCCGAGGCAGGCCGCCTGTCCGATGCTATGAGGCTGGTAAAGGTGCGCCCCGCAGAACTACTCGCCCTCGCCGCTGACCGCAAAGCCGCTTTTACCGAGGCCGGTGGAAGACGGTGTACCGGCAATTTTGGCCAGGTAGGTACCATCTAGGGTTTTAATGTGGTTGTCGACATTGTCGAAATAGTTGTAGTGAATCTGCTCTTCGTCGATGATGTCCTCGAAAATTTTCATGCTGATGCTGTCACCATTCTCGCGGCATACAAGCAGGAACTGGTTGTATACGTCCACGGTGTCATCCTCAAGCTCGGCGTCGAAAGGAAATATCTTTTCAACAGCCTGGCCTCTGGCAATGGTGCCGTCATGACCGGTCACCGGTTCGCCGCCGAGTTCCTTGATGCGTTCGGCAAAGGTCTCGGCATGGCGCATCTCATCGATGGCAATCAGTTTCATTTTGGCGGCTAATTCACCGTAATCCATGTCATCCAGATTATAGTGCTGGTTCATGTACTGACCGATTGCCTGCAACTCCATGGAGCGGGCCTTGTTAAGCACTTCGATTACCTTTTTTCGTCTCTCTTCTTTTGTAGCTGTGGCCATTTTTACCTCCTTTGAAGGTAATTGTTTGGTGCTCTCAGGTTTTGTTTGTTCACACGGGTACGCCGGGAGCGGATCCAACAGTAAGATGCGCGGCAAACCTTGTGCACCGGTGGTGAGATAAAGCTTTATTCAGGATGCATTGCAACTGGCGTTAAGGTAATGCATCATCTTCATGGAGGCAATGGATAATAACAGGGGTACGTCCGCACTGTTGCATCGTAATTGGGCTGTATATGATAAGGCTCTGATTATTATAGTAATAATTGGCCCATCTAAAACGTTGCAAAAAGAGAAAGCGGCCTAAGATCAGAAGCCGGTTAAACCAAAAAGCTTGAATTGGCTATAGACGAATACGGACATCCTCGAGCCGACCTGACCGGTCAGGTCGTGGGGCAAAACGCCCGGCGGGCAGGCTGCCTGTAAAGTAGAGATCGGATATCGGAAATCGGAAAGCTATTTCGCACCAGGCATCAGACAGATTTTAGTTGACAAAAATGATCTGATTTGAGACTTTATTAGGAGACAGTCCGATAGATATCATATTGATATTACAGCTCAAATTTATTCCACTACCATCACCGCAACCACCAGCGCCTCCAAAGACACCTCAAGATAGAATGCACCAGGGCGATACCCTATCAGCAAGTTCGCGATTTTGGCAGACTGGATTGTGGAACCGTGTTTGCGACTGCCCGGAAGTGCTTTCTCAAATCCTTGCGAGACGCCCCCTCTATTCGTAGCTTTCTATATGCTGCTGCTTCGTATGCCGTCCCTCGCGCCGTGCCCTCAGGGGCCCTGGAATTTGACGTTCCCGGTTGGCATTTTCCCAACAGTTAATGGGGGCGCGAACTCCAGAAGAGTCCGGGCTGTAATCAAAATTGGTGTAAGGAGGTGTGATCTATGTCAATTAGAGACCTTTTCCTACCCAAGATCGAGCGCTCCAATCCGGAGGTTCGCAAAGAGGCAGTCCTTGAAGAGGTTGACCTTGTACTGCTGAAACAGGTCAGCGAGAATGACGACGACCTGGAAGTGCGACAGTTGGCGCTCGAGAGATTGGCGAGTCTGTCGGTATCGGCAAGCGTTAGCTGATAGAGACCACACAAGGGGCCAGATTTTTGCAGGTTCAAAAAGCGTGTCGCCGGCAATTTGTCAGATGATGCGAGACGGTGGGGTGCGGCTCTGGAAGGTAGCGTTCGAAGTCAGAGATTAGGCGCTGGAAGCCGGCGGGATGTAAACGCTATTGGCCGGATGACGGCGCCCATTGAACCACGGACCCGGTCTCGGAGGTCAGGCAGTCAGCCCCTTGCCGTGGTCGCAGGTGGTCAGGGCATTCGTGAGCAGGCCCTGGACAAAGATGACCTGGTAACCAGCCCGGTTGTGCCGCCGAGGAGCGCAACGACGAGAGCGCCAACCATTGTGAACGTTACAGCTCGCATCAGCGTGGGATGGCGGTGTGGTCTTACCTGACGGTATTGTTCAGTACGATTTTAGTGGGAACCCGGGCGACGACTGCACCGCCGGCATTCAAGAAAACCAATTCGGCATTCTCCGTTTTGATAATATTATGAGGGATTATCTTGACGGCCGGCATCTGGCTGAAATCCGCCGGCCCTGTTTTTTGCCCCGGGATATAGCGACCCAGGTTGGCTTTCCGTTTCCCGTCGACATACAGCAGGACCGACACTGTCTCCCTGACATTGGCTTTCTCCAGGGCTGCGCGTATGCGGGCCATGTGGACTTTCAACTGTTTGCCGGAGGCCACCGGGGTCAGGCGGACGACCTTGATTCCCCGGGCCTGCAATACCTGCCATGGCCGCACTGCGGCATTTGGATGAACCTTGGCACCTGATACAGCGGCCTGTTTGGCCGGGAGACTGTGAACGGACAGGACGAGCAGAGCGATGATCATAAGAAACCGTTTCATAACAGACCTCTCAATATGTGACGCATCGCAATGGGTGTGATCGCTGTCGGGGGGCGATAGGGACGGCAATACGTTAGCATTTGCGGTTTTTTGTGTCTACAGGGAATAGCAAGCTGTCGGAAGTCAGAGACCGGGGAAAGCAAGGCGCCTGGAGTCCGGTGTCCGGGGTCAGGAGAACATCGCGGCACCCGTATTCGCCAAAGGCTACAAAGGTCGAGCTGATAACTGGATATATGTCTGAATTACCTCGGGATGACCAGGGGGCCTTTTTCGAGGGAGCGGTAGCGGGCTGTTTCGAGGGCTTGGCCGGTCAGGATGCGGCGCTGCAGCGATTGAATGAAGCGCACCGGCCATTTTTTCTGGATAATGGTTTTGACGAAACTCGGAATCCAGCCGCCCAGATCTCCGGAAAAGGTAAATTGCACCCAGGTTTTTTCCGCTGAGAGCGGAATGACCGCGAACTCCAGGATCTCGATATTGGCTTGTACATGGTCTTCCCGGGCATAGCGCTGGCTTCCGGAATCGACAGCGGCAAACAACACCTGGTCCGGCCGATAGGTGATGGTGCCGCGCAAAAGAAATTCGCGATCCTTGAAAGGCCAGGGCGTCGTGTAATATTCACTGTATTCAAATTCATTGGCGGACAGCTGGGCATGAATGGCGGTTGATTTGAGCTTGGGCGCCCAGTCGTTCTTGCGTTCCACATCCACCAGGGCCATGACAATTTTCTGGTAGGGTACGTCGAGGTCGGCGGTGGCCCGGAAAGGCAGGCTGCCTTCACTGGCCTGCAACGCCTTGAAAAGATCGACACCTTCGTAGGTTTTGACATATTCCCAGCGGCTGCCGTAAACCGCCTGGGGCAAGGCAAGCCCCACAAACCAGAAGCCGGCTAAGATCATCAGGGTCAATTTAGAAGAAATTGACTGGTAGGTCAAAGTTGTCACTGCTTGAGTCCATATCTTAAGTTGTCTGAATCCCAACAATGCATAAGTTATACCCTGGCAACCGTATTTTAAGGTTAAAGCCACCTGGCTGTTACCCCAAAATATAGGGCCGCTGTGAACAGGGTCAAGTCGGCTTACGCGTAAACTGCCGAAAACCGACCTCCTTTGGATACATACCTTGTGTTCCACAGCCCCACACACTATATTTAAGCTTAATTCCAACTGCCGGCGTTCAGGCCTAATCAGATGCTGAACACGGGTTTTATCCTGCTTCTAACAATCAGGAATTTGATGCAGCTTTAACGCTGTAAGTTGCCTTTTGATATTTTCAGAAACTCTAATCAAGGAGGCCGAGATGATCACAATCGCCGGAATATCGGGAAGTCTCAGGAAGCACTCTTTTAATGCCGGGCTTTTGCGGGCTGCCGCCGAAGCCGTGCCTGACGGTTGTACCCTCAAGCTAGGCTCCATTCAGGGCATCCCCTTATACAATGCCGATGCCGAGGAATCAGACGGCATTCCAACCGCGGTCGAGGATCTAAAAAGCTTGATTGCATCTGCGGACGGGCTGCTGATGGTGACACCGGAGAACAATAATTCGATGCCGGGCGTTTTCAAAAACGCGATCGATTGGCTGGCGCGGCCGCCCGAGGACCGGGGGCGGATATTTGGGGGCCGGCCGGTCGGGCTCATGGGGGCAACCCCGGGCGCCTTTGGGACGGCTTTTTCACAGTATGCCTGGCTGCCGGTATTGCGCGTAATTGGGACCCAGGTATGGTCGGGCAGATTGATGTGGGTCAGCGGAGCCATGGGGAAGTTCGATGAGGAGGGGAACCTGACGGATGAGAAAACGAAGAAGCAGTTGGTCAAGTATATGTCTGGGTTTGCTGATTTTGTAACTAAACTGAAAAATTGAAAGAGCGTCTCTTAGATAGAGCCGGGAAACCGAAGGCAAACCATGCCGTCGGCGGCCAGATAGCAGAAGCCAGGGGGTGCCAGCATGATGATCTTAAGGGTTGATATGACGAATCAGAAGATCTCGAAAGAGGAACTTCCAGATCAATACAGGGGATTAGGTGGCCGGGCACTGAGTGCCGCTATTATCTCGTCGGAGGTGCCAAGTGACTGCGACCCCTTGGGTACTGAGAATCGACTGATATTTGCACCGGGATACCTGACCGGCACTACGCTGGTGAATACCGGCCGGCTTTCCATAGGGGCGAAAAGTCCCCTGACAGGCGGCATCAAAGAAAGTAATGTCGGCGGTACCATGGCTTACGCCCTGGCCCGCCACGGGATCCGGGCTGTCATTGTGGAAGGCGCGGCGCCAGTGGCTGCGGCCTTTTTACTCAGGGTGCCGGCTGACGCAAGTGTAGCGCTCGTTCCGGCCGCCGAGTACAAGGGCATGCGTAATTACGCCCTGGCGGAAAAGCTCCTGGCCGAATTCGGCTCTAAAAACAGTATTTCTTTAATCGGTCCAGCCGGCGAAATGTGCCTTTCCAGTGCCTCAATTCAAACCACCGACACCAAAGGCCATCCCAGTCGATCGGCCGGCCGGGGCGGACTCGGGGCCGTCATGGGGGCCAAGGGGCTGAAAGCACTTGTGGTTTCAAAGGAAGGGAAATCAACCCGAGAGGTCGCCGATCAGGCTGCATTCAAAGAAATGGCCAAACCTTTTGCAGCCGCCATCAAAAACGATGGCTGGAGCGGACGGGTCCTGCCTGAATTTGGAACAGCCAGCATTGTGGCCAATACAAACGCCCAGGGCGCGCTGCCTACCCTGAACGCCACCCGGGGCAGCTTTGACGGAGCCGATAAGATAAGTGGCGAAACCATGGCTCAAACTATCCGGTCGCGGGGGGGGGGGGGGGGGGGGGGGGGGGGGGAAGACCACCTTCAAGGGCTGTAGCCAGTGTGTCATAGACTGTTCGAATGTCTATGTGGACGAAGCCGGTTCGCCCATTACCTCAGCTCTGGAATATGAAACCATCTGGGCTATGGGGGCCATGATCGGCAATGATGACTTGGATGCCGTGGCTCGCCTTGACTTTCTATGTGACGATATCGGGGTGGATACCATGAATACCGGGACGGCCCTGGCCGTGGCAATGGATGCGGGTTATACGTCCTTCGGCGATGCCGCCGGAGCCATTGAAATGGTTGCTCAGATCGCTTCAGGGACGGAGTTGGGTCGTGTCCTCGGCAATGGACCCGTGGCTGTGGGACGGCATTTCGGGCATCCCAGGGTGCCGGTTGTCAAAGGGCAAAGCATCGCTGGTTATGACCCGCGAGCCATGCCGGGGATGGGGGTCACCTATGCCACATCACCCATGGGGGCGGATCACACGGCCGGTTTTGTCGGCGCCGACAGCAGCACCCCAACGACCGCCCTGGTACAGGCCTCGCAATCTGCCCAGGTTCACATGGCGGCCCTGGACAGCATGGGGGTATGCCTGTTCGCCCAATCCGGTGGGCTGGAAAGATTGTTTGGTGCCATCGCAGCTATCCGGGGGGAACCATTCGGTCACCAGGATTGGGAAGATATTGGCAGCCAATGCCTGGCAGCCGAAAGGCAATTCAACCGTAGGGCCGGTCTTACCCGTGAAGATGACCGGCTGCCGCAGATGTTTTCCAACGAGGATCTGCCTCCACACCACAGAAGCGTCTCCCTGAGTGATAAAGAACTGGATGGCACCCTGGCGCCTTTTGGTTGAGGGGTTTGCAGGCGGGTATATCTTAGAGGGTGGCAGGTTTGAGGATACAACCTCGACAGCTGAGATCGGACGCCGGATGTCGGAACGGGGTGGACACCCTTAAGACAACCGAGACGAGGTAACACTTAGGGAAATAAACGTATGAAACGAAACCCGCTGGGCGACAGTCAACTGTTGGTTACCCCGATCGGTCTGGGACTGGCTGCCCTGGGACGACCGGGGTATATCAACCTGGGGCATGGCGAAGACCTGAATTTTTCTTACGATGTCGCCGCGATGGAACTACAGGCACACAGTGTGTTGGATGCCGCCTGGGAAGCCGGAGTGTGCTATTTCGATGCGGCCCGGTCGTATGGCAATGCCGAACGCTTCCTGCAATCCTGGCTGGTGAAACGGGCAGTCCCCGCGCAGGCGGTCACCCTTGGCTCCAAATGGGGCTATACGTATACAGCCGATTGGCAGGTCAAGCTGCCCGCCGGGCAGAAGCATGAAGTCAAGGAGCACACCCTGCCGGTGCTCCAGCGCCAGGTCGGTGAAAGCCGGGAACTGCTTGGCAGCCATCTTGATTTATACCAGATTCATTCGGCGACGCTGGAGAGCGGGGTGTTGACCAACCAGGCGGTTTTAGGGGAGCTGGCCCGCCTGCGCAACGCCGGGTTGCACATCGGTTTCACGGTGAGTGGCTCCCAGCAGGCCGCCATTATCCGCAAAGCCCTGGAAATCAAGTTTGACGGCACCTTTCTTTTTGCAACCGTGCAGGCCACCTGGAATCTTCTGGAGCAATCTGCGGCGAGTGCCCTGCAGGAAGCGCACGATGCCGGCCTTGGCGTGATTGTCAAAGAAGGCCTGGCCAATGGTCGTCTGACCGCACGCAACGATTCAACTGGATTCCGAACACAGATGGCTTTGCTCCAAGCGCGCGCCAAAAACCTGAATACCACGGTGGATGGCCTGGCCCTGGCGGCGGCTGTGAATCAGCCCTTTGTGGATGTGGTCCTGAGCGGGGCGGCGTGTACCGCGCATCTGAATTCAAATTTGAAAGCCCTGGACGTGGCGTGGGACGATTCGCTGGCCGGTATGCTGGCTGAACTGGCGGAGCCGGTTGAGAGGTATTGGCAGATACGCAGCGAGTTGGAGTGGAATTAGTCAGGTACAAGGTGCAGGGTATAAGGTAGCAGGCTGAAGAAAGACCTCGATATCAGAGGACGAAAGTCAGAGGTCAGCAGTCGGGCGTCATGCTCGCTGGAAATCTGAGAAAAGACCTCAGGGGCAGCGGGGGTGGGCTTTGGATTCAGCATCCATCTGGTTGCGCCGGGCAATTGAAAACGCTAAGATCGTTGGTACGATTCGAAACTGTTGAACCGTCGATCAATATACAATTAGAGGAGCAGATCATGGGCAAAATAAACAGGCGTCAATTCATGAAAAAGGCGATTGTGGCCGGTACAACCATGGCGGCATTTCCTGCCGTTATGCCCGGGACGGCGCAGGCTGATAAGGCACCCCGCGTGGTGGTGCACCCGAACGTGAACAATCTGAGGGTCGTCGGCGTTGCCGATCCCAAGATGACGACCGCCTATAAACCGGTCTCTTCCTGGACCGTCCAGGACCAGCTCGTATCCCGGGAAGCGGTCTGGCGCAATTTGGATAAATTGGCCGGCGGTCTGGCGGAGGTCGGCAACTCCACCCAGGCCTGGCAGCGCATTTTCATCAAGCCGCCGGGCAAGACCTGGGCGGAGACGACCGTGGCCATTAAAACCAATAATATCGGAAAACAGCACACCCGCAGCGCCGTGATGTCAAAAGTCTGCCACACGCTGACCGACACCTTGGGCGTGCAGCCCGCCAATATCTCCATCTATGATGCCTGCCATGGTAAAAACATCGACAAGAAAACCGACTTTGTCGGCTTGCCTGAAAATTGCCGCATCGAAAACACCTGGGGCGGCAGCACCACCAAGACTGCCATTCCGGGGCCCTGGAAAGACGGTACCGGAAGCGCCAAATGCCTCGCTCACCTTGTGGATGGCTCGGTTGACATCCTGGTCAACGTTGCCATGTGCAAAGGCCACAGCGATAAGTTCGGCGGCTTCACCATGACCATGAAAAACCATTTCGGGGCTTTCGATCCATGGCCCGGTCACATGTGGGGCGGCTCGGAATATATTCTATCCATCAACAAAACCAAGGAAATCCTGGGCGAGATGGAACCGGGCAGCGACCGTCTCCTGTTCCCGCGCCAGCAGCTGTGCATCATCGACGCCCTCTGGGCCAGCGAGTGCGGGCCCGGGTGCGTCTCTTCCCACCAACCCAACTTTTTAGCCATGGGGGTGTTGTCTCCGGTCCTGGACTATGTTGTTGCGACCCGGTTTCGCGGGGAGCAGATGGGCTGGCAGCCGAATATGGAGATGGTCAGCCGGATGTTGAGTGAGTTCGGGTACGAGAAGTCCGATCTGGATTTCGGGGGGAAGATTGTTGCGGTGTAAGGGGTTAGGTAGAAGAAAGGGCCTGAGGTCGGAGGTCTGATATCGGAAGTCGGGAAGCGCATTGAGTCCGGAGCCCGGAAAATGTGAAAGGCAAAACCGAAAACCAATAATTAGCCGCAGAGAAGCGCCGAAATCATCCGGCCGACCTGGCCGGCTGAAACTTGCCATGCCCTTCGGGCAGATAACCTTCAAGCTCAAACCTCTTTTAGACACGGATTACACAGATTCCACGGATTGCGCCTATACGGCTTGAGAAGCGTTCTTAAGGACCTATTTCCAATTTCTGGGGAAATTAAAAATGTTTCAGCCGCTGCGCGGATGTGGTTCGCCGAGTTACAATTTGTCTCCATTGATAGTCTCTTCTGCAATGTTGCTATCTACCTATTCTGATCATATTGGCGAAAGCCATGGGCCCCCTGAGAGCGACCACCAGGGCGCACTCACAGGTTTTCATCCGTGCAATCCACGTGAATGTTTTCAAGCCGTATAGGCGCTATCCGTGTCAAAAATGCCTTTCAAAGGTCTTTTTCGCGAAGCGATGGCAACCTAAGCCCGGCCACGTCGGCCGGGCTTTATCTGTGTGTGTCGAACGAGTAAAGCGAGTGGGCGGCTAACCAAAAGCCTAAAATTCCTCCCACCATTGTTTCCGCCGAACAAACCGGGCCTGTTTGAAATTCCACCCATTTGATGTATAGTCGCCGTGTCCGGCCGCCTCCGGCTTGCCGCGACCACACCTGGCAGCCTGACTGGATTGCCCTTTGAACGCAAACAAATAGAAGCGCCCTATGAACTCGAAACCCGATCTTGGCTTCTATGCCAACGTTCCGGAGATCATCGCTCGCCACCGGATTCTATACATAGTCATCCTGCTGGCGGCCACGCTGGCGGTGGTGGCCGGCATCCCCGGGATGAACATCGACATGTCGACCGAATCGTTTTTCCTGGAAAACGACCCGGTCAAGGTCACCTACCAGCGTTTTCGCGAATATTTTGGTTCCGACGAATTTATCTTTATCGTCTATCGGGCCAAAGACGGCGATGTCTTTTCCGAACACGCCATTGCCGCCCTCGATGTCATTCACCGCAAGCTGGAGGCCCTGGCCGCGGACCACGGGTCGGACCCGGCTTCACCTTTTGCCCGTATCACCGATGTCACCAGCCTGATCAACGTCAGCTACCTGGAGGTTGCCGCGGACACCCTGCGCTCCCGGGAATTCATTGCCGGCCGGCCGCCGACCACTGACGCAGACCGTTCCGAATTGAAGATCCAGGCCCGCAACCACCCCAACTACATTCCCTCCATCCTGAACCGGAAAGGAGATTTTGGGGTCATTATCATTGACACGAACCTGGGCGCGGCGACCGCGGCCGCCGCCAGCGACGTGGGCGCTCTCATCGCAGACGATGCCTTTGAAAAGACCGGCCCGGCAGAGTCGGGCGCAGTTGAATTTATCCGCCCCAACCTGTGGGACTACCAGGTTCTCACCGATGCCCTCCAAACCGTGCTGGATGAATCCCCGTCCGGCCAAACGCTCCAGTTTTACCCGGTGGGCAACCCGGTGGTCATGAAATTTTTTGCCGACATCTTCATCAAGGAGGTGTCGTTTCTCAGCCTGGCCGCCCTGGGATTCATCATGCTGACCTTCTACCTGCTGTTTCGTTCACTGCGGGCAGTCCTCAGCGCCGTCGCCATCGTCACCACCGCCATCATCTGGACCCTGGGGGTGTGCGGCTGGGTGGGGGCGTCGATGACGCTGATGATTACCATCATCATCTTCCTGACCCTGACCGTGGGCGTGGCGGACGCGGTTCATTTGCTGTCCGGGTATCTGTACCTGCGCCAGGAAGGACTGGACCGCCAACGGGCGATGGCGGAAGTGTTTCGCACCAGCGGTCCGGCCTGTTTTCTCACCAGCCTGACCACCATGATCGGTCTTTTGGCACTGCTTGTGGTGCCGGTGGTGCCGCTCAAGATATTCGGGGTGTTTTCGGGGATGGGGGTCTTTTTGGCCTTTGTCTTCACCCTGGTGATTCTGCCGCTGACCATGCCCCGCGGCCTGGGTTCAAACCACCGGGGCCCAAAACGGCACCAGTACCACCTGGTCCAGCGCCTTATCCGCCGGGTGGAACCCCTGGTCTACAAAGCGCCGTGGACAGTCAGCCTGGGGTTTATCGGGGCGGCGATCTTTTTCGCCTGGGGGGTCACCCTGATCCAGGTCGATACCAATATGGGCCAGTTGATCAGCACGCGCAACGCCATCCGCCAGAACATGGATACCGTGGAGGCAAACATCGGGGGCACCATGGACATGGAAATCCTGGTGGAGACCGGTGACATGGACGGGCTCAAGTCCCCCCGGGTGCTGGCCGCCATGGATGCCTTGCAGACCTACCTGGAGGCCGACCAGGGCCACCTGGTCGTCAGCACCTATTCCCTGGCCAATGCGGTCAAAGAATCGTACCAGGCCCTCAACGAAGATCGCCGGGAAATGTATGTGATCCCGGCTACCCGGCCGATGCTGGCCCAGGCCCTGCTGCTGTTCGAAGGCGCCGCCCCGGAGGACCGGGTCAAGCTGGTGACCGACGATTACGCCAATGCCCGGATTTCGGTCCGTATCCGCAACCGGGGATCGTTTGAATATATCCCGTTCATGGGCGCGGTGCAGGCCAAAATCGATGAGATCGTGGTGCCCTTGCAATCCGCCCATCCGAATCTGCAGGTACAGATTACCGGCGTGTTTGCCCTTTTTATGAAACTGTCCGATGTGGTTTCCTGGTCGCAGATCAAGAGTTTCTCCCTGGCCCTGGGGGTTATCTCCATACTGTTCATCTTCGTTTTCCGCTCGGTTAAAGGCGGCCTGATCAGTATTGTACCCAACCTGTTTCCGATCCTCGTGGCCTTCGGAACCATGGGCTTTATGGGCTTTGCCCTGGATCTGGACACACTCCTGGTGGCGCCGATTGCCATCGGTATTGCCGTGGATGATACCGTCCACTTTCTATCCCGCTATCGCATGGAATCGCTGGCCGGTGCGCCGCCAAAGCTGGCGGTGAAGCACACGTTTCGCGAAGTGGGCCAGGCCATGGTGTTCACCTCGCTGATCTTGTCGGCCGGCTTTCTGATGTTTACCTTCAGCCAGCACAACGGACTGAGCCATTTCGGCCTGCTTTCGGCCACGGCTATTGTGTCGGCCGTGATCTCCGATCTTTTTTTCTTGCCCCGGTTGTGCATCCTGACCGATTTGAAATTCGGCAGCGGTAAAAGGAAACCGGATCCTGGCACGGAAAGCAGATGAAGTCACATGGACCCCACTCTATAAGGAAATTGCGATGACCGATCAATATGAGCACAAAGCCAAAGATTGGGATGAGGTTCCCTGGAAGATGGAACTGGCGGAGGAGACATTCAAGGCCATCTGTTCCCGAGTGGACATCCCGCCGGATGCACACCTGGTTGACCTGGGGGGCGGCACCGGCTTGTTGACCCTGAACTTCCTGAACAATGTATCTCAAATTACCGTTGTGGATACATCGCAGGCGATGCTGGCTGTATTAAGAGAGAAGATTAAAGCATATCAATTGACCAACGTTGAAATCGTCGAGGAAGCACTTTCCACGGGAACGATTCCCCCGGCAAGCTGCGATGTCATCATCAGCATGCTGACGCTTCATCATGTTGATTACATTGCAGACCTGTTTCAAGAGTTCCATACCGCACTGGTACCGGGCGGGAAGATTGCCCTGGTTGATTTGGTAACAGAGGATGGTGACTTTCACCCCGCGGATGCCCAGTATGTGCACGATGGTTTTGATCCGCAGATTCTGGAAGCGCTGCTGGAAAGCACCGGCTTCGAAAACATCGACATCGACCTCTTCAGTTCAGTTACCCGGGAAATGGATGCTGGTGGTACGAAGGCCTTTCCACTCTTTCTAATTTCGGCTGAAAAAGGATAGGTTGCGGCCGGTGGAGTGGGCGCACCTATCATTACCGGGCCTATTGCGGAAAACCGGGCCTTCTCAATTCAGGGGACCTGCCAGGTTGGTTTGTTCGCCATTGTCACCGACGATGCTTTGGGATCGATTGAAATGTCGCGGCGATAGCTGGCAAAAACTGGTTCAGGCCCTTTCGAAAATCGCTTCGGCATCGATGGTGATTTCCACGGTGTTGCCGACCACAATCCCGCCTTTTTCCAACTCTAAATTCCAGCTGACCCCAAAATCCTGGCGATTGATTTTGGCTTTCGCAACGAAGCCCGCCCGGGTCTTGGGGCCCTTGTCCTCGTCGCCTTCCCACCAGGGTGTTTCCCACCGGCCCAGAAAGCTCACCTCCAGGTTTGCCGGACGGGTGACGCCCCGGATGGTCAATTCACCGGTTACCGTGTAGTCGTGAGCACCCCTGATCTCGGCCTGGTTTCCCTTGAAAGTAATCTCGGGATACGTTTGAACATCGAGAAAGTCAGCACTTTTCAGGTGGTCGTCCCGGTCGGGTTCTCCCGACGAAAGCCCCGCGGCATCGATGGTTACATTAACCGCTAAGTTGTGCGGGTTGTCCGGATCGAAGGTGAGGGTGCCGTGGACGTCTTTAAAGTGTCCGCGGACATAGGTCACCATCATGTGCCGCACACAAAATTCGGCGGCCGTGTGTCCCGGTTCAAAAAACCAAGTTGCCATGGCTTGTTACCTCCATTTGGTTGCCTTCTAGAAAAACAGGCTGCAAGCAACTGAAGTGCCTGCAGCCCGTATTGATCAAAAGTTCGTGCGGTTAAGTCGATTTGCCTCTTCTGATGACAAAGATAAACAGGCCGATTACAATCAATCCCAGCAGCGGGCCGAAGATCTGGACGTTGGCGGCAATGAACATGGCCTTGCCGATCAACTTCATGTGTTCGACATCGTTGGTCGGCACCATGCCGAGGGTATCCCCTACCTTGGCGATTACCTGGTAGACAAAGCGGCCCTCGGGGATCTCTTTGTGACAGGAGAGGCAGACTCCCAGGCGTTCCATGTTGTCGCGCACCTCTTTGGGCAGCGGCCCATCCAGGGGCCAGTGGTGGCCCACGGTCTGCAGCTGTTGATCTTCACGGTTGACCACATTGTCCAGATCCATGGCCAATTCAGGCACCGGGCTGATCTGGTACTGGGCGGTCTGGGTCACCAGTTCACCCTTTTCATTCATGATATCCACATAGACCCCTTCAGCGTAACCCCGCAGGTAACGGCCGTCATGGGTGCCGTAGCCCAGGGCCTTGGCACTGGCATGGCAGGAGGTGCACTCCCGGGCGCGCCAGTCAACGGTATGCGGCGCGGCCGGCGCCATATCAAGGCTGCGTTGCCCGGTTTTATCCCCGCCTTCCACACCGTCCGCCGTCCGCCAGATCTTATTGTGAACCAGAAGCGTTCCATCCGGCGCCACCACGCTGGTGATCTGCTGGCAGCCGGGGATGATGGGGCTGACCCGCCCCTCGCCATTGATGCCCAGGACCGGGTTTTCCCAGCGCAGGTAAGAGCGGTTTTCACTGGTTTTGCCGTAGGCCACCCCGGGCGCCACCGGCGGTTTGACGCCGCGTATGGATTCGGCCGTGTGCCCATTTGGAAAATGGGTGTTGCCGGCCGCGACCCAATCCGTGGCCTTTTTGTCGCCTGAAAAATCGATCTTGACGTGGCAGCCGTAACACTGCGGGGCCCAGGATGAATGGCAGCCGTAGCACTCGATTTTTTCCATATGCTTGCTGGCCTGAAGTTTGGCGGAGATCGCCTTGGCCGGGTTGCGCCATTTGTTGGTCTTGGCCAGGGATTTCAAGGTCGGCACTTCAAAGTCGAGGCCGGAGGCGGAATGCACGACCACCTTTTCACCTTCGCGGACCACATTGTTGAAGGGGTTTCCGCGCGTGGTAAGCAGGTAGCCGTCTTTAGCAGGATAGGCGGTGCTGAATTTGGTGTGAGTGGCCAGCGGCTCCTTGGCGAGGCCGCGGCTCTTTTGCGGGTTCAATTCATTGCCGAATTCATCCCCCCAGCCGAGGGGCAACTCCCAGGGGTACTGCTTGGCGGTTCCGTGGCAGTCCGAACATTCGATCTCGACATTGGCCAGCAGGGTCCCGGTGATGTTACCATTGCCGTGCATGGAGGTGGTGGTGTGACAATCCTGGCACAGCAGGCCGCCTTCGGGATTGCCTTCGCGGGATTTCAGGCGGTGGTGGATATCGTCCTTGATGAACTGATAATACTTGGTGTGCAGTTTTGGTTGCTTTTTGCCTTTTTTATTGAAGGGGCTACCGTAGGGGAATTCCATCAAGCCCTGGTAGGAGACCCCGATGCGTTTGCCCCGGTTGTGGCAGGACACACAGGTCTCGTGGGGGATGCCCGAGTAGGCCTTGCCATTGGCCACGACCTTGACCTTGCGCGACGATTGAATCGAGTGGACCATGGCGTGGCCTTTTTCATCGCGCTTGACCGTCTTGTCCCCGCCCTCGTAAAGACCGGCATTGTTATAGGGGATGTGGCACGCACTACAGCCCATGCCCCGGAAGTCGCCGCGCCGATCGCGGCCTTTTACCCCCACATGGCAGCGCTGGCAATCAGTGCGCAAGTAGGTGTAAATGGCGGTCCAGGGTTTTTCGGCCAGCATGTCCACATCGGTTTTGGGCACCTGTCGGAGTTCGGTTGGGAAGTTCTCCGGAAACTTTTTCATGAGCGCCAGCGTATAGGCCTTGTAGGCATTGGTACCAAACACGGGTGTGGCGCCGTCCGGGTCGGTTACATCATAGTTGCCATACTTCTTGGCATATCCGGTGCTGGCCGGTCCCCAACCCCAGAGCGCCCCCTGGATTTTGCCGGCCTCGGTCTGCATGATAGACCGGAACTGGGCATAGGTCCATTCCTGGTGGCACTGGCCGCAAATCTTTTCGTTGACCCATACTGACCCGGAATGCACCACAAATGTCGTTAGCTCACCGCCGGCCGGAGCGCCGGTATGTGCGATCTTGGCATCCTTTTCTTCCTTGGGATTGCCGCCGTGACATACTACGCATCCGTTGGGGTCACCCATTTCGGCGCCTTTGGCATAGATCTGCTGGGCCATACCGGAACTGTGACCCCGGATTGGTTCGATGCCCGCATGACATTTGCCGGGCGCCAGGCACCCGACATCAGGAGCGGGGTAGGCGGCCGGGTCCATGTCCGCAACGTGCTGGGCGGCCATGGCCGGGAAGGAGATAAACAGACAGAAAACCAACGTTAACCAAAAACCGGCAAGCCACTTGGAAGTATTCGGCATACAATCCTCGCTTTGCTAATTGTGGTTTTTCTTGCTGCGTTTTGGCTTGAGTGTCGCGTTCGGGAGCAGGTAGGGAGATAGCGTCCAAAGATGTGATCTGTTGAGGTTGATAATGGCTCAAAAAGGGATTTATTGTCAACCAATTTTCCCTAAATCGCGGAATATTGGCGACGCCGCAACATCAAATCTTTCGCTGACCATCTTTGGGTTAACTTTGTTCAACCAGCTACAGGGCAAGGCAGCTGCTATCGATCTTCGCAATTTAAAGGGGGGTATCCGTAATATCCAGGTAGATGGCCAACACTTTTTCAAACACGCGCCGCCAGGTATAACGCCGTGCGATACCGTCAGCCCCGGCATCATCGAAGTCGGGCGTATGACGGACAGTGACCATCATTGTTTCCAGGGCCGTCGCCAGCATTTTATCCATCCGGGGCGCATCTTTTTTAAAGGGACGGTCAATGGTTTCCAGGGGCGGCAGGTCGATCAGCTGGACGGTGTCGCGCCGCGTCGGGCTGAAGATTTCCGTGAATCCCGACAGGTTGGTGGCGATGAGCCGGCAGCCGGACGCCAGTCCTTCGAAAAGGACCAGGGGCAAGCCCTCGAAAAAAGAGGGCAGGACCTGGATATGGGCCAGTTTCATCAGTTCAGAAAGACGATGGTGGTTTACATAGCCATGTACAGTGACCTGTTCGTCCAATTTCCCGGCAAGGTCCATGCACATTTCATACTCCGGCCCCTGGCCGCCGCCGGCCATGTGCAAGTGCCAATCCCGATCCTCAAGCTGTCTTAAAGATTGCAGGAGCCAGGGTACCCCTTTGCTGCGGTTGAACTTGCCGGCGTAGAGGATCTGCACGGTACCGGCCGGAGATTTGGGCGCCCGGTTGAAGATGGTTTCGTCATATCCGCCACCGGTGACGACGATGCGCTCGGGTTGGATGCTATAGACCTGCATAATATCTTTTCTTTGGTCATGGGTAAGGGCAATGACCCGGTCGATCTCCCGGCAGTATTTCTTCACATACGTTCGCAGGTGCCGGCAGTTATGGTATTGCCGCAGGTCTGTACCGTGGCAGGTGGTCACAAGGGGCACATCCGGAAACAATTTACGGACCAGGGCGGTGAGTACAAACAGGTGATTGGAGTGGATGACATCAGGCTCAAATTGAAGGACGGTTTCTTGCAAGGCCCGACCGAATGTTTGTTTATAGGCGGTCAGGCGCCCATCTTTCAGGTCCCTGAAAAGTGAGCTTTTGTATGGCATGACATCCGACATGCCGGTCACGGGGAAGGGCAGCTCCTCAGATTCAAAAAAAACATAGGAGCAGCTGTCCGCGGACAGGCCGGCCAGGTCCGGAAAATCCCCGGCCGGAATGCCGGCCAGCATATGATTGGAAAAGCCATGTGCCTGGGATTTGCGCATGATTGCGTGCAGGTAGATCCCGCTGCCGGTTTTTTCGGGCCGCTGCCCGAGGACATGTAAAACCTTCATAAATCCTCCGCCAGAGAGGCTCTGTTTTTATTTAGCGAGAGCACCGCAGACTTATTGTTTCAGCCGCGCGTACGCCGTGCGCCAGGTAGGTGAAAGCTTACGTTTCCTGGTCGGCCATTGGAAACCAAAGTGACCACACACGCGGCAGTACGCGCCCATCTGGTCAGCCAGGGGGTCATCCGCCACCGGCAATCGCTGACGGCCAAGGTTGTAGCCAAAGATGCGATCGATACCACCGGCGATGGCGCACATAAAGTAGCCACTTGGTGTTACCCCCAAGCCACACTCCGCGATGATCCGGCAGCCGCTGGCATAGTCGGCCCAATGGTAAAACGGGCGATCGCAGGGCGCATTGTTAAAGGGCCTGAAAAGATTCTTGCGAGAGGTTTTCAGTGTGCTTTTGATGACCACGTTTTCGGGTAACCGGGCAATCACCTCCCGGACTTGCCGGCCGTGAAAATTCGTGCCGAGGACCAGGCGTAGGTCCGGGTTGTGTTCGGCCCGGTATTTGTTGAGCAGACCAACAATTTCAAAAATGCGCTTGTGCAGGGTCGGTTCACCGCCAAGCAGCCGGATACGCTTCCACCGGACGCCCTGGTCGAGGCTTTGCTCGATGAAACCAGCAATCGTCGCTATCGGCATATCCGTGCGGCTGGGTGCTTGGGTACAGGAACGGTTGCAGTTAAAACACTTCAGATTGCAGCGATAGGTAATGTCGATTTCGGCATATTCACGACTGGCTGTAAACTGGCGGCCGAAACGTGCAACGACAAAACGCTGGGCCCGTATATACTGCCACGCATCCAGCATTAGACGCTGCAAGGTGACATTGCGATGTCGTGGTGGTAATCTCATCTGCCCTCGATGGCGCACCACCCGAAATAATGAAGGTTGCGGGGCCCAACTTTGGTTCGGCGCGGTCCTTCAGGTGCAAGCGCTTTAATGCGGAGCCCCCCAAATGGCAGTTCAATTGGGGGCAATTGGCCGGTGTCGTTATGCTCTGTATTACAGCCCTTGATACATTTAATCAATGGCAATCGGGACGGCCCGCTACCGGCCGTGGGCCGTCTTTGAATGGTATAAGCAAGCATTCCTCTAAATGTCTTCACCATCGGCCGGCACTGCTTCAGTGGCGAGCCTACGCGTCCAAAGTCCGGTTCCTGCTCCGAAACCGAAACTACGAATAATGCTCTGGCAATTTTGTGGCCATGCTGCTCCTAATCCAGAGTACGGGAAACTCCGAAAAAGCGCTCCGGCTCCTTTTCGCGACCATTTTCTATTACCCAGGCAAGTTCGTTTGCCAGCGAGGCATCAAGATCCTTCAGTGTTTCAAGGTCTTTTCCGGCCATCTCAGGCCGGCCCATCTGCACGAGCAGGACACCTCTGTACATATAGGGCTGGGCAAGATCTCCATCCAGACGTATGGCGCGGTTGTAGTGTTCCAGCGCCTCATCGAATCGGGACGGACCTTGCTTGCGCAGAACATAGGCGAGATTGTTGTGCCCCTGAGCAAAGCTTTCCCTTGCGGATAGTGCCTGGCGAAACTTTCTTTCGGCGGCATTAAAGTCTTTATCTAGCATCAACCTGACGCCCTCATTGTAAAGGCGAATATCTTTTCCTTGAGAAGTGGTAATACTGCTGCTGCCGGCGCCATATAGGGGTCCAATGGCCATTAGCACCAGCACGACCGCAATGAGTAGATGTCTCATCGTCCAATCCTCCGCTTGGTTGCCTAATTGTTCATTCCTTAAATGACCTGACGGTTTTTTCCGTCAGGCGCCCTGACTAAGAAATAGTAGCTACTCAATCTCATGGTATCAATGAGAAGGAATTCATGTTGCCCTGATAGGCTGGTCCTATCATCATGATGGCTGGGCCGGTCAATGGGGCGGGATAGGGATATTCCAAGCGATTGCGGGAAGCTGGATTGCGGCCGCGTTTACTACTAACCGCCAGGGCAACACAACTGCGTGCCATGGCTGGATCCGCGGTGCGAGTCCACCTATTTCAGGCATGCTTTTAGGTCGTCACGGGAGTGTAGCGTTTTGGCCATCCACTCGTATTTTGCAAGAATCAAGTCAAAGCCTTTTTTGCGGGAAAGCTCCTTGAGATAGTCATTCGGCAGATACCAGCGCTTGCTGAATTTTCCCACAGTCCTGAAAATGTCACAGTGGTTGGCCACCATCAGGTCAAAGGCTCTGCGCTTCATACCCAGAGTTCGCGGGGCCATATCGAAGGACGTAAAGTTGCGATTTGGCTGGCTGAGCCCGGTTTTCCGGCGCGAGGGTTCCAGGACGTGCTTTTCGAAATCCACGCCATCCCGATCAGACAGCAACTGGGTGGACCGGGCGACCAAAACGGTGGTCAACCGTCGAACCTGGCGCCATCTGTACTTGGGCGGCAGGGCGGCGATAGGCAGGTGTGGGGATTCGTGAATGAATTGCTCACAGTCATGCATGATTCTACGCGCTCGCCAATTGCGGATTCGGATTGCTTTCCCACTTTCATATGTCCACAGGCCGCGCCCCAGGTAGTGTTTAACGCTTTTGCCGGCATAGGCACGTAAAAAAAGCAATTCCGACTTTATGTCGACAAAAAGGGTGTAGCCTTCCCGGCCCCCTAAAAGAACTTCCCTGATCTTGGCGATATCTCGTTCGCCATCTCCCTCAAGGGCTTTTTCTGCTTTTTCCTTCAGCTTGACGGCCTTCTCGAAGATCCGCCGCGAGACATGCTGCAGCTCACCGGATTCGTACCTGACCGCAGATTGTTTCAAGATAGAATTTGGACGAACGCCCAAGGTATGTTCCAGGTATTGCAACAGCGATCGAATGCGGCTGTATGGGACCCGGTCTGTACGATTTATAGACTGGTATTCCGCCAACCACTGCTGAAGAAGTGTGTCATCGAGGCCGGCCGCGAGGAATTTCTATCGCATGATGTATTCAAAGCGCGCATGAATTGTCCTGACTTTTCCAGAGAAGATGCGGTGATCAACTCGCGGGTTTTTCTCCGCCTTGAAAAAATCCCTATAAAGATCTGCCCTGGTAACGCCTTCATGCAGATACAACCATAGGTCAACCATGGCCCTGAAAAAGGTGCCGTCAATTTTTATCGCAGCCTGAGGTGGCGCCGGCTTTCGGAACAGCATGCGATAGTGACGATCGCTGACCGAGGATACCCGCCCGTGGACCAGGTTGTAGATCTGAATGTAGGGCAGCCCGGTTCGCTCCGCCAGATCGGCAATGGCCTTGGTCCCGTGTATTTCAAAAAGACTGTCAATATCTTTATCGTTCATTCCGATGCGAGGTTTTTTCAAAGCGCTCCTTGAAAAGTCACTCTTTCTTGTCATCCTCTCTCACCATCCGTATACTCAACGGGCTGTGAACCGGCCGTCACCGGCGCCGGCAGGCACCCGTCAATAGTCTATTGCGTCTAATTATATTAGACAAAAATTAAACACGATACAGGCATTTGTAAACATTTATTGCACCCTGCTTTCGAAAAGGTCTACCCATGCAGGCGTTTGCTTCAAATATCTCCACGGTTCGAGTTTGACGGCGTTGAAAATGTTGACGCCTTAACCTTTATAAATAATTATAAATATGATATATTGCATCATCTTGGTCAGCAGGTTGAGCCGCTGGCCGAAGCAGCGCATGTCCATGCCGGGCAACAGCGGGCGGGGGACAGGCGCGCGCGTCAGATGTAGACAAAACATTGACAAGCGTATTTGCGGGCCTACTTTTCCGGTATGTCATGATGGGCATGGCATGGAGCAGGGCGTCACCCGTTGAAATGCTCGTTGAAATCGGTGACGCCTGTATTAACCCGAACTGGCAAGGAGGATTTATGCCTAGTTTCGTGATCGCTGAGAAATGCGATGGATGCAAGGGCGGTGACAAAACAGCATGCATGTACATTTGCCCCAACGACTTGATGGTTCTGGAAGCTAATGAAATGAAGGCCTACAACCAGGAACCGGATCAGTGTTGGGAGTGTTTTTCATGCGTGAAAATTTGCCCGACCCAGGCGATTGAGGTAAGAGGTTATGCTGACTTTGTGCCCTTGGGCAGCAGCATCATGCCCATGATGGGAACCGAGGATGTTATGTGGACCTGCAAGTTCCGTAATGGACTCGTTAAGCGTTTCAAGTTCCCAATCCGCACCACGCCTGAAGGCACGGCAAACGCCTATACGGACCTGAAAGGCAAGGACCTCGAGAGCAACTTGTTATCTACCCAGGAGGCCGATGGATACGAAATGCCGCGGCCCAAAGACCTGGTGTAAGCCTCGGAGTCGACTGGCCTGAAGGAACGGCCTCGGTCGCGCACGGGGGACTGCGGTTCCCCGTGCATCCTTCCGGGTCAAGACCCAATACGCATGCTTGTTGACATATGGTTAGCAGGTCAATATTAATTGAATACAACCTATACATCACTTTGACACACCCCGTTGGGAAAGGTTAGAGAACTTGAACGCCAACGGTGTTACGGGGGATCTCTGCAATGGATCAAACCGTATTTTTAAATATACTCATGGCCACCGTCGAGAAACACGGCTGCCGGATTGTAGAACTGGACATTGAGAATCATGTCATCAACTTAGATGGTCCTGACGACAAGGTTAATGCCTGTGCCCAGGCCATTGCCAAACTTGTTGGCGAATAACCGGCATCAAGTTCCCTGATCGAGCTGCCAAACGTTGCCCGGGAAAGCGGTCATGGCTATTGGCAAAGCGTGCAGTCCTGCAGCGGCGGTATTCGCAACGCCTTGCAACCTTTAGGAGTCACCCCGATGTCATTAACTGCTGGATTTCAGATTGGTTATGTAAGCTCACAGACAGGACTCTCCACGCACGTCATCAGGGCGTGGGAACGCCGCTACAAGGCGGTCGTACCGTCGCGTTCGGCCACCGGTCGACGCCTTTTTTCGCAGACCGATATCGATCGCCTGCTCCTTTTGAAACAGGCGGTCCAAAAGGGTCACAGCATCTCGCATATCGCCGGCTTGGAACGGGCAGATCTGGTTGCGCTCGCGGGTGCTGCCGCCGAACCTCCGGGTGCCAGGGCGGTTACCGGGACGACCCCTGTGAGCACGTTTATCAGGGATACAATCAAGGACTGTTTGGATGCCGTGGCGGTGTTGGACGGCAACGGCCTTTACCGGGCTCTCAAGCAGGCGGCTATGACTTGCAGTCGCCAGGTCTTGTTAGAGGCCGTTATCACACCGCTTATGGAGGTGGTCGGCCAAAGATGGTCGGATGGGTCCGGGCGGATTTTACACGGGCATCTCGCTGCCGGCGTTGTACATGCCCAGCTGATTCGCATGCTGGAGCTCCCTGCCGGCGGCAACTATGAAAAGCCCTGTTTGCTGATAGCCACGCCCTCTGGCCAGTGCTGTTATCTCGGTGCGCTGGCTGTGACTGTTATTGCCCAGGACCACGGCTGGCGGCCGATCTTTATCGGCTCCAATCTGCCGGCCGAAGAGATTGCTGCAGCCCACGCCATGCTTACGCCTGAAATGATGGCATTGAGCATTACCTGCCGAATCAACGATCAATTCATGCTTTCCGAACTTGAGCGTCTTTCTGATTTTTTAGATGATCATTGCGCCCTTGTCATCGGGGGCAGGGCTGGTCAAGCGTATGTCGAACGCCTTGAGAAAACGGGAATCACATGGGCGACCCCCCGTGAACTCATCGACCGGTTTCTATAAAGTGCCGTTCAGCAATGCCTGCCTTCTCAGGGGAAGCCGCCTCTATCTCCTATGAATTCTAAAATTATCAAAAACGCAAAGTGATCAGCGGCTGCAACCCGTTGTCGTAAAGTTGTGGTGGTTTTATGATATCGGTCTTAAATCAGGGTTCGGAACTGCGGCACCCCTGTCACTATTGAATAAAAGCCAGGGGGGCCTTAGGATTGATATACGCTTTGAGCCTATCCAGTTCGATCACAATGACGGCCGGGCCGGCGGAACAACTGATCACTTCGCAATCGCTGAAATATAGATACAGATTGACGGCATCAAACGTAAAATTTGTGTTTTCATCAATTTGGAAATCATCCACAAAGCCTATCTGGAAGTGTTCCAGCAATCCTTGGACGATCAACAGCTGCAATGGGGCCAGGCCCGTGGGCAGGAAAAGGCCCATTAAGGTGTATGGCTCACCGGTTTCCAGGTCGAGAACAAGAGCACTTTCCGAGGTAAAGGGATGGGCTCCGCCTTCTGAAAATATGGTGAAATGGAACTGCAGACAACAGCCTAAATCAGGCCCCTGTTCATAGGTCACCTCGACAGAGCGTTCCTGGTATATAAGATCACGTAACCCGATAAAGGTTTCGATCCGGGTATTGATCTTCTTTTCAAGTGCTTTGTCGGGCAGGTCGGTGACCACCGGGTAAGTTATAAATTTACCGAAATTGCCCTCAGTATTGCCTGGTTCCCGCCCGGGTTTAGTAAAGGCCTTTTTTAATATTTTATACGGATGGGCAGAGGCCGGGGGGGGTGTCATTTTGTTTTGCGATGCTTTCACCGGGGCAAGTGTCGTTGGATTGCCGCCGTGTTTATACATGCCGGCAGTGCTCTTATGTATTCCGAGACAGGCGGTTAGAGCCAAGGCAAGGGCAAACACAAACAGTGATGCTATGATACTCGTGTGATCGTTGCTTCGAGATCCGGCCAGGCGGACGAGAAAATGCCTGGCAATTCGTTCTGCATACTGTAGGGTCCCAATCATTTGATCTTTTGGCTTGTCTTTGGTACGTTTTCTTTATCTTTCCAACAATTATCCGATAAATACAAGCCGTAATCTGCTGCCCGGAGGTTAAGATAACATTTCCGGACATGTGCAGTCGTCCCTTGAGGTGAGGATACAATCGAGCAGGTTCGCAATTACCTTCCGGCCTTGGGGCGTTGATCATGCAGAAGTGAAGCTTTGGCTTTAATAACCTCACTAAAATAGGAGAAAAGCTATGCTGCCGAAGAATACCACGATTGGTCTGGTAATCTTATTGGTGGTAGTGATTGGCCTGCCCGCCCAGGCATTTTCCGCCGGCCTGTTCACAAACATTAAGGACAAAGCCATCATGAAATGGGCCGGTTGCTATAAAAAAGGCCGGGTAATCGAGCGACAATGTGACGATGGAGATCGGCTTGACATCGCAAGGATCGTCACCTGTCAGCAAAAAGCAGATAATTATATTATGAAGTGTCGGATGGACAAAACCAAGTTAAAGCCCGGGGCCAACAAGGCAACAATTTTGACGGAACTGGAGGCCGTCCGTGACCGGGTGAAGGACCAAGTTAACGAATGCCGCGAGGGCTGTTCCGACGACTATGCACAGGCCTTTCGTGAATACGCTGAAGAATTCAACGCCAACTATCGGAAGGACAAACAGATCGGCAAAGATATCAAGGCGATTGCCAAAAAAAGAATCAAAACGATAAAAAAGGACACAGATGGTCAAAAAGCGCAGCGTAATCGTCAAAAATTGAATCAGTCCTATGACGACATGATAGCTAAGGCACAGTCGCTGAACGTCGAATTCCAGGAAAAACGTAAACTTGCCTATGCCCTTAATTTGCACCAAAGAGCCTGCCAGAATGTCAGGGGCGACCACCGCGAGCCTTGCACGCAGGTACTCATGAGGTCCATAAAAGCCGTGGATAAATGGAAGGGCCTTCTTAAGAAATACAAAAAAGTGGAGTTGGGGCCCGGACCGGGAAATGAGCACAGCCAGGGGCCCAAACGAGAATACCTGGATTGTCAGAGAGGCTGCGATGCTTTGGAAAATCGCCTTTATCGGAGCATTATACCCCAGGAAAACGCCGTTCTGGAGCAGTATGTCAACACGACCCAGTAGATCTTTGCCACCCGGGAGAACCGGGTTGCAACATGCTGAACATGCTTCTCGTGGCAGGTAAAATGTTCTGGTGCAACTCCTAAATAATTAATGAAATCCATGGTAGTGCGCTTTAGTTTTGATTGTTTGGGGTGAAGGGGGCGCTGAGCTATAGATTCTTTTTGAATTACAAAACTAAAAAGCGGGGTCAATCAGAGGCTTGGCCCTGCTTTTTTTGCATTGCAGTAATCATCAGGCTGCGTTTTGGCAAAAAGGGCACCTAATTCCCATAACCACCGGAGCATATTGTCGACCATGTCAGTGCATTGGACCAAACGTGTAAAACCCTTCTCGTAACACCATCTCTAATTTCCATGAATTCGGAACTACTGAACTTACCTCTCGAAAGATTTTGCAGCTCTCTATCGCGGCCCTTGTCGGGAAAGTCCACATAATCATCGGTACGCGTAGCCTGGTTTGTTGTTGCTATTTAGTACCGTCATTGGACCGTAGCAATTATTTAAGACTTTCCAAGAGGTCTTTTACGGCCGCCAGATAATCGGTCATCCCGCGCATGAAAATATCGTTGTGATTGGCGCCGGGTATTTTTAAAAAGTGCTTATCCGGTGACGGACTTGCATCGAACAGGGCCTGACCGTCGGAAAACGGAATGATGTGGTCGTATTCGGCGTGGATGATCAGGGTTGGCTTTTCGAATGTCTTGATCTTGTCCAGGTGCCCAAAGCCCTCGGACTCTTCGAATCCAATCGCCGCTACATTGACGCCCAGCAAGTGGAGCAGTGGTTTGACGTAGGCAAAGCCGCTTTCGACAATCAGAGCGTCGATCTGTTCCGGATATTTCCAGGCGAGTTCCAGGGCGCTGGCACTGCCCAGCGAACGGCCCATGACAATCAGTGGCCCTTGATAACGGTTGTCCAGCAGCCAATAGCGGGCAAATTTGAAAATCGTATGGCAATCTTGCATCATGGCGGCCACGGTCGGCCGGCCGGTGGAGCGGCCGTAGCCCCGGTAGTCGACCGGGAGGAAATTGACCCCCATTTGATTGTAAATGGGCCCCAGGTCATCGTAATCGCCCACGATCTCACCGTTACCATGAAAAAACAGGATATTCGGTCCCCCTGGGTGCGCCATGTGGAAACGACCGCCCACGGTGACCTCCTCGGCCACCGGGATGCTTACGTCCAGGGCGGCACCAGGGGCTGCCTGGCCGGGGTATTCGTGGCGGGGATGAAACAGGAAGGCGAGGACCTGTGGCTGGTCCAGGGCGGCGTACTTGCGAGTTGTCTTATCCGACATCGTTTTATAGCTCCCCTGTTAGATGGTTTCCATAGATTTAGCTGAGCATATCGAGCTTAGGTGGCCTGCATCTCAATATCAACACAAAATCAGATTGACGGCAAGCGCGCGACGAAAGCTTCTTGTCGATTTTCCATCAGGCAAATGCGCCCTCATTTGAAATACAAGCAGTTAGAAGCGCGCCGGCACCTTTGACCTTTGAGCCGGGATCTGATAAATTTTTCATATCCCATTTCAAAAATCGAAAGGAGAGTTCATGAAACCTGGGTATACGTCTATTGAAAAGCTGATTCGGTTTCTCACCCTTATGTTTTTCTTCCTCACCGCAGTGTCAGGGGGCGCGGCTGCCGGCGATGTGCCGGCTGAATACTTACAGGCTGCCATGGAAAAATGCCATGATGACTATAAAAGCGCATATGATAAATGCTCCCAAATTTACATTCGTAACTATGTAGAACAGGACCCTGAAGTTGCAAGAAACTACGAGTCTTGCATCAGAACCCGCAATGAAACCTTTGACCAATGCATGTCTTTTGACAAGCTGCTAAGTGACGCCAAACACAGGCAGTATCGGGACGTCAACCGGGACGTTCTGGCCGCTTGGGAAAACGCCCAGGACGCGGCCAACGTCAAGACTGGTAAGGCCGTTACAAAATGCCTGAAGAAGAAGTCAAACGCGAAACGTAGAGCATGTGTGGAGAAGGCTCAGGCCAGCGCAATAAAGCGGATGGCGAAAATAGACAAGAAATATAAGAAAAGACTCAAACCCGTGGACTAGCCAGGGGGTGCTTAAACCTTACAACCACAAGGCCGGGCTTGGGGCTAGGTGCGATCCTCCATCCGGATCTCCATCACGATTTTTCCCCAACCGCCACATTGAATCCCTACATCCGTGCACCCGAATCGCTTGAAATGCATTTTGTTGGGATCAGCCCCGGCATAAAACAGCTCGCCCATGCCGAACACGGCCTGGCCGAATGAAGAGACGGCAAAGGCGCACATCCGCTTGGGGCAAAGCTTGGAAATGAGATTGCCGGCGCCGTCCAGGTAAAACTTGTCGCCCACTTTGTGCTGACTGTTGCAGCCGTGGGAATCCACGACCTCGATCACGATGGTTTTGCTCATCAACTCACCGGCTTTGCTTAAAACGTGCTCGTTACGGGGATCTTCCCGGAATTTCTGCATGTCATCATCGTTGTACCCCAGATGCTGCTGGAAAAAGGTCCATACATTTTCATCAATCGTCATAAACACCCCCTTGAGTTAGGTGATTTGGTTTAAGGTAAAAGGTATAAGGTATATAGTCAGGAGTCAGGCGTCTGGGGTCGGGAGTCGGAAAAGGCCAAGTTATTGCGTCTTTTGTCGGGTATACTTCGCTGATCTCTGACTCCCGTCTCCTGACTCCAGATTCCCAGGGTGTTCCTTCTAGCTTCTTAGCTACTCCCTGCCACTATTTCGATTTCTTTGCCTCCGCAGTATCTACACAGGATAACTTCTGAATCCGGATGCAGCCGGTGACCGCAGTTTTTGCAGACATACTTATCTTGAAAATCCCCCAGGGGGACTTCTTTCTTCTTTAAGCCAAAGCGAAGACCGGTATGTTCGGAGATTGTATCGGCACATATCTCAGCTGCTTTCCGGAATATTGGGTTTTGGGTGAGAACACCACCGAACCTGACCAGGATGATTTTCTGAGAAGGGCTGCGGGTGATGAGCCATAAGGGATAAGTTTGGGTGACCTGATTATCCTGGTGCTCTGAAATTCCAGGATAGGTCAGATCGATGTAGTCTACCTGGTTGTATCTGAACTTAATCGGCTGCTGCCAGCGCCACCACTTTTTGGTCTTGATCGCCACCTGCTTTTTTAAGTTGCTGAAATGGACCTGGCGCGCATGCGAGAATAGAAGCAAGGCATTCTCGAGAAATGGGGAACGGAGGAACAGGCTGGAGCCCTTGATTTGCAACTTGGGCAGGGAGGGATAGGCGGGGTACTTTTTGGCCATCCATGTCACCTATACGAACAGTTCCGTGAAATTAGGTGTTTAGGTATATGGTAAAAGTTCAGGGGTCTGGAGTCAGGCGTCCGGGGTCGGACGAGGGATAAGGCCAATCTATCGTCTTCTTGCGGCTATCCTGCGTAGATCTCTGACTCCCGAAACCCGACTACAGATTCCCGGGGTGTTCCTTCAGCCTTCAAACTTCGGTCTTTAACCTGATTGAAGTCACAGCACTTGATTATATGATTGCTTGTATTATTCTGATTGGTAGGATAATCAATCATTTAAGTCAAGACAAGATAAGGATCCCTGTTTCCTACATATAGAGGAGGAAATATCATGGTCAAAGTCAAAACATTCACGGGTAACCTCAAGGCTATGTATACCATGCAGGAACTGAATAATCTCGATGAGCAGGTCAATACGTTCATTGCGGAAAATAGCGTCACCAAGGTCATCTCGGTTTCGGATGCGTGTACCTCCGGGAGTGGAGATACCATCGGGATTATCAGGGTATTGACATATGAAACCGCTTAGCGGCCAACTTAAAAATGTCTTTTGGCCTAATCTCGGCGTTGACCGCTCGGTTCCGATCCTCGAAATACGTGAGTATTACGCCGGGTGGAACCTCACGGCCGCTGTACCTTGAACCAACATCCTGTTTTTGAGATAGCCTCTGGTGTCGCCGGCAGATTAACAATTTGAGCGTATGCGCTACGCTTACCCGAATATAGGTTGGTAATTCGGTCCTGCCCTTTGATAGGGTTGGACTGGTTGCGTCGGACGGGCCAAGAATAAAAGGAGGCATAACATGAAGGCGAGAATTTCAATTGTCCTGATGGTATGTGTGGCCGTATTGGCGGCAAACGCATTTGCAATGGCACCGGTAGCCATTACCGAGGCGGTGATTTGCAAAGGCATCCAGAACCGCGAGCCGGTCGATGCCGGGGATGTTTTCTCGAATGAGGTCGGTAAAGTTTACTGCTTTACCCGTTCCAGCGCCGTGGCAAAAACCACAATTACACATGTCTGGTATCTCGAAGGTGAAAAAAGAGCCGAGGTAACTTTGAACGTCGGTGCTTCGCCCTCGTGGCGAACCAGCAGTTCAAAAACAATCCGACCCATCGATACGGGCATTTGGAGAGTAAACGTGCTCGGTCCCGATGGAGAGTTGCTGGAAACCGCGACATTCGTGATTCAAAAGTAGCGACACAGCGGCGAACCACTTTATCTTTGTAATAATTCTTTAAGAGTTTGTATGTTCTGGGTACCTTTGCCTATTCAAAGGGACCCCATTGAAGCAGATAAGGTGTCGCCGCTGACGACATGATCTATACCGGTTCTGGTATTGCAGCGACAAATTGTCACCGCGCTCTGCCAGGGGGCTTGAGGTGCCTTTCAAGACACGGGACGAGAAAGAAATTGCCCGCATCAACCAACTCCAGCAGGAAAGGTTTGACCTGCTCGTGGATGCATTCGAACCTCCTTTGCCGGTCGGTGTACCGGAGCGTTTATCCAGGATTGTCGCTGCGGCCGAAATAGAAAAAGGTGCGTCTGTTTTGGATGTGGGCACGGGCAGTGGTATTCTGATACCGCTCATTCAACAATACGAGCCGGGGAAGATTCACGCCTGCGATCTCTCCCGGGAGATGCTCAAACAGGTGCAAACCAAGCATAGCGGCATCGAGACCCATTGGTGTGACGTTCGGGATTTAACCCTGCCCGACCACAGCCTTGATGTGGTCTGTATCAATGCCTGTTATGCAAACATCGCTGACAAGCCAGGTGCTTTTCGCCTGCTTGCGCGGATAGTCAAACCGGCCGGCAAAGTGGTGATCAGCCATCCGCTGGGTAAAGACTTTATCAACAAATTCAAACCGAATTGCCCTTTTCCCCTGGATGACTTTCCTGGTGAAGCCGAGGCCTGGACGTTGCTGAGTCCCTTTGGCTTCGTCATTCACTCATTTCTGGATGAACCGAACCTTTACCTCCTGGTGGTTGCAAAACGCGGTTGAGACGAGTCTGCCTGGCGCCACTGGGTATACCAATACCTAAATGATTTCCGGTGATTGGGGTTGTTCGGTGCGTCGGCTGATCAAAGGGATGGTTACGGCATCGCCGCTAAAAAGGCTACAACCAGCCTTTGTTGCGTAGCGCGTGCACGGCTAAAAACGTGTTCCACTCGGGCTCGGAACGACTCCACGTGCCATCCCTTTTTTGGCGGCTTAACAAAAGCCCAAAGGCCCGATCCAGTTGTTTATCTGCTCTGGGTAAATCCAGATGGGCCAGGGCGTTGATGGTCTGGTAGAAAGGCAGGTGGGGGTGCCAGTCGCCAGCCGCTGTCTGCAGTCTGGCGAGCTGTTCAACGGCCGACATAACGGCGTCGCCGGAGGAAAATTCGGGATGCACCACCAGGGCCCGAAACAAATTATGGGTTACGGCGGGTGTAGACCAGACATGCGGTACCGTGAACGCTTCTAAAACCATCCATTGGTAAGCGGCCAAGACTTGTGGATCGCGTTGACGTCCGAAGATTGTGGCCAGAAAGAGGGTCGCTCCGAAGGTCATACGGCCTGGTGGGCCTGACACAAACGGTAGACTTTTTATTTCTGTCGCCGGCGGCCAATTTCCGGCTTTATTTTTTCCCGGCAGTGGTTCTCTCTGAAGCCTGTCCAAAAGCCAGTCCAGGGCTGCGTCTGTGGACGGGTCGGGATCGCGCAGGGTAAGATGCAGAGCAAATAGATGTTTGATGGTCGAAATCTTGGACCCGTTCCATGAGCCATTAGGCAATTGACCTTCCAAAAGGGCGCTTACTTTTTTTTCAAAGTCCACTTCCCACAATTTGGTCCCGGCCTCGTCAAGCCATTTTTGCCGGGCATACAAACCGGCGGGGCTCTTACTGGAGCGAAATACCTGGTAAGGGTCGTGGCGCAGTTTCATGGATTGACCACCCAGCTTGTCCGGCATCTATTCAATTCAGCATCCCATCAGCAGCGATGGCTTCCACAGATATTATATAAGTGTAACCGAGCGCGGAAGCGGTCCATCCGCGCTCGGGGCTTGCGGCTGACAACCAGGGGTAGGTTTAACCAGGTACGGAAACGGGTGCGGCTTTGCCGATGTAATCCATCGTTTCTTCGTACTTACCCCGTAAATCAACAGTACCCTGGTCAATATCCTGCTTCACGGGGCTCCAGTCGGAGGGGCACTCGGTTTTCAGGGATTCGACCCGGTCGGACATCTCCTGCAGGTAGATATGGAGATCCTCGATGTTCTGAAGTACTTTCTCCTTTTCAGCTGAGCCCAGATTATCAACCTTGCGCATTACATCATACAATTTGGCTTTCCACATGGTCATTTCAGCCTCCATGCTCTTACAAAAATCCTGGACATCCATGATATTCTCCTTTCTTTAGGGTTGATGAATGTTAGCCAACAAAACCGCTGGACCACAATCCCTGTGGCGGCAGAAGACCAGCACGATTTAAGTTTAATTAAAGAAGGTCAGCGAAAGTGGATACCGAATCATCATGTTCCAGAGAGGTGACGAACAGTAGGCTGTATCCAACAAACCATAATACGACCCGTCTGAGCAAACTTTAATTGGCCGGCGCGTAAATTGTAAAAGTCAAAGACCTCCCGGACAGTCAGCCCTCTCGGGTCAGTGATTATTAGGCGGCCTCCTTTGACAATTCTTCTCGACGTTTTTTACCAAGCTCAAATGTCTCGATTGGCCGCCGGCCCTGA
>Ga0209260_10000060_pt1 | contig 82800 bp, 53 predicted proteins | sample WorMetTypGCAVOLI_FD_187421 | JGI IMG/M metagenome (GOLD analysis project Ga0209260, IMG submission 187421) | Marine gutless worms symbiont microbial communities from Max Planck institute for Marine Microbiology, Germany - Olavius algarvensis... ...
TTAACAACCACCCTACATACAAGGAGGATTTTTTTCAATGACTCGTTTTACAACTCATTATATGACTCATTCTAAACTCGTTTTTGGACAAGAGTGATAAAAATTATAAAAAAAAACGGCGTTAGTGTCAATCTTGCTCCAGCCGAAACCAGCTCCAGCTTATATGTAAATATTTGAAATTTATTTTAATAATTAAAATATATGAATATAAAAAACATTTTATTCTAACACCCGAAAATTGGTTTTCCCTCTCTTCGAGCAGCAGGCTCTACGAACCGGGAGCGGGGACGGAATTGGGCCGGAAGCTGGGGCAGGAGTTCTGGCTCTACTGCCGCAGCCCGAATTCGAGACGCCATGATTTACCACCCTCATTAACGATCACATCTTCCGCGCGGATTTTTACCACCTGGTAACCATCCACCGATTCTCCTTCATGAACAATACGGCCGTTAATCACAGCCATCCGTCTGACTGCGTCATCCGACCAGGCCAGCGCCTGAAGTTTTAACTTGGAATCGGTCATACGATCGTAAGTCTCCCCAGATCGAGTTCGGGCCGGTTGTTTAGCTCTGGCCACGGGCCTAGCGGATCTGGTGTCTTTTGGGGCTGGGGTTGTGGATTTTTTGGCGGGTGCCGCACCCGGGGGCAGCAAATCCTTCTTCAGTGGTTTTTTTACCCTCGAGTTTAAACTCGCATCCGGGGCCCGCATGCCGGAGGACGTTTGGGATGGGGGAGTGGCGCTGTTTAAGCGCCGTTTACTGGATCTTGTACTGGTTTGAAATTTTTTGCCACTGCTACCAGGCACCACCTTTTTAGTCGGTGTTTTTGGCTGCCGGGTAACGGGCGGCGGCTTTATTGCAGGTTTAGAAGATGGGGCCGAAACTTTAGCCCGGTAGACGTTTGACCGGCTCGTGTTAGACCCTTCGCCGGCTGTTGGTGCCTCCGATGACACGATCGACATAATTTTCGCGATAATGAGCCTTCGCCGGGGCAATAGTATGCCTGTCACAACCGCAATCGCCAATAGCATTAGAAGCAGGTATAATATCCCGCGCCAGCGCTTACCGGTATTTGAATTGAGCACCTGCTTAGAAGCAATGGGTATTGGCAGTGATGGATGAGTTTGAGGTGGAGGTGAGTCCTCCTCTATTTTTTTCAAGGCTTTTAAAATTGAACTCAATTGCTTTTTCCCTATACCTGAATTATGCACGTATTCTAACCAACACTGAATAAAAGTGAATATCCGCAATTTAACCGAAACGAAGGTTGCTGTAAAAAATTCAGGTATCCGTTATTTTTGAGGGCGGATTAATTAGTCAAACGGGGCATCTCAAAAGATTCTTTTTCCTGATACAGGATCATTTTGGTCAAAGGACCCACGAAGCCATCAACGGGTATGCCGTATTTGGCCTGCACTTCTTCAATGGCCTGGCGCGTCCAGTTATCGTATTCGTCGTTTATCTCGACGTCACTGAAGCCCAGTTCGTGCAACAACAACTTGAGCGTGATAATGGAATCTTTATTGGAACGCTTTGGTATAATTCCCCAGATGGATAGAAAGTTTTTCCAGGGCAGATAGGCAACGCCGGACCAGTATAAATATATCTGATCGGCATCCGCTGCCACCACTTTGTTTTCATCAGGGCTGTTGAAGATAAAATTACGACCTTCTATCTTGCTGAGAGTTAGATAACCGGGCTCTTCGCCGCCTGTTGGAAATAGCTCCAGGATCGCCGGCAGATTCAGGCGTTTTAGCATTTCCAGGGACGTCTCGATCCGGTGCATAAACACGCCTTTGGGTTTGGTCGTCAACCGAAAAAAGGCCTGATCATCATCCAGGCTGTTCAGGTAGGGTTGAACTTCAATGGGGGTCTGCCATAAATCCATCGCAACCTGAAGCGCCAAATAGCGGGAGGCTCGGATGTCCATGGCTGTAAGGTAGTCCGCCAATTTTATGGTCTCACTGCGGTCCGGCTCCTGCGCGTAGTCCTCTGCTTCCTGTTGGGAAGCCGACGAGGCAAGTATAGTCTCATCGGAAAATTCAGTATCGTAATTTTGGGGAATTGACATCTTTGTATCTTTGGCAGCGCGCAAATCAGATTTATCAACCGGGTTTAGATCAGCTTCGCCGGATGCCGTTAAAGTAGAATCATCGGCATCGTCCTGATGGGAATCTTCGGATGCAACCAGACCGTCATCTTGGACACCACTGGGATCAGATGCTGCGGTAGGCTTTAATACCGGTTCTTCAGGGGCTTTGGCTTCTATTTGCCGGTTTTGCATCTGGTTGAACCATGATTGGATGCCTTGTCCCAGCGGCTGGTGAAAAATTGCAGCAGCCAAAATGGCGAATGCCGCACCGCAAAGGGCTGTTATCTTTTTCCAATCCAGTAGAACAAAATTTCGGGAGGCACCTCTGCTTTTTAGCTCCTTGATGGAATCGCGAGCGATTTTTCCAGTAATGCTAGTCTTGCTCAGGCCGAAAGCCGTCAGCAATACCCGGTCGCAGACAATATTAATGACCCGCGGGATTCCTCGTGAGTATTTATATATGGGGCGGTAGGCAGCACGATCGAATTTAAGGCCGGATTTCTGTGAGGCTATATCTATACGATATTGGATATAATCGACACATTCTTTAGGAGTCAGGGGGCTGAGATGGTATCGTAAAGTAATGCGCTGGCCGAGTTGTCTAAGCTCATGGGAATCCAGGATGTCGCTTAGCTCCGGCTGTCCGACCAGAATAATTTGCAGCAGTTTCTCCTTGCTGGTTTCCAGATTCGACAATAATCTTAACTGTTCCAGCACATTATTGCTCAGGTTCTGGGCTTCATCAATTAGCAGAATGACCTTCTTGCGGCGGGTCTTTTGAAGGATGAGAAAGTTGTTTAAATTATCAATTAAATTTTTGGTATTGTCGGTATTATATCTAATTCCCAGCTCATCATTGATGGTTTTAATGAGCTGACGGGGACCCAGCTTGGGATTGAAAATATAAGCCGCGACGGCATCGTCATCCAGGTTTTCAAGAAAAGCACGGCAAAGCGTGGTTTTACCGGTTCCGACCTCGCCCGTAATTTCTACAAAACCGTCACCTTGAGACAGGGCATAATTCAGGTGGGCCAAGGCTTCCTCGTGGCTTTTGCTCAGGAAGAGGTAGTCCGGATTTGGAACCAGTTTAAAGGGTTTTTCTTTGAAACCGAAAAAGTTTTCGTACATGTTAACATATTAAAAAAATTGCAGTTCTGTGTCAAGTCGGATTAATTTTTCAGATAGGTATTTAAAATGCGATGTCTTTCGTCTTGCGTGCCCCGGGCCAGTTCACGGCAGGCCTTGTAAAACTGATTCAGATTTCCATCGTTTTCCGCCAGCATTTTATGGAAGGCCGGCACAAAATCATGGTATGCGGCGACACTGCCTATTTTAGCATTGTTAAGGGAAGCATTCATCCAATTATCATAGACCGACAAACCGTTTTTGTCAGTTTTCAAACGGTCGAATTCATCAAGCAGCTCTGAAAAAATAGATGCTTTTTGTTCTCTTTTATCCATCGCGGATGCATCCGATTGATACAGTGTTTTAAGTATCTGGCGGTAGTGCATGATCAATTGGATAAATTGCTGTTGACGGCGGTAGCTCCTCAGATGGTTCTCGTACAGGTGGGATGCCTGCGTATTCACCTGCCACCTTTTGAGCCCTTCCTGTTCCACTGCAGTGGCAAAACTTTCGTTAAACGCGGTGTCACCTTTCACATAAAGTACCTGGTGGGCAAGTTCGTGGAAGATCAGTGCGGCCGATTGTCCCTCGGAATATTGTATAATGGTGCTTAGTACCGGATCATCAAACCAGCCCAGCGTAGAATAAGCCGTCACCCCGGCAACATAGACTTCATACCCCTGGCTGGTCAGTCCATCGGCATATTGGCGGGCATTTTTTTCTGAAAAATAGCCGCGGTATGCTGCGCATCCCACCACCGGGTAACACCAGGTTTTGGCTGTCAGAGAGAATTCCGGGGCGGCAAATACATTCCAGACCACATAAGGCCGGTTGAGATCCACATAGGTCAGGTAGTGGTTTTTTACCGGAAGCTGGAGTTCGTTTTCAGCAAATTGCCGCACGGCTAGTATATGTGCTAGCCTGTCCCGCAGAAATTCCGGCGATTCAGGATCTGCCATAATTTCAGATATTGGCTGCCGCCTTTCAAGGATGCTATACTGGCCCTGGATTGCCTGGCTATAGTAACGCACGGATTCGCAGCCGCATAATGCGATCGCAAGTAGGGCAAAGCCAGATAGCACGATATATTTTTTAATCTGATCCACTATAATTTTAGGCAATTTAGGCATTTTGAATTTTAGGCATTTCCTTCAAATCAAGCTGTAGCAGAATTTTTCAAAAATATCCCGGTTAAACTTGCCGATTTCCACATCCTCTTTGAGAAATTTTAATGTTTCCAGTGGTTGTCGGGCTCTGCGGTAGGGACGGTCCTCATTGGTCAGGGCCTCATAACAGTCGATGATGCCCAGCAGTTGACCGACATAGGAAATGTTGCGGGTCCCCCTGGGATAGCCGCTGCCATCCAGTTTTTCATGATGTTCCAGAGCGCCCAGAGCGACAGCACCGCCTATTTTGTTTTTTTCCCGGATAATTTTATGGCCGATGGCCGGATGGGTTTTCATTATATTAAATTCATCTTCACTAAGTCTGCGCGGCGCTTTCAGAATAGATGAAGGGATTTGTGTTTTGCCGACATCGTGCAACAGCGCGCCCAGCCCAATTTTTTTTGTTTTTTGGATATTAAAATTGGAATAGAAACAATATCCAAGGGTTAAGGCCATCACATTAACGGAATGAATAACCGTTGTGTAGTCCTTAAAAGAAATGGAAGCAAAGGTTTTCAAAATTTCCGGATGTTCTGAATAGCCGGCGATCAACGAATCAACGGTTTCAGGTAAAGCTTGCAGGGTTCCGCTGCGGGGTTCAGCCAGAGTTTCTTCAACCAGGTCGCATAGGGTCGCTTTAACTTTGAAGACATTACCGGTTTTAATGCTGTCAGCGATTTGCCTGTTGAATCCATTTTGAATTTCCTTTATCGCAAAGAGTCGGTCTTGCTCCTGAATATACAGCTCGGGATGCTTATTCTGGCCGATGCGTGCTTCTGCCAGATTGCCGCCGGCCGGTTTGTATAAACAATAAGATTCTGCGCTCGTTTGATAATAGAGGGAGACCGCTTTATAATAATTAATCTGAGAGTTGCGAACCCGGATATAGCCTGATTGATCCACGATTTCTTGTTTGGTTTTAAGGTTAATTAATCCACCCTGAAAAATAGTACATCCAGGGTTGTAGATTGTTTTTTGAAAACTGATAAATCTTGTTAGGCCTAAGCGCCGGAGGCTTAATTACTTTATGCCGCGTATAAATACAAAAATCGATGTCAATGTTATCGGTATTTTTTATATAAAGTTGATAAAATATTGAAAATTATATATTAAGACTCATCGCATGATAATTATTTTGAACTTATCCTGGCGATCACAGTTTTTTACCTTCCGTGCTCACGGCCATATACTCCAGTGCGCACATTACGGTTCGACCGGTTAAAGTCGTCAGTTTGAGTTGACCGTCGAATTTTTTCCAATGGCTGATCTTCATTTTTTCTTTGACATCGAAAGATCCCGGATTGCCGTATTTTTCGACCAGCATGTCCTTGATCGAGGTTAGCCAGGTGGTGTCCCCTCTGTCGTTGTTAAAATGGACCAGCGCGACTTTGAATAATTTCCCGTTGGCCGAACGCGCATCGAAATAAAAGGCCACCGCAAAATCACGCCCCCAAATTCGAATCTTTTTCTTCGATTTACAGGTCGGGGTATTGCCGGGTTCCCAAGGGTTCAAGTCAAAGTGTTTTTTCACCGCAGAATGGGTCATACCCCATTTTGCTTCTCCCCAGCCGGGTATAGTGGATTCGGCCGAGACCGGTGCGGGCAAAACCATTAAAATGCAGATTAACATCAAGAATCGAACTGAGTGCATGACTATTTCCTTCCGGCAAATTTTTTGTCGATTCAAGGATCAGAATCGGCGAGAGTGTGAGAGTTGATCGTTTCAGGTATTTTAAATTGTATCATCACACGATTTTAACTCCCGCCTTATTATCTTGAGCCCTTGAACCCGCAACCTTGAATCCCGATCCCTAAGATCTTTAATTCTGGTTGACCCTGAACGCTGAACCCGGAACCCTTGAACCGTTCTGAATTTTATCACTCACCCTGCAAAAAAACAAATACAGATTTCCTTTTAGGATCCTGTCGAGGTTAAATCCACAGAGGGGGGGGCGTAGCTCCCATAAGCACTAAGTACTTTTGGAAACTTTCACTGTATGCTAGCTCGCTAGCTCGCCGTTGGCGAGTTGGACGTTCGATGTTTTTTTTAGTCCTTTTCGGGCACAACCAACTTAGCCCTTATGGAGACACCCGCGGTTGGTTGTTGTAGGCGAAGGTGCAATTCTATTTAATAAGCCTGCCCCGATTGTATAAAAACGTACACAAATTTTAGTGTAATTCCGAAATTAAAAGCTTTATATTACCTGACTTTTGCAATACTTGGTGGTTATTCATGTCAATTCGTGGCTAACTGATTTTATATTCCTATCCCCTATTAATTTGCCTATTGCATGCGTTGTCGGATTTAGTGTATGGTCCAGGCATTCCGTTTCAATTGCTAAATGAAAGGGAATACCCCCTTTTTTCAATCGACAACCTTCATTCGTCGGCGTTTCCTTTAAGCAAGTTGTTGGAGTAGCAATATAAACACATGCTCGATACCGTAGAACGAATGGCCTACATCTATTTTCAAGGTGCCCGGGGCAGTCATAATTGGGATCATACACTCAGGGTCAGCCGATTGTGTGAACGTATCGGGACCGCCGAAGGGGGTTGATATGGATCTGCTGTTGGCGTCAGCCTACCTGCACGATATCGCGCGCAGCGATCAGGACGATTCCAACGGCACTGATTGTCGGGCTGAAAAAGGAGCACAGCCGGCGGCACCCATCGTAAACAAGTTGCCCCTGACCATCGATCAGAAGGAATATTATTTAACCGATTTTTAGAAAAATATGAAGGAAAGAGGTGAACATTATGGCAATGAATATCGTAGACAAAATCGACCATTTGGTAACCCTGCAACATGTGCTGATGAGCGTATCCGACAAAAGCGGTTTGGATACGTTCGTACCGGAGCTTATGGCCGTCAACCCGGATTTAAAAATATTTTCCACCGGCGGCACTTTTTCAAGACTCAAGGAGATTCTAGGGGCGTCGGCTGATGCGCATTTGATCCGGGTCTCCGAATATACGGGACAGCCTGAAACCCAGGGGGGACTGGTGAAAACCCTGGATTTTAAAATCTACCTCGGTCTTCTCGCAGAAACTTATAACGAGGCTCATCAGGGGGATCTCAGCCGCACCGGCAGCGTGCCCATCGATATGGTGGTGGTGAATTTATATCCCTTTAGAGAGACCATTTCAAAACCGGATGTAACGGTTGAACAGGCCCGCGGCAACATCGATATCGGAGGTCCCTGCATGATCCGGGCTTCGGCTAAAAATTTCATCCGGGTCGCACCGGTTGTAGATCCGGCCGATTACACAATGATCATTGCCGAGCTAAAAGCCAACAACGGCGATTTATCCCTGAATCTGCGTTACCGCCTGGCTCAAAAAGCCTTTGACCACACCGCCGTATATGACCGAACCATTGCGGAGTTTCTAAGCGATAAGGCTTTCACGGATGTCGAGAGTTGCTACAACTAAAGGTTCTGGGTCCAGGTGTCAGCGCCGCCGCTGGCCTGAAAAGCGGCCAGTCTAATCGAAAAAGAAACTCTGAAAAAGCGAATCCTCCCAAGGCGGATAAATATCGAATAATGAATGTCGAATGTCGAAGTAATGTATTTTGTCTATCTTATAAAAAAATGACAGAGCGAAGCGAACCCACCCTTCGACATTCGACATTCGATATTCTGCGGTTCTGCGGTTCGCATTTTAAATTTGTGAAGTTTCTTATAAGGATTCAGCGGTTCAGGATTGAAAGGTTCATGCCTTAAGGGTCGTAATTCAATAATAAATTCGCCTTGGCTTTAACCTTTTATCTTTAGCCCATTTTTCCGAAAGGGTGAACCATGGAACTTCGAGCCGCCGCAAAAATAACCCAGAAACCTGAACTATGAACCCCGAACGAATAATGCCCAAAAAGGCAAACCGAAAGGAGAATCAACATGGCCGAAGATCTCAAAAAAATGTACCGTACGATCATGGATGACCATTTCCCGCCCAAAATGGAGATCAGCTTTGTAGACGACAACAATCGGCAAACTCTCTTTTATGGGAAAGTAACCTGGACGATCGACAATGTTCAGAAAGGATTGCGCTATGGAGAAAATCCAGGGCAGGAAGCCGCACTTTACCGGATGGTCAACGGTAACCTGGTTCTAGGGGAAACCCAGACCATCCAGCCCGGCCAATATCTGGCGTCCGATATCGAGTTGCTGCAATCCGGCAAACATCCCGGTAAAACCAATCTGACCGATGCTGACAATTCGCTGAATATATTACGCTACTTTGTCGATAAACCCGGGGCGGTGATTGTCAAACATAACAATCCCTGCGGGGTGGCGCTGTCAGATAGCCTGGAGGATGCTTATCGCAAGGCCAACATGGCCGATCGCGTGGCAGCCTTCGGCGGCTGTATCGCCCTGAATCGATCGGTGGATAAAGCAACTGCCGAAGCCATTGTCCAGCAATACGCCGAAGTCGTGGTCGCACCGGATTTCGAGGATGGGGTCATGGATATTTTTGGCGCCAAAAAAAATCTGCGGATTGTTAAAATCGGCAACATCGAGCGGCTGCAATCATTTGTCGGCCAGCGAAGTGTTGAATTTAAAAGTCTGATCGACGGGGGAATTATCACGCAATGGTCGTTTGTGCCGACCAGCCGCAGTCGGCAGGATCTTAAACTGGCCGAATGCGAATACAAAGACCAGTTTTTCAAAATCAAGCGCGAGCCCACGGATCCGGAATACGAGGATATGCTTTTTGGCTGGCTGGTGGAATCCGGCATTACGTCCAATTCCGTAATCTATGTCAAAGATCTGGTTACGGTCGGCATCGGGACCGGTGAACAGGACCGGGTCGGTGTGGCTGAGATTGCTAGAGACAAGGCCTACCGCAAACTTGCCGATCGGTATTGCTTCGAAAGTCTTGCTGTACCTTATAATGAATTGACGGATGCGGATAAAAAAGCGGAGTTTGATGGGCGCGTGGCCCGGGAAAAAGGCGGGTTGATCGGTGCCGCCATGGTCAGCGATGCATTTTTTCCGTTTCGTGACGGCGTGGACGTCGGCTTGCATGAAGGCGTCACGGCCGTGATTCAGCCGGGGGGATCCGGCAACGATTATCAGTCCATCGAAGCCTGTAATGAAGCCGGCGCGACAATGGTCTATACCGGCCAAAGGAGCTTTAAGCATTAATCCCGCTAAGTTCCTAATAGGCGGATGATGTTTCGCACGAAGGATTAACCGAAGATATTAACGTCGAACATCGAAATTTGTATACCGTCAAATTATAAACAAACTATCTGGTAGCCGCAGCAAGGGTTGACAAAATGAATTTGGAAAACACAGATCCGGAAATTTACTCTTTAATGGAAAAAGAGATCTTGCGGCAGCAGGAAACCATCAATCTCATAGCCAGCGAAAACTATGTGAGTCGTTCCGTACTGGAGGCGACCGCATCGGTCCTGACGAATAAATACAGTGAAGGCTATCCGCAGCAGCGGTATTACCAGGGCAATGAAATCGTCGATGCGACTGAGATTATCGCAATTGAGCGTGCAAAAAAGCTATTCGGCGCCGAGCACGCCAATGTTCAGCCATACTCGGGCAGTCCGGCCAACGCGGCCGTGTATATGGCATTTTTGAATCCGGGTGATACGTTTATCGGTTTTGACCTATCCTGCGGCGGCCATCTGACCCATGGTCATCCGGTTAATTTTTCGGGTAAAACTTACCGGGCCGTCAACTACAGCGTGGATAAAACCACCGAAAAAATTGATATGGATGAAGTTCGGCGGCTGGCCCTGGAGCACGGACCCAAAATGATCATATCAGGGCTGACCGCTTATCCACGTCAAATTGACTTCAGCGCATTTCAGAAAATTGCGGACGAGATCGGTGCCATACATTTTGCGGACATCAGCCATATTTCCGGTTTGATAATCGGCAGCGTTCATCCCAGCCCATTTCCGTTTTGCGATGTTGCCATGACGACAACCCATAAAACACTGCGCGGCCCGCGCGGTGCAATTATTCTATGTCAGAAAAAATATGCGAAGCAGATCGACCGGGCAGTATTTCCGGGTAGCCAGGGCGGTCCGCATGATCATATCACGGCCGCCAAGGCCGTGGCCTTAAAGGAGGCCCTTTCACCGGATTTTAAACGCTATGCCGAGACCATTCTTGCAAATGCCAAAGCTCTGGCAGATGAACTAACCGGAAGGAAAATCAAGCTTGTTACCGGCGGAACCGACAACCATATGGTTTTAATCAATCTGCTGCCTTTGGGAATCGGTCTGGGGCGACCTGCGGCGGTTGCACTGGAAAATGCAGGTATCGTCACCAACGCCAATACCGTGCCATTTGATCCGAGTACACCGTTTAAACCTTCAGGAATCAGGATCGGCACACCGGCTGTTACCACTCGTGGAATGCGGGATAGCGAAATGGCAAAAATCGGCAGGTGGATCGCCGCCATTGTAACAGATCAAAATAACCTGAAACTGCAGGCCGGAATAAAAGATGAAGTCGGACAGCTGTGCAGAGAATTCCCAATTACGAAATACATTTTTCCACCCGGCAGGCCGTCAGCTTAAACGGTGCTATTTTGGAGTGCGGGTCCAGATCATCGCGGGTGAGTCTATTCACGGGGGATTCGCTGTAGTGAAACGGCATAAAGAGTTCTGCGGGCTGCACCTCACTGCTCACCTTTAACCGGGTATCGATTTCTCCCTGCCGGGAGGCGATACTTACCCGTTGACCATCTTCCAAACCCAACTTTTTCGCATCATCAGGATGCATCAGCACATAGGATTGATTGGCAAAATCCGTAAGCGGTTGATTGCGTCTGGACATCGTGCTGGAATGGAAGTGGTAGAGGATTCTGCCCGTGTTTAGCAGAAATGGATAGCCGGCAGTTGTTTTTTCGTTTTGTGGAACGTAATCCACTGGATTTAAGATTGCCCTGCCGCTTGGTGTGTTAAATTTATCCAAAAAAAGTGTGCGGGTTCCCGGATGGTCTTTTGTCGGGCACGGCCATTGGATTCCTTCCTGCTCGATTCTATCATGGGAGATACCGGCCATAATCGGAGCCACTGCGGCAATCTCGTCAAAAATTACCGATTCATCCTGATATGATTTTATGGGACAACCCATCCTTTTGGCAACCTCCCACAGCACCTCCCAGTCTTGCCGGGCCTTTCCGGGAGGGTCAACGGCTTTTCTTACGCGAGACACCCGGCGATCACTGTTTACGAAGGTGCCGTTTTTTTCGGCAAAAGCAACCCCCGGCAGGATAACATCGGCCAAGGCCGTGGTGTCGGTCGCGAAAATATCCTGCACCACCAAAAATTCCAGCCTTTCGAGAGCCTCGCGGGTATGATTCTGGTTGGGGTCGGTCAGCATCGGGTTTTCGCCCATGATATACATGCCCTTGACCTTTCCGCCGTGGGCGGCCTGCATGATCTCGACGGTGGTCAAGCCGATTTTTCCGGAAAGCGCTTCATAGGGGAAATCCCAGACTGCAGCAACTTTTTTGCGATTATCATCATCCGTAACCGGGATGTAGCCCGGATAGATGAGGGGCGAGCATCCCACATCCGATGCGCCCTGGACGTTGTTCTGTCCCCGGGGCGGATTTAAACCGGCACCGGTTTTGCCAATTTGACCGACGATCAGGCACATATTTATCAGTGCAAACACGGTGTGGGTTCCGCTAACCTGCTGGCTGATTCCCATGCCGGTTGCAATCAGCGCTTTACTTGACCTGGCGTAAATTCCGGCGGCCGTCTGCAGTTTATGCGGGGCAACCCCTGTGACGCCTGAAACCATCTCCGGTGTGTATTGCGATACGATTTTCTTTAGTTTGTCAAAGGCTTGTATACCGCCCTCAACACGATTTTCGATAAAGATTTTGTCGATCAGATTTTCGCTGATGATAATGTGCATGAGACCGTTGAGGAGGGCCACATCAGTGCCCAGCCGCGGCTGCAGCCAGACATCCGCAAATTTCACCAGCGGTGTCCACTTCGGATCGATGACGATCAGTTTGGCCCCATTCGCGATGCCGCGTTTGACAAAGGTGGCGGTGACCGGGTGGGTTTCGATCATATTATTGCCGATAACTAAAATGCAGTCGGCCGTCTCATAATCTTCGATCGAATTGGAGCCGGCGCCGTCCCCTAAAGACCGCAGCATCGCGGTGACCGTCGACGCGTGACAGAGACGGGTGCAATAATCCACATTATTGGTTCCAAAGGCCGTGCGGATAAATTTTTGGAAAATATAGTTGTCTTCGTTGGTACATTTGGCCGATGCATATCCTGCCAGGGCGTCATTGCCGTAATTTTCCTTCGTGGCCTTAAACTTGGCGGCGATATAGTCCAGGGCTGTATCCCAGCCGGCCTCAACGAATTGACCGTTATTTTTGATCAAAGGCCGGGTTAACCGGTCGCGGCTGCCGACATATTCATAGCCAAAGCGCCCCTTGACGCAAAGCCTGCCATCATTGGGCTTTACGCCCTCTACACCATTGACGCGTACAATACGATTATTTTTAACCGCTAATTCCAACTGGCAGCCCACGCCGCAATAGGGACAAATGGTTTTGACGTGTGTATCCGCCTCAGCGGTCTTGAGAATATTCCTGTTGGGTTTTTCAACAATCGCACCGGTGGGGCAAAGCTGAACACATTCACCACAGCCATCGCATTCTGATTCCCCCCAGACCCCGAATCCGCCAATAATATAGGAGGTGATACCGCGATTGGTGAAAGACAAAACGTTTTTACCCTGCACCTCGTCACAGGCCTTAATGCACCGAAAGCATTTGATGCACTTGGCAGCATCGTAGGTCAGCACCGGTGAACTGTCATCGACCGGGTAGCCGAGTGATTGCCAGAGGGAGGGGAACTGTCTTTTTGCCGGATCGTCCAGTCCGTATCGGGTCACAAGCACTTTGAACTCGTCGTCATAGCTTAAATCCGAAGCCTCACTATGTTCGGACAACAGATAATCCAGTAAATAGCGGCGGGTTTCTTCCAGTTCCTCATCAAAGGCCGTTACCTCCATGCCGTCCTGTACTGAGACCGTGCACGCTGCAACAAAACCGCTCATTTCCCTTATTTTGGTAATACACAGACGGCAGGCCCCGGTTGGCGTCAGTTTGCGGTGATAACACAGGCTGGGAATCAGAATATTACTATGCCGCGCCGCTTCCAGCAGGTTTGCTCCGCGGCGGGCACTGATTTTTTTTCCATCAATCTTGATTGTTACCATGTCGCCCATAATTAAACCGCTACTTAACTTCGGGTAGTGCTGATGGTCCGGTTTTGGAATATTGCAATGCTGAAATAATGGAATATTGGTTCTCAAAAAAGGATATTATCCATATTTAAATAACGTGATTACCCTTTCTTATAAGTCCCATTATTCCAGTATTGCAGTTTTCCATCACTCCAATAGGATTGAACCCCCTGACTTTTTTACAGGATGCTCAAAATCTTTTCGAAAATGCTGTAAAGCGCTCCCGATTGGCAAAACAGGGGATTGGCCCAGCGGGCACAATGATGTTTTTGCCATAAGCTCGGACTGCTCCAGCAATGCATCAATCTCGGAACTTTTGTTGGGCCCGCCAGCGAGAATTTTTTCCAATAGCATTAAAAGTTGTCGCGTACCTACCCGGCAGGGAACGCACTTGCCGCATGATTCGTGTCCCAAAAAACGTAAAATTGAATGCAGCATATCGACAATGGATCTATCTTCCGCCATCACAATTATTGCTCCGGAGCCCATTACAAAGGCCTTTTCCTGCAGGGATTCAAAATCCATGCTTATACCCAAATAGGTTTGCGGTACGAATGTTCCGGCAGCACCCCCGATCAGGGCGGCTTTAAACTTTTTGCCGTCCTTAATGCCTCCGGCCAGATTGTAAATGAGTTTTCTCAGCTTTAGACCCATTTCGACTTCGAAATTTCCCGGGTTGTTCACGTCACCGCTGATGGAGAATATTTTTGTCCCGGGTGACTTTTCCGTTCCGATATTTTTGTACCAATCGGCTCCATTCAGGATGATGTCAGGAATATGGCAAAGTGTTTCAACATTGTTGATCAAGGTGGGCATGCCGAATAGACCCTTTTCGGCCGGGTACGGCGGTTTAATCCGCGGGTAGCCTCTTTTGCCCTCGATGGATTCGAGCAGGGTAAATTCTTCACCGCATAAATACGAACCGGCCCCCAGCTTGACTGCGATGTCCAGAGAATAATTGGAGCCCAGAATATTGTCACCCAGGAATCCGTGTCCCGCTGCGTTTGCAAGGGCTTTGCGGATCATGTCTACGGATGTATGATATTCACCGCGAATATAAATATAGCCTTTCTCAGCACCGACGGCATATGCCGCAATGATCAATCCTTCTATTAGCAGGTGCGGATCCTGCTCCATGATGATACGATCTTTAAACGTGCCGGGCTCACCTTCATCTGCGTTGCATACGATATAGCGCATACATTCAAGCAGGATACAGGAAGCTTCACTGGTAAATTTTTTTTTCATTCCCGTTGAAAACCCGGCCCCGCCTCTGCCCCGCAACCCGGATTGAATCAATTCGTAAACGATCTTTTCCGGAGGCATCTGCAATGCCTTTATCAAGGCGTTATAGCCGCCCGCGGCAATGTAATCCTCTATATTTTCGGGACTGATTCGACCCGCGTTTTTCAATGCGATTCGGTATTCAAACATGACCCTCTTATTCTCCCTGCCCCCTTATTTTGTCCTGATATTTTTGGAGAATGGTTTCAATTTTTTTGGCGGTCAAATTTCCATAGTACTGCTCATCGATTGACATGCCCGGGGCCGAATCACATTGACCCAGACATTCCGATGTTTCAAGGGTGAACGCACCGTCTGCAGTCGTCGCGCCTGGATCGATGCCAAGATGGCAGCCAAGTTTCGACAGAATAGCATTCGATTCCGCCATCTGACAGACGGGCGAATTACATACTCTAATAATATGCCATCCCCGGGGCATTAAGCTGAACATGCTGTAATAGCTCACCACCCCGTAAATTGAGCTGTAAGGCACATTTAAATATGCGGCGATCATTGCCAGATCATTTTCTGACAGATAATGATGCGGGTTGCTGTTTTGAAATTCGTGCAGGATAAGCAGCACATTTTCGATTTCGGGTGGATATTTATGAAGAATATCTTCTTTTATCATGGCCGGGTAATACCCTATGAGAAAGCAGGTGCATACGACTGAGAATTGATAAACAAAAAGCGATCTGGAGGCGGTCCAAATGAAAATGCCGGATTGATTCGCCGATCGTTGTAAAAATCGAGGATGCTGTGGCTGCAAGTCAAATATCAAATGCAGGCTCGACAGTCAAGGGTCGCTTTCCCTGGTTGTCGAAGAAAGATTTAAAAAAGGCAGCGTCATGGGTGACGCTGCCTTAAATTTTAGATGCGGTCTTTGATAAAGCGGCGGGGATTTTTATCCGCCGTTTATTTTAACGTTTCCCACACTTGCCGAAAACAGGAAAATCCCTTGGTGCGAACGCATCAAACTCCGGCGTCATGCTGAAAAAATGCTGGTCGAAAACGGGATCGTTAACTCCATCCCACAGAATTGTTCCCGATTCGCCGAGCGGGAACATGCTTTCGATGCGCACCGGCCCTCTTGGACCGACCTCCACGCAATGGGCGTAGGTTGACCGCTGTGAGAGCGGGGTTGCGTGCACCGGGCCGAGAATGTCGTGTACGTACTCAATTTCGCCGCGTTCTTCAGTGCCCCAGGGGCGATCGTCCACGTCCAACTCGGCGAGGACGGTGTCCAGGGCTTGGACTATGATCTCATCGGGGGTCTGGGGCGCAGTCGAATCTGCCAGATTTTGAAACCAGTCATAATTGTTTACAATCCCCGAGGTGGATCCCGCCAGACCGTGAAGCAGAACATTGAACAATAGCTGGGTCGGCTGGGTCGGCTGGGACAGCGTCGCCAATTCGTCGTCAAAGGTTAACCCGATTACCTCGCTGATCCAGGCTTCCATCAGAATCCAGCCATCGGCGACATCCCTCCCCCAGGCCCACTGCGACGGACCGCCGGCGACCCAGTGGCCGTCCCAGTCCGCCAAAAGGGCGAGCGCAGCCAGGCGTTTTTCAGTCGGATATGAGTTGACCGCAGCGCTAAAATCTTCGGCGACGAATTTCCACGGGATTCCGCCACCGCTCCATGAGTTTGTAGTCGCGATGTTCAGGGCCAGGTCTCTGATTTCCTCAAAAGTGAGATTATTATGGGAGGATAGGTAATCGTCGATTACATGGGCCCGGTGAAACGGCCCTAAGATCAGCCAGGTGGCGTTTTGACCTGAGTTGAAGTCCGGGCGGGACTTGTTGTTCCAGCCGCCGTAAAAACCCTGGCTGGTATTGCGATCCGTCGAACGGGGGATCAGGACGCTGGCATCCCATTCCAGCGGGGCGCCCAGCAACCCCTGGGGCAGGCGCCATTCCCCCTCCGGCCGCAGCGGGTCGCGGCCGGCCATCCAGTAGGCAATATTTCCGTCCCGGTCCGCATAACAATAATGAATGGTGAAATTGACAAGTTCGATGGCTTCGCCGAACTCGTCCATGCTCTTGGCGCGCGCCAGGCCAAGCGAGCCCTTGACATAGTCAAACTCATATCCCCATTGCGAGTACTTCCAGGCGATGATGGGTCCGTCTTCAGCCGGGTTATGGGATTCGGGGATATAGGGCATGGGATTAATAATGGGACCGTGTACCGATCGGTAAACCGGCAGCGTCACGTCAGCCGAACCGGCGACCTTGATGGTCTCCAGCCGGTGCAGGTTCACGGCCGCCGGATCTTCTATATAATAATCCACCGTGTGGTTGCACCCCACCTGCATGGACCAGGAGTGGTGAGGGGTACGCCCGATGATATTGACAAACGGAACACCGGCCACATTCATACCGGAAACGTCCAGTCCTGCCGCCCTGACAGAGCCCTCGAGTACAATCGATGGAACCGGAAACCCCATTTGAGGACCCGAGTAAATCGTCGGATTCCCCGATTCGGTCTTATCGCCGGATATGGTCCAGGCATAGCTTCCAAGTTTTACGTAGGCATTGATCTCTTTGAGGCGCTGCACCACATTTTCGCGATTCGCGCTCATGGTTTCGGCGGCCTGGCTGAGGCCGGCAGCGAGATGATGACCGGTCCCGGCTGCCATGGGAGCCGCCCGCGCGGCACCCATCGTCAGCGCCATAGGTTGCGGCGCCATAGCTGAAACGCTCGAGGTCTCGGCGGGCGGTATATATGTTAAGGCTTCGGGGTCATTGACCCATCTCAGATCATCGAACATGCCTTGAGCATCGGCGCTAAAGTTGTTCATGAGCCCCTGGTACAGCGCCGCGTTATCCACCTGGGTGGTGTCCAGTGCTTCCGAATCAAAAGACCGCTGGAGCAATGAGGCCCAGGCCAAAAGATCCAGTACGGTCCAGTCCGCGGGTTGAACATTGAGCGCTTTAAACTCGAAAGGCAAAAGTGCCGTATCGTTTCGAACTTCGGCGATACGCCGGTTGAAGCCGGCCATATAGCCATTGATGACCGCCTGGGTTTCGGAATCCAGGGCATTAAAACCATCCTGCAATTCTTGATCGGAATAACCGAGGGTGCGGAAATATATGTCCGTACCCAATAAATCGGGGCCTAAAATCTCCGCCAGCCGCCCGCGCGCCTGGCGTCTGTATGTCTCGGTCTGCCACAGTCGATCGGTTGCCACGGCATGGCCCATGGCCTCGGTTGCATCGTATAACCTGACATCGACCGAGAAAAATTTATAGTCGACATCCCGACGGCCTTTTTTGCCTTTGATAGTGGTTTTAAGAAAGTTACGGCCCTGGTGGAATTTGCAGCCGGGTTTGCTTGAGCCTTTAATGAACCAGACGCCTTTGTCATCGCGCGTCGTTTTCAGGCGCTCGGCGTAAACCTTCAAGCCATCCTCAGGTCCAACCAGTGCGCGCATTCCATTTTCTGCGGCTTTGAACTTATCGGTAATATTTTTAAAATTGAGCCAGGCTCTGAAAGATTCCGGTTTGGTGCCGTTTTCAAAGCGCACAAATATTTCCACCGGGTCGGCATAAAGCGTCTGTCGCTGCTCCGGTTTTTCGATGGTTACCAGATTCAACCCGGAAGGCCGCCCCCAAGAATAACCGCTTACCGGCAGCAACAAAATGAGAATTCCTACGACGATTGTAAGGCACACCATTGACTTTTTTTGCATGCTTTTCTCCTTTCATGGTTAAGGTGAGCGGTTTAATTTCAAAAACGCAAAACTCCATATTTACAATAATTCCTGTTTCTTCTATTACCGGCTGATGGCTATCCGACCTGCTTTGCAATATTCGCGACTCTAATTCGGCATGATACAAAAAAGCCTTCAATGGTAAATGGCTTACCGTTGAAGGCTTTAATTTGGTACCTTCTGGATCCTGTTTGTCATAGTCGCCCCTTGAGGTTACTTTAGGATGATGTAAGTTGCCCAATGCCTCGGAGGGAAGTTGAAAGCTAATTTTCGATCTCTCAAATTATTTTGTCAATATATATTTTGACAGAAGTAATTGGTACCGAGAATGAAGTCCGGGTAGTCAGCAGCGAGATTAGCTGAAAATTCAGCTAAATTGTGACATGACCGCCTCCTGTAGTTGGATGGCATGTAATCAACAGGCTAAATAAAAACTAAGTCTAATTGGCGGCAGCAACATGCTGGAAGTCATTCAGGACCGCTTGGGGGAAGGGGGCCGGGATCGGATGACCTTGATCGTCCCGTTTTACCCAAACTGCAAGATGTTCACCGACGGCCAGTTTTATGAGGGTACCGTCCGGTTCACGGCGGAAATATTCGAAATAAAAGGTGGCACTGAATGTTTTCAAAACTTTCAAGGCCATGGTTACGACGATACGGTCGAAGGGCATGGCTTCCCGCAAGTGATCGACACGACACTCCAGGCAGAGCAGTTCACCCTTTTCCCCGGTGCCCCGGAAATATTCGGGAATCAAATTAAAAAAATAGCGGTCCCGTGTTTGTCCCATCCAGGCGTAATAATTGGCAAAATAAATATTCCCAACCAAGTTGGCATTATCCAGTGAAGTTTCGATAAGTTGTTCGTGCAGCAACGGTTTAAATAATGGGCCTGAAGGAGCCCGAAATTGCTCCTCGTTATCTTCTGAATCCATAAGTTTAGCGAGGGATTCAGTCAAAGGTTCCGGTGAGTTGGGGGCATTGTTGCCGGGAAGCATATTTTTTAAAAACCGCCTATAATAGTTCGGATAGGGTTCTGGTTTGGCATCACCATTGGCCAAAATCCGAACCCAAGTAGTCTGAAGCTCACACCATGCCACCCGCTCGTAGCTTCCGTTATCCAACATCTTACGGAAGTCGTAAGTAAGTTCCATGGTGGAGTTCATCGGTCCGCCATTTCCAGATGCCCAAATGCGCGCCTCGATCCGATTCCCCGTATAAGCCTCACCCAGTATATGCACACGGCTGTAGTTGGTTACACCCCCATATTTTCCAGTGGAAAATTGACGCGCCATCTTTCCGAGAACAGGCCATGCTGAGGTTTCACGGACCTCACCCATCCAGAAGATATAATTGGAAAAATAAACGCTTCTGCTGAGTTGTGCGCTGGGTCTAAATGTGACAGGAATTTGCTGAACGAAAACGAGTTGATTCTGTGGTCCGCCATTTTGCAGAAGCTTATATTCACCTTTATTAAACAAATCGCTATAGTCTTCATCCTCACTTGACCCGGATGATAATACTTGTGTATCTAAAGTTTGACAGTGCCCGACAACGACTGCTATAATTCGTTCTGGTCCCAATGTCAGTTTCAACGGCAAAGTGATAACTGAAATGGGGATGTCAGAAGTCGATTTTTGGAAAATGACTGCATCACCATCTATATGCGTCATTCGTAATGGATTTAGATTGTCGCCGTCAGCTTTACGTAAAGCCTCTCTAGCGGCCCACACTCTAATTCCAGCCCGATCCAAAGAGTCATTTTTAGATTGAAGCGTATTGAGGATGTCGTCACCATCTCGCCCAAGAAGCGCTTTCCATTCCTTCCTGGAATGCTGAGCAACAAGAGCAATATCGCAGCCTTGTGGCCCTGTGCCGACCGTGCATATGCATAGGCGATCATCATGGGATAGCGAAATATCCATGTCTTTTTCTACCAATCCGTTTAAGACCGGTTTACCTGATTCAAGCCACTGGATATTGTAGTTATTTGGCGGATCGGGAATATCTTCGAGTGCCTGACGCGCGGCTTCTCGCATTATGGGAAGTTGCAGCGCGTGCCTTTTTTCTTTTGACAATGCGTGGAGTCCTGGAAGGTATTGTAATATAATCTTTGGTGCCTTAAATTTTAAGGTTTGGCATAGACGATTGAGCGTCTTGGAGACAAATTGATTATCCCGCTCGTTCGGCGAAACCAAGTCGCTGGCAGCAGGATGATCTTCATGATGCTTAAGAACCTGGAGGGTATATCCTTCAAGCTTTTCTCTGATCCGGCTGTTTTCGTCCACTGCTATGACAGTGTCCTCTATTCGCCGTTCTTCTGCGTGATCAAGCCTTGCGGTCGCCAAAATCGATGCCGGTATCTCCGAATCAGCGGGATAAATATCAAGACTGCGGATGTGAACGGGCAAACAGGTTTTCTGAGGTACAAGCAGTTGTGCCGATTGAAGCAGCGAATCCCGCATAAAAGGATCACCCAATAATAAATTTGAATTCAAATCTTGCGGGAAAGCCAATTCTGATACCTTCGAGAGTCCCTCAGCTTTCGAGCTAAAGGTAACCCGTTCTGCAATTTCTCCTTTGGCTGCAAGTTCCCATATACGTTCAATTCGCTGAAAACGTGAGCCCTGGAAAAGCAGGGTTGGGCGATAGAGATCCATTATTGGTCGAATATTCAGCGGTTCATCGGGGATGTCGATTTTATAATTTGGCGGTTCATTCGTCAGGCCCAAAACAAACGTCGCCGAAAAGAAATCGGCTTTTACTCCGGTTTGGCGCTTGGTTATGCCGGATCGAACAACAAGCTTATCTGAATCGGATTTCTGCTCCTGAGCTTGCGCCCATATAACTATGTCTGCGCCCTCCTTCGGGTCCACGGTAATTGGGCGTTTCAGATTAATATCTTCGATCCGCACCCGGCTGAGATCGTATATCCCCGTGGCGTGTGCTGCAACCTGTGCCATGGCTTCAAGCCCAAACACAGTCGGGAACAGGTAAGATCCATTGAAGACATGGTCTTTCAAGTAGGGATCCCGGTCCAGGTTCAAATGGGTCTGATAAATGGATTCCACACCCGGAGTTACACTGAGAGGTTCTCCAAGATATCTGGCGTTCAGCTTAAACGGGAAAGGATCGAGGTACCAGGTATCCAATCCGCTCAGACGTGCGGATACGATGACCTGCTGCACACCGGGATCATTCAAAAACAGGCGCACAAAACGCCGGACTCCTTCCTCGGTGGGGATGGCATCGACTCCCATTTGCTTCAGACGCTCCACACTGCCCAATCGTGCGCCCATACCTTCATCACGCCATATGCTGAAGGCTACTGCCAGAGACTGAGTTTCCGGATGGAGGGTCTCGAATTGACGCAGAATGACATCCAGTGACTCGTTGGAAAATCCGTACCAGGCGTTGCCTGCCATGCCGGTTACGCCGATAATGGAGCTGAGTCCCACAAAAAGTTTTGGCGGGTTGTCCTCTAAAACATACATGAGATTCAGGGCCCCCATGATCTTGGGGCGCACCTCTTGCAAGACCTCCGGCACCGAGACCTGGCCGGCCGGCCGGGGATGATTCAATCCGGCCCCGTGGATGACGCCACTGACAGGCCCGATTTCTTGTCTGATCCGATCGATCAGCGATGCCACCGAATCAAGATCACAAACATCACAGCTGTAATATTCAGCAACCAGGCCCGCGGCGGCATATTTCTGCAAGGTTTCGGTGATCTGATTTGCCGCAGCTTCATCGGATAGATCTTTCGGGTAGGGTGATCGACCGACCAGAACCATGCGCGCCCCTGTGGCCCGGGCCACACCGAAAGCACAAGCTGCGGTAATTCCTTTGGCACCGCCGGTGACGAGAATGACATCATCGTCGGACCAGGTCAAAGCGCGGGGTTTATAGGCAGTCGACTGAATCAGGCGGTGTCGTGGGACTCGCCGAGTCAATGTACGGTCAAATCCAACGGCGGCAAAAGCATCCGGCGTGTTTATTTCTTGGAGGGCTATTTCCGCTACCTGTTTTGCATCCAAAAATGGATAAAAATCCAAAACCCGCACGCGCAGGTCTTTTCGTTCCAGGTGCAGGCTCTTGGCCAGGGCGGTGGCACAGCAAGGGTTGAGATCAGATATCCGCGGCTGGGAACCAAAATAACCGCCGCCGAACTGGAGATAGGTAACCGTGGTTCGACGACGAGGCGCATCGGCTGCCGGTGGCGAAGGTGTCAAGCTGGCCAAATTCATGACAACACTTTCCAGGTAGGCTTCGTTGGTTTCAAAAGTACCCGGTGTGCGAGGCAGAATTGCAATGAGATGGCTGAAGGTAATGTCCGCAACAAGGGCCTTTTTTCTGGCGTCTGCAAAGCTTGCTATATTCACACGGGCACCACACTTTTTCAGGCCATCACGCAGAGGGAGATAAACATCGGTGTTGTCCGGCCCGCAGAGAATTAACACATTCGCGCATTGCCAGTCATCTTCCCGGCGATTGTGCCAACCGTCAGGCAATGGGGGGATGGGTTCTTCAATCAGTTCGATTGCAAAGTCACGGACCCAGGTATCGAGTTCCAGCTTACCTAACAGCGACTGCGCCTGAGTCTGCTCTTTAATGAGCCGTTCCAGTATTTTTGCGATCTGCCCCAAGTTTTTTTCAAGCAATGGTGCCGGATCGACATTCGTTTCGATATTCAGCGCAGCTGCTGAGCGGCGCAGGAGCATTTTCAGCATATCCAGATCCATGCCCAAATCACTCTCTGTCAATGCTTCAGCATCCAAAGATTCCCCGGAAAGACCGGTAAGATATCCGGCCTGTTCCATTACGGTATCTAACGGGTCGATATTCTCCAGCTTGGCTGCGGCCGGTGCGGTGCTGCTTTTAAGTTCTACCAATTTTTGATGGATCTGCGCCAGGGTGGCGTTTGCAAAATCCAGCGGTTCCAGTTGTCCTTCCTGTCCGATTGCAATTAATGCCTTGGCGACAAGTTCGCCGGCTTTGATGGAATCCAGGTTGAGATCGTCCAGCAAACGCATGTTCAGATCGAGGCTGTCACGGGTAAAGCCGGAAATCTCCGTCACCAGTGAGAAGAGCAGGGATTTCAGGTCATCGTCGGTCGCCGCTCGCGGCGCGATGTCGGTGGTATCTGCCGCTAACTGTCGGCCTGGCCGTTGGATTTTTTCCCGCGGAGTTTCCTGATTCTCAGGCTCTTTTAATCCGCCCGGAGCAGCATACTCCAGGTCGGCCGCAATCACGCGGGCCAAAAAGGGGCCGCGAGTCTCCAGGTAAGCGGCCATCTTGTCCTGGGGTATTTGGGCTATATCCGCGAGCAGGCGGGCTGGAGATTTTACCGGGAGGCTGCAGGCCTTGTCGCCGGCTGGATCGGGCAAATCGAATTCCTGTTCACAGGGATTTTCAATGAATCGTAGCTCCGACGGAGGCTCAAACGGCCGCACCAGCCGTTTTTCGTACAGGACCTGCCAATTAATATTCACGCCCTGAATAAAGAGTCTGGCAAGCAGCAGGTTCAGGTCTGCATCCCTGGAAGGTACAGATTCGACCGGCATGCACGGCGGTCCTTCAGGTCCGGCGATATCATCTACCAAACCCGTCAGAACGCGGCCGGGTCCCACCTCAATGAACACATCACAAAGCGGGATCATAGACTCGATCATGGAGACAAAGTTTACCGGGGACAGCACCTGGCCGGCAAAGTGCTTACGTAAAGAGAGCCCGGGCCCAACTTCCTGGCCGTTAACACCGGAGAAAAGACAAATGTTAAGATTCGTTAAGGTTTCCGGCAGCGGTGATTCGATTTCCAACACCCTGGCAGCGCGTTCAGTTAGCTTTGAATGAAAGGCGTTGGAAACCGGTAGTCTTTGGAACTGAATATCATTCTGCGCGGCAATCGTAATGGCTTTCTCGATTGCAGATTGCTCACCGGATAACACCATCTGCCGGGGGCTGTTGATATTGGCCAACACTGCGTAGCCGTTGACCTGATTGAGGATCGCCTTCAGTCTGTCCTGCGAGCACATCAGACTGACCATGGCTCCGGGCTTGGCACTGGAATGCTTCATCGCCTGACCTCTGAGACCTGCAAAGCGAAGTAGATCGGCGATACTATAAGCGCCCGCTGTATAAAAGGCAGTCAGTTCTCCCAGGCTGTGTCCTCCCACGGCCACCGGGGTGATCCCCAGTTTATGCAGGAATTGCCACCACAGTGCAGAGCTCAAGCAGATCGCAGGTTGGGCGACCTCGGTCTCGGACAGTGCACGAAACCAATTCCTGTTTTCTTTCGAATCCTTGGCCCGCTCGGGGGTGCGGAAAATAAAGTCTTTGATGGGGCCAAGTTCCGTCTTCTGCAACCATTGGTCAGCTTCCTCCACCAGCTTTCGGGCCCACGGGAATCGTTCGACGAGTACACGCGCCATATTGAGCTTCTGTGAACCCTGACCCGGGAAGAGCATGCCCACCCGCGTCTGTTTGACACGGTTGCCAAGCCAAGTCCACTGGTCGGTTTCATGAACAAGTTCTCCATCGGCCAAGGGTCTATTTTCGATCGATGCAGCCATTCGGCCGAGGCGATCAATCAATTTTTCGGGTCGACCGGCAATGACGGCTGCTCGAATTGGCTCCTCTTGGCTAACCTCGTGGCTTAGATTTGCTGCCAGGTCCGCCAGCTCGGCAATGCTGATCCCTTCTGACAGTTCCATCAAATTTCTGATTTTCCGATCCAGGTCTCCCAGGGAACCGGCTGTCAGCAAGAAGATCTCGGTTCTTTGATGGGAGGCCAGCAGGCTTCTTTCCTCGATGTTGGGTTCCAGGCGAGGGCTGGGCTCGTCCCCTGACTCAAGAGTCACATGACAGTTAATGCCGCCGAAGCCCATCGCGGAGACGCCGGCTCGAATAGTCTCGTTGGGTTGATCCATTGCGCCATTTAAAATTGGATAGAGACTGCGGGCATGACTGTCAAATGCCCCATGGGGATTGCGGCAGCCGGCGGTTGGTGGAAATACCCGGCGATTGACAGCCAGGACGGCTTTGATCAATCCTCCAATACCTGCGGCCGCTTTGGTGTGCCCGATAAGGGATTTTAAAGAGGTGATGCCGCAAGAGCGCTTATGGCCATTACCTGACGGTGAGGCCTCACCCATAGCCAGGGCAATGGCTTCCAGTTCTACGCGATCGCCTACCGAGGTTCCGGTTCCGTGCCCCTCTAAAAACTGTAAACTTTTCATGGTATAAGGTGAACGGGCATAGGCTCTCCTCAGGGCCCGGACTTGTCCGTTTACGTTGGGCGCCGTAATTCCTGATCCGCCGCCATCTGAGGAAATGCCCCATCCATGAATTACCGCGTAGACATAGTTTCCATCCCGGCGCGCGTCCTCCAAACGTTTCAGAACAACAAAACCGCAGCCTTCGCCGGGAATAAATCCACTACCTTGTTTATCATAAACCCGCATTTCGTCTTGGGCCAGTGCACCGGTCTTTGCAAAGCCGACCAGCTCGAACGGATCAAGACTAATATCCACCCCGCCTGCCACGGCCAATTCCAGATCGCCGTTCATTAAGCCGGAAGCCGCCGTGGCGACGGCCAGCAGAGATGATGAGCAGGCACCGTCCACGGTATACCCCCCGCCGTAAAGGTCTAAATAGTTACAAATTCTTCCGGCCAGGGTGTTGGATAACCCGCCGGCGAGGGTATCCTCATTCACGGCCGGAAACACGGATTTGTAATAGGATTCAAGCCTGGTTTCAATTTTACCGACCACCGTCTCCGAGAGACCCTCGGTCTGGATTGCAGCTCGAAAGGCGCGCCGCATATACGGCCACCTCAAACGCATGGTATTGGATCGGGTTTGCTCACCGGTCAACGTATTGCCAACGATTACTCCAGTACGATCGTGGGGGATGGTATCCCGGTCAAAGCCGGCATCTCCGATGGCTTTCAGCGCCACATCCAGCGCCAGCCAATGGGTGGTATCGGTGGAACAAAACGTGCGGTATGGAATGCGCCGGTCCTGCCAGTTGAAATCAAATCCGTCGATGACCGCCGCTTGCCGTGCATATGTCATATCGGGGTAATGGGGATCGGGATGATAATAATCGTCCAATGACAGGCGCTGTTTGGGAAGCCGGCGGAACTCACGACGGCGTGCCAGGATGTTCTCCCAGAGTTGGCGGGGATTGCGAGCGCCGGGGTACCGGCAGGCCAGTCCAATAACGGCAACAGGGGTTCGTGACGTATCCTTTGACATGGAAGGGTTTGTTTTTTTTGCTGCAGAACGATTCATATCTCAAATTTCGAAAATAACTTTTAACTTTTATTAAAAAATGGTCGATAAACACTTAGGTAAAATAAGAGACGGCCTAATTTCCCGCTAACGGTAACCTATTTAAATTTGCGAAAATCAAATTTATTAAGGATTCGTTTAAATACTATGATATAGTTGTTCAATTTGGTGCCTGCAAATTATCATTAGGTTATAAAAAACTAAGCACAACCACATTTAAATGTCAACAGAAAAAACTCATAAATCTTTGAAATAATTAAATAAATTGAATTAAGCACCTAACTGGGATTTAGAAAATATCTGTACATAATTAAATGTTTAAATGGGATTTAGAAAGTATCGGTACTTAAAATTTAAAATTAGATTTATAAATTGATAAAAAACAATGGGGGATCTCATTGAACCGTCTTCCCGGCTACAAGATCGTAGCTAAAATCTATGAAAGCACCCGCACCATTGTCTTCCGGGGCTGTCGCACTGAAAGCAACGAGGCGGTGATTCTGAAATTTTTTAATGAAAACCATTCCTCTCCGGTTGACGTCGCACGTTATCAGCACGAATTTACTATCATCCGTTCCCTGGCGCTTGAATGTGTCATTAAGGCATATGCGATTGAGATATACGAGGACCAACCGTTTATCGTATTTGAAGACTTTGGCGGGATTTGCTTGAACAATTTAATGACCACTAAACGCTTGGGCCTGGAAGAAGGTTTAACCACTGCGGTAGACATGGTGGATGCCATCGCAAAGATTCATGCAGCCGGCATCACCCACAAAGATATAAATCCTTCAAATATTGTTATGAATCCGGCGAGCGGGCAATTGAAAATTATCGACTTTGGAATGGCTACGGCCTTGTCGTCTCAAGAACCGCTTATGAAACACCCGAATGTTCTCGAAGGCACCCTGGCTTATATGTCACCGGAGCAGACCGGCAGAATGAGCCGTGCTGTTGATTACCGCACTGATTTTTACTCTCTTGGTGTCACCCTATACGAAATGTTTTGTCGGAAAAGACCTTTTGAATCAGATGATAACCTTGAACTGGTTCACGCCCATATCGCCAAGGTGCCGCAAGCGCCTCACAAGAAAGATTCAACCATACCCGAAGCAATTTCCGACATAATCATGAAATTGTTAGCCAAAAATGCTGAGGATCGGTACCAGAGCCCGCTGGGAATCCGACTGGATTTGGATGAGTGCCTCAATCAGTGGAAAAAACAAGGTAAAATTGAGCGTTTTTCGATTGCACAGCATGATGTTGCCGATAAATTTCAAATTCAGAAAAAATTGTATGGCAGGGAAAAAGAGACCGAAACCTTGATGCAGGCGTTTAGACGAGTGACGGAGGGGAATCGGGAACTCCTGCTGGTAACGGGCGCCCCCGGTATCGGTAAATCGATTCTGGTTCGGGAAGTTTACACACACGCTAGCATACAACCTGGCGGAGGGAGTAAAATCCGGTTTATTTCCGGTAAGTATGACCGGTTGCAGCGTGATATACCCTATAGCGCCGTGGTGAGTGCATTTCAGGTACTGGTGCGGCAGCTTTTGAGTGAAAGTGACGCAACTCTGGTTCGCTGGAGAAAGCAACTTCTCGATGCTTTGGGCCCGAATGGACAAATCATCATTGACGTCATCCCTGAATTCGAGCTTGTTGTGGGACCCCAACCGACCGTTGCAACGTTAGGTCCCAATGAGACCCAGAATCGCTTCAACCTGGTTTTCCAAAATTTTATGCGCGTCTTTTGCCGGTCTCAACAGCCCCTGACTATTTTTCTGGATGACTTGCAATGGGCAGACGCCGCCTCGCTGAAACTAATAGAACTCATGATAATGGACCAAAAGTTGGGTTATCTTCTGTTGATCGGTGCTTATCGAGCCAACGAGATCGACCCTGACGGTCCTTTAGCGGCGACGCTTGATTCAATTGCTAAACAAGGTGCCGATATCAGCCGGATCGATTTGGCTGCCTTGGACAACAATCACATTGGTCAAATGATCGTTGAATCCCTGCAATGTGATAAGAAACGAGCAATCCCACTGGCAGTATTGATTTCCCAAAAAACAGGAGGCAATCCTTTCTTTGCCGAAATGTTTTTAAAATCGCTCAATACCCAAAACCTGTTACAATTTGACCGTCGGCTTGGTTGCTGGCAGTGGGACCTGGAGCAAGTTCAAAATATAGGCATCAACGACGATGTGGTCGACCTGGTAGTGCGCAAGATTCAACAATTTGATGACAAAACCCAACGGGTCCTGCAGCTGGCGGCTTGTCTAGGTAATCCATTTAAGCTGGAAACATTGGCCAAGTTGTGCAATTTAACGGTGGAAGACACAGCAACTGCTTTGCAGCAAGCATTAGCGGAAGGCCTCATAGCACCTACGGGGCATGCTTCTAAAATTATAGGTGAAAAAAGTGGGAATATAGCGCAAGGATTTGTGGATGAATACAGCTTCCTGCACGACCGAATTCAGCAAGCCGCATATTCGCTAATCAGGGAATCAGAAAGACCAGCCATCCACCGGAATGTAGGCCAACATTTTCTTGCAGTAACGCCTAAAGACCGTAAGCAAGAGAAAATCTTCGACATCGTGAATCAGCTAAATTTAGGGCGAGAATTGATAAAACAGCAGTCTGAACGAGACGAGCTGGCCACTCTCAACCTGAAGGCTGGGAACAGAGCCAAGGTTTCTACAGCATACGAACCGGCACTTAATTATTTTCAGGTTGGCATAGCACTTTTGGGAAAAAATGGTTGGCAAAGACAGTATGAAATGACGCTGGCGCTTCATGTAGAGGCTACCGAGGCAGCATACCTTTGTGCTCAATACGGAGAAATGGAAAAACTTGCGGCTATTGTGCTCCAGTATGCCCGAACATTGCTTGATACAGCGAAGGTTTATGAAGTTCACATCGATGCCTTCAAGGCCCAGTATAAATTGCAGGAAGCTCTGAAAACTGCAAAACCTGTGTTGCGTATGTTGGGGGTACGGTTGCCAAGTAAACCAAGCAATCTGCATATCTTGCTGAATTTTACTAAATCCAGACTCCAATTGGCCGGTAAGCAAACCCGTAACCTCGTTACACATCGGGAAATGAAAGATCCTATTAAGCTTGCATCCATGCGGGTTATAATGCGGGCAAGTTCTGCTGCCTATCTCGCAGACCCTCTATTACTGCCGATAATTGTTTTCAAAGGAATATCCCTTTTATTGAAACATGGAATAGTGGCCGAAGCTGCTTTTTTATATGCAGTTTACGGATTGATTCTTTGCGGAGTAGTGGGCAACGTAGAGGCTGGTTATAAATTTGGCGAACTGGCTTTGAGTGTCTTGGAACGGTTTGACGCCAAAGAACTCAAAGCCAGAACCTATTTTATTGTATTTGGTTTCGTCCTACATTGGAAAATGCATGTTAGACAGACTATAGAACCTTTTGCAGAGGCTTTTAAAAGCGGGCAGGAAACGGGAGATTTCGAGTATGCCGGCTTTTCAGGGCTTTTTTACAGCTTTTGCTCCTTTGTCTCAGGGAGAGACCTGTCTCAATTAGAACGCGAAATGCCTTCCTACGGTGAAGTTATTGCCCGACTTAAACATGAACCGCCTTTTCATATGCATCAAATTTATCACCAGACTGTTTTAAATTTGAGAGGCCAATCAGAGAATCCCCGTATACTAATTGGTGAATGTTATGATGAGACAAAGATGCTTTCCATCCATACCGAAGCCAATGATCGCACTACTCTCTGTAATTTATACTTTAACAAACTCTTTCTCTGCTATCTATTTCGTGATTATTCCCAGGCTGTAGAAATGGCAGATATCACTGAATCTTACCTGGACGGTGTCATTGGTACCTTGGTTGTACCGCTATTTTATTTCTACGATTCTTTGGCCCGACTCGCCACCTGCTCAAAGGAGCGAATATCTAAAAGAAAGGGCAGTCTCAAACGGATAGGCTCAAACCAGAAAAAAATGAAAAAATGGGCGCACCATGCCCCTATGAATCATCTGCATAAATTTTACCTGGTTGAGGCGGAACTGCATCGAATCCTGGGCCAAAATGATGAAGCCGGTGACTTTTATGATCAGGCAATCAAGCTGGCTAAAAAAAATGAATTTACCAACGAAGAAGCACTGGCCAATGAGCTGGCAGGCAGGTTTTATCTGGAACGCGGAAAGGCCGTTATCGCCCGGGCCTATCTGCAAGAAGCCCTTCATTGTTATAAAAAATGGGGTGCTCTGGCGAAGATCAAGGATCTAAACGAACGATACATCCAATTGCTTTCTCACCGTTCGAACGCCTCAACAACTGATGGCAAGTCAGTGACTAGCAACATTGCGTCTTCGACCACCAATCAGCATGAGCATTTGGATCTGGCAACCGTCATGAAAGCCTCACAGGCCATATCCGGGGAAGTCGTCATGGCCGAGCTGATGAAACAATTAATGGCTTATATCATTGAGAATGCCGGGGCGCAGAAAGGTTTTTTGGTTCTGAATATTGATGGCCGACTGCAAATTGAGGCCTCGATCATTGCCGATCCTCTTAGCATTGAGGTGTTGCAGTCAACACCGATTGAACGGTGTCGCGACTTGTCATTGGACATTGTGCGCTTCGTATTCCGCTCGGCGGAAGATCTTGTCATTCACGATGCGTCTGAAGCTAAACAGTTTGATCAGGATTTGTATATTCACCGGAATAACCCGAAATCGATTTTGTGTATGCCCATCCGTCAAAAGGATAGTCCCTCCGGTGTCCTGTACCTGGAAAATAATCTGACCACAGCGGCATTCACCGAAGACCGAATCAAAGTGCTCCGGATACTGCTGTCCCAGGCGGCCATTTCGCTTGAGAATGCCAGACTTTATGAGGATCTTAAACAGGAAATTATTGACCGAAAGCAAGCTCAAAAAGATTTATTGCATCTGGCAACAGCCATCGAACAAGCTGCTGAAGGTATTCTCATCACCGATAGAAGCGGAACGGTGCATTACACAAATCCGGCGTTTGAAAAAATTTCCGACTACAGCCAAAAGGAGATCATTGGCCAAAATTCCAAAATCCTCAGAAGCGATCATCATCCGGAGTCCTTTTATACGTCGATGTGGCAGCGCATCACGTCCGGTAAGGTGTGGTCCGGACGAATCAGTACCAAAAAGAAAGATAACACGATCTGTGAACTTGAGGTCACCATTTCGCCCGTCAAAGACAGCAAGAACAACATTATCAGCTTTGTTTCCGTCAACCGCGATGTCACCCGCGAAATCCAGATGGAGAAGGAACTTCATCAGGCACAGAAGATGGAAGCCATCGGCACACTGGCCGGCGGCATCGCCCATGATTTTAATAACATTCTTTCAGCTATCATTGGATACTCCGAGCTGGCGTTGCTTGATTTGCCGCCTGAGAATATGTCGCGGTCACAAATACAAGAAGTACTCACGGCCGGCAATCGCGCCAAGGCCTTAGTGGAACAGATCCTGACGTTCAGTCGTCAGCATGATCAAAAAATGGAACCTCTGCGGGTTGCTCCGATCGTAACGGAAGCGCTCAAGCTTCTGCGAGCATCCTTGCCGGCCACCATTGAAATCCTAACCAAAGTTGAAGCCGAAACAGAAATAGTTAAAGCGGACCCTACCCAAATTCATCAGGTGGTGATGAATCTATCTACCAATGCGGCGCATGCGATGGGTAAAAAAGGAGGCACATTGGAGGTGTCTCTGGCCAACACAGAGATTGATGCTCAAACTGCTTCGGAAAATCCGAGCCTGAATCAAGGATCTTACCTCAGATTAACGGTGAAGGATAATGGACCTGGCATGGACCACGCACTTTTGCAGCGTATCTTCGAACCTTTTTTCACTTCCAAAGGCCCGGGTGAAGGAACCGGTATGGGGCTTGCGGTCGCTCACGGAATCGTTAAAAGGCACAAGGGAGCCATTTCAGTTGAAAGCGAACCGGAAGTGGGCACAGCGTTTCACGTATTCCTGCCGATAGCTGATGAAAAATCAAAGCCAAAAGAAAAGGGCAAAGTCCGGCAGATATTACTTGGCAGCGGGCGTATCCTTTTGGTTGACGATGAAAAAGCTATTGTTGACATGGGACAGCAAATCCTGGAACGTTTGGGATACCAGGTAACCGCAAAGACCAGCAGCCTCGAAGCTCTGGAAACCTTCAAGGCCAAACCGGATATCTTCGATCTGGTGATCACTGACCAGACAATGCCCATGATGACAGGCGTCGAGCTTGCCGAAGCCTTTATGCGTATCCGTCCTGATATCCCCATGATTTTATGCTCCGGTTACAACCAGACGATTACCCCGGAAGAAGCCAAAAATTTGGGAATTCGTGAGTATATCCTAAAACCGTTTTCGATGGGAACTATCTCCGAAACCATTCAGAAAGTGTTAAATAACTAAGGCAACTCACCATCACCCGACCGGGGAAATCTAAGCGGAAGTTAAAATAAATTAAACGAAAATATCTCAAGCAGTTTATGCCGTATGCCTTGCGCCTTTTCTTATTTCAACATCCTTGAAAACACCTCCAGCGTATAATCGATATCTTCAGCCGTAATGTGGTAATGGGTCACCGCTCTGATGCGGCCGTCTCCCACCGTCAACATGCGGACGCCCTCATCATCGAGCATTTTAATCAACTGATCGAGCGGCATGTCAGCGCGCGTTAATTCAAAAAAGACGATATTGGTTTTTATTTGAGACAGATCAACGGACAAACCGGGCATTTCGGCCAGGCCTTGAGCCAGTTTGCGGGCGTTGGCGTGGTCGTCTGCCAGGCGCTCGACCATTTCGCTTAAGGCCACGATCCCGGCGGCCGCCAGCACACCTGCCTGCCGCATGCCGCCGCCCACAACTTTGCGTGCGCGGTGCGCTCCGGCTATAAAATCCAGGCGGCCGCATACCACCGAACCGACCGGAGCTGCCAGTCCCTTGCTCAAGCAAAAAGATATCGAATCCGCTTCGGCAGCCAATTTATCGGGCGCGACACCCAGCGCCACCGCAGCATTGAAAAATCGGGCCCCGTCCACATGAATTTTCAAATCGTGGCATCGGGCAATATCGCCGACGGCCCGCATGTAATCGATGTCCAGGGGATAACCGCTGCAAAGATTATGGGTGTTTTCAAGCACGATCAGCCGGGTCTGGGGAAAATGGACATTGTCGACTCGAATCGCAGCCTCGATCTCAGGCAAAGGCAGGGTGCCGTCGGGCTGATTGGGAACCGTGCGCGGATGGATACCGCCCACCGCCGCCGATCCGCCCTGTTCAAAGAAAAATGTGTGGGAAAGGCTTCCCAGGATAATCTCTTCACCCCGACCGCAATGGGCCAGCAGACTGACCAGGTTGCCCATGGTGCCGCTGGCTACGAATAGGGCGGCTTCCTTTCCCAATCGATCGGCAGCTAGCGCTTCTAATCTATTGATGGTCGGGTCTTCACCGAATACATCGTCACCAACGTCTGCTTCGGCCATCGCCCGGGACATGGCAGGGGTTGGGCAGGTCAAGGTATCGGATCTCAGATCAACTACTCGCATGGGATCTCCTTTCAAATGACTAATTAATCCGCCCTGAAAAACAGCATATTCAAGTTTTGTATATTGTCCATTGAAAACCGAATTTTTTTGATTTATCAAAGGTCCGGCGGATTAATTAATTTATGCTGCGCATTCTTTGATTTTTATTTCATTATACAAAAAAATAATTTCTAGCCACCAGTAACGGACAATACTGATAACTGAAATCTCTGCACCCTGCAAGCTTTTATATTCGGATCTAAATATGCTTTTTGTGGACCTTTTCTTGACTAATGAATACAGATAGCGGTAAAAAGCCGAATAATTCAATAAATTTAATTTCGTGAACATTCGTGTTAATTCGTGGCTTTATCCATTTATTTTAATTGCTGCTTTGGCGTAAATGTAAAAACTTTTATAACTATGTGGAGGGGCGATCATGGCGAAATTATTATGGAAACCTTCGGAAGAACGAATCAAAAATACCAACATGTACCGTTTCATGGGCATGGTCAATGAAAGGTACCAGCAAGATTTCAACGAGTTTGGGCCCCTTTATGAATGGTCGATAGAAAACATTGCGCAATTTTGGTCAACCATGTGGGACTTTGCCGGCATTATTGCATCAAAGCCTTATGAGCAGGTGATTGACGATATCGGCAAAATGCCGGGTGCCGTCTGGTTTTGCGGTGCACGTCTCAACTTTGCAGAAAATTTGCTGCGTTACAGAGACGACCGGGTGGCTTTGATTTTTAAGGGAGAAGGGCTGGAATCCACCCGCATGACTTACGCCGAGCTTTACGATGAAGTGGCGCGTCTGGCCCGGGCATTGAAAGATGTCGGTGTGGAAACCGGCGACCGGGTGGTGGGCTTTATGCCGAACATGCCGGCGGCCATGATTGCGATGCTGGCGGCGAGCAGTATCGGAGCAACCTGGTCGTCGTGTTCGCCCGATTTCGGCATTAAGGGTGTGCTGGACCGATTCGGGCAAATCAAGCCCAAGGTCTTATTTACCGCTAATGGATATTTTTTCAAGGGCAAAAAATTAGATTCCCTTGAGCGTATCGCCAACATTATAAAAGAACTGCCATCCATCGAAAAAGTGGTCGTGGTTCCTTATAGCGAATCAGAGCCGGATATCAGTGCTCTCGCCAATGCCGTCCACTATGAAGCGTTTAAATCTTCGCAATCCAATCTCGACATCGAATTTGAGCAGCTGCCTTTCGAACATCCGCTTTATATTATGTATTCCTCGGGGACGACCGGTTTGCCCAAATGCATGGTTCAAAGTGCCGGGGGAATTTTGATCCATCATTTGAAAGAGCTGATGCTGCATACAGACTTAAAACGGGAAGATACGATTTTTTATTTCAGTACCTGCGGCTGGATGATGTGGAACTGGCTGACCAGTTCGCTGGCTGTCGGCGCTTCGTTGGTGCTTTTCGACGGCAATCCCTTTCATCCGCATCCCGGAGCCCTGTGGGAAATGGCCCAGGATGAAAAAATTACGGTCTTCGGCACCAGTGCCGGTTATATTGCCGCCCTTATGAATGCCGCTGTCAAGCCCGGCAAAACTTATGATCTAACCCCGCTGCGGGCAGTGCTATCCACCGGATCTCCGCTTTCCATTGAAGGATTTGAATTTATTTATGACGAGGTCAAGGCGGATTTACAGCTGGCATCCATAGCCGGCGGGACGGACCTTAACGGCTGTTTTGCGCTCGGCAACCCCATGGGACCGGTTTATGCCGGTGAACTGCAATGCCGGGGACTGGCCATGGATGTCAGGGCCTTTGATGACAAACAAAATGAGCTGATCAACGAAGAGGGCGAGCTGGTTTGCTGTAAACCGTTTCCATCCATGCCGATTTATTTCTGGGACGATCCGGACGGCAGCAAGTACCACAGCGCTTATTTTGACGTTTACGACAACATTTGGCGGCATGGCGATTTCGTGACCGTGACCGAACGCGGCGGTGTGGTGATGCTCGGCCGCTCCGATGCGACCTTGAATCCGGGCGGCGTTCGCATCGGAACTGCTGAGATTTACCGCCAGGTGGAGCAGATGGATGAAATTGACGACAGTGTGGTGATCGGTCAAAATTGGGAAAATGATATCCGGGTTATTTTGTTTGTGCAGCTGGCTGCCGGGCAAGAATTAACCGATGAATTAAAAAATAGAATCAAGCAAACCATTCGCATCAATGCATCGCCCAGGCATGTGCCGGCCAAAATAGTGAGTGTGCCGGCCGTTCCCTATACCCTGAACATGAAAAAGGTAGAGCTGGCGGTAAAAAAAGTTGTCCAGGGCCAACCCGTACTCAACAAAGATGCGCTGAGCAACCCGGAGGCCTTGGATTATTATGCGGATCTGGAGGAGCTGCAGGAATAAAATCTAATTGAGCGAAAAGCAGCTCAATTAGATTTTATGTTAAAATATTTAATTTCTCTCTAATTTTCTAACAAGATTCAGGTAATGTTAAACCCAAGGGGGGCGCCTCGATGCAGTCATCCATTTACCTCAATTCGGTTGGGGTTGTCAGGAAAAGTGCTGACAAGGTATTGATCGAGATTTTTGACGAATTTACCGATGCACTATTAGGGCTCGATGGATTCTCTCATATTTACGTATTCTATTGGTTTGATCAGAACGACAGTGCTGAGAAACGCGAGACTTTGCAGGTTCATCCCCGTAAAGATCCCGACAATCCGTTAACCGGGGTTTTTGCGACCCACTCGCCACAAAGACCCAATCTTATTGCCCTCACATTATGCAAGATAGGATCGATTATTGGAAATAAAATTCAAATTGAAGATATCGATGCCTACGACGGTTCCCCGGTTATTGATATCAAATGTTATATCCCCGGTTCAGTTTTGGACGCAGATGTGCGGCTGCCCGATTGGGTGTGACAATAGCTGGTAAGCTCGTGAGTTGGTAAGCTCATATGTGCCGTGAGTGAATTGTCTGTTGTAATGAATGATGGATGATCCTAAGTTATCCGTGAAAATCTGTCTCCATCGGTGTCGCCAAAAAATAAAATCTAGTCATGCTAACAGAACTAAACGGCCAGATCGAACGCATCACATTTACCAACGAAGAAAACGGGTTCACGATTGCCAGGGTAAAGGTGCGCGGTCGGCGGGATCTCGTGACGGTGGTGGGGGCCCTGATGGCACCCTCGCCCGGTGAAATACTGCACATGAAGGGCGAGTGGACCAGCCATCCCAAATTCGGCGAGCAGTTCAAGGTGGTGGAGTATCGAACGAAAGTTCCCGCCACAGTCCACGGAATTCGGAAATATCTGGGTTCCGGTCTGATCAAAGGGCTTGGTCCGGTAATGGCCGGTCGCATTGTGGACAGGTTCGGTAAAAATACCCTGGATGTTATTGAAAACGAAATCAAACGGCTGGACGGAGTGGCGGGCATCGGAAAAAAAAGAATAGCGATGATAACCGATGCCTGGGATGCGCAGCGGGAAATTCGAGATGTCATGCTTTTTCTACAAAGCCATGACGTCAGCTCCGGCTATGCCGCAAAAATTTATAAGCGTTACGGGAATCGATCCATCGCAGTCGTTAAAGAAAATCCCTATCGCCTGGCTGCCGACATCTTGGGAATCGGATTTGTAACCGCCGACCAAATCGCCGCGAAACTGGGTATCGCAAAAGACGCCGGCATGCGAGTCGAAGCCGGTATCCTCTATGTCCTTTATCAATTGTCCGATGAAGGAAATGTTTACTTCCCATATGAGCCGCTCATTTCAAAAAGCTGCGAGATCCTCGCGGTTGAGCGTGAGGCGGTCGTTAACTCCCTGGGCAGACTGACCCTTGATCGGATAATCGTGATGGAGGATTTAAATGACAACCGCGATGTCTGCGGGGAAAATAGTAAAGCGGTTTTTCTGGCCAAATTTCACCGGTCTGAAACCAGTATCGCCCGCCGTATAATAACCCTGGTCAACTCAGCCAAGTCCATCCGGGATATTGATTCAAACAAGGCCATTGAATGGGTTCAGGGGCAGCTTGCCATCACGCTCGCCGATCAGCAGATCGAAGCGGTGCGCTGTGCCATTGAAAACAAAGTCATGATTATCACCGGCGGTCCCGGCACCGGGAAAACCACCATCATCAATGCCGTCTTAAAAATCTTCGCCCAGCTGAAAACCAAAATCATGCTGGCGGCGCCCACCGGCCGAGCCGCTAAACGGATGAGCGAAACCTCTGGTTGCGAAGCCAAAACCATTCATCGGATGCTGGAATTCAGCCTGCAGAAAGGCGGCTTTCAGCGCAACGAAGACAAACCGCTCGGGTGTGATGTCCTGATTATCGACGAGGCGTCGATGATCGATACGATCCTGATGTATCACCTGTTAAAGGCGGTGCCGCCGTTTGCCACCTTTATACTGGTCGGCGATGTGAATCAGCTGCCATCGGTCGGGGCCGGCAATATTCTCAAGGACATTATCGAATCTTCCGCAGTGCCGGTTGTCGCGCTGAACAAAATATTTCGCCAGGCCCAAACGAGCCGGATCATTGTCAATGCCCACCAAATCAACCAAGGAGTTGTGCCGTTTCTTGATGCCACCTACTCATCTGATCCCCGCAACGATTTTTATTTTATCGAGCAGGAGGATCCTGAAAAAATTCTGGAAATTATCGTGGAGTTGAATAAAGTCCGCATTCCCCAGCGTTTTGGTTTCGATCCGGTCGATGATATCCAGGTGCTGACCCCGATGCACCGGGGGGTGGTCGGTTCCGGCAACCTCAATCAAAAACTGCAGGCGGCGCTCAACCCGGGCGAGGGCGGAATCACCCGCGGCGATCGTACTTACCGGGCTAACGATAAAGTCATGCAGATTAGAAACAATTATGACAAGGATGTTTTTAATGGTGATATCGGCCGGATTTCTGAGATTCAATGGGAAGACAAAGAAGTCATGATCAATTTTGACGGCCGGGCGGTCGTTTACGACTTCGGCGATCTGGATCAGATCGTGTCGGCTTATGCAGTGTCCGTGCATAAATCCCAGGGGTCTGAATATGCGGCGGTGATTATTCCCATCGTCACCCAGCATTACATCCTGCTGCAGCGCAATCTCATCTACACGGCGGTTACCCGGGGGAAAAAACTGGTCATTCTGGTGGGCAGCCGCAAGGCCATGGCGATCGGGGTTAACAACAACAAAACGCAAAAACGCTATACGCGCTTGCGTTTCCGGTTATCCTCATAATGCAAAATGTTTTGGCAATTATTTGCGTGGCAATAATTACAATTGCCTGTCATCGGCCGACACCGCCGGATCTTTCTGATCCACATCAAGACCTGGTCGCGAAAGGCAAAGAAATTTTTTTTAACGAGACATTTAGCGGCAATGGCCGAACCTGTGGAACCTGTCATCGGGCAGAAAATAACTTTACAATCGATCCCGCATTTATTGCCACTTTGCCGGATAGCGATCCTCTTTTTGTCGCTGAATTTAATCCAGATTTGAAAGATCACTTCGAAATCCCGCAACTCATGCGGAAATTCGGGTTAATTCTTGAAAATGCCGCCGGGTTTGACGACCTCGCACATAAATTCGTCTTGAGGAGCGTTCCCCATACACTGGGGCTGCGCTATACAGTAAATAGTGATTTGGGCCCATTTACCGGATGGTCGGGCGATGGTGCGCCCGGTGATGGTTCCCTGCGTGCCTTTGCTACAGGGGCTGTCATTCAGCACTTTACCAGGACATTAAACCGGATTCCCGATGTGGATTTCCGCCTGCCCACCACGGCGGAGCTGGATGCATTGGAGGCATTTCAATTATCACTGGGAAGACAGGAAGAGCCGGCCTTACCCCTGCCGCTGAAAAGCAAGGTGGCCGGGCGGGGCCAGGAAATCTTTAATGATTCTACCCGGGGTAAGTGTTTCGTCTGTCATTTCAACGGCGGCGCGAAAGGCGATCCCAAAATTTTCGGGCAGAACGCCGGCAACCTTAATTTTAATACCGGAGTGGAGGATTTTTCCGATCAATCACAGGGCCTGACCGCTGACCTGACGCCGCCTGATGATGGTTTCGGTGCTCCCGGCGACGGTACGTTTAATACTCCCTCACTGGCAGAGGCCGCGGATAGCGGTCCATTTTTTCATAATAACCGGGTCGAAACCATAGAAGATGCGGTTGCCTTTTACAACAGTGATGCCTTTAATATTTCTATGGCCGGCCAATCAATTAAAGCCGAAACCGGAAGCGGGATAAATCTTGATCAAAGCCAGGTGGTGGCAGTGGCTGCATTTTTACGAGTCTTCAATGCCCTGGAAAACATCCGCCAGAGTATCAATCTGTTGGATAAATTTGTGATTAAGAATTTTCGGACGGTTAATGAAGGAAAAAAACTGTTGAGACTTGCGATTGCGGAAACCCGGGACAGTACGATGGTTCTTAAAGACGGTGGCCTGCACCCTGAAGCCGTTAAATTATTGGCCGAAGCCGGGGCGCTGACAAAAAAAGCACTGAACAGCATATTTTTAAAAGGCCATTATGCCCGGGCGGCGATTAAAATGCAGAAAAAAGCACGTAATGAACTGGTTTTATTACCCGAGGCCTAACCCGGATCCGCCTGCGGAGAACCCAAAAGGAGGCTGGTGTCGCGAAAGCCCGAAAGGACGAAAACACGAAAAAAACAAATTAAATTTCGTGCTTTCTAAATTTTGTGTTTTCGTGATTAAAATATTTCTTGCTAAAATGCAAAGTAAACACAATTAAGACTGCGACGCGGATTTGTTCCGGGCGCAAAACAAATATGATGAAAAAATTTACGGCTATTTACATTATTTCTCTCTGGTTTTTAACGCTGGCCTATGCGGAGAAAACGACTGAATTATACCTCCCCATCGGCAAATCTCCGGGATTGTCCGCTAAATACAGCCTTATCGGAACGATCGCTGAGGTGAACTCTCAAGATCATACTCTGACAGTGACCGGTGCTTCCGGCACTTATAGCGTGAACACCACGGAATACACGCTGATTTTTCTAGATAAAAGCAGGCTTCGGCAACCTAACCGGTATGGTGCCTTTTCAGACTTCAAAACAGGCATGCTGATTGAGGTGCGATTTGAAGCTGATAAAAGACATCGTCCGGCGGAATGGATTAAACTGCAGATCGACAAATGAGTCGAATCCCAGTGTGCCGGCAGCTGGTGATCCTAATTCTTAAATACGATCGTATCTTAGTCGTCGTATTTTTTCAGCGCCGAGCGCGTGGAGGGCGCAGCGCAAGATTATTTTATTTGCCGCTGATCCTCCCTAGTTGGGTTCAGGTCGTTTTCCCCTGCCCACTACTATGGGTGCTTCAACCATAGAACCCCATTGCACGATCACCGGCAGCCAGGCCAGGGTGTCGGCCGTTTCTACCGGGATCAAGCTGCCTCCGAGTAAAAGGACAATCAGAAATTTACTACTGAAATAGCCTGCAAAAAATCCCCAGCCGATCCGGCTGCGGCCCTGCAGCAATTGTCCCGCGCCCGGACATAGCCAACCGAGTCCAAACAATGCTGTGCCGTAAGTCAATGATGGATTTAACCATTTCGTGTCGGCTTTCAGGGGGCCCTGCCTCAAGGCGGCCATGGTGAAGGCTACGGCAAAATACTTAATAGACTCCTGAAAAATCTTACCAAAGCTATAGTCTACCCTGACAATCAGCTCATGGACGATGCCAACGACTGCCAATGGGTTATTGGCCGGCAGTTGGCCGCTTTGGGCCAGATCGGAAAGGCTCAGGAAAAGTTGCTTGTAGGCCGGTACGATCAGCAGAAATCCCAGAAGATAGGCGCCAAATAGAATAAATCCAAACCGGCGGTCATTGGTGTAAATCTGACCACAGCCGGGGCAAAGCCAAGATATGCCAACCGCCCACGCGACGCTCGCCTGGGGAGAATATCCGGCATGATGCCGCCGGCCGGTGGCCGTGTCCACGGCCGAGAGCATGCCCCACAGCCAGCTAAAATAGATGCCGCAAAGCGAAATTCCCATCGATACAATCGGCAGTTGCGGCATAACATAAGGTGTGATGCCCTCCAGGCTGTCAAATAATTGGCCCACAACGGCATTTAAAGTTTGAGCCATTGTCCAAGTAAACCAGGCAGTGCAAAACACGAATAAAATCAGCGTCGCATATCCGCGCAAACGCGAGCCGGCATAGATATCGCCCCATCCCGGAGCACAGGCGCTGTAAGTGAAAGCGCGGTGAACACTGACGGGCTCCTCAAGGGGTGGCGGCAAATTATCTGGTTCGTTTGATTCAGTTATCATAATCTCAGGCGGGTTTTTCGAGGTAGACCTTCATTAGGATTTTCCCCCATCCCCCTTTATCCAAACCCACATCAGGGCATTGGATCACATCCAGGCGCTCGAAGTTCGGATCTGATTTATATATCAGTCTTTCATATATTGCCGGCATGACTTTGCTTATTTCCGACAAAGCAGAGATGCACATATGCCGGGGGCATTCTTCCTCAATCAGTTGCCCGCCGGGGGTCATTACGAACCGGTCTCCAACCCTGTGTTTAGCATGGCATCCATGGGACTCCACCACTTCGGCGACAACCCGGCATTTAACAAATTCAGGGGTTTGGGTGACCATTTTTACCTTAAGGGGATCAGACCTAAAGACCTGCATCTCCTCATCCGTATATTCCATGTGTGCTTGAAAGCGCTGCCAGATTTTTTCAACATCCATCATATCCTCCTTCGTTATACCTGAATTTTGCGCGTATTCTCGCCAACGGTGGTTGAGATAGCAGTTATATTTCATTCATTTTCCTAAAGATTGAGTATACCTGATATTTTTATTGTCTTCAAGAATTACTCAAAATGACTCAACGGTCCTCCCAGGTGATCGACCCAAATGTCGGCGAAGACGTCATATTCAGCGGTTCCTTTAAGAATCGGAACGCATTGGATACCGGCTTTGGTAAATATAGAATTCCAAGAATCGTCTTCATCTCCTGCCATGTCGTTTTTAGCGTGATTACCGGCCACTGACATAAAGGGCATCAAATATATTTTTTTGATTTTCTTTTGAATCAGTAACCCTTTAATCAAATCAACCTCCGGGTAACCTTCAACCGTTCCAATAAAAATATGGGGATCTATCAGCTGAAGTTGAAACATCAGTGCGGCGTAAAAGGCATTGGACGGATGATGGGTACCATGGCCCATCAATACAACGCCTTCACTTTTTTTGCGCTCTTTAGGGATAGTTTCTAATATCCCATCCACTGCGCGCTGCATGTCTTTTTGAGTGGCCAGCAATGGATACCCGAGTATGACACGCTGAAATCCGCCCATGCTCTTGAAAGCGCCAACCGTTCTTCGCAAATCGTGATATTCTGATCCTGCGATGGTATGCAACGATTGAACTGCCACATGGGTAAATCCTTCATCCATCATTTTGGCCAGGGCGACCTCCGGTGAGTCAAGAATTATGCCCTGTTTGGCCAGTTTTCTTCGAATGATGGTAGAAGTATAGGCCCAGCGCATAGCTAGGTCGGAATAAGCACTTTTGACCTTTTTTTCGATGTTTTTAAAAGACACCTGGGCACTGGCTTCGCTGGATCCGAAGGCCACCAGTAAAATCCCCACCTTTTTTGGGGCTTTGTGGCCGTGACCACCACCGGACCATGCAGCTGTGTCCAGACAGATCATAATAAAAACAGCCATTAGTAAACCTTGAAATTGTTTTTTCATCAATGAATCCTCCTTAAGCATGAAAATTTTATTTGCTTGGCAGGCTTCCGCTCGCTAGCGAACTCTAAAACTCAACTGTAGCGCGAACACCACCGATTATCCCATCAGCATCATCATCCAACCGCTGGTATTGATAGGCACCGGCCATAATCCTGCCGATGGAAAACTTGTCGGTGATGTCGTATGCATACGAATTTGATATAATGGATTGCAGCGATTTTTATTAGCCGCACAATCTTAATTTATTGCCCCTAAATTCAATTACTCCCGATTTCATAACAATTTCCTCCTTTCGATTTGTTTATCAGTCACGCCGAAATAAAAAACCCTTCGAGAATGACGCTCTCGAAGGGTTGCACCCAGTTTACTTGACCCTTTGGCAGTATTTCTATGCAGACCTATTTCCGCGTAGAGGCATAGATATGGTCGCAGGCAGGTCTTCTGACTTTCGGATCAATCTACTCTTTGCACCTTCCCACCTGATTAGAACCAAGCAGTGGTATCTCGCAAATTTCGTCCCCGTTTACAGTGGCGGGACCGCTCCCGACTCACACGGGATTCCCTATTAAGCCCTATAGGGCACCTTGGTCAACGCAAATACAATATATGGTGGTTGCTGTCAACAGAAAACTGAGGCCGAATTCATTGGTAAACAAAATAAACTAAGATATGCAATTGAAAGTTCATACTCTAAAAACAAAATTCGAATTACATATATTGTGGTGCCAACTATGGCAGGGATTTCATAATTTCAGTTACTGCTAAATCCAAACTATCCTGTTGTTTAATTTTATCTGAAACCTGCCGGGCCTGCTGCCGATAATGTTCACTGGACAGGCATTGCCGGATTGCGCCTGCAAGTTTTTTGGAAGTCAATTTGGAGCGCCAGACGGGTCTGGGGCCGAGTTGGGATTGATATATCTGGTTGCCCCAGTAATATTGATCCAGCAGGTGGGGAACAATGATCTGGGGCACGCCGCTGATGGCCGTGGTTGCCGTGGTGCCGGCTCCGCCGTGGTGGATCACGGCGGCCATTTTCGGGAAAAGTTTTAAGTGCGGATATTTTTTAATAAAAAAAATATCATCCGAATTCGCAAACTCGGAGGGCGCGTCCCAGAACTTGCCGATCACCGCCCGTTGCCCGGATAATCGTGCAGCCGCCACAATGACGGCTGTATTGCGGATCTGATCGCGCATGGGCATGCTGCCGAATCCGGCATAGACCGGCGGCGGGCCGGCCTCCAGGAACGCGTCCAGCTGCGGCAGCTGTTGATCCGGTAGATTCAAATGCATATAGCCGGTTTGCGTATAGGCAGGTTCATTAATATCCGCTGGAACTTTGGCAATGGCACTGTCGGAAGCGACGATGACATGTCGGCCCAGGACATGGCGCCAGGCATCCTGGATCAACTTTAGGCCAAGTTGTTTGCGGTGGTTGTTAATCAGCCGGGTGATGTTGAAATGATCAAGTATCCTGGCGATGCGCCAGGTCATGCGATTATACCACTTGGGCAACCTTTGGTGTTTGAAAGCCGGAAAGGGATAATGGCCTGACGGCAGCATCTGGGGCGCAAACGCGATAAAGCGGTAGGCGATTCCCATGGATTCCGCGAGGGTCGCCAGGGCGAAGGTTAAAGATGAACCGATCAGCAGATCGGAATCGGCAATGATTTTTGGAAAAAGGCCGAATTGCGTATTCAGCTCGTTTCGCAAAAAAGATACAAAGTATATGGCAGAACGCAACGAATGAGCATTTTCCATATCATCGATGAAAGCGGTGACGTCGCTTCCAAGGGGGTAAAATGGACATCCCAGCTGTTTGGCCCAGGCCGCCTTCTCCGGTGGTGCCGCCAAAAGAACATCATGGCCCTTGGACTTCAGGGCCAGGGAAAGGGCCAACATCGGTTGGACATCACCACGTGACCCAAAAGTTGCCAGGACAATTTTCATGATCTGAAGGTCATCACAAATGAGTAAATTAGCCGCTCGACATAAAAAAAATAATTCTCTCGCCCATGCTTGCATCCCGCGCCTCGGGGCTTCGTTCGGGCCCGCAGAGCTATCAGAGAAAAAATACTCGGTGTGCTGTGAACTCTGTGAGAGATTCAGAGAAGACTGTTTCTATGTTGAACAAGCTTATTTTTCGACTGTAAATAAGTAAAATGTTGGATGCTTAAATCGTGATCAGTTTAAAATCGAGTCTGATTCTAACCTTTTAAAAAATTATTTAACCACGAATTGACACGAATAACCACGAATTATTGCCATGTGATAAATTCTTAGTTGATATTTTTTCACAATTTATGGCAAGATCTTTTTAATCGCAGTTTTAGCCTAGGAGATTTTCTATGGGCAACACCACCGATATAATCATCACCGGCGCCGGTATTATCGGCACGGCGATAGCCTTTGAACTTGGCAAAAAAGGATATAAAACCATCAACATCGATAAATTGCCGGCTGCCGGGCAGGGGTCCACCGGCAGCTCATCGGCCGGTATCCGCACCCATTATTCCACCCGGGACGGAGTGGCCATGGCCTACGAAGGCTATCTCCATTGGAAAAACTGGCAATCGTATTTAGGTGTGGCCGATGTCCGTGGGCTGGCCAAATTTAAAAACACCGGCGGCCTGGTGCTGGGCAATGAGTCTGGAAAACTGCCTAAACTTTTGTCAGAGGTCGGCGTCGAGTTTGAATCGTGGGATATGGACCTGGTCAGGCAGAAAATCCCCATATACGCTGATTTTGATTTTTCACCCCCGAGGCGCCCTGCGGATGAGACCTTCTTTGATCGACCCTCCCAAAAACTTAATTACGCCATCTATACGCCATCCAGCGGATACATGACTGATCCCCAGTTGGCCGCCCATAATTTACAGGTGGCGGCTGAAACCAGTGGCGGGCCCAGGTTTGCCGCCTGGCCCAGAGAATTCCGAGTATCGGAATACCTGATAAACCCAGAGGATTGGCTGATCTGTATGATGTATCCGACGACTGGATTCCCATTTATGATAAAACCGATCTGGCAGGTTTTTATCTGGCGATCGGAACCAGCGGCAACCAGTTCAAAACCGCACCGGTTGTCGGTCGGCTAATGGCAGAGCTGATAGATTCGTGCGAGAATGGACACGACCATGATCGAAAGCCGATTACCATTACCGGCCCATATACGGATCAAGTCTTAAACGCAGGTTTTTATTCCCGCCTGAGGGAATTAAACAGGGAAAGCAGCTTTTCGGTGGTCGGTTAGTGCTCTTATGCCTCCTTACTTTGCTTGGGGAAGGATATGAGATTATAAAGCCAGGCGAAGATCGCACCGATGATCAAACCATCCCCAAAAGCCCAGATTAATCCGATAAAGCTCCCGGCCGGTGATATGCTGTACCCCCGGTACAGTCGTCCCAGTAAGGTGGGCTCACCGGTTGGGCCATCAAATCCGATAATCCACCAGGTCAGCGAGAAAAGAGCAAAACCCCAGACCAACCCGCAGGTGAGGGCAAACGCTTTTACATTGAGTTTCATTCTGACACCTCCTTGCTTGTGGTGTTCTTTTCTGAAAGTGCCGCCAAACCGCCTATAGCACCCATATTCATTGATTCTAGCGCTGAGCTCGGCACGATTATCAGGGAACCCTTTTCCTTGAGCCCTTCAAAGAGCATGTTCATTCCGCGCAGCTGCAGTGCCACCGGATTATCCTGGTATTGCCGGCTGGCTTCAGCAAACTTTTCTGAAATCTCAGTTTCAGCCGTGCCGAGGATAATTCTGGCCTGGCGCTCCCTTTCAGCCTGAGCCTGCTTGCTCATAGCATCTGCCAGGGCCGCCGGAATGACGATATCTTTAATTCCAACACTCTGGCAGGTGATTCCCCAGGGGCTCGTATGCTCGTCGAGCGTGTGTTGCAGGGCTTCAGCGATTTTTTCTCGATTTTGCAAAAGATCGGCCAGTTCATGTCGTCCGATGATATCCCGTAATCCCGTCTGAGCGATATAGGTCACCGCTTCAACATATCGCCTCACCTCCAACGCTGCTTTTTCCACGTCCCAGACCGTCCAATATACCACGGCGTCCACGTCCACCGGCACCGTGTCTTTGGTGAGAGTTTTTTCTGCGTTAAAGTCGGTTACGCGCACCCGCTGATCAATATAGGTGCCAATGCGATCGATAATCGGTACTATAAGAAAAGGCCCCGGTCCCCTCAAACCGCAGAATTTCCCCATCCGTAAAACAACGGCTTTTTCCCATTGGTCGGCAATTTTTATCGAAGCGGCAATAAACATTGCCAAAAGGGCGCCAATCGCGGCAATCGACCAGTGGATAATACCCCCATGAAAAAGCCCGGCGTCAAGCCCGCTAAGCAAAACGAAAACAGCTATTGAAATCGAGTTGACCGCTCTTGATTTTGTTACTTCCGTATTCATTTGTCACCTCCTTGCCTTTGCTTTAGTTCATTGATCATTTCATCGATGCTGAACCCATAGCTTGCGGCGATACTCAAGTACTCCGTGCATATACCGGCTAACTTATTCTGACGTTCCTCGAGGCTAATTTGAACATCCAGCGATCCGATAAATGTGCCCGTACCCTGTTGAGTTTCCAGGACCTTTTGGATTTCCAATTCCCGGTAGGCCTTGCTTACCGTATTGAGATTGACCTTGAGCTGCACCGCCAATGCTCTGACCGTGGGAAGCTGCTCACCGACATTCAAGCTACCGGTGGCAACACCATAGCGTATCTGGTCAATGATCTGGCGGTAAAAGGGAACTCCGCTTTTCGGGTCTAGTTTAAAATCGATCATCATTATCTACCTTTTTATGTGACAATCAAATGAATAGTTGTATATTGTAATATTTAAATAGTACAATATAGATACAATAATACAATACACTTTGTCAAGGAAAAAATGAAATTAAAAGATTTTAATATTATCTCAAATAGATATGGTGAAAATAGATGCGATTCCTGCCATTCAAATCCCGCCGCGACGGGATTGCATGTTCACCTCGCGCGCTGACGTGCTTTTGTCTTTTTCCGATCTTTCTTTTTAAACAACTTTTCTTTCGTCCATTTATACCCGTCAATGGTCTTATATTTTATCTTTACCACCAACGGTTGATCGACATATTTATATCCCTTGTGTACTTCAATGTTCCGGGCGCCGTCCGGCGGCTGGGTATTGGTGTAGTGTCTGGCGCCTTTTTCATCCGTCCATGAATACAGGGTGACGCGCTGGTCATCCTCGTGAAGCGTTGTTTTCACATGCCAGTCGTAAGCCAGAAATCCGATGGTTCCGATAATAAGGACGCTAACGACAATCAATATTTTTTTCATTAATTAATTCCCACCCATGCAAAAACTGCCACAAAGGCGAAAAGCGTCCACTGAAACATTTTAAAGATTGCGTTTTTGATGCCCGAGGTGGCAGCAATAACAATCTGAACCAGCGCGAAAAACCCATAATTTATAGAGATAAATTTAACCAGCCAGGAATTATCCGCCTGATTATTATAGCCGAATCCGATTAACAATAAAAAGATGGCGGACAGCACCAGATACGCTGATACGTAGTGGAAGACACAATGGTTTACTTTTTTCGGCACGTCGTCAAAAGAAGCCTGCAGCATGGGTTTCAGATATAGTTTGCTGCCGGCCGCAAAATGACCGAGGGTGATAAATACGGCGCCCACTCCGGCGATGAAAATTGGCCAATTCATGAGTTCCTCCTAATGAGTCCGCCCTGAAAACTGGTAGAATCAGGGCTTTTAATGGTTTTTTCCATACCGAAGAAAGTTGTTTAGTCGAATCTCCGGCGGAACAATTGCTTTGTGCTACGCATTTTATTTCTAGCTTTGTTCGGATATAACTTAAGGCACCCTTAGCTGAATTGTCAAATTGCACCCCCCGCCGTCTTGACACAATACATCGCTTTTCCTATACTCGCCATGCATAAAACTGCGGGTGACCTTGAAATATACAGCGAATTCCTAACCCGGCTCCGCTTGGGGCGGAAATGGTGATATTCAAAGAAATAGCATTTATGGCGCTAATATAAAGAACAGGTAAATACCATGGAATTTACATCTTTAGAAGCGATTACCCCGGTGGACGGCCGCTATCGCCGGGCAACCCAAAAACTGGCGGGTTATTTTTCCGAAGGCGCTTTGATCAGGTACCGGGTGATGGTGGAAGTGGAATATTTTATTGCCCTATGCGAGTTGCCGTTGCCTCAGCTGAAACGCTTTAATCACGAGTTGTTTGAACCCCTCAGGGCCGTCTATCAGGAATTTACACTGGAAGATGCCCGTCGGGTTAAAGACATCGAAAAAGTCACCAATCATGATGTCAAAGCCGTCGAGTATTTGCTGAAGGAAAAATTCGATGCGCTGCAATTGCAGGATTTCAAAGAATTTATCCACTTCGGGTTGACCTCCCAGGACATCAACAACACGGCCATGCCTTATTCATTGAAACAAGCCTGGCAGGAAGTCGTCGGCCCTGTTTTTGATGAAGTCATCGATGTGCTTCAGGCCAGGGCCCGCCAATGGCAAGATGTCGCGATGCTGGCCCGCACCCACGGCCAACCTGCGTCACCGACCCGGCTGGGTAAGGAAATATATGTATTTGTTGAGCGCTTAATCGTCCAGGCCAACCAGTTAAAGGCTATTCCCTTTTCAGCAAAATTCGGGGGTGCCACCGGCAACTTCAACGCCCACCATGTTGCCTATCCGGATATTGACTGGCCGGCTTTCGCCGACAAACTGGTAAACAGCACACTGGGGCTCAGCCGCTCGAAAGTGACCACCCAAATTGAGCATTACGACAACCTGGCTGCATTTTGCGATAACCTGAAGCGAATCAACAGCGTCCTGATCGATTTTGATCGGGATATCTGGGCCTATATTTCGATGGATTATTTCAAACAGAAGATCAAAAAAGGCGAGGTGGGATCATCGACCATGCCGCATAAAGTCAACCCCATCGACTTTGAAAATTCGGAAGGCAATCTGGGAGTCGCCAATGCCATCCTGGAGCATCTGTCGGCCAAACTGCCGATTTCCAGATTGCAAAGAGACCTGACAGATTCAACGGTGACACGCAATATCGGCGTTCCGGTAGCCCACACCCTGATCGGTTTGAAATCCATGTTGCGAGGGCTGAACAAACTGATTCTGAATGCCGATGTGATCGAGGCCGATCTGCAGAAAAACTGGGCGGTGGTGGCCGAAGGCATTCAGACGGTTTTGCGTCGCGAGAACTACCCTGAACCCTATGAAGCGCTCAAAGGGTTAACCCGCACCCACACCACAATTAATCAAGAGGCCATTGCCGAATTTATCGAAACCCTGGACATATCCCGCAAGGTCAAAGCCGAACTGCTGAAAATCACCCCTGAAAATTATACGGGAATTTGTGATTTTTAATTTAGGGATTAAGAAATTTAGGGATTGTAGGCTTGAGGGCTTATTTTTATTTGGTGAGGCGCTTTTTAACCTCGCGCAACACCCGCGCGTCCTCTTGATGCCGTGGATGATCTATGCGGCTTTTGATCCGAATGAGGCTGTCAATATCGATCCAATTGGCTCTGGCGCTGCCGTACACGCCTTTAACACACTTTTTCCAGGCCGTTGCAAATTTTACACCGACCACATTCATTATCAAGTCAATCCGGTCCGGTGCAACACCCAATTGTAAAATTTCTTTTTTATTTTCCGAATTTAATAGGAAGGGACTGCCGAATTCGGCCAGCGCATCGTTAGCGCGTTTTACGTTTTCAGGGTCGGGATCAATCCACAGATCCATATCTTTGGTGTAGCGCGGTTTTGCGTGATAGATAAACGCAAGGCCTCCTATGATGAGATACCTGACCTTATGTTTGTCGAAAAAAAGGAGCATATCCTCAAAATCCTGAATGGCCTCCATCCTCAGTCTCCGGTATCATCTGATGCTCTTTTTTGCAATCGAGCCTGTTCAACTTTTATCACATCTCTGCGTATTGCTACCAGTGCCGATAAACGCTGTTCCGGGGTTTGACTTTGCCAATAGGTCAAATCCCAGTTCTCCGCATCCTTAAAATCGGTGGCACGGTGTGCGACAATTCTTTTCTGCCGAGCGGCGGATCTTTCTTTTAGATTCATTTAATGAAATACAAGACAGGATTAAAATGCTCAACTGAAGTTCAAATCAAATTCAGTAATTATGTTGTTACCATGTTGCGCTAGCAATGTCAATAAGTTAATAATTACAGCATCTTGAATAATTTTTCGGCAGCTGAAAATTTGAGGGTAGAATCGAATTCTTCCTTTTTATAATTCCGACTTCCGCACTCCAAACTCCGAATTCAAGTAATTCCGACTTCGACACGACTGAGCTCGTCGCAGCCACATTCCGACTTCCGAATTCATATCCTCGGCCCCTCCAGCAGGGCTGTGGTTACCCGGTTGATTAAAGCCCAGATTGCATCTGCTGCCAAAACCCTTTCGATGGGACGGTCGAGCAGCACGTTCGCCTGGGGTGGGAATTCTTCGTCACCCTGCCATAACAGGAAGTATAGATTGATCCGGGGATATGGCGACAGTTTGTAGGCGGCGTCAGCCATATCCTTTGATTCGCCGCCTAAATACTCGGCTGCCTGTCTAAACCCCTTTAAGTCGCTACCGTAGCGATTTAAAAGAGGATCGGTCCTGAGCGCGTGGGGTCCTTGGAAAAAATGGCCCTCTTTCAGATCTTTAACGCCGACAATATCTTTGCCGATTGGATAGATGTCGTCGACATTTATCAAATAAAGAACGCTGACCAGTTCCAGCAGCGGATCATCGCTGATTATCCAATTGTCGTCTGCCTTTCGTTTCAGGCTGCAATTTTCGATGTCAACCATGACATCCTCGTTTAAAAACTGAAACACTACCTGGCCGGGTGATACCGGTGTAAACAGTGTCAAATTGCACATGGCGGCGATATCTTTTTGCCGTAAATCATCCCAATATGCCGGTGCCACTTTGACCCGGGATCCGTCGGGGGCGTAAGCAGGCGGTCTTTCCTGTAACCGTCGTTTTTGCATGTCTAAATATCCTTGGCTGAAGGGGTAAGGGCCGGTGCTAAAATTATCACAGGGAAATTGACTGCAATCACGCATGCAATAATCAATCTGATTCATATTGGCACAGGCCAGGATCGAACAGGTACCGCCCAGCAGCCGCTGTTGGGCGGCCAGTTTTATTTCAGCCGCACGACTTTTTCCCGGTCCGCAGCTGGAACAGCTTCCCAGCAGATTTAATTTGCAAACATCGCAGTTGATTCCACAGGCAGCGGTCGCCATAATAGCACCTCAAATAGCTGGTCAGGCCCTCAGAATGGCACAATTTTAATAGCCTTGTCCAAAATTATAAATTCCAAATCTCAAATTCCAAATCACAAATGGTTCGACAAGCTCACCACCCTGAGCCAAGTCGATGGGTAAATCTCAAGTACCAATATTCAATGACCAAAACATTCTAAGTTGTTTGCGAGATGAGCCTATTACTTTATCGAATTTTAAAATCCTTAGCACAGCTTTTGATGCCTGTTTGGGATTTCGAATTTAGGTCATTGGAATTTAATTGTAATTTGTGATTTGCTATTTGTTATTTCTTCAACCACCTTACACGATTATACTCTCTGACATTCAGAACAGATATGGGTACTCCTTTGCCCGACAATAATCCTTTCGATGGTGGCTTTACAGCGGGGGCAGGGGAGATCTGAACGGCGAAACACCTTCAATTCGTCTTTGTTGCGACCTTGATGGCGGGCGACCGAGTAAAAATTGGTTTCACCGGTGCCCAGCGATGTACCGAGATTTTTCAACCCCCGCTTGAGCACCCGCGGAATGGCTCGGTGCAGCGCTTTGATTTCATTCATCGACAGTGTGGCGGCAATGCGGTTGGGATGCAATTTTGCATCCCACAGCGCTTCATCCGCGTAAATATTGCCGAGTCCGGCCACAAAGGCCTGATCCAGCAGCAGTGGTTTCAAAAGCCGCTTGTGCCGCCTGAGACGGCCAGCCAGCACTTTCACCGTAAAGCCCTTTTCCAGCGGCTCAGGTCCCAGGCGGCCTAATATTCTTTCCGGATCAACTATCAGGTGTATGCGTCCGAATTTACGGGTATCGTGAAATCTTAACTGCTTTTTGTCACTGAATGTGATGATAACATGTTCATGTTTGAGGCGTGGCGTATCGACTGAAACCAGATGCAGGCGGCCGGACATTCTGAGATGTAACAGCATAGTATAGTCGTTGTCAGTCTCAAAGACCAGATGCTTGCCCCGGCGCCGAATGGCGGTAAATGTGCGGCCCTTCATCCGGTTGCAGAATAATACAGACGAAGGCTCAGCTATCGTGCGCGCCCAGAAAACTTTGGCTCCGCTTATGGGGACACCGACTAATTTTGCGGCATTTAGATCGTTGACAATCGTTTGAACTTCAGGCAATTCGGGCATGATATAGTCCTTGGCTAGTGGGACAGAAAACAGATGACAGAGATCGGAATTCGGAAGTGGTAATGCGGAAGGCGGAATTATTTGGTTTCGGAATTCAAATTGCGGATTGTCGATCTCCTTCATAATCGGTCATTAAATCCAGAAACCGTCATTCCCTAAGAATCCTGCAAGGTGAAGGAGGGATACCTGGAAGCTATTTCCAGTACCCCTTCAACTTCTGTTTTTTATCCTCCAACTTCCGCATTCCGAATTCCCACTTCCAAATTCTGTCGTCTGTTTTAGATTGACATTATTAGGACATCTACCTATAAATTACCAGACAAATATGATGCTCAAATAATTTTGAATTTTGCCTAATAAATTAATGCGTTAACCCTAATCATAAGGAGCAAGCATGGATTATAGTCTTTCAACCGATCATGAGATATTGCGGGATTCAGTTCGTAGTTTTGCTGAAAACGAGATCAAACCGGTTGCCAGAAAGTTGGACGAAAAAGAGGAGTTTTCATATGAAACCATGCAGAAAATGGCTGAACTCGGTCTTTTCGGCGTTTTTGTAGCGGAAGAATACGGCGGACAGGCGATGGATTACCTGTCTTATATCATTGCCGTGGAAGAGATCGCCCGGGTGGATGGCTCCCATGCCGCCACCGTGGCTGCCGAAAACTCTTTAGGCATCGGACCGCTTTATTATTTCGGCAATGAAGACCAGAAGAAAAGGTATCTGCCCAAGCTCTGCAGTGGTGAAGCTCTCTGGGGATTCGGATTAACCGAGGCCAATGCCGGCTCGGACGCAGCCAACAGCGCGACAACCGCCGTGCTGGACGGTGACGAATGGGTGATTAACGGCAGCAAGATTTTTATCACCAATGCATCAACCGACATTTCGATTGGATCGACGGTCCTGGCTCGCACCGGTGTGCGGGATGATGGCCGCCCCGAGCTTTCCTGCATTATTGTTGAGGCCGGAACCCCCGGTTACACCGCCAAAGTAATGCACGATAAGATGATGTGGCGGGCGTCTAATACCAGTGAACTTTATTTTGAGGATTGTCGAGTCCCGAAAGAAAACCTTTTGGGTCCGCGCGGCAACGGGTTCCACCAGATGATGCAGACGCTGGACGGGGGACGCCTGTCGATTGGGGCCATGGGATTGGGAGGTGCCCAGGGATGTTTTGACATGGCCATAAAGTACACCAATGAGCGCGAACAGTTTGGCAGGCCTATCGCAACCTTTCAAGCAAACGCTTTTAAACTGGCCGATATGGCAATGGAAATTGAGTGTGCCCGCCTTCTGCTATATAAAGCTTGCTGGCTCAGGGACAATAATCTGCCTTTTTCCAAGGAAGCTGCCATGGGCAAGCTCTATTGCTCGGAAGTCATGTACCGATGTGCCAACCACGCAGTTCAGCTCCACGGAGGATATGGTCTGATGAAAGAGTATGACGTGGAGCGATTTTACCGGGATCAGAAGCTGCTGGACATCGGAGAGGGCACTTCCGAGGTTCAGCGGGTTGTAATTGCGAGGCATATAGGTGCCAAATGCCTGTAACGAATTGAGTGAAACTCAATACGAAAATATAAATTAGAGGAGATAAAATGGAAGACAAAAGCCGAAAGCCCTTTTTGGACATCGATTTTTTCGAGAACCTGACCGGAGAAATCCCGGCAGAGCCCCCAAAAGGCGTGGAAGACGTTGGCCAACGCATTCGAAAATTAAGAGAAGAAAAAGGATTGGCCCTGGAGGAGTTATCCAGATTGACCGGTTTCGACGTAAAATTTTTATCCAGCCTTGAAAAAAATGAAGCCCAGCCCCAGCTTGGCACTGTGATCAAGCTATCCAAGGCACTGGACAGCGCCTTTGGACGACTGGTATCAGGCGTAGGAGACAAGCTCTATTCCATAACCAGAAAGAGTGAACGCCGAACCATTTCCCGCTCGACCTCCAAGACCGGTACAAAACAGGTTTATACCTACAAAAGCCTGGCGCCCGAAGTTAAGGGACGTCACATGGAGGCTTTAATCGTCCAGCTTGAAATGGATCCTGATAAAGAGATATCCGTGCATGATGGGGAAGAGTTCATTTTTGTGCTGGATGGAATCGTCGTGCTCGAGATCGGTGACGATAAATTCGAGCTGGAACCGGGTGACAGCGTCTATTACCTGTCCACCACTCCCCATCATATTGCGGCCAAAAATGACAAGGCAACCATTTTGGCGGTATTGTACGAAGGTTGACTTTCTTCCCCGGGGCAAAGATACTCAAGTTTTGTCTAAGGTTACAAGGCTAGTGTTGCGGCCAATGGATATTCTGAAAAATCGAGCAGGATCGGCCAACTATGGTTGAATATACAAAAGTTCAATCTGGTTTTGTAGATTACAGATGGGGTTTAATGCTAGGCTGCAACGTCAAACTCGCAGACCAGGGGGGTGTGATCTGAGAATTTGACCTGGGGGATCTCGAAATCGGTGATCTTGATCTCCGGACTGTGGAAGATATAGTCCAGCTGGCGACGCGGCGACCGGCTGGGGTGAGAGGGTTGTCCGTGGCTGTTGGCATTTTTTAAACCGGTGGCGGCGATGAACAACTGCAGTTCGCGATCTCCCCATAATACATTGAAATCCCCGGCTATAATGAAAGGTTTTTTAATATCTTTTACCATACTGTATAGGTCTCGCAGCTGGTAGTGGCGATGGCGGAATTTGATCGACAGGTGTACCAGGAAAATCGATAAATCGGCCAGCTCCAGCTCGATGATCAGGCGTTTGACTCCATGGCGAAAATAATGAAACTTCTGGTTCATGATTTCCTGGTTGGTCAATATCGCATTGCCCTGCTTCTTCAGCAATGGCAGCTTCTGGGCCATGGACTTGGCGGGATATTTTGACTGATAAATATGATCGAGCTGCAGTTCCCAGGCGATACCTTCGGCCTGGTTGTTTTTCTGGGAGCGAAATGATCCACTGTCCACCTCGATCAATCCAATAATATCGGGATTCACCGATTTTATGAAATCCAGAATATTCTCCATGTTTCCGTTGGTGCGTTTGAAATAGCCGCTGTATGGCACTGGCAGGTGAAATTGCCTCCCAATCCCGGCTGCATAGCGTATGTTATATAAAAGTAAGCGCATATCTATTTTTATTCGCTGATCAAGGTATTTCAGGATGTTCTATTATAAACCTTTTCGCACCAAAGTAAAGACCAATAGTCATCTTCCATTCCGAGCATCGCCCGGGATGGCTTGTATTTTTCCGCCAGAAGCGAATCGACATTCATTATTCGATATTCGATATTTATCCGCCTCGGGAGGATTCGCTTTTCCAGAGTTTTTTTTTCGACCAGACCGGCCGTTTTTTTTTGGGCCGGCGGCCGGGCTGACACCAGAAACCTGAACCCTGCTAATCAACCTAATCACCCATCTCATCCCTCCGGGGTGGATCAAAGCCGGGCCATGCGGACCCGGGTCTTTGCTCTATCGAACTGAAGTCGCAGGTTCTGAATCGCGTTGCCGGATTTGCCGGTCCTTGCCGGCTTTAACAAAACCACAGTCAGAATTGGAAGAATCAAGGTGATCATGGCGACGGTGATCATCAGAACCCCCAGTTCATCATATCGGCTGCGCTCGATAATAAATACTTTGTTCAGGTATTTGGTGCCCAGATGACTGGCTGAAAGGGCCAGGTTGGTGAAGGCGGCCATCACGGCGAAATAGGTGGCCTTCTGGTTTTTAGGTGCTTCTTTGGCAATCCAGGCCAACATGGGAATCATGGCCACCTGACCCAACGGTGAATCCGCCATGGTATCGACCATTGCGATGGTCCTTGCGCCGAAGCCAAACGTGGCTTCGGTCCACTCGTGCAGGCCATAATACATGCTGATAAAAGGCATCATCATAATCGCACCATATACGGACAGAAATACCACCAGATAAGGAATCGGCCGCCGTGTCATCCAGCCCCGCAGGGCAAACATGCCTGCAATGGCAAGCAGCGCGGCAAACTGACGCAAGGTACCGAAAAAGGCCTCATCAAACCCCAGCACATCGATCTGCCACCAACCGGCGCCGGCACCGGCTGTGGGCATGGCCCGAAAAACAAAAATAATGACGGCCAAACCCATGATTTCACGGCGTTTGACAGGACTTAAATTCCGCAGGATTTGTCCCATCAACAGGGCGATAATTCCCAGAGAGCCGATAAAAATGATTTCCTCTTTCAGCGGCATAGCGGAAAGTCCAAAAATCAGGCTGAAAACAACAAACGCGGCGCTGCCGGCCAAAATATACCAGTTTACTTTCAGCTTTTGCTGCCGGGGCGGTGACATCTGGCGGATTGGTTCCGGGGAAATATTCTGCCGCACAAGCCTTTTTTTACGGCGCGATTTGATCCAAGCACCCAGCAACACCCCCATGATGGAAATCAATGGAATTACCAGTGATATCCAATACATCGTTACATACGAAAGCACCGTTGCCAACCACCCGCCAACACCGGCCACCATAGCCCCGCCGGCAACAATGGCAATACGGCCCAGGGTTTGCATGGTCACATGCATCGTTTGCAGTTTCTTTTCTTCAATCAGGATCCCGTCTTCGTTATGGGACGGCACCGCTTCGACTGTCATGGCATCGGCCACCACATCCTGCAGCACGAAACCAACAGGGGCAAGCATCACGGATATGACGTACCAGGCTTCAACGGCAATGATGTTTGCCATCCAGCCGGCGTGACCGGTCAGGCCCACCATAATCAGAAGACTGGCAGACATCAATGCCGCTCCCAGGTAAACGAACATGGATTTCCAGCGCCAGAACAGATCCACCAGGTGTCCCAGCGGCATTTTCAGTGCCCAGGGTAACCCGGCCCAGAAACCTAGACTAGCCAGAAATGCAGCTGTCAGGCCGAGTTGCTCCTTGACGAAAAAGGATTCAATTATTCCAGTAAAGCCCGAGACACCGGCGGCGAAATATACCATCAACGGAGGCAGGTAGCTCCAACGCATTTCCCGGAACAGGCCGAGAAGATCATTATTAATCCAATTCCAGAGCCTGGAACCGGACCGGGCAGTTAATGTCAATATTTCTGGCTGTCTGATTTCCATCAATCGAAACCGTGCGGCTACAATGTCAAATAGTTAACGTTAATTGGAACATGCAATTATGATACCATGTAATAATCCACTTAACCGGAGCAAATCCGATAGTCAGGTTTGCTCCGGTTCGGGTGGCGCAGGCTATGCCAGACGAATCACCATCAAGCCAGCATTCATGCGTTGGACGAGCAGGCTGATGCCGTCACCGTCCTTATATTGATCGAGTAAGCTCTTGAAATCTTTGACCGAGTCGACATTTTTACGATTGACTTCGATGATAAGGTCACCTTGCTTGACGCCGGCTGCATCGGCCTTGCTATTGGGCGCAACGCCGACAACGATGACACCCGCAGTTTCTTTAATGTTAAGACGACGGGCAATTTCAGGTGTTAATTCCGTTACCTCAAAGCCGTATTCGCTATCTTTCTGCTCGTGTTGATTCTGCGAAGCAGCAGCCATCGTCAAGGGTCGCTTGCCGATTTTAACATGAAGCGTCTTGTGTTTGCCATCACGCAGAATCGTCACATTGGCGGTATCGCCGACAACCAGGTTGGCGGCCAGGTTCGTTAGATCACGACTGGTATTTATTCTTTTGCCGTTGACGATCGTGATGATATCCTTTGGTTTAACCCCGCCCTTGTCCGCGGGATCACCGGGGACGACATCGACAACCATCACACCGCTTTTGCCATCGACTCCATAATACTGCGCCAGGTCGCCTTTTAGATCTTGAATGGTTACACCGAGCCAGCCGCGGGTCACCTCGCCGTCGGATTTCAACTGGGAGACGATGCCTTTGACCTGGTCAACCGGTATGGCAAAACCAATGCCCTGACCACCGGCAATGATCATGGTGTTGATACCAACGACTTCACCTTGCATGTTGATCAGGGGACCACCACTGTTGCCCGGGTTGATGGAAGCATCGGTCTGAATGAAATCGTCATAGGGCCCGGAACCGATGACCCGGCCCTTGGCACTGACGATTCCCGCTGTTACGGTATACTCCAATCCAAAGGGACTTCCAATGGCTGCCACCCACTCACCCACCCGCAAATCAGCGGAGCTTCCCAACTGAACGGTAGGCAAACTTTTCTTCGGATCGACCTTTATCAGCGCGATATCGGTCACGGGATCAAGCCCGACAACTACGGCATCATACTGGGTTTCATCTTTGAGGACGACCTTGATTTCGTCGGCGCCCTCCACCACATGGTTGTTGGTGACAATGTAGCCGGATTTTTCAATAATAAAACCCGAACCCTGCCCCGGCTGTTTAAACTCCGGTTGGCGCTGTTCGCCGAAATGACGGCCGAAAAAATCTTTGAACTGTTTATTGCCGCCGAAGGGGTTTTGACCGGAAGAACCAGATGACCGTCCGCTTGCCTTGACAGTTTTTTCCACCTTAATGTGAACCACTGCCGGACTGACCGTATCGGCCAGATCGCTGAAATTTTGCGGAATCATCCGGACTGGCGCATTTTTGGCTGCTTCTGCCCTCGGAAATCCGGCGCCGAGCATCAGCCCGACCGCCACCATCACCAGCAAGAACTTTGTAAATTTAGATGCTTGTCTCATTTAAGTTTCCTCCTTGTTTTTTTTATTGCCGGAACAGGCCTTTCTTTAATTGCAATATAACCTGTAAAGTTAACGCAAATATGACGCAAAGATGACCAAAATGTTATCTTCTAAAAAATAATCGGCCCTGGGAATTCGAATTTGATTTTTACTATTAGGATTTTATGAGAGTGGTTATAATCTGATCATTGTTTTTAGTATATAGGCGAGGAAAGTAAAATTGACAGGATTCCTTAAATATTCAATATTCAATATTCAATATTCAATTTTCATTATTCATTTGAAAGGCACTACCAGTCTCGGCCAAAACTGGAGTCCTGCGAGTCCATCTGCTGTTGCTTATTTCTGACAGCATCCCGGCGATCTTCGTCGGCAAGCTGTTTGGCATGGGTAAGTTTCTGATACTTTTCGTACGCTTCCTCATCGCCCGCATAGGCGCATTTACAATTTTCGGCATCCGCATAAATATAAACTATCTTGTCGCCGTCCTCGTGGGGGACGATTTCGCGTTGGGGAAGCTTCTTCAATTCGGCCAGTTTTTCCGCTGTGTCGGCTACTCCCATCTTAAATCCGGAGGCCCTCAGCAGTTTTTCCATATCTACCCTTTTGCTATCCCTCGTCGTGGCACACGCGATAATTGATAGGGTAACAATTAGGGCAAACATGGACATGGATGTTTTTTGGCTAATATTTTTTTGCATTTCGACTCCGTATTTAGACCGGTCCTTTGTTTTCGGATTTTAGCATTTCGCTGATCATGCGATATTCCAGATCAGTGCCGTCATAGTCATAGGTCGCTTCTTCGCCTTGCATCGGAATAAGTTTGAACCGACCGCCAAAGTGGGCGGAACCGATGTTATCCACTTCGACGACACTTAAATCCTTTCTTAGAAAATACTTGGAATACACATTGGGATATCCCAGCCCGCGCGTAGTTTTGAACAGCTTTATCTGGATATTGGGGTTCAGACACTTGCGGAGGCTGTAGGCTGTGTTAGCCGTATTCACATCAAACCGGTGCGGGTTGGCTGATATCAACGAGGAGAGCCTGAAACCTTGACGGCCGTGGTCGTCTTTGGGGCCGGGCAGCTGATACTGTGAATCGTTATAAAGCCGCAGGGGCAATCTGCCGAGTTTATCTTTTCTTTCATCAATTAGTATCGCCGGCACAAGAATATCGGTTATCTCCAGATTATCTTGAACCACTTTAAGGAACCGATTGACAAATTTATTAGTTGTCAGCGGTGAATCCGAGGCGACAAATAGCGCTTGTCGCTTTTCCTGGCAGGCTTTACAGGCCGCATACCCTTTGATGAAGTTTCCGGCGATGGAGTTGTATTTTACTTTCCTGGGTTTTATTTTAAATTGACGGATAACATCGCCGGGAATTTTCGAGTTCTGGTTCACAATGCGGCAGGGCTTTTCGAATTTTTTAATATATTTGCCCAATCTTTGTTCAAGCAGCATTTGATGACCCACAATCACAATTTCATCAATGAGATCGTTTTTGTAAAGCCTTTCAAGGGTGTATTGAATCAGGGGTTTGCTCATCTCCCTGCCGTTTTGCACGGACTTAAACTCACGCAACGGCTTGTAGCCGGCCTCGATAAATTTTTCACCATAGTGATCGGCTACAATTCGGCTGTACCGCTTGACCTCGCGCCTGTTGTTATATCCTGCCAATACAACTGCACTAACCATTTTTACCAATGCCTAAAATGTCTAAAGTGAAGGTATTCTGTCTACAGTAAATGATAGAATTCCATGATTAACCGCGCATAGCATATATATACTATTGATTTGATGATATAAGTTTGATCCTGAAAAATCAAGATTGACTCTCATTAATTAATTCGCCCTTAAAAATAGAAAATTTAGGGTTGAAAATTGTTCTTTGGTTACTGGAAAAAAAATTGCTTGACCGAAGGTCCGGCGTATTAATTCTTTATTTCATATCAGTTACCACTATATAAAGAAAGCTTTTCGGAAATAAGAAATTGAAATTTCAATTTATTTTTGGATCTTTCGAAGAACAGTTCAGTTTTCATATGCCATAGTGAGTTATCATTTTTAGAATTGAGCGAAAAATCAGGTTATAAAGTCCCTGTGTCCAAAAAATACAGCCGGGTGATCTTGAAAAGCGACCTATTCGGTCATAGCTTTAACGCTGGTTACTCCGCCCTGCAAATAGGAAATTGAGGGTGGTAAAATTTGCTTCGTGTACTTAAGAAAGTTGTTTGGTTGACGCTCTGGCGGATTAATTAGGAGATTTATTCATGCGATCGTATAAATTGATTTTTCTGACAATTATGTTGCTGGTTTCCAGCGGCCACGCCCTGGCGGAAGATTCGACTTATGAATTCAACCTTGATGTCAAAGAATTTCAACTCGAAAATGGTATGCAGTTTCTGGTGGTCGAACGCCCGGCAACTCCGCAGGTTGCCGTACGACTGGCAATTCGTGCAGGTTCGGCCCTTGAAGAGACCGGAAAAACCGGCATCGCTCACCTGTTGGAGCACATGATGTTCAAAGGGACTAAGAATTTTGGATCCCTTGACTACAAAAAGGATGAGCAGCTGCAGGCGGGTATTGAAGCCGCCTACCAGACGGTCTTGGAAGAGCAGAGAAAACGCAATCCTGATCAGGCATTAACCGAGAAAAAGCGCGCCGAAATGAACGATCTGCGCACGGAAGTTCAAAAAATTTATGTGCCCCAGGTTTTTTCTTCCCAGCTGGGAAGAAACGGTGCGGTCGGAGTCAATGCGTTCACCAGCAAGGACCAAACCCAGTATGTGGCTTCGGTACCCTCCGATATGCTGGAGCAGTGGTTTTCGATTGTCAGTGAGCAGCTTTTCGAGCCGGCCTGGCGCGAGTTTTATGTCGAAAAAGAGGTCATTCAGCGGGAATGGGCATTTCGCTATACAAATGACCCCAATGGTGCTGCCTGGCTGGATCTCAATACTGCGGCCTACACGGCCCACCCCTATCGCAATCCCACTATCGGATGGAAATCCGATATGGAAAAATACAGTACCCGGGATGCCATTAGATTTCATAAAACCTTTTATAATCCGTCCAACGCCGTCTGTGTTCTGGTGGGCGATATCACACTGGAAAAGGCCCGGCAACTGGCTGAAATCTATTTTATACGCTATCCGGCCGGTGAGCGGGCCCCGGAAAAGGTAACCCGGGAACCCGTTCAGCAAGGGCCGCGCCAGAGTATTCGCTATCTGAAAGGCGCCCGTACCCCCCTGGTTAGAATCGGATTTCATAGTGCTTCTATGGGAACCAAAGATTTTTATGCCCTGGATGCCATGACCATGATTCTCAGCCATGGCCGCAGCGCCCGCATGACCCAAAACATTATCTATAAAGGTCTGGCGCAGGGAGCCTGGGCCTACAACCCGGATTACCGCTACACGGGGATGATCATTCTGGGCGGTTCGCCCAATGAACCCGGGATGGTCAAAAAAGAAGGGGTGGGCGAGGAAGAAAAACGCCTTGCCTACCTGAAAGCCTGCCAGGAGCTGGAGGAACTGCTTCTGTCAGAAGTGGAAAAAATGAAAACCGAACCGGTTTCTGACCGGGAACTTCAGCGCATTAAAAAACTCAATCAGCGTGACTTCATCGATAGGATGCGCAGTAATGAAAGTCTGGCCGGAACCCTGGCCACTCTGGAGATTCAGGCTGGCTGGCGCTATCTGATGAATTATCTTGAGAAACTGGACACGATCACCCCTGAGGATATCCGCCAGGCCGCCAACCGGTATATTCAGACTGATAATAAGACCAGTGTTTATGTCATTCCGGGTGGCCGGCCGGACCGTCCGCCTGAGAGCTATTCAGAGGTACGTTCAATCACCGGCGGCAGCGCCGTTCAAACAGATCGTCCGTATGATTTTAGCAACGTCTCCAACTATCCGACGCCGGTCGACTGGAAGCATCCGCTGTCCTTTCAGCGCCATCCCGAAAAAATAGAGTATCCATCAGCGCATAGCCTGGACATCGATAAGAGCAAGGTGTTTTATTTGCCGGACCGGGAACTGCCGCTGGTGGATTTAACTTTACTCGTTAAAGCCGGTTCGGTAGATGTTGCTGAATCAAAGATCGGTTTAACCAATTTGCTCAATGGCAGCATTATTCGAGGCGGTACCGAAAACCACTCACCGGCTGAGCTGGCCCGCGTACTCGACGAAAATGCCATTCGCATCGGTGTCAGCGTCGGTGAGGAGGATACCGTCATTCAGCTGTCCGTACTCAAAGAAGACTGGCAGGTGGGGTTAAGCCTGTTGCAGGAAGTATTAACGCGGCCGGGATTTGATCCCGGGGTGTTGGAAATTGTCAAAACCCAGGCCTTGACCGGTCTTAAACGTCAGGGCGGCAACGCACAGGCGATTGCCGGACGCGAAAGAGAGATCTGGCACTTTAAGGGGCATCCATATGGCCGCGATCCGCTGGCGGGAATGCAAACGATTCCCACCATATCCAGCGCGGACCTGAAACGATTTTTAAGAGAATATATGGTTTCATCCAACCTCGTTGCGGCTGTTGCCGGTGATATCGATAAAAAGGATGTCATTGCCGGCTTAAGCCACTTTTTTAAAGCCTTGCCACAAACCCGCGCGCCGGTGCGAAATCTGACTGATCCCGCAGAAACACAGCCGGTTTTAGCCTTAATCCACAAACCCGGACAGGTACAGTCTCAGATCGCCATGAGCCTGCCCAGCGTTAAACGCACCCACCCGGATTACTGGAAAATAAACCTTTTAATGAGCATCTTTGGCGGCAATGATTCATTGATGTACACCCGCTTGCGGGACGATCTCGGATTAGTGTATTCCGCCGGATTTTTCGAGACATACAAATGGTCGGCAGGTATACTGATCGGTTACATCGGCTGCAAAGGGGACAAAACCGTGCCGGCACTTGCCGAGACGATCAAGATCATGAATTCGTTGCATCGGGATGTCCCGCGCCAGGAACTTGAGCAAAAACGACTCGATGCCTTGAACAGTTTTGTATTCAATGTGGACACCCCTGCTGACCTGGTAGAGGTATATGCCCGCTATTTCATGCGCAACGAGCCCCTTGATACCCTGGGTAAAATTCAAGATGCATTTTTCAATGCCGACCGCGACGATCTGCAACAACTGGCCCGGGAATATCTCGACCCACAGAAAATACAGATTTTTGTGGTGGGAGACAAATTAACCAAAGTTAAAAACGATAGCGGTGATGAATTGACCCTGGAGATGCATCTGATGCAGCTGGCACAATCGCTTGGCTTGCCCTATCAGGAGTTGGAGTTGAGGTAAGCAATCATTCATTGAATGTCCAAAGGTTCGGAGTATCTCTAGCGGTAGAAAATCTTCTAAAATTATAAAATCCCAAATTTCAAGCGCCAAATCACAAATAAATCTCAAATTTCAAGATTCAATGACCAAAACTGATTGTCGATTAGAATGCGGTTAAGCATAATCTAAATTTGATCATTTTGTTTGGAATTTTGAAATTGAGCCATTGGGATTTGCCCTTCGACCGGGCTCAGGGTGGTGAGCTTGTCGAACCATTTGTAATTTGTATTTTGGTGCTTGGGATTTTCATGGTGATTGGTAGAATTTTGACTTTCGCAGCATTGGTTCATTACTTAGTTATAGAACGTTACCTTCGCTCCTCTGCAACTCAAACTTGTATCCAGCCCCGTGATATGATATATTGGCTTAATTAATTTTCTCACCATTTCCGAGTACTTTTGGGCTGGACTCCCGTCCTTGGCTTTTGCAACTGGTGCCGCGCGCTTCGCAGGGCTAAACATGCGAGGTAAGAAGCATCGCTCACACCATAAGGTTCCAACAGATGGAAGAATATGTCTGGATTTCCAATGTGGCCCACGATCCTGTCTTTAGCGGTCGCTCCCATCCGATACTGCTTCGCCTGGCTGAACATTATAACGTTAAAATATCGACTGCCGGTCCGGATAATTCCGATACCGATTCTTATGTAAAGGCGGTCTACGATGCGGTTCAGCGCAAGATCGCCGGCCTGATGATTGTCGGCTGGGGAGATGGCGAAGTGATTCCCGCTGTTGATGCGGCCGTAAAAAATGGGATTCCCGTCGTCTGTGTCGACCGAGATATCCCCCGGAGCAAACGGCATGCCTATGTCGGAACCGATTGGTACCGCATGGGATCCACCATGGCCGACAATCTGGCAGCTTCAATGAAAAAGAAGGGCAAGGTACTAGTGCTAGGGGCGTTTGATCTGGATAGTGTTAAGGTCGGCATCCAGGGGTTCCGGCAGCAAATCGCCCGTTATTCCGATATCGAAGTGCTGGCACCGGTTGATAAACCGGCTGCAGAATTCGATTTGACCGATTCCGTTGTTGCCGCCTATCTGCGTGACCACAGCGATTTGAATGGTATTGTGGGCTTTGATGGAAACTGCGGCTCTGTTGTAGTAAGCGTTCTTGAAGAGATGAATCTGATCGGGACCGTGAAGTTAATTTGTATTGATGCGGATGCTCCTCAGTTTCATCTCGTTAGATCCGGGGCGATCGATGCGGCCTTTTACCAGAAATGTGAAGTCTCTACCTATTTAGCCTTTCAGCTGCTTCATGATTTTAACCACGGATCCAGGGCGACCGGCTATACCCCGGGATCTATCAATATCCCCGGCAATATCGACACCGGCTTTATTATTGTTACCAAAAACAATATTGACTCCTTTGACTCGGAGATCGGGCTGGATCAGGCAGTTCAGCACCACGAGTTATCCCAGCAGCTGTCCCTGATATCTTCGATGATTGAAAATGTGGAGGAACTTGCGATTGCCGCCGACCTTCACGGGAAGATTGTGTATGCCAATGCCGCCAGTTTGCGCTTTTGCGGCTATAAGAAAAAAGAGCTGGTGGGGCTGAGTATAGATGATATATTTGATTTCACCACCATGCAAAGAATGCAAATAAACAACTGCCTCGAAGATGAGACCTCCAAAAATTTCGAAGCCACTGCGGTTAGAAATGACGGGTCTTTATTTCCGGTCAATATCAGTGTTTCGCCGTTGCGATCGGAGACAACTGCCCGAGGGGTTGCTATTATTTCCACCAACATCAGTGAACGCAATCGATCGAGAAAAGCGTTGATCGATTCCCATGTTCGGTTTCTGACGGTTTTGGACAGTATCGATGCTGATATTTATGTAGCGGACATGGATAATTATGAAATCCTTTTAATCAACAGGCATATGCGCGAAAGCTTTGGCGAGAATTTGGTCGGCAAAACCTGCTATGAGGTGTTTCGGAACGAAGCCGGTCCCTGCGGCAATTGTACCAACGCTCAATTGGTGGATTCCAACGGAAAACCGGCCGGGCCGTGTGTCTGGGAAGGAATGAATTCCATCACCGGCCAGTGGTATATCAATTATGATCGTGCCATTAAGTGGGTGGACGGTCGATTGGTCCGCCTGCAAATTGCGACTGATATTACACGCATCAAAGATCTCGAAAAAGAAAGCCTGCGCATCCAGGCTCAACTGCAGCAGGCCCAAAAAATGGAGGCCATCGGGACTCTGGCCGGAGGCATCGCCCATGATTTTAATAATATTCTGTCGGCGGTTATCGGTTATACCGAAATCGTATTGGGGGATGTCGCTGAAAGCAGTTCGCAACACCGAAATTTACAGGAAGTGCTAAAAGCCGGCAACCGCGCACGGGATCTGGTCAATCAGATCCTGATGTTCAGCCGCCAGACGGAAAAGGAGTTAAAGCCGGTACAGATAAACCAGATTGTCATCGAAACCCTTAAATTATTGCGGGCCTCATTGCCGACAACCATTACAATCGAGCCCAACCTGCGGAGTAATTCGGCGGTTCTGGCTGACCCAACTCAAATTCATCAGGTGATGATGAATCTATGCACCAATGCCGCCCATGCGATGAGGGAAATGGGCGGTCTGTTGAAAATTGAACTCTCCGACACCGACCTTGACGGCAGCATAATTGAACAGCATCCGTATTTATCGGCCGGAACTTATATTAAACTGCGGGTCAGCGATTCCGGACACGGGATGGAGAAAAAAATCGCCGACCGCATTTTTGATCCTTTTTTTACAACGAAAGAACGTGGCGAGGGTACCGGCATGGGACTCGCCGTGGTGCTGGGTATTGTAAAAAGCCACGGCGGCACCATAACTGTGGAAAGTACTATCGACCAGGGGTCCAAATTTGATGTGTTTCTACCCGTAATCGAACTTGAAGCGGACACTGAAATCAGACCGAAAGTTATCATGCCCACCGGCACTGAACAGGTTCTTTTTGTCGATGATGAAAAAGCTCTCGTGGAATTAGGTTTCCAGATTCTGGAACGCCTGGGCTATCACGTCACCACCCGGACCAGCAGCGTCGAAGCGTTAGAGCTGTTTATGGCCCAGCCCGATAAATTTGATCTCGTCATAACCGATATGACCATGCCGAACATGACCGGTGATGAGTTAGCCGCCAAAATGATGGAAATCCGGGCCGATATTCCGGTGATCTTATGCACCGGCTACAGTGAGCGGATCTCCAAAGATATGGCCCATAAGATTGGCATTAAGGAATTTGTCCTTAAACCCATCATCATGAGCGATATGGCGTTAACGGTGCGGAAAGTGCTGGATGAATGTAACCCCAATTAATCCGCCCTGCAAAATAGCCTGGTGAAATTTTGCGAGCTTTTTTGTGAATTTTGAAGAATGGTGTTACATTGAAACTCCACGGATTAATGAAACCGATGATCATTACCGCCAGCCGGCCATATTTTGCCCCCTTCCCCGGGTTTTTTTTAAAAGCACACCTTGCCGAAATCTTAATAATTCTCGATGATATTCAATTTCCCCGGGGAACCACCTGGATTACCCGCAACCGCTTCAAAAACGACCAGGGTGCCTGGTGGATGACAATTCCCGTCTGGAAGAAAGGACGGGGGCTGCAGACCATAAATGATGTCCGCATTTCTCGTGAAGGTCGATGGGTCCATAAACATCTGACGGGCCTGAAACATGCTTACGCCAATGCACCCTATTTTGCCGACCATCAGCAGTTTTTGGACGATATCTTTGCTGCCGGTTCTGACCGGCTGATTGATTTTAACCTGATGATAATCCGGCATCTTATGCTGAATCTGGGGGTTGACACTGAAATCCGGCGACTCTCCGAGCTGAATATCAAGGCCGCGGGAGACCGGTTGCTGATTGAAATATGTCGCTATTTCGATGCTTCAGTGTATCTGGCGCCGGGCGTAGCTGCCCGGCATCTTAATCCCGATCATTTTGAGAAAGCCGGCATCGAACTGCGTCCGGTTACCTCCCGATCCCCTGTCTATCCGCAACTGTGGGGTAAATTTATCGCCGATCTTACATCGTTTGATCTGCTGTTTAATTGCGGGCCCAAGGCCCGCGACATCATGCTGGCGGATTGACGTGATTCTTGCCTTGAGCCCAAATATCAATTTTAAGGGCCTATAATGGAGGAAAGCCGAAGCCGGATTTGTCTGGCGTCAGTTGGAGAAAGTTACCGGTTGCGAGCATTCCCGGATATTCTCTAAAAATCCTTGCGATATCAATCTAAAACCTGATAATTTAGCAGTATCCAATTAATCCGTCCTGAAAAACGATAGTCGCTTCAAAACATCAGGATATACCAAAATGCTTAAATTCATCCCCGGCATACTGATTTTGCAAGTCATCACAATTGCTTTGGTGCTGATAGCCCCGGCCGATCTGGCACACTGGGGCTGGCTGCGGCTGGCAATTCCAGTTCTGATCGCAGGTTTTTTGACCGCGTTCTGGTTTGGTTCGATAGCCGCTCATCAGCGCAAAGATGAAATCAGCCGCTTGAAAGAATACCACGCCAAAGAGCGCGAAACCATCCGTGTCAAGGCCGAGCGTGCCAAGACCAGATTGGTAAAACAGACACATCGCAAAACACTGCTGGAGACGCGGCGCTCATCAAGGCGTGCCAATCTCAAGATCGGGCTGGCATTTGCGGGTGCGGCAGGGGTGGGTGGGGTGCTAATCTTGACCCAGTTTATGTCATTGGGATTGCTGATGCTGACCACCGCCGGTGGCGCGTTGGGCGGCTATTTGCTGCGTGTTCGGCAGGAGAAAAGCAAGCTGCCACAGCCCCCTAGCGACCAGGATATGCTGCCTATCATCCATGTGAAGCATGATAAGACAAAACAACTCCTCTCAGAAACAAGCGCCGAGCGTGATAAATAATCAGTGATACTTTCATTTATCCCCAAAATTAATCAGTGCTTGTCCGTGGTGATCCGTGTCCATTTTGAATTGAGTCTGGATATAATCCTCGAGGTCTTCAAGCAGCCGCAGTTGATTGCGATCAAACTCGTTGGATTGTTTGAGGCGCTTGATTTCAACCAGAGCATCTTTCGGGGTTGTGCGCCGTTGATCACGATAATCGACCAGCGCATCCTTTTGCCGGGGGGGATTGATGCGCTTCATATACTGATTGAACTCCGATGCACATTCGGCCTGAAACCGTTCCGGATAATTTCTGAATAGAATTCGTCCGGCCAGGACGCGTGCATCAGGGCTTGCAAACTGATCAATCAGATCCGCCTTTTTTTCCAGGGAAACTTCCTGAAAATTGCGGCATAATTTTTCATCGGCCCGCGAGTAGAATCCGATTTGGTATAGTGCGGCATCGGCATCCAAATTTGGAATAAACGGGTAGCGATAGGTCCGGTAGTAATTTACGATCTGTTCAAAAACCTCCTGATTGTTCTGTAACCAGATCAAATTTTCTTTGAATAGCGCAATGCGTTCATCACCGATTCGGATCCAGTAGCGATCATGGGGCGGCAACAATATTGCCGGCTCCCCCAGCCGTTTGCGGATGACCCAGGTGGTTTCCGCAATGGACTGCGGGGTGGTTTCGCGAAGCTGGGGCTGATCCATGCGCAGCCATAAGGTTTGATTCGAGTACGGGATGGATTCTCCGATTGATATGACCGGAATCTGATAATTTTGACGCGGCCCGTATTCTCCGCTGATCATCAATCCCTTGCGATGATCGCCGGCACCGCTTTCAAAGGCAATCGGCAGCTCATTCATCCGATGGGCGTCGGTTTCCTTATCAAAGTAGCCTTCCAAATACTGCCACATCTGCTTTTCTGCCAAAAAACGCCGGGCCAGTTCAATTGTCGTTTCAACATCGACCAGGGCTTCATGGGATTGTCCGGTTACCATACGGTTGACTGATCCCAGATGCTCCAGCTTTAAGGATGGTTTACCGTTAATTTCAGGCCAGGTCAAGACCTGCCTTTTGTAAAGCCAGTAAATGATGGCAATCGGATATAAATCCATGCGGCGACAGCCGTCGCGGTATTGGTGCGTATAGGGGGGCAAAAGATTTCTGTGAAATGAGAATCGCAGGAATTCATCATCAAATCCCAATGTGTTGTAACCGAGGCTGATGGTATCCGGTTCATTTAACAACCGGTGGATCTGCCGGGTGGCCTCGTACTCGCACAGACCATTGGCAAGATCGGACATGGGAATGCGATTGGTTAATATTGCCAGGGGCGATGGTATGATGTCCGGCCGCAACTTGACTTTGATGTCATGGCGGTTGATTTCTTTCAGTCGATGGTCCGTGCGGATGGCGGCAAACTGCAATACCTGATCATAGGCCTTACTTAGCCCCGTGGATTCTATATCGTAAAATAGATAGCTGATGGTCATGAGACAACAATGCTTGTGTCGTAAATATTGATGATACCAAAATCAGCAATCCACATGGATTTGTCAAGGTTAAAAATGCGCTGCAAGCAGATAAGGAAATGGGAATCAGATAATTATTTAGTTAAATGGCCGGACCCCGTTCAACTTGCCTCAATATACAGATCATCTTTGCCGTATCCGAACTCCGCTAACAGCTGGCAGGATGTTCTGACAACTTCATCGGGGTTCAATTTTGTTTCAACATATATATCTGTTCGTTTAACTTTTTCCGGAATCCGTAATTGATCCCCGTAGCGGGAGTAGCGCGCTTTTTGATCGTTGGAGATCCACAGCACCTTTTCGAAATCCTTTTTGTTCGTCGATGCAAAATAGTCAGACAGGGTCGTCAGCATTTCAACCCAGGTTTGGACTTTATAGGTGTTGCCATGAAAGCTGAATGCTTTGATGGATTTTTCCATATAGCTTTTGACAGGTTTGATGGTGTCGGTACTGGATAATGAAGTATCGGTACTGGATAACGATGTGTCGGTGCTCGATAACGATGTATCGGTGCCGGATAATGACTTTATCGGCCTTTTGGGTAGTTCGTCATGCAGATCCAGTATATCGCGTTCCATGGCGGAAGCGGGTGGTGCGGCCACAGAGCTGCCTTTATTTTTCAGTTGCCATTTGTCCTGGTGTTTTAATAAAAACTTTTCAACGGTTTTAGCATCGAGCTTATAGCGGCAAAGTTTTTCGGTTTGTTCACTCAACAATTCGACAAATATTTTGTTGGGTTGGGTGATGATCTGATTCCAGGCTTCGGGTAGAAAATCAGCGGCTAATTTTTGCCTTTTTTTCTGAAAAAGGCCTTTCGCAGCTCTTAAAGACTGCCCTTTGGCTATTTTATCTTTGGAGAGCAAATCAATCAGGTTGGGTACAAATATCTCCGGCTTTTGTTTTAATAAATCCACTGAATGAAACCATTTTTGCTTCCAGCTGCCCGAGGCTGAAACCAGATAGAACCACCAGGTAATTCCATTGGTCAGGATCGCCAGATTGACACCATCCCGGGAAGCTATATTGACCAAATCTTTCTGGTAACTGTCTAATTTTTTATGAACCCTTTTGACCTCGATAAAAACCTTGCTGGAATTCCTGATTCGCAGGGCATACGACACATTCGACGAATTGGTCGAAAAATCGGGATATACTTCTTCCACATTAAATATGTCCCAGCCAAAAAATGACAATAGGCGCAACACAACGGCCTGTTTGGTGGAAGCTTCATCAAAAGTCGCTAATTTTTTGTTTGATTTTAGCTCGTCAATAAACGAGATGATCTGTTTTTTCATTGTCCCTCCGGAGCCCAATTTATAGCGCAAAATATCTAATTTCATATTCGTATGGCGTAAATAAAGATTTATATAATTTTATCGGCAGGTCGCGGTAAAACTTAAGCGTTTGCTTTCCTTGGTCCTTTAGTTTATGCAGCACCAGGGTTTATTCGATTGAGAATGGCCTTGGCTTTTTCATGACCCAATTTTGCCGCATATTTAAAATCTTTCAGGGCAGCCTCCTTTTTATTCTGTTTGAACAAAGCCACGCCGCGATTATATAAGGCCACTTTCCGATTGCCTCCGGACTTGATTACCTGAGAAAATTGCATCACCGCCTGATCATACTGTCCAGTCCGAAAATAATTTTGCCCCTTTTTAATCAGATCCTCTGCATTTATTCGGTGAGGCTTGACTTTCGCAGTCTGCGGGACCTTCTCAATGTCGGCGGGATCAATTCCATCAGACTTTGGCGGGGTCGGATGGGCAGACGACGCCCGGTCCATATTTTCTGATACTAATCCTTTGTAATCTTTTGTCTTTTTTGATTTGACGCCTGCCGGGGATGACACGCTGGTGGATTTGCCACGTTTTGACAGTATAAAAATTAAGCCGGCTGCAATTGCTGCCAAAATTAACAGCGAAATGCCAATGACAGGTCGATACCGCAGCCAGGCTACAGCCACGGTTAAGAAGGCAAAGGGTACGGCTATCAGAAACGACAGGATGCCGGTTCCGGCACCGACGATGCTGCCCAGAAAAGGAATGACATCAGCCAATACGGACAGCGGTCTGAGAATCATTGCCACACCCACCAGCATGATGATGAACCCACCTATACGAAAAATCCAGGTCCACATGACATTGCTCTGGTGGGCCTGCTGGAACATATTCTCGGGCCCGACAATACCTAAGTTGAGCATGTTAATGGTCCCGCCTGCTTCGGCACGGTAGGCTTCGAAGCTTTGGCCGATCTGCTTTGACACGATGCTGACCTCAGTTGGCGCTACAATATGGTAGGTAATGCGAAGATCGCCGATTTGCGGTGATGACGGGTTATCGCCAAAATATATACCATTGCCGTGAAAATCAGCGTCGGGAATGTCTTCAATATTCGCCAGGTCCGCCACGGGCAATATGGAAGATTTGTTAATTTTGCCAACCAGGGAGCGTGAAAGCTTAAACCCCCCTAAGGAGACTTCCGATGCTATAAATTCTTTAGATTGATATGGCATTGAGTCGGGATTTTGATGTCCGCCCGGTTTTTTAAAATTGCTGCTATTGATCAGGTTTGAAGACCAGCTCCTGCTGTACGAGTACGTGGTAACGGTCTTTTTGCCACCGCCAAGTTTTTTCTTTGTCTTGCGTTTTTTGTTCTCTTTCCACTGATACATTTCAACTTTGCGTTGGAGCTTGATTGCACTGACCGCCACCTCGAATTCTGTATCAGCAACGATTTCTTCGGTGACTGCTTTGCCGGAAACGTGAACCAGTTTGCCATCGTTTTCAGGCAATACACTGGCTTCAGGTAAGGAGATTAAGATACCGGCTCCCTCATTAAGCGTTTGGTATCGTTTGACTGCGCGGCCCTCATTCCAGAATAAAACCGGAAATGCCGCAACAAAAAGAACCAGCCCAACAACGATTCCTTTGAAGGCGCCTCCAATTCTACCCAACCATGATTCGGTTGTAACTTCAGTAAAAAAATCTTCAGACATCCGTCACTCCTAATTAATCCGCCCTGAAAACTAGCAGCTCCAGGTTTGTGGATTGTTTTATGGAAAAAGAATTAGATAATTAGTGCCCATCCGAAAATTAGAGCCGACACGAATTCGCTTGTAATTTTGTCCTGCTGCAGAGGGACTGGATGGAAACTAATTAACATTCGTCTATGTTACATTTTCGGAATTTTGCCGAAATACTTTACATGAAAATTATTAGAAAAAATAACAGGTAAGAAATCATGAAAAAAAGCTTTACCCCAACTAAGGGGTTTATTGACCCATATGCCCATATTTAATTCGATTTGCTGCAGATTTTTACATCTGATCGCCCGACGCGGCTGTGCTGTGATGAGATCTGGAGGGTAACGTTGGTGAATGTGTCAATTAAAAAGATTAGCTTTTTGCCCTCAAGTCTATTCCAGAACAAAATTCTGTGTGATATCTGTAAAATTGCCAGAATGCATCTCAATAAATCACAGATTCAACGATATTTGGTTTTCTTTCAAGATACCCAAAATCGAACATGTCTTATAGGCATAAATAGGTTTGCCTCCAATTTTTTATCCTGCAATTATCCTTGACCTTCTGTGCCTCTTTGGCTATCTATAATGATTACAACATATCGTAATTGCTCTTAATTTTCGTTTTAAAACCTTAAGAAAAAGGGATTTTCGTATGACTCAGGAAGGTTTTAAACGTAAACTCACCGCTATCCTTAGTGCAGATGCTGTTGAGTACAGTCGCCTCATGGGGGGAGATGAAGAGGCCACCGTACGCACAATCACTGCCTATCGTGGGGTACTTACCAATCTCATCCAACAACACAACGGCAAAGTATTGGATTCTCCCGGTGATAATCTGCTGGCCGAGTTTGTCAGTGTTGTCGATGCTGTGCAGTCTGCTGTAGCCGTTCAAAAAGAAATCAAAGCACGCAACGAAGAATTACCTGAAAACCGTAGAATGCAGTTCCGTATCGGCATTAACCTCGGTGACGTCATTGAAGAAGAAGGGCGCATTTACGGGGATGGTGTCAATATCGCCGCCAGACTGGAAGGATTGGCTGATCCCGGCGGTATCTGCGTCTCCAAGACTGCCTTTGATCATATCGAAAGTAAGTTGCCCTATGGATATGAGTTTTTAGGAGATCAAACCGTAAAAAACATTGCCAAGCCCGTAGGTGCCTATAGGGTTCTAATGGAACCGAGGGTGACAGTTGCTGGAAAACCGGTAAATAAAAAACCGGCAACTATCAGGCGAACGCTAATTCTTGTTGGGGCGGTTGTGGTACTTGCACTTGCCGTTGCCGTGGGAATCTGGCGGTTTACCGTTCGCCACCCAAAGGAAGAGCCTGCCTCTATGCAAAAAATGACCGTCCCATTACCCGAGAGGCCCGCTATTGCCGTACTGCCTTTCGATAATATGAGTGGCGATCCCGAGCAGGAGTATTTCAGCGATGGCATAACGGAGGAAATCATTACCAAATTATCTATGAGTCCGGGGATCGCTGTGATTGCCCGCAATTCAACATTTTTTTACAAGGGAAAGCAGATAAAAATACAGCAGATAGCCCAGGAGTTGAGGGCGAGATATGTTGTAGAGGGCAGTGTGCGCAAAGCGGGCAACAGGGTTCGAATTACCGCTCAGCTAATCGATGCCTCAACTGAAAGACATCTCTGGGCAAAAACATATGACCATGAATTCAAAGACATTTTTAACCTTCAAGACGAGATTGCACAACAGATTGTTGCAGCGCTGAATATAAAGTCCCGTAACGCGGAACAAGCGCGAGCATGGCGAGTCCCCACTGAGAACCTGACAGCTTATGACTTCTTGCTGCGAGGATTGAGCCATTTTTCTCGACTGACAAAAGAGGAGTATGCAAAGGCGAAAGTGATGTTTGAAAGGGCTATCGAGTTGGACTCAGAATTTGCCAGCGCTTATGTACTCCTGGGTTATGCTCACTTGATGGATTATGCGTTTGGATCGAGCAGAGATCCTCGAACGCTTGAACAAGTTTCTGATTTGGCACGAAAGGCGATGTCTCTGGATGATTCCTCAGCTAAGGCCCATGTTTTGTTGGCTGATGTTTATAGAGCAAAAGGTCGTTTTGAGCAAGCCATCTCTCAGGCCGAGAGAGCGCTGTCCTTAAACCCCAGTGATCCCTCTGCTTATCGCAGCATGGGTAATGCTCTTAATTCTGTCGGAAGATCAGAGGAAGCTGTTAAGGCCATCAAAAAGGCCATGGACCTTGATCCTCACCATTCTGTTTACTACAATACTGATTTAGCCAGTACTTATCGAAATTTAGGCCAGTATGAGGAAGCGATTGCATCCTTGGAGGAAGCCCTGGCCCGAAATCCAGATTGGATCCCGGCCTATTTTGAGCTTGCAATGAATTACTGTCTGTCATGGGGAGTAACACAGAAACAAGACCCTTTAATGCTGGATCGGGCTTTGGAGATGGTGGAAAAACTCGTGGCCAATGACGATTCCTCAGGGTATGCTTATTTTGCATTGAGTATAATTAGCTTGTTTAAAAAGGAGCACGAAAAAGCCATTGCGGATGCGGAGAAACTGATCGCTCTCGCTCCTGAAAGGGCTGACAGTTATGCGCTACTGGCTACCATTTTTATTTCCGTAGGAAGAACAGGAGAAGCCATTGAAATGGTTGAGAAGGCGATGCAGCTCAGCCCTTCTATTTCAGCTCGGTATTTAAACACATTGGCCACTGCATATGCCTTGTCAGGCCGTCAGACTGAAGCGGTGGCAACCCATAAGAGAGTTTTCGACCATAATCCCTCTCACGCAGAAGCCTTCCGAGCCCACGTAAGTTTGGCACTGCTGTACGTTGGGTTAGGTCAAGAAGAGGATGCTCGGACTGAAGCGGAAGAAATCCTAAAGCTCGTACCCAATTTCACCGTAGAGGTCTGGGGGCAAAGAAATCCTAATAAAGATCAGGCACAAATAGAACAAGATATGGCTGCCCTGCGAAAAGCGGGGCTGAAGTGATGTTATGAAGGCAAATATTCAATCCTTCACCGAAAAATATTTTGTTTATTACGGTTTTTAATGATCAAACTCATAGGTGGGGATATCTTCTGTTAACACAAGCCTCATTGCGTTACCAAGACCTTTGATTTCTCCAACTTATCACTACGCCTGTCAGCATTTGAAAAGCTGTGATAGCATAATGTCAAGTTGGGTTCTTATTATCACCACGCACAGTGCAGACCACAATATATAGGCGTCCTTACTATCAAGAGAAATTGAAGATTACTGGCATTAGTATTCAGCTCTGGACAAAATATAAAATTCCACCATACGGCTATAAATCCCTAATTCATATTTATTATATATTTCATCCACCATTCTCAAATCACATTTGCTTCCTCCCATTTTCACATAACTGCCTTTTCTACTGTCACATGCAGCCAGCGCTTTGACATAAACCCCCCGAATAACAGGATCGAATAACACACCATGTATAATCCGAGTGATAACCAGGCGGCATAGATGCCCATGTTAAAATATCGGGTCAACAGCAGGGTAAGTCCCAGGGCGAATGTGACGATTGAAATCAATTCCGTAACCAGGGGGAATTTGCCCCAGCCGTTGTGGGTGAATATGATTTCGAAGGGAAACGCGATGATGTTGATGAAAACGAACACCATAAAATACCTCAAGCCTTCGGCTCCCAGGGCAACTGTTTCGGGTTCCTGATTAAATATTTTTACAATGCTTGCGGGAAACACCCAAAGTACGATCATCAGCAACACACCGAAAAAGAAAGCAATATAGAGTGTGGCGTAGGCATACTGGATGGCCTCTTTGTGTTCTCCGCGACCCAGATGGTTTCCAATGAGAATGGATCCACCTTCGGCGAAACCTCCCACGAGGGTTCGATTGAGAACAAAAATGGTAAAAATTATATGGGTCACCGCCAGGTAGATCGTGCCGATGCCGGCGATGATGGTCTCATAGTAAAAAATGATTGAAAGCACCAGGCCCAGCTGGACAATCATCGGACACGAGGCAGTGAATATATCTTTTATCAGATTCCATTGGAGGCCTTGAAACCTGCAGCACCGGTAGACTCTGGTACGCTTGGAAATAAAGACATATCCGATAATATAGGCCGTCCCTAATGCCTGGGACAGAACGGTTCCAATGGCCGCGCCTTCAATCCCCATGGCTGGAAAGCCGAACTTTCCGAAGATCAATACGTAGTTAAACAGGATATTCAGAATGTTTAATCCAACGGTGGCGACCATAATCGCGCGGGTCATGTTGACCGCCGCCAGAAAGCCGTAGAATGAGTAAAAAACACCGGCCAGCGGCATGGCATATTTAATGATCCTGATATAAGATTCAGCCAGGGGAATCAGCTGTTGATCATCGAGCAGCAGTTTAAGAACCTGCTCCGAGAAAACCGCCATGAGCATTGCCGCAATGCCAACTGAAAATGAAGCCACCAGGGAATTGTCAAGAATTTTACCGGTCTTGCGATAGAGGATAATTTTAGTGGATTCATCAGCGCCCTTTGCAGCCTGCAGCTGGCCATAACGGCGAGCTGCAAGGGCCTGGGTCCCCGGCGCAAACGGCCAGACCGTAACCCACATAATCTCGCCGTACAGGGTGGCAATCGCGATGGCCGCCAGGTGGTTGGTACCCAAACGTCCCACCATGGCGGAGTCTGCAATATACATAAAAAATTCGGACACCATTCCGGCTAAAAGGGGCGCGCCCAATCTGATGACGGATAGAAAATGTTTGCGGGTCAGCATATAGTTTAGTTAATTGTTATTGGTTATTTGTTGATAGTGATTTGCTGATTGGGGATATTTCAACCCGGAACGTTCAATCTTTGCCTTGCTACCGCAAGGTTGAGCCTCACATATTGTTTTAGGCCAATCGATCCATCGTGCTGAAGTAAGCGTAAACGAATGGCCTGAACCACGGGTTTCCCCGGTAAAAAGGAATGGCCTTGAATGGTAAATCGACAAATGCGGTGGCGGGATTTTTTCGCTGAACCATTTCGGCCAGTTTTTCACCCAGGTAGGTTGCCAGAGCTACACCGTGGCCGCAATATCCCAGGGAGTAATAGAGACCGTTGTGTTTTCCGATATGCGGCGACCGGTCCATGGTAAAACCGAGTTTGCCCGACCAGGCGTACTCAATTCCTACATCATGAAGCCGGGGGTAAACCGAAAGCATGTCACGAAACATATACTCCGCATTTTGCTGCGGTGTTTTGCGCGGTGATTTAAGACGTCCGCCGAATAGAAGCCGTTTGCCGTCCGGGGAAAGCCTGAAATAAAAAAGAAATCTCTTGGTGTCATAGATCATCCGCCCCCTGGGAATCAGTGGTTGGGCAACCTCCGCTGGAAGTTCTTCGGTCGCAATCATCAGGCTTTCCGTGGATACCAGTCGTTTTCGGAGCCACGGCGTCAGGGGGCCGGTGTATCCATTGGTGGCGACGATGATTTCATCGGCTGACATGGTACCCCGGTTCGTGCGAACCGAAAATCCTGTCGTACGGTGTTCGATGTCCTCTGCGGTCACCTCTTCGCACAGTTTCACCCCGAGATCGTCAGCCATGGAGACCAAACCTGCTATGTATTTGGCCGGATGGACTCCGGCGCTGATGGGATCAAGTAACGCACCGTGGTAGAGGGAAGAGTCTATTTCAGTCTTTAATTCACTGGCGGGAATGATATGGGTCTCATGGTTAAATTGATTGTGAAGGCGCTCCTGATCGCGTTTCAGGTCCTCGAAATGGGCCGGCTTAAAGGCAGTTTCGAGGTGACCGTAGCGCTGAAAATCGCAATCGATACTCCCCTCGGCCACCAGGCGTTCAACCGTATTGACGGATTCAAGGGATTCCGCGAATAACTGCTTAACTTTCTCTTTTCCCAGTTTATTTTCGATCTTTGTCAGCCCTTCGCTCAAACCGGTTAACGTCATGCCGCCGTTTCGGGCGCTGGCCGCCGTTCCCAGCTTTGCCATATCAATCAGGGTAACATCGACACCGGCCTGTTTTAACCGAATTGCGGCTGCAGTTCCGGTATACCCGCTGCCGATTACCAGGACATCCGTTCGGGCAGGTAATGAATTGGTGGAAAAAGATTTTGTCAGCGGCGGCGGATCGAGCCAGTACGGAATTTCTTTAAAATTTTTGCTTCGTAACATAGGAGCCATTATATATTCTTTAATGTTAAAAAGATAAAAATGAATGGATTCTTGTATAATTTTTTAATTTAGACAGGATTTACAGGATGAACAGGATTTTTCACGGTTTCCGGATGAAACCGTGAAATCAACATCCGCCTTTCGGCGGATCCTAGAAGCAACAAAGCCGAAATCAAATACGCCTTGGATTTAGGCTTATGTTAATGATAAGTGCCTTAATTTTAGCGATTTATAATTCTGCGAAGCAGATTGCGTATACCCGGTTTCATCCGGAAACCGGGTATTTAAAATATCCAGTTAATCCTGTAAATCCTGTCAAAAAAAATATCTATATTGAATCCATTCCCTTATAAAAAAACACATTGCTGTCCAAAATAATTTGAAAATCAAATACTGCCTTTAATAAAAACAGGCAGTTATAAACGGGAAATTAGTGATTTAGAAATCAGGTTGTACCTTTTCAAAGTCGATGCTGTCCAAAACCCTT
>Ga0209260_10000066_pt1 | contig 79112 bp, 79 predicted proteins | sample WorMetTypGCAVOLI_FD_187421 | JGI IMG/M metagenome (GOLD analysis project Ga0209260, IMG submission 187421) | Marine gutless worms symbiont microbial communities from Max Planck institute for Marine Microbiology, Germany - Olavius algarvensis... ...
TAAGAAGCTGATAGCGGAAGCCGGAGGCTTGGGCGTTATGGGGCGGCTTTATCCGAGAATGCAGATCCTGTCTGTGCCGGAAATCTTTGAGGGTAAGCGATTCGATACGCCAGGGGCGGTAGATCACGGTGACCGGCAGCATGCTTTGGCTTTACCAATAAGCCTATAACTGCTAATTTCCTAATACTTATCGCTGAGCCGTCGTCTCGGCAATGGACCGTATGGATTCCGGACTACTGACGATATGGCAGGGCAGCACCGGACCTTTTGAAGTGCGGCGGCAAGCTTACCTGAGTACCACCCGGAATCTAGGGTGCCCGACCTGGGCGCTGGGTTGACCGGGGGCGACTGGCCCGCCGCCGCTTTGGATTGGGCCACCCATCCGGCTTGAACCCAGGCGTTGCAGCCAGGGAAAAGCGCCGTCGCCGCGGTGCGACCGGAACCCGGCATCCAGGTCCCCGACTACCCCTGGTGGTCATGCATGTAACCGGGGTCCGATTAAACCGCACCGCTCTGCCGGCGCACTCCAAAGCAGGACGGTGGGCATACCCGACAGGGGTGTCAGGCACGGGCCACCCACTCGTCATTCCGGCAGGGATGGCCGGAATCCAGGTGCCTGGGATGGCAACGCAGTGAGGTAGCGGATGTTTGGGTTCGTTCCTCATTCCAAGCCAATGCCGTTGAATCAAGCGTTACCGGCGGCGTTTGTTGTTGCTTGTCATTTCGAGCGCAGCGAGAAATCTTGAATATATGACTGATTTTACGGTCCAGGATCTCTCCCTTCGGTCGAGATGACAATCTCTTCTCACATGACAACCACTAGAGTGATCCCAAAGATCGAGCACACATGATGGAGAAAAAGAAATGCTGGGTCCGGTGGTCTACGCCGGAATCCCGTGCCACCGGGCAGATTTCGGTCCTGGCGATTGTCGAAACCATCGTTACCGTGGCGCTCTACTGGTGGATTGCGTTCTATCTCGATACCCATCTCCATCTGGTTACCAGCCTGTTGGTGGCGCCCCTGTTACTGCTCCGCTCGGAGCGGTCTATCGAGGCCGGCGTCGATTGGTTTCTGCGGGGTTCGTTCGATGCCGAAGGCTATAAAGAGTGGTCCCGCCCCAGAAAAAACATATGGCTTAGCGTGATAGCCGTGCTTGGCTTTGCCGCTAGCTGGTGGTTCTCCAGCTATCTGGCCCATTCCTGGTTTGAAGGTCAAACTGGCCCACTGCTTTTCGCAGCCGCCGCATCGGTAGGACTGACAGGAGCTGTCGTGGGCTTTATGGTTGCGATTCATTGCTTCAATAACTTTAGTGCGCGAAGCGCATCATAGTTGAAACTATGGACGTTAAGTCCCTTCACTTTCAGTCCGTGGCTTGTCCACGGATGAGGACGTTAGTTCTCCAGACTATGGACTTTCAGTCCATAGTGGTTGATGTTGGGATTGTGGTTCCGGGTGCGAGTTCGGCTGTGATTGCGGATGCGGGTGCGGCTTCGACTAGGGTTGCAGGTATGGTTGCGGGTGCAGGTGCGGCTACGGGTACGGTTGTAGCTGCGGGTGTGAGTGTGGGTGCGGGTACAGGTGCGATTGTGGGTGTGGGTATGATTGTGGTTGGGATGAGAATAGAGATGGGGATGAGGTATGCGATAAGGGCCATCATGATCTGGCTATTTGCAACATTGCGGTTTCTTTTTTTGATGGAATTCGGTCGCTGCCCGAAAATTGGCGGGAAAATAATTTCGTCATCGATACCATGACCCCCGCGGAGCTCGTACCAGGCATTGGGAAACACAACAAATCATTCACCCTGAACGGTGTGATTAATAGGTTTAAGAGAGAAAATATAGTAGGAAAATTTTTGTTTCCCCCGTCATACTAATCTGGTTCATGCCAGTCTTTTTCTACCGCCTGAATATCAAGGCGACCTGTCCTGTGGCCTCATCGGAACCGGGTGCGTCAGTGGGCGCAGCCCACCCTACGGGTCCATGCCGGGGATGGGGCCGAAGGTCTCGGCGGGGAAGCGTTCGAGACGGCCGGTCGTAGGGTCTTTGATCTGCCAGCCGAGCCAGCGCCAGGCGCCAGGGCTGGCGGAGCGGAAGCCGCTGCTATCGGGCTCCAGAACGGCGTACTCCTGGTCCGGGAGCATCCGGATGACGATCAGGGGCTTCCCGCTGGCGGCATCCCACAAGCGCAGGCTGCGGTCATGGCCGGCCGAGACCAAGCGGCCGCCGTCCGGGCTCCAGGCGCAGGCCAGGACCGAATCCGTGTGCCCGGTCAATGCCTGGGCCAGCGCCGCGCCGGGTGCTGGGAACTGGGATAAGAAAGGGGACGGGAAAGGGGGCTCCTCCGACCGACAGCCGGCAGTGAGTATGCTCACTCTGATCCGGCCTGAGGCCCGATCCCCTGAGGTCTGATCCAAGATACAGCCCAGCAGCTGGGCGCGGTGGCGCCGGTCGGTACCCAGATCGGCGCCGGTGAGATCCAGGCCGCGGAAGCGGGTGCCAGTGAGATTGGCGTCCCGCAGACAGATACCGCGGGCGCTGCTCCCCCAAAGCTCGGCACAGATCAGATCGGCGCCGGTCAGATCCGCGTCGTTCAGGTTCACCCGGCGCAAGCGGGCATTCATCAGGCAGCAACCCGCGAGGCGGACGTGAGAGAGATTCAGTGGCGGACCCTCGTCCGGGCCTTCGAAGTGCCAGTCCTTGAGATCCGATCCCGCCAGATCCATGCCGGCCAGACTGGGGGCGGGCAGATTATGTCGGTATGCATGCAGGCCGTAGGCCAGAGCCAGCTCACTGATACCGATACGGTAGGTTTCCCGGATAGCGCGGAAGGCCGGTTGCCAACTGGTCGCGTCCGCTCTGCGCAGGAGCTCGCCCAGGAAATCCAGGGTCTCGGGGCTGGGAATAGGGATCTTCCACACAGCTAGTACCCGCTCCAGGTCGGGGATCTGGTCCGCAGCGGGGGCCGGGTTGCCGGTCTGCTCCCCGACCGCCAGCAGGGCCCGGAACAGGGCGCGGGCGAGAAAGAATTCCAGGATGGAGGTGTGGGCGAAGCGGAAGCGGTCTTCTCCTTCCCGGACCAGAAAGGTCGCATTGCGCAGATCTTCCTGGAGGATGTCCAGGCCACCCTCCCGGTTGAGATAGGCCCCATACTGGAGCGGTGTCTCAGGATCCGCGGCCAGTTGGCCCCGGAGCCATTTCTCCAGCTCCTGGTAATCCAGGCTCTTTTGCTTGTGGGACCAGAGTCGGTGGGCCAGATACTCCATGAGCAGCAGCTTGTGATCCCGGCCCAATCGGTGCTTGGGGCTGTCGCGGTCGGCCCATTGGTCGACCAGATTCTCGTAGAGATCGGCGACCCTGATCCGGCCGCCACCGCGGTGGATGGCTTCCAGATTCTCCACCTGGTCCTGGATCAGGCGCAGGTTGTAGGGGCGGCTGCTTAAGCCCCGCAGATCATGGATCTTATCCAACGTCTCCAGGATCAGCTCGGCACGTTGGGGCTCGGCGGCAAAGACCTGGCGGAAATAGGTCTCGACTTGCTCGGGGCCGAAGGGCAGCAGGGTGACCCAGAGATAGTCCCTGGTGCCGACGGCCTCCCGCTGGCGCCCGATCAGGGCGCCGAGCTGGTCCCGCAGGGTCCGGAAGAAGTGGCTGCGGCAGGTCATAATCAGGCGCCCGACCTGCTGGCTCGCCACCGACCGATCCGGGTCTGCTGGGTCGGGCGGGAGCCAGACCCGAGGCGGTAGGATCTCCCACAGGCGTTGGATGAAGTGGTGGCACTGGTCCGGGGGCAGGTGGTTCATGACCTCGTCCAGGCCGTCGAAGATCACCAGGCCGCCTTACTCCTGGGCCAATCGCTTGATGTCCTCAACGTTAGGACGGGCATGGACGACAGGAATGTTGTAGGCCGATGCCAGCAGGTGGGCGATCATGGTGTCCAAGGGTGGGACGCCCTGGGTCCGCCAGTCCCAGCTCATCGCATTGATTGCCCGCAGATCCAGATAGACGGGTAAGGGGTACTCGGGCTGGGTCTTGCGCAGCTCCAGGAGCTTGCGGGTCAGGTTCTGGCTGAGGGTGGTCTTGCCCATGCCCAGCTCGCCGAAGATGGCGCAGTAGGGCAGTCCGTCGTGGGGGGGCGCCGCAGCCAGTCGAGCAGGAAGGGCAGGGCCTCCCGGCCCTCGGTATCGCCCTGTTCGCTCCGTTTGTTGCTCAGGTGCTGTTCCACATAGTAGGACACCGGACAACCGCCGAGATGGTCGGCGGAGAACTCGGCAATGGCGGCAAGGCGTTTCCACGCGGCTGCCGTCGGGTCGGGGGACTCGTCTACACGGGCGAGGATAGCTTGTGCCGCTGCGGCGGCCCAGGTCTCGCGTCTGCCGCTGTTTTTCCACGCCTTGCCGCCGGCGTCGTGGAAGATTTGGAGGTCGGCAAGCGGCGTGCCCGCAAGCTGGTCGTCGGTAATCTCGATGAGCGCCAGGGGCAACAAGGGCCGGTCCACGGGCAGGTCGATAAGGCCCCGGCGTAGCTCGGCAATCAGGTGCGGGCTGAGCAGGAGTAGGATCAAGTCGGCCTGTTCCAAATAGCGGGCACGGGTACGCGCTTTGTCCTCCCCCACCGGGATCTGGTGGAAGTCGAGAGCGGTCCAGTCCTTTCCATAGGCCTGGAGCTGGGTCCTCAGTTGCTCGTGCAGCGCGCGGGCGTCGGCCTTTTCGTCCTCTGCGTAGAGCAACAGGTAGCTGGGCTGCTCGCCCCGTATCCGCAGGGTCTGTTCCTGGGGGTGTTCGACCAGGCTGCCGGTGGCGCCCAGATTGAACTCGGTCAGGCGCTCTTCGGCATTGTCGGCGGCGGCGAACCAGAATCGGCGTTGTCGCGGGTCCGCATTGCGGTTGGCATCCACTTGCAGCTCCAGGTGGGTCTTGTGCATGGCGGCGGCCTCCTTGAGGGTGTGGCGGAATTTGTGAAAGGCCTTGTCAGCCTTGGTTTTCTCCGCCGGGCCCTGGCTGCTGTCGGGAAACAGCCGGGTGTAGGCGGCGGCGTAGCCGATGTAGCCGGCTGCGTCCATGAGTTCGATCAGGAGTGCCAGGCGGCGTATGCTCCGGGGCGCGAGCCCGCCGGAGCCGGACAATCGGCGCGCCAGGTCTTCGACCAAGGTCTTGGGCGCGGGAGCGAGCGGCTGGGTCATGGGTGGGCCTTCAGAGACTGTCTAAGAACTAACTTGTTGATTTTGCTCGTTCCCACGCTCCAGCGTGGGAACATTACCTTGGCCGCTCCAGCAGCCAGGCTTGGTGACGCTGGAGCGTCAAGACTTGCTCCCACGCCGGAGCGTGGGAGCCAGATGAATGCGCCAGGTCTTCGACCAGTGTCTTGGGCGCGGGGGCAAGCAGCCGGGTCATGGGTGGGCCTTCAGCTTGGTCGAGATGGCCCTTATCAATTCGTCGGCAAAGGTCTCGCTGATATGACCGCGGGTCTGGTTGAACCAGTGGTCCTGGGAGTCGCGGAAGATCTGGGTCTGGTCCAGGCCCTTGAGGTCGGCGCTGCCGTCCAGCGGGACGAATTTGAGTCCGACCGGGACAATGGGCTTGTGGATCCTGATGCTGCCATCGGGATCCGGGCCCAGAAAGTGGGGGAGCTCCTGGTTGGAGATAGATCGACTGGCGAGGAAGCCGGAGGAGAGAAGGAGCAGCCCGAAATCACAGTGATCGAGGGCGGCGTCGATCTCCTCACGCCAAGCGGTGCCGACGGGGATCATGGTGTCGGTCCAGGCGTCGCAATCGGAAACCATTCATGATGGCGAGGCGTGGGTGTGAGAGAGCCAGGAGCCGGTTCGGTAAGGGATTGTCTGCCCGCGCATAGCTCACGAAGAAGTTTTTCCGAATGGTCATCTCGGGGGCTCCGTTATTTCTTTCCTCTAAGGTACCCTCCATTCAGGAATTATAGTTGTCGCTGACGGGTTGTAAAGTAGATGAAGAAGATAAATGGTAGAAATCCGTAGGATGCGGTGAGCGCAGTTCGCCGTATCAGGACTACACTAACCTCGACCGCGAACCGCATCACTGGTGCGGTGAGTGCCTGTGTGTCCCTGCACGCAGACGGGCAGGCAGCGAACGAAGCGGTCCAGTGGAAACTTTGGAGTGCGGCGGCGACCTCATCCCGGTACCGGGCTGGAATCCGCAGTGGCCCGATCTAACCGCAGGGCGGCTATGGGAGCACCCGCCTGCCGCCGCTTTGGATTCAGCGACGTATCCGTCCCCGGCATAGGCGTTGCGGGCCAAGGGATAGCGCCGTCGCCATGGTGCGTGTGGAACCCGGCGGTTCGGGTTCCCGGCAAACGCTGCTGGGGTCCCCCGGCGCTGGGGTTCGATGTGGCCGCGCCGCTTAGGCCGGCGCACTCCAACCACTACCAAATTTTGGTGAAATGGGATATTAGAGGGCGGCTGTCGATTCGTGGCGGTGGCTCGTGCCGATCTCGGACCCCGACGGCGTACCCGCGGGCGGGTAAATGCATTTCCGCCGCGGGCAGCACGGAATCAGGGCTCGATGCGCGTCCCCAACAGCTCCAGAAATTTGCGGATCCACTCCGGGTGGGCCGGCCATGCCGCTGCCGTCACCAGGTTTCCGTCCACATAGGCGTTGGAGAAGGTGTCGTTGATCTCGCACCAGCCGCCGCCGGCGCGCTCGATGTCGGGTTTGAGCGCCGGGTAGGCGGTGGCGTTCTTGCCCTGGAGCACTCCCGCGGCGACCAGGATCTGCTGGCCGTGGCAAATGGACGCGATGGGCTTGTCCGCCGTGGCGAATTGGCGCACGGTCTCGATCAGGCGCTCGTTGAGCCGCAGGTATTCCGGAGCCCGACCACCGGGAATGACCAGGCCATCATAGTCGGCGGGGTCGATGGTTGTGAAATCGGCGTTGACGGTAAAGTTGTGGCCGGGTTTCTCACTGTAGGTCTGATCGCCCTCGAAGTCGTGCACCGCCGTGCGCACCTGGTCGCCGGGCTGTTTGTCGGGGCAGACGGCATGGACCTCGTGGCCTACCATCTGGAGCATCTGAAAGGGCACCATGACTTCGTAGTCTTCTACGAAGTCGCCTACTAGCATCAGGATCCGCTTAGCGGCCATGGGTAAGTCTCCTCAAGTGATTGTTGGTCTTAAGGGGTCGTCGACATTTATCTGGAGCAGGAGCGATTGTGAAACTTTTCCGCGCTGACTGCATTGCGGTGCGTCGAACTAGGCTTGTTACTCTTCCTCGCCACGCCTTGCCAGCCCGGAAAAGTATCACAATCGGATCCTGAACAATGAATGTCAACGGCCCCTGACGAGAAATATGCTCAGCAGGCAGGCGCTCGATAGACTGCGGGCCGACACCCAGTTCACCGCCGAGTTGGGCGGGCGCAACCTGGTGCTTCATAGTACCTGGGGTCTATTCTCCCCACGGGAGATCGACGCGGGCACTCGGCTCCTGCTCAAATACCTCCGGGTGCGGCCGCCGGACGATTGTCTCGACCTGGGTTGCGGCTATGGCCCCATCGGCCTTGCCATGGCAGTGCTGGCCCCGGAGGGTCGCACCCTCATGGTGGACAAGGATTTCGTCGCCGTTCGATACAGCAACCGCAACGCTGAACGCAACGCAATCCATAACGCCCGCGCTCAACTCAGCAATGGATTCGATCAGATCGACCCGGATTTGCGCTTCGACCTGATCGCGAGCAACCTCCCCGCCAAGGTGGGCAGTGAGATGATCAGCCTCTACCTGCACGATGCCCGTGATCGGTTACGACCCGGGGGAAGACTGTACCTGGTTACCATCAACGGATTGCGACAGTACCTGAAGCGCAATCTGATCGAGGTCTTCGGCAATTACGAAAAGCTCAAACAGGGGACTCGCTACACTGTGGCCTTGGCCCGGCTGGAAAACGAAACAGCTACTGCGGATCGATTCCAAGAGAATGGAGTTATAATCTAAACAGTACTTGACATAGATCAAGAGAACACAAACGCAAAGTCGAGGAGATGGCGAAATGGCAAGGGGTAGCCGCCAGGGTGAGCACGTTTTCAATGCGTTTGGCGATCTCGCAATCGAGTTGGCCGAGGAGCGGATCAGAATCCTTATCAAGGGGATACGCTCCATCGCTTGTGACATTCCCGGCCATGTGCTAACCCGAATTCCGCCTGGGGCGGGCCACGCAACCGGCGGTCGACACACACGCGGAGGAAAAACGATTATGCCGAAAGTCACGCTGTCAACCGAGCTGCCGGCCAGTGCCGGGAGTGTTTGGAATCTGATCGGCGGCTTCAATGTCCTACCTGATTGGCACCCGGTGATCTCGAGGTCTGAGCGCTCGGACGACGGTTCCAAGCGGACTCTACACGTGTTGGGAGGCGGATCGATCGTCGAGCAGCTCGAAACCACCGGCGAGGGGCATACGTATCGCTATTCCATTCTCAAAAACCCTCTATTGATGCGGAATTACCAGGGCGCCATTGCCGTCAAGCCGAACGCCGACGGCAATGGCTGCACGGTCGAATGGTCAGGAGATTTTCAGGCCCCGGATGTACCCGACAATGCGGCCGTCAGGCTCATCCAAGGTATCTACCAGGTAGGTCTCGACAACCTGAATAGGATCTTCGGGATCTAGGGGCCAGGACCGATCGACTGAGAGATGAAGGAAAATCAGAATACCGAGTGGAAAGAGTCCTGGCGGGACGATCATCTGAAATGGGTGTACGGTTTTGCTAATGCGCAAGGGGGTGTTCTGGAGATCGGTTGCAATGATCAGGGCCAGGTTATCGGCGTGACGGGTGCGGAAAGGCTGTTGGAGGATATGCCCAACAAGATGCGTGATCTATTGGGCATTTTGGCCGATGTGGATCTTTTGGAGGAGGAGGGCAGACAATACCTGCGGATTACCGTCGAGCCCTATCCCTATCCGGTCAGCTATAAGGGTGAATATCATTACCGCACCGGCAGCGCCAAACAGGTCCTTAGGGGCGCGGCACTGGCCCATTTCTTGCTCAACAAGACAGGCAAGCGTTGGGACGCGGTACCGGTTCCCGGCGTCACCCTTAATGATTTGGATACAAAGGCGCTCATCCGTTTTCGGGAACGCGCAGCCAAGAGCAAACGCCTCGGAACAGAGGTTCTCGAAGAAGACGATGCCGGCTGATCGAGAAACTTCGCCTGACGGACGATGCATACCTCAAACGGGCGGCCATTCTGCTCTTTCATCCCGAACCGGATCGGGTTCGTGACCGGGGCTTCGATCAAGATCGGCTCTTTCGAAAACGACAGTGAGCTACGCTATCATGATGAGATTACTGGTGACCTGTTTGCCCAGGCAGACCGAACCCTGGGCCTGTTACTGACCAAGTATCTCAAAGCAACCATCAGCTACGAGGGCATACAGCGGGTCGAAACTTGGCCCATCCCGCAAGACGCCTTGCGCGAGGTTCTTCTGAACGCAATTGCGCACAAGGATTATGCCAGCGGTGTTCCGATTCAGATCAGTGTGTATGATGACCGAGTCCTGTTTTGGAACAACGGGCAGCTCCCGGAAGACTGGACCGTAGAGCGCCTGACGAGCAAACATTCTTCCCAGCCATACAATCCGGATATCGCCAAGCGTTTTTCCGGGCAGGGATGATCGAGGCCTGGGGGCGTGGGATCGAGAAGGTCATGCAAGCGTGCCGGTGTCCATCAATGTCGCCGCCTTCGGAAAAGGCTAGCCAAGAAACTACCCAAGAAAGGATCTTGGCTTTGTTGCGGCAAGAACCCACTCTGACCCGCACGGCTCTGGCAGCGCGTATGGGCATCACTGCTGGCGGTATCAAATACCATCTGACGAGGCTTACGGAGAGGGGCCGCATTCGCCATGTAGGTCCGACGCGCAGAGGGCATTGGGAAGTGCTTGCGCAGGAGGAGGAAAAATAGAACCGACCCCGCCCGCGACAGATAGCAACTCCCAACCGGCGTGGGGGCCAGGGACAGGCGGCGTCGCAGGAGACCCCAAGCCGAGTCGCTGAGAGCTGGTGAGCAGGGTTTGGGGGACGCGTCCTGGGTCGTTTGTGGGGGAGCTTTCGTAAGCGGCGGTTGAAGCTCAGCGTACGATGTTTTCCGTCCTTATGGGGAACCCCCGCGGTCAAGTCCTTATGGCCAACCGGATCTCTATCCTCATGTACCATCAGGTGGGCGAGTTCGCACCCATGCGGGAACACCGGGCGAACTATTGTGACCACCGCCGATTCGCCGGTCAGATGGCCTTCCTGAAGGGTTTCGGCTACCAGGTATTGGACCTGGACCAAGTACTGGCGTGCGTGCGCGGCGAACAATCGATCCCGCCCCGGGCCGTGGCACTTACTTTCGATGACGGGTACACGAATTTCGTAAGCCATGCCCTGCCGGTGCTCCAGCACCACGGCTTCCCGGCCACGATCTATGCCGTCAGCGGCCGGATTGGGGGGCAGGCACAGTGGTTTGCCGAGGACTCGGGGCGGTCGGTTCCCGCGCTGATGGGCGCCGCCCAGCTAAGGGCAATCCAGGCTGCGGGCATAACTGTCGGCTCCCATACGGTAAGTCACCTCAAGCTCGCTGAGGCGCCTCCCGAGCGCCAACGCCGAGAGCTGACCGACAGCAAGGCATGCTTGGAAGGCATGCTCGGTAAAGAGGTCAAACACCTGTGTTATCCATACGGAAGTTTCGACCCGGACACGATACGGGCCGCCGCTGCGGCCGGCTACCTCAGTGCCACCACTTGCCTGCGAGGTCCCGCATTGCCCGGCGATCACCCCCTGGTGTTGCCCCGAAAGGCCATCTCCTTCGGTGATAGCCTGATCGGCTATTTCTGGAAGCTGGTTGTCAAGAACAAGCCCAAACCTCAGCTGGTGGAATGGCGCCGGGCGGGCACGCAGAACTTTATTGCTCAAAGCGAGGTCCGCGCGGGCCGGCAGCACGGCGGGTGACTAGTACCCCATTTCGCCTTATTTTTCACGCTCAAAGCCCCTCCAAATGCGCCAAGGCAAGGCATAGCGCGCAGGAAATGGCTCACGCTCTTGCCGAGCGCTGTAACGCCGCCTGGGCGCATATGGGGGGCTCCCTCCGGGCAAGGCGAGAAGCACCAGCTGCGGTGTTGCGCGAGCTTGAAATAGGAGGAGCTATTCCTGCGCTCGCGCGCCTCGCATCTGGCTACTTCTCGCCTCGCTGAGAGCGAAAAATAAGGCGAAATGGGGTACTAGTACGGATACTCCCAACTACCGATAACATTGGGCTGGCAGGAACCCCACGGAAAATTTGCGGCAAAAAATGATTCCTAATGTTATCGGTGCTTCGGTACTGCCGTATCAGGACAATTCGGCCTTGCTGCTGCGCATGAGGAGGTTGCGGGTTGCCTGCTCCGGCGTGCGGCCCTCGTACAGCACCCCGAACACCTGGTTACAGATGGGCATTTCCACCCCCAAGCGGTGGGCGATGGCATCGACGGCACGGGTTGTTATCACGCCTTCCACTTCCTGGCCGATCTCGCGTTTGGCCTCCTCGACGCTCAGCCCCCGCGCCAGGGCCAGGCCCATGCGGCGGTTTCGGGACTGGTCGTCGGTACAGGTAAGGACCAAATCCCCCAGCCCGGCGAGGCCCATGAAGGTCTCCCGCCTGCCGCCCAGTCCGGTGCCGAGCCGGATCAGCTCCGCCAGTCCGCGCGTGATCAGGGCGGATCTAGTGTTGGCCCCGAAGCCGAGACCGTCGGCGACGCCCGCGGCGATCGCCAGCACATTCTTGGCCGCCCCACCTACCTGCACGCCGACCAGGTCGTCGCTGGTGTAGGCCCGGAAGTGGTCGTTATGCAGATAGCCGGCGATACGCTGCGCGTGCTTCGGTCTCCGGGAGGCCACGGTGACTGCCGTGGGCAACCCCTTGGCTACCTCCCGTGCAAAGCTGGGGCCGGAGACGACGGCCAGATCCCGGGACCCCAGGATTCCTTCCGCGACCTGATGCAAGAGTCGCCCGGTGTGGGGCTCGAATCCCTTGGTGGCCCAGGTAATGCCGAGTCCCGCCGGCAGTCGGTCGGGGAGCCGGCGTAGCACGGCGGCGAAGGCGTGGCTAGGGACGACGACCAGAAGTTCGCTGACTCCCTCCAAGGCAGCGACGAGCTCCGCTACGGGCTGCAGCTTCGGCGGTAGCGGAAACCCACGTAGGTAACGGCGATTTTCGCCGTCGCGATCCAAGGCCAGAATCTGCTCCGGCGCATGATCCCAGAGCCGCACACGGTGGCCGTTGCGACACAGCAGCAACGCGAGCGCCGTGCCCCAAGAACCGGCGCCCAGGACCGCGAGCGTGGGAGCAATGGTCCGACTCAATGCTGGGTCGGGGTGGGCTCCCCCTTGGCCTGATCCATCATCTGTTGCTGATGCTGGGCGAACAGGGCGTCGAAATTGACCGGCTGCAACACCAGCTGCGGGAAGCTGCCCTTGGTGACCAGGTCGGAGACGACCTCACGCACGTAGGGAAACAGCAGATTGGGGCAGTAGACCCCGAGCAGATGGGCAAGCTCCGGGTCCGGGAATCCCTGAATCCCGAACAGACCCGCCTGCTGTACTTCCACGATCAAGGCCGTCTTATCAGCAAGCTTGGTGGTAGCAGTGACCGACAGGATGACCTCGAAGGTCTCTGCGTCGAGCTTGTTCGCCTGGGTATTCATGCTGAGCTCGAGCTCGGGTTCCCACTCCTGGCGGAAGATGTCGGGGGTATGCGGCGCTTCGTAGGAAAGGTCCTTGGTGTAGATGCGGTGCACCACGAACTGCCTTTCGTTTTGCTGTTCGTTCTCGGTCATCGGTAATCATCCGGTTGCGGGTGGTGGATAGATTTGAAGTCTGCCGGCCCCGACCGCGTCATTCCGGCAGGGAGTGCCGAAATCCAGTGCCAGGGATGGCAAGACAGTGGGGGCTCGAATCATTAGATCGCGCAACCACGCCATTTGAAGTTTAACCACTACCTGGTTGCGGTTGAAAGGGAGCCCGGCTGGGTTTTTTAAGAAGCTGTCTGGTTAAAATGGATCGTCGCGAAAATGGTCCAAAATGAGGGCATTTTTTCGATCTTTCGAGGCGAATAGCCAGCCTATTTAACGAGAAAGCGCGGAAACAGGGACCAGTTTGGGATAGTTGCAGCCGATAGCACTTTTAACCAGACAGCGCCTAAAACCCTGTCGTCAGTGTTTCTTCTTGGACAAGGGTAGATTGGCATTCTGCCAGGCCAGGACCCCGCCGCGCAGGTTATGTATCTTCTCGAAGCCCTCCTTGCGTAGCTGTTGGCAGGCCATCGCCGACTGGGAGCCCGAACGGCAGGTGACCAGAATGGATCGCTCCTTGTGCTTGTGGAGGGTCCCGATCTGTTTTTTGAAGCCGTTCATGGGGAGGTTGAGCGCGTTGATGATATGTCCCTGGGCGAAATCGGCCGCCGGCCGCACATCCACCACCAGGGCGTCCTGGTGATTGATGAGCTTCGTCGCCCCGGCCGGATCCACCGAGCTCCGTCCGCTGACGAGCAGGTTGTGGACCAACAGGACGATAATCACCGCCAGCACCGCGAAGGGCACCCAGTGATTACCGATAAACTCGATCAGTTGTTGTGGCTGCATGTGGGATATGGCGGGAAATTCCGGGCCCCGGCCGCACCGGCGTCAGGTACGGGTTGCCCGCGGCGGATAAGACCAAGCGGGAACGCTAAAGTATAAAGCCCTGCGGGCCGACAGTCATCTTTCCCCAGCATGCAGTAGAGCCGTTGCTGATGCGGGTCGATGACTGAATAGCATTATGTAGTTATTTACGACAATGTAGTGTATAGTGTTATAGTATGTAGTATATACCTGTATGTGGTATGTCCCGTGCCATTGAATGCGGGAGGGTTTGCGAACAAGTGCACGTTCTGATGACTCCAGAGGGCTTATCCGACTGTAACCGCGTAACCTTGGGTTGTCTTTCCGAACGTAAAAGCCACATCGTTACGCGACTCCGGACGACACGGGAGTGGCGTTGTGACTGGGTGTAGGGTCTAGATTTGCTGAGTGTTCAGGGGGTCATGATGGAGGATGCGCGAAATGGTGGGAGTCTGCCGAACGGCCTGATGACCGTCAACGAAGTCGCACAAATCCTTGAGGTTGCTCCCGAAACCGTCCGTCGGTACATCAGAGAGCAAAAGCTACAGGCTACGAAGGTGCGATCCGTGGGGTTGCGTACGCAATGGGGCGTCTCAGGGGCGGATCTGGAGGCGTTTCACAATCGTTGACCTCACCGGCTCCCGAGGGAGGTTTCTGTTGACGGATGCCGTGGAATTAAGCAGCATAATTTATTTTTTGGCTTCGGGTGATGCATGGCAAACGTGCTGCCGGAACAGGTGCTCAGGGCTTATCTCGCACAGATGGAAACTGGGGACAAGGCGTCCATGGCTGCCCTGCGAGATGCCTGCAAGAACCTGAAATATCTCATGCCATCCTTCCCCGCGGCAGATCTGGCGCGCGGGTTGGTCCTTTCCTTAATGGAGCGGGCGCTGGAGGATCTGACGGGGGCCGTACCTTGGAACGAAGAACTCGATAAGGTGAGAAAACAGGTACGGGAGCTTGGGCGGGAGGCGCTGGAGAGCTTCGTCCAGCTGCACGACCCGAAAGCCGATCGTATGGCACTGCTTTTACAGCTACATGAGAGCATGAAGCGGTACGACTCCCTGGTGGAGGAGCTGAACGATATGGATCGTCGAGCGCTACGAAATTAGGAGTCGGAGTGAACCATGAAAGAGAACATCTTCCCAAGATTCGAGCCACCGGTCATCGAAGGGTTGCCGGAACGGGTAATCGACCAGGTGATTGATTTCACCCGACCGGCCTTCGGAACCAGTAACTGGGGCACCCGGGCAAGTGCACAGCATAAGCCTTACTATTTCAATCTGGACCAAGCCTGGGGTTCACCGGATATGAAGGAGTCCGGTTTGTTTGTGGACAATCTCGTCCAGCACATTCACAAGGTGATCGGGGATTCGGCCTTTTCTGAGATGCTCGGCGGTCAGGAGCCCGTGCTCGGCTACGTCTACTCCGTTGGAAGGCCCACGGGTATCGTCCAGCTAAGATCCGCGGTTTCCCAGTGTCTGGATTTGGCTTCGGTCTTGATATTTCCCGACAAGCGTCTTCTTCGCTTCCGGGTTATCTGCAACGGGGACAATCTCGACTTCCCGGAGTCCGTTAAATGGCTGGTGGGTCGCCATGTGCTGCTGCTCACCGATGCCACCGCCACAGGCGAGTTCCTCGCTCGCGCTAAGGGGGCGTTAAGGGCATTCGGTGCATCGGTCTTGGCTGCCGTTGCCGTATATGATCGAGAGGAGGGGGCGGCTGATTCGCTGAAGCGAGTGGATATTGCCCTGTACCCCGTTTATGGCGCTGACGAGTTCATCAAGCGCCGGAAGCACGTGACCGAAGATCAGGACTTAGTCGGGAAGATCCGGGAGTGCACGGGAAGGGAGCGGGTCGGGGACTTTTCTGCCGTGGTCGCAAATGCAAGCTGAATTAGGGCGGTTTGTCCGGTCGCGGACTCGGTCGGCTGGGCAGCCGACCCTCCTTATATAGCGCCGTAGCTGCGTGGATAACCCCTCTACAAACAGGTAACGGTGATGCCTGCCGGATGTTTTGCTTGGATTCTGACCAATCAAGTCTCCTTTGACGATACCTGGATGGTCACCGAGATCCGCTCCACTTTTGAATTGGAGGATGTCGGTGATGCGAGGAAGCGATATTTCCCCGGCAATGCCCACCGTTTTACGTTACCGGACCATGCCCAAGGGATCCAGGCGAGTGAATCTGTGCTGATGGATGACGGGACGGAATATGAATACCCCTCGTCTACCATCCCTTCCCCGCGCGTTGTCATTAGCGATGACCAGCGTTGCGCATTCGTGCATCCCGTCACCATTACCTTCAGGGATGTAAAGAAGTTCCAAATCTGCCTTACCTTCCGAAGGAAGGTGGACCTCAGCCCTACGGAAAAGACCTTCCATCTCCCGTGGAAATTCAATGCCGAAGTTACTACATACCTTAACGGTCTGTGCAACGGGCGCGTGGACGAGTCCCTCGGTCATCTAGAACTCGCCTTCACGCCACCAGCGCGCTGTTCATGGGATACCACTTCCGAGAGGCTAAAAGACCAACTCAATGCCGGGGCCGACGGTCAACGACCTAGTCACTGCATCGTGAACTCCGAGCAAATCGTGATCCTATTCGGGCAGCCGCGACCCGAAGGGGGCACCCTCAACCTGAGTCTGGATCTAGGGCTACAACGTAGCCGTAAACAGGTCCAGATAAATATGCAATGTATGCAAGAGGGCGTGGACGCCCGCGATCGGAAGTCCGAAGAGCAGGTAGTGCTATTCGCCTGCGATCTGCGGGGTAGCTCCGAGCAACAGGAAGGGCGGCCTTTAACGCCCAAGGTGCAATTGTTCCGAGCATTTTGGATGAACATCGACAAGAGCCATTTCCGCATGGTCAAAATCGTGGGTGACCTTGGGATGGCTGTTTTGACCCCGGACCAGTTCCGGGCGGGAGGCAGCAAGGAAATCTGTCGGCTTATTGAGGAGCTTCGACGGCAGGGTATGGTTTTCCGGGGCGGCTTCCATGTGGGCGAGGCCGTCGCCACCAGTAAGCCGGGTAACACGGAGCTGCATTGGGGCGAGGAGTTCAATGGAGAGGGTATCAACCATGGCTCTAAGGTTGCGGATTTCAAGGAGAACGACGGAAGCTTGATCGCCTCAACGGCTTTCATGGAATGGTTGCGGGGTGAAGCTCCCTCCACGGATCCCTGGAGGCAGCAACAGTCCTTAGAGGGTTGGAAGACCGATTTGTTTCGGATAGATCTGGGAGATCTGCGGCCCCGCGTGCAACCAGTCCCGGACCTCACCGCAGCGTCAACGGAACGGCACTTCGCCGACCGCTTGGTCGAGCGGGCTGAACGCATCGATTCCCGGCTCATCGTAGGGCTCGACCCCGACGTAGAACATTTTCCTGGTTATTTGCAGGGCCGTTTCCGCAGTGATCCCACTCCCGATGTCTTGGAAGAGATTATCGTCGAGTTCCATGATGTCGTGATCGAGGCCACATCGCCTCTGACCGTCGCTTACAAGCTCCAGGTGGCCTTCTATGAACAGTACGGATTAGCCGGTCTGCACGCGTTGCAACGGACCATCGCCCTGCTTCGCGAACGTGATCTGCCGATCATCCTGGATGCCAAGCGCAACGACATTGCCCATACTGCCAAGGCTTATGGTTTGGCCTGGCTTAGCCACTCTCGCCCCTCGCTTGGCGACGACAATGACTGGCGGGTAGACGCCCTGACCGTTAATGGTTACCTGGGCCATGATGGTATCCAGCCCTTCCTGGATGTGGATCCTTATGCTGGACTGTTTGTGCTGGCCAAGACCTCCAATCCTTCTTCGGGTGAGTTTCAGGATCTGCTGTTGAAGGAAGAGGAAATCATGAACCACGAGCGGATGGCTCTGCTGGCGAAGGAATGGGGGAAAGAAACCATCGGCAAGCGTGGGTATTCACGTATCGGATTGGTGGTGGGCGCCACCTATCCGGAAGCCTCCAGGCAGCTGCGGGATTTGGCGCCCACGGCCCTTTTCCTCATGCCGGGGGTTGGGGCACAGGGAGCGGGGTATGACTCGGTGGCCCTGGGGGGCGGTAAGGACGGTCTCGGCGCCTATGCCGCCTCGTCCCGCAGCGTTCTGTATGGCTTCGATCCCAAGCGCGGGGCCGATGCAGGAGTCTGGCAGTCAGCTGTGACCAAAGCCTCCAACACGGAAGCCGAAAAGATTCGCGATGGAGTCCGAGAGGCCATGAATGAACACGTAACTGTTCAGCTTCATCCACTCCCTCACGGGAAATCGAGAAGGGGGACTAAGATTCCTTGACGGACCTGCATCTTTACAAACGAGTCAACTTTTTTCTCAAGAGCGTAGACTTTCCTTTCCCGCCACTTTCTCCCTAAACCCTCTCCCTCGAAAGAGAGGGACAAGAATTCATGTTCATGCCTCGTCGGTCTGAGGTAAAGCCTCGTTAGCCAATTACATGAGCGCTGAAAAGCCCCGATTCTGTACGACCCGCGGGATTCTCCTGGCGGCCGACGTGGGAGGCCACCGCTATGACCGTTATTGGTCAAGTGGCGGGCGAGGTTTCAGGGATTAAGCTGGGTAACCCCCTATTATACCGTACTGGTCCGGGAATCATTGCCCGCATCAAGACCGAGTTCGGATTGCCGGTGATCGCAGATTTGAAGATCACGGATGTAAGCCACGTGGCGGAACAGGTGGCACGATTGTTTGCCGAGAGTGGAGCCGATGCGGTCAGGGTTTCAGGAATCTGCGGGCCGGTCGTCATTGCGAATGTCCACAAAGCCATTGCGCCGTCGTGCGAGATCTGGTTATTCACAGAATTCACCGACCAGTTTGGCCTGTTAGACGGAGAGGATTCTGAGAGCGCAACGCGGGCCGGATTATCAGCGGGGGCGGTGGGATTCCAATCTCCCGGAAACCGACCTGGCCGGGTGGAGGAGATGCGCCAGCTAGTTGGCCCGGACTGTGCCATCATGCCATGCGGTATCGGTGCTCAAGGGGGAGGGGTAGGAACGGCCGTTTCGTCCGGTGCCAATTTCGAGATTATCGGGTGGGCAATCTATGCTGCTTCTGATCCGCTGGATGCCGCTCGCCGCTTCCGCGAGGCTATCGACAGAGAGCTGGATAGAAACGCTGGATAGATTCATCTTGCACGCAACCGTGTGAGTTACTCGCGAGCCGCTGCGCATTTCCCACATCGACGATTGTTTCGACAACTCCGACCTGGCGACTGCTAACTGAAGTCCAATCCGCCGTTTCTGCCCCATATCGAAGGCCTTTATCGCGCCGCTTTCTGCTGGCATGCTCAGTCCAGGACCTCTTTGCGCTGTTGTTGCTTCGACAGCTATCACGACGCTTGTAGCACACCCGAATGCTGAGCGCAAGTGACCTCGTTTGACCCAATGCCGTCGACTTCCAGCAAAGCAGGGCACGAGTATGTCTGTCACAGGCGAATTGCCTGATCCCGGACGAGTCGCTGGAACGACGAAGCCGTTTGGTCGGGTTGCCGGAAGATGAGATCGATTTTGCGCTCGCCCAGCCGTTGGTGGAGCGAGGCAAGGATCTTCAACCTTGCATCGAAACGCTTATCCGGGTTGAGGTCCCTGGGTGGGGCGACAAACAAATCGATATCCCCGCCGCGCCGGGCATCGTCGATACGAGAGCCGAACAGGTAGACCTCCGCGCCTGCGCCCAGGCTCTCGGTCACGGCCTGCTTGATGGCGTCGATCTGTTTGGCGCTCAGTCGCATAGATTCCTATTTGATCCCCTCTCCCCAAGCCCCCTCGCTACGCTCGGGGCAGGCTCTCTCCCGGCGGGAGAGGGAGGCAGCTTGCGGGGTGCCTGACACCCGGCTGCTGGCTATGTCTCCACTTATACCTCAACCACTACCCATAGGTTATCTCGGCTCGATTCGATATTTCTCGTCAACGAATACCCATCAGGAACGCCGAAGGAGGTAGGATCGGTATCTCCCTTCTGGGGTGCATATCCGTGAGGTGCGGATCACTGGCGACGATGAGCTCAGCGTCGGCTGCTTCTGCGAGCGCGAGAAATTTGTTGTCCTTCGGATCGGCACAGTCGGTTACGATCCGGTCGACGGCGATCATGGTCACCCTTTGCCGGAATCCGGCGATGAATTCCCGCCGCCAGTCGGTCCGGACATAAGGGTCGAACTTCGGGCGCATCAGGACGGTTTCCAGTTCGGCCAACGTCTCGTCACTGGCGCATATCTCGAATTGCAGCAGGGCCTTTTCCAACGCCAACGCAGGAACAGACTCGGGGCGGATGGCCGTACTCACCAACACGCCCGTGTCGATGACGATCCGCTTAGCGAAGCTCATGCACCAACCGGTTCACGTCCGAATCCGTGAGGGGGGCGGCTTCGCTGTCCCCCGTTTGCTCGGTCACCTTCCGGCGATAGCGGGAATACCAGCGTGTCGCCTCTTCACGCCGTTTACGCAATTCAGCCAACCTTGCATGTCATGGCTGGAAACGACATAGGCCACGGTCCGTCCACGTCGTGTGACCTCGACGGGCTCACGCTGGGAACGGTCAATCAATTCACCGAAACGATTTTGCGCTTCGACAGAGGTTACGGTGATCATGGGATTCTCCATGAAATGGCTGATATGGCTATGTTAGCTATATGGAGATTTTTGGCAACCATCAGGACTTGTCGCGTATCAGGGGAATTTTCTGGTGTCATGCGCCGGGGTCTCCTAATGAGGTTACTCCCTGTGGTTCAAACAAAATAGAACAGGGTCACCGTAACAAAGAAGATCACCACAGCCAGAATATCGTTCCCCGTGGTAATGAACACGCCGGTAGCCATGGCCGGGTCGATGCCGAGACGATCCAGTATCACGGGAATGGTGGCCCCTACAGTGACCGCGGCCACGACGACGGTCATCTCCGCCAACCCCGCGGTGACCACCAAGCGCAGCGGCGCCTCGATATCGCCCAACCATGAGACCAAAAGCACGAACAAGATCAGCGCTATCGCGGCGATGGCGCCGTTGGCGAGTCCGCCCAACAGCTCTTTACCCAACCGCCAGCCCAGGTCGGCAAAGGTCAGAGTTCCGGTCGCCAGCCCCTGCACCGCCACCGTCGAGGCCTGGATGCCGGCATTGCCCGCGGTGGACATGACGATGGGGATAAAGCTGGCCAGAATCGCGGCTTGTGCCAGCTGCTCCTCATAAGCACCCACGACCACCCCCGACAGGCTCGCCCCTACCAGTCCGACCAGCAGCCAGGGGGCCCGCCCGCGCACGATACGCTGGACGGATTCATCCTGCTGGGTGTCGGTTGCAAGCCCGGCCATGATCATGATGTCTTCTTCCGCCTCGTCCCGGATGACCTGCCGCAGGCGGTCCGGGGTGATGCGCCCAACCAGTCGGCCGTCCGCATCCACCACGGGCATCACATTGAGCTCGTAGCGGTCCGCCAGGTGCGCTACCTCCTCCTGGTCCGTATCCGGGGTCACGGCGATGAAATCCGTGTGCATCGCCTCGCGGACACCGGCCTCCTTGGGCGGCAGCAGCAGGTCTCGGAGCTTGAGATAACCGACCGGGCGCCGCTCGGCGTCGACCACGCTCACGCCGTAGAGCTTCTCGATCAGCTGGGCGTTGGCGCGGATCTCGGCGGCTACCATCCCGATGGTCCAGCCGACAGGAACGGCGATGAACTTGCGGCTCATGATGCTGCCGGCGGAGTCCTCGCCGTGGGCCCGCAGCGCTTCGATGGCCTCACGCGCGCCAAGCCTGGGTAAGACCTGTTGCGCCACTTCCTCCGGGAGGTCGTCGAGATCCTGGAGGGCCTGTTCCGGCTCCATCTTATCCAGCACCTTGACGATACGGGCGATCGAGGCATCCTTGAGCAGGGCCGCGCGGAGCTCCGGGCTGAGTAGGGCGACGGCCTTTACGGTCTCTCGGGCACGCCACTCGAAGAGCTTGCGGGCCCGCTTCAACGGCAATGCAACGAACAGCTCGACCACATCCGCCGGAGACCAATGGTTCAGCACTGCCCGCAGGTATTCACGCTCTTTGGCCTTGATGAGTCGGGAGATCTCGTCGACGACGGTCTGATTCGCCTCTGCGACATCGCCGTCGCCCTGTTGCCAACGCAGCTCGTCGGTGTTCGGTGGGGTGTTCATGTCACACTACTCCTTGGAAACCCAATGCTGCGCGCAGTGTATCCGGTTGCGAGCCCACTGCAAGGGGGCATGAAAAATCCCTTATCTCAGGAAGGTAGAGGGCGGGCAGTGGGCACAGCGAACCGCATCGATCAGCTACCAGTCGCCAGTCGCCGGCTACCAGCCGGTGGCTGGGTCCTGTTGATATTTAACTCTAACCGACTGTTTTCAGATATTAAAAAGAAACGATCCGTGGAAATCTGCAATCTATGGCTTCAAAACCTAGACGCGATCGCGGTTTTTGATCCCTGGGCGGTGGGCACAGCCCACCCTACAAGGTGATATTTTCCCTCTGCAGTAGGCCATCTTCCGTCGATTGCTTAGAACTCACCCTTGGCCGCGTTTTCCATGATGGCCTTGATGGTCTCGCGCACCCGAATGGCATCCGCTTTGAGGTCTGCGGGCAACTCTTTTCCACCGTGAATCATCAGATCCAGATTCATCGTATACAGCCACAACCGGCCGTTTTTGTCTTCGACCAAGGCGATACGACAGGGTATGAACCCGCTGTAATGGTCGCGGTATTCGAGCATCTTCTTACCGACCCGGGCGTCGCAAAAGGACAGGAAATTCACATAGCGGTAATCCTCACCGGTGATCGCCCGGACCTGCTTGTAGAAAGGCGATTCGCCGACGAACAAAAAGCTGCGCGATACGGCGATGCTCTTCATGGACTCGACGACTTCTCCGGCGGTCAGGCCCTCCTCGACCGGTACGGACCACATCATGGAGACACCCGGATCTCCGGTCTCCAGAAGCTTACCGGCAAATTCCTGATAAACGGCCAGGGACCGGCTGTCGAACTCCGCCAGCCTTGGACCCAGTCGGACAGCGACGGCAACAACCGCGAGCATGGCAACGAGCCCGATCAGAGCGAGCAGATTACGAATAAGCCTCATACGTATTCCTCCTCGGGGTGGTCGGGGTTCCGGACCCTGGACGATCAGCGCCGGGCCCGGCCACTCCGGTCGTTCTTGGAGTCGTCCGTTCAGCCTTGAGGGCATTTGCTGTCGTATGTAGCGCAGGGGCGACCTAGGAGCCTGTCCGACTTACGACAGTCCGACTGTGGAACCGCGGATGCCGGTCATATTTTGCGCACGCTTTCGTTAAATAGGTCCACTATTCGCCTCAATCGCGCGCAAAATCTGCCTCGACCCCGTGCTCCCTACTACGAACGCGCAAACCGGACAGGTTCCTAGGCGGTGCTCCTGCGCGTCCTCGTGGTCCCACCCTATCAGGGTTGGGGGACAACATCCGTGCCGGGAGGGTTCGGATCCAGGAAGGCTTCCGGATACCTCCGTCATTCCTGGGTTGGACGCCACCGAGGGGGGGTAGGGGCGGCTGCGGGATTCCAGTCAAACGGATATGGTGGCCGCGCGCGTCGCGGACCATAGTCGTAACCTGGTCCCGGAAAGGCGGGACTGGCCGGCAGACCGAAGTCGGGGCGACCCGGCCGCAGCCTAGGGGGTAGCCCATGGTCCTTGGCATGATGAGCGTACTGCCGGTGTCCGAGACCGAAGATGGCATGGACCGCCTCTTTCTGCTCCGGCGTCATGGCGTCCCAGGTCTTCCAGTAGGCATCCCAGCGTTCCATCGACTCCTGGATCTCCTGACGCCGCTGCATGGTCCGCTCACGCACCTTCTGGAGTCGTTGTTCCCACCGGGCCCTGCGCTCTTCCAGGGTCATACCGCGGCGTGTCTCAGGTCTCGGGACCCGCGACGCCGCGGCGGCGTCTCGTTCCAACGGTGGCGGAAGTGTGACCTCTGCGCGCGCAGGTATCGGCGAGGTAGGCCTCCCTTCAATCGCCGCGTTTGGGGTGACCTCCGCACGCGCGGGTACCGACTCGTCGGCAGTAGTGGATTTCTCGATTATGGTCGCCGATTCGGCGGCAACCGTCGTAGTGGTCGTCGATGATGCCGACTCATCCACGGGTGATACAGACAAGGCGCTCTCGTACACTGCCAGCGTCAACGCGGCGGCCGATGCGAGCAGTAGGATGAATCTTCTTTCAATCATTTGGACACTCCTGTGGGTTATCGAGCTGGTCGTCGCACAATGGCCATCGGAGGCCGCTGTGCGGGACCGGTTGAAGACATCTGTCGGGCATCGGGATCTGAGAAGCTGTTTGGCTGAAAGTGTATCGGCTGCAACTGTCCCAAACTGATCCCTGTTTCTGCGCTTTCTCGTTAAATAGGCCGGCTATTCGCCTCGAAAGCGCGAAAAAATGCCCTCAGTTTGGATCATTTTCGCTACAATCCATTTTAACCAGACAGCTTCTGAATTTTCAGATCCGTTCTTCAGAGTCCGACGTCGGTTCAGTTGCACGGCGGTGCTGGCACAACCAACAACTGGCACAACACAACAATAGGATACCCAATCTCAGAGGTAAATCCCCAGATATGAGGAGCTGTCTGAGTAAAACGGATCCTAAAGTGCAAAGGCCACCGATTCCTGTTAGAAAAAAGCGTTCGCAACAACCGCATGATCCACGACCCAGTTACCCGATGATAAGCTCTTGAAACCCTGCGACCTTGCCGGTCGAGGGATATTGATTACCCGTCCCGCGGCCCAGGCCGAGGGGCTGTGCCGGCTCGTCGAGACCGCCGGAGGCAGGGCCGTCCGTTTCCCTACCATCGCCATCGAGCCCGTAGCGAATCGGGAACCGGCACGGGAGCTGCTGGCCCAGGACTGGGACCTGATCCTGTTCGTCAGTCGCAACGCGGTCGAGCAGGGCTTGCCTTTGTTTCCGCAGCGTCGCCTGCCCGCGGCGGCGCAATTGGGCACAGTCGGTGCGGTTACCGCCCAGGCCCTGAGCCTTGCCGGTCGGACCCCGGACCTGATGCCCACCGGTCGCTTCGACAGCGAGTCTCTGCTGGCGCTCCCGGAGCTCGCGGATCTCAAGGGCCGCCGGGTGTTGATCGTGCGTGGAGTCGGCGGCCGCCGTCTGCTAGGCGATACCCTGATCGAACGGGGCGCCCGGCTCGCCTATGCCGAGGTTTACCGCCGCACGCTTCCCGCCACCGATGCCGCTTCCCTCTTGACACGCTGGCGGCGAGACGTACAGCTCGTCACGGCAACGAGCGGAGAGATACTGGACAATCTGCTCACCTTGGTCGGGGAGAAGGGACGGGATCTAGTGTTCGACACGCCCCTGGTGGTCGTAAGCGAACGTACCGGGAAGACAGCCACGACGCTTGGGTTTGCCCGCGTGGAGGTGGCGGCCGGCGCCTCGGACATAGCCGTTCTCGCCGCCTTGTGCCGCCTTGTTGAGCCCTTCCGCATCGGCAGTTGAGCCGCAAAGGCGCAAAAGTCATAGGTCGGAGCACCCCTTGCGGGTGCCCGGTCAGGTATGTCGAGGTGAGGAACGAAACCGAAAGGAAAACGACGAATCACACCAATCCTCGCAGATCGATTCGCGTGATTCGTCGTTTTTCCCTTCGGGCGAGGCGAGAAGCAGCCATCTGCGTTGTTGCGCGAGCTTGAAACAGGACCCGCTATTCCTGCGCTCGCGCGCCTAGCATCTGGCGGGACTTGACAGGTAAGCAACGTGTGTAGATTGCAGCGTGAGGTCGTTCCCATAATTCTTTTTATGGAAACTATCTGGAACGAGGAGCAAGGGCTCAAAGTATCATTTTCACAGCGGCGGCCACTGCCTGGCGGTATGCAGGACGCGTAGTACTCGCACCAGGTCACCAAGCATGTCATAGATCAAGATGTAGTTCTGATGCACAACCAACTCACGGGTGCCGGCGACCCGACCTGGGCGACCAAGGCCAGGATGATCAACTAAACAACTGGCCTGCGCTGAAAACAATTCGTCGAGCGCGAGTGCAGCACGCGGGTTGTCGGTTTCGATGTAGTCATAGATTGCCCGGCGATCCGTAAGCGCCTCCGGTGCCCAAAGTATCTTCACGGTCCAGCTTCGAGTTTGCGACGCGTCGCAGCCCGGCGCGCGGCAAATTCCGCCTCGACCGTTGCCGCCGATACTAGGTCGCCGGCATTGGCTGAGTCCAAACCGGTCTGCACCTGATGCTGGAACCAGGCGTCATACTCCGTGGCTTTCTGTGCTTGCTGCTGCACGAAGTCGCGCATGAACTCACCCAGGAGTTGCGCGGCCGTACGGTCATGGGATTTTGCGGCCGCAGTGAACTCGTTTTTTAGTACTTCATCGACCCGGAAGGTGAAGGTTGCTTCGCTCATGGCTCCATGACATGGGATGTCTTTCGTGATCATACCGAAAGGCTACCACGGCAATGCAGCGGTTTCGACTAGCGGAGGCGGTACTCCAGGGCGAACGCCTATAAAATTGATGGCCGCACCCGCCCTAAAAAGGCAGTCCCCCAGGCGGCATCCCGCCCGGGATCCGACCCTTGAGGCCACGCATCATCTTCGCCATGCCCCCGCCCTTCATCTTCTTCATCATCTTCTGCATCTGGGAGAACTGTTTGAGCAACCGATTGACGTCCTGGATCTGAGTCCCTGAGCCGGTAGCGATGCGGCGCTTACGCGAGCCCTTGATGACGGCCGGGAACTGCCGCTCGTGCGGGGTCATGGCATTGATGATGGCGATCAGCTTGACCAGCTCCTTGTCGTTCACCTGATTCCTGACCTGATCCGGGAGCTCGTTCACTCCCGGCAGCTTATCCATAAGTTCGGTCAGGCCCCCGAGGTTGGACATCTGCAACAGCTGCTCACGGAAGTCCGCCAGGTCGAAACCCTTTCCCTTTTTGAGCTTCTTGGCCAACCGCTGGGCCTGCTCGTGATCGACCTTGCTCTGCATCTCCTCGACCAGCGAGAGCACATCCCCCATACCCAGGATGCGTGATGCCATCCGGTCCGGGTGGAAGGGCTCCAGGGTGGCAGTCCTCTCGCCCACTCCGAGGAACTTGATCGGCTTGCCCGTGATGTGACGGATCGACAGCGCGGCACCGCCGCGGGCATCGCCGTCGGCCTTAGTCAACACCACGCCGGTCAGGGGCAGGGCCGCGTCGAACGCCTTGGCGGTGTTGGCCGCGTCCTGGCCGGTCATACTGTCCACCACGAACAGGGTCTCGACCGGATCGACGGCCCCATGCAAGGCCCGGATCTCCTCCATCATGACCGCGTCCACATGGAGACGGCCCGCGGTATCCACGATCAGGACATCGAAAAACCCCTGCTTGGCGGCCTCCTGGGCCTGCCGGGCGATATCCACCGGGTCCTGGTCGCCCCGGCTGGGAAAGCATTCGGCCTGTACCTCCGCGGCGAGTGTTTGCAGCTGCTCGATGGCGGCCGGCCGGTAGACGTCACAGCTCACTACCATGACCTTCTTGTGCTGCTTCTCCAGCAGCCAGCGGGCGAGCTTGGCGACACTGGTGGTCTTTCCCGAACCCTGCAGGCCCACCATCAGGATCACCGCGGGGGGCTGAACGCTCAGATCCAGGCCTTGGTTGGCCTCACCCATCAGACTCATCAGCTCGTCGTGGACGATCTTGATCAGGGTCTGGCCGGGAGTGAGGCTCGTGAGGACCTCCTCCCCCATGGCCTTCCCGCGCACCTGTTCCACAAACCCACGCACCGCGGGAAGGGCCACGTCGGCCTCAAGCAAGGCCATCCGCACCTCGCGCATGGTGTCCTTGATATTCGACTCGGTGAGTCGACCTCGACCCCGGACATTCTTTAGAACGCTGCCGAGGCGATCCTGGAGATTCTCGAACATCAGCTACCTCATGAGAAATAAGCGCCGCGACTCTACCAGCACCGCTACGGAGAGATCATGTCGGACCCTGCAGTAGCCGTTCAACCCCACTTCGTCATTTCGGCAGGGATGGCTGGAATCCAGTGCCATGGATGGCAAAACAGCGGGGGTCCGGACGCTTACACCCTGCAAGTATACCCGTCTCCCCTGAATCGTTCGCCGCGATACCGATCGCTTCCAGGGCAAGCGTATGTTGTCGGCTTCCGGTTGCGTTACGCTGCGTTAAACTCGTCCCGATACGAGGGTGTCGCAAAAGCCTCTCTCCCACCCGGAGAGAGCCTGCCCCGAGCGCAGCGAGAGGGCTTGGGAAGAGGGTGATATAAACCAGCAGCCCCCCGGGAGCGCCGGCATCTTGCCGGCATCCATGGGTACGGGCCACCTGGAGGAGAAAAAAGAGGGGAGGGGAAAGAGGTCCCCCGGATCAGCCCATCTTACCGACGCCTGCCGCCTGGAAGGCGGCGTTCCCGGCGACGGACTTTTGCGACACCCTCGATGCAGGAGAGGTCTTTTTCCTCCTGACAACGCCAAATCATTCGGGATCGCACATCCCCGGGGTGCTGCACCGGCTTTTCCCGCCGTGCTGCTTTATGTCATCATCCGCCACCATGAGCCACACCCCGATTTCATCTATCGCTATCCTGCTCTATCTGAGCTGCGGCTCCCTTATCGCCCTGCGGCTGTTTCGCCGTGACAAGCCCGGTCTACCCGGACGCCCCCCCACCCTGACGGTCGGATTCGCGGGACTTATCCTGCACACCTGGCTGATCTACGACGCCATCTTCAGCCAACCGGGACTCAATCTGGCCTTCTTCAACGCCCTGGCCCTGGCCGCCTGGACCATCGTCGCGCTCCTGCTCGTCTCCAGCCTCACCAAACCGGTCGAGGACCTCGGGATCCTGATCCTGCCCGTAGCGGCCCTGATCCTGTTTCTGGAAGCCCGCTACCCGAGCCAGGGCTTTATGCGTGGAGCCACGGGCTGGCCCATCAAGATCCACGTACTGCTCTCCATGCTCGCTTACAGCCTGCTGACCCTAGCCAGCGTGCAGGCAATCCTGCTGGCGGTGCAGGATCACCACCTGCACAATCGGCATCCAGCTGGTTTCGTGCGCGCCCTGCCTCCCTTGCAGACCATGGAAAGCCTGCTGTTCGAGATGATCGGCGTGGGCTTCGTGCTCTTGACCCTCGCCTTGGTGAGCGGCTTCGCCTTCCTGGAAGACATGTTCGCCCAGCACCTGGTGCACAAGACCGTGCTCTCCACCCTCGGCTGGTTGGTCTTCGGTACCTTGTTCCTGGGGCGCCTGCGCTACGGCTGGCGCGGTCGCACGGCCATCATCTGGACCCTGAGCGGCTTCGTCATCCTGGTCCTGGCCTATTTCGGCAGCAAGGCAGTGCTGGAGTTTATCCTGCAACGCTGAGGCAGACCCCACCGCTTGTTTGTTACTGAGAGAATCGAAAGTAATACCCCGTTCGCTCCCTCGCCCTCAAGACTGTGAAAGTATTCGCTTTTCCTGATATCAGTGGGATGAAACTGCTATATTTCACGCTAAATTCCGTACCATGTGGGGTTAGGAGCAAGCTATGCGGCCTAATTTAGGGAAATTGTGTTCCCCTATCCCTCCCACTCCGAAAATTCAGCAATACTTTCACAGTCTCCCTCCCTTGGGAGAGGGTGTTGCAAAAACTCGCCCGCGGGCTATTGCGATCTGGAAACGGAATATTGCGCTCTCTCGTTTCCTTTATTTTCAGTCGGTTGCAGCACCTGAAAATGATTGTCTATCTCTAAACCGCGCCGGGCGTCACCTTTTACGACATCCTCTGGGGGGGAGAGGGTTGGAGCGGGTTAGGGTGAGGGAGAATCAGTGGCTTTGGTTTCGATACGGTTAGTAATCGGGAAGAAATTTATACGCGCCCACCCGGGCAGAAATGCTAGAATTCCAAAAGCGGTTTGGTTGTAAAGAGTCCTAAGTGTCGTGTTGCGTCAAACGCCGGCACCGGCGCTACAAGAGATCAGCGCGCCTATGAGCGTCGTAACGCAACATGCCCGGTCCTTAAACCACGCCAAATCATTTAGGATTGATCTGAGCCTCCTCTCCGCCGACTTTTGGTGTTGCCTGTGAAGGGGTCTGTTCGGCGTTATTTGACGTTAGCCTGAGCGGGCGTCGTGTCGGGTTACGGCATGTTCGACGATGTTTGTGTTCTTCGGGATGGGGCAGCGCGCCTAACCCAACCTACACTCAACGCAAGGTCCGCGCGGGCCGGCAGCACATAGGTTGCGTCGCAACGCAATACATCTGGACACGGGTAGACCGGATCGGGGGCCGTAGCTCAGCCGGGAGAGCGTCGCGTTCGCAATGCGAAGGTCAGGGGTTCGATTCCCCTCGGCTCCACCATCGCCCCGCCCTCGTAGCTCAGCAGGATAGAGCAATCGCCTCCTAAGCGATAGGTCACAGGTTCGAATCCTGTCGAGGGCACCATCGAACCGAACTTGGCAATCTCGAATGATTTGGCGCGGTTTGGGGGACCGGACGTGTTACGGGTGCGATTCTGAATTATTCGGCGTTGCCTGAGGGAAAAGATCTTTACCTAGCGTCGGGACAAGTTTGGCGGATCGCGTTTCGATACACAAGGGTGCGTTGATCTACGGCCAAGCCCGTGCCGGTGTTTCAACGCAACCTACGCCCACATTACCATCCGTGCTGCCGACCTGCGCGGACCTCGCCTGAAACGTCCGGTAGATCGCAGGCGCCGGGCTGGTGTAATTACCAACGCTTCGGCTCGAAGCCGGGTCGGTTCTTGCTCTCCATGAGCTCATCACCCACCGCCAGCACCAGAAAGCCCTGTTTCTCCGCGTAGGTGAGCACGCTCTTTTCTACACTGAGGCTGGCGAGGATCCCAACCAAGGGCAGGGTGTGGTGCTCGGGAAAGAAGGTCCGGAATTCGGCGATGTCGGCTACGAAGCCGTCTACGTCGGTGATGCGCAGGGTCGCTTTGGTGCTGTTGAGGCAGACGCAAGCGGGGGTTACCACCAGGGCGTCGAATTCCTTCATGCGCCCGTCGGGCAACCGGCGCTTGAGCCAACCATCAGGTCATAGGCAGGCTCGTTCAGGCGCTCCTCGATGATACGGAGTAGACTCGGGGCGGCCAAGTCTTCGGCCAGAGTGCCCAGCTTATTGGAGAGCTCTCCCCACTTCTTGTTCATCTCCCGAAGCTGCCGGCGCGATTCGTCTTTGAAGTCACGCATTTCGTCCTTAAATACGTTCATCTCGTCCTTGAATAGGCGCAGCTCGGCTTCCGTTTGCCGTTGCGAGTCGTAGAGCTTGCGGAATTCGGCACCGACACTCCTGACGAAATCCTGCACGGTCTGTTCGAGGCTATCGACACGTTCGATGACGGCGGCCATAGGTCAGCTCCGAGAATTTTGAGAAACCGCAGGGAAAATAGCCGGCTTACAACCCGGATGCAAGGGCCACCGAATAATACTCATTGCTAAAACAAAGTCTTGGCATGGAAGCGAGTCGGGTAGATTAAGCACGGGTCAGGGACCTGCCGTTGCCTATCGGCAGGCAGGTGCGGCAAGCAAGCGGCCCGTGCCCAACGCCCCTGTTGAGCACGCCACCGGGAGCGCCGGCATCCTGCCGGCAGGCCAATTTGCCGGCAGGATGCCGGCGCTCCAATGCCGGCGCTCCGCTTGAAATCCCGACATGAAGACCAACTGTCGCGGGGGTTGGCGGCTGTTCGGATAGAATGTACGACCAAGTCATTTATTGTGTCCTCGCAAACTTCGGGGCGGACCGGCAGGTTCGGCACCTGACCAGACGGAGCAAACCATGTCAGCAGTTACCAAAGAACAAATCGAAGCGGCGATTAAAGATTACCGAGAGCCCCACCTGGAACAGGATCTGGTCAGCGCCGGATGCGTCAAGGGCATCGAGATCGAGAAGGACCGGGTCAAGGTCAAGGCCGTCCTCGGTTTTCCGGCCAAGACCGTGGCGACGGCGGTCGCTGCCGAGGTCAAAGCGGCAGTGGAAGGGGTGGAAGGCGTCGCCGGGGCCGAGGTCGATGTCACCTGGTCCGTGGTCGCACACTCGGTGCAGAAGTCGCTGAAGCCGATCGACAACGTCAAGAACATCGTCGCCGTGGCGTCCGGCAAGGGCGGTGTCGGCAAATCGACCACCGCGGTCAATCTGGCCCTGGCGCTGTCCGCCGAAGGCGCCAAGACCGGTATTCTGGACGCGGATATTTATGGTCCCTCGCAGCCGCGTATGCTGGGTATTACCGGCAAGCCGGACTCCAAGGACGGCAATACGCTCGAGCCCATGAACAGCTACCACCTCCAGGCCATGTCCATCGGTTTCCTGATCGACGAGGAGACCCCGATGATCTGGCGTGGCCCCATGGTGACCCAGGCCCTGGAGCAATTGCTCAATGATACCAATTGGTCGGAACTGGACTATCTGGTGATCGACCTGCCCCCCGGCACCGGCGATACCCAGCTCACCCTGGCCCAGAAGGTGCCCGTCTCGGGTGCGCTCATCGTCACCACGCCCCAGGACATCGCGCTGCTGGATGCCCGTAAGGGCCTGAAGATGTTCCAGAAGGTGGAGGTGCCGGTGCTGGGCATCGTAGAGAACATGAGCATCCACATCTGCTCCAAGTGCGGGCACGAGGAACACATCTTCGGCGCCGGCGGGGGCCAGGCCATGGCCGAGCAGTACGGGGTGCAACTATTGGGGGCACTGCCGTTGGACATCGACATCCGACAGGAGACGGACGACGGCAGACCGACCGTCGTAGCTCAACCCGATTCGCGCATCAGCGAGATCTACCGGGAGATTGCCCGCAGGACTGCGGCTAAGTTGTCTCTGCAGGCGAAGGATTACGCGGCCAAGTTCCCACGGATCGTGATCCAGAACAATTGAAGGGGGCCTTGAGTTTTCCGGACGTCTCAGGAGGAACCACGAAAGTCACGAATGAACGCGGAAAGATCCCGCCTGCGCCGAAACGCGACACGTCAAACCTTGTCCCGACGTAGGAGGGATCTTTTCCCACCAAACAGCACCAAATAATTCGGGATTGCTGAAAAAGGATTATGTTCGCATCGAGCCGAAATTCGAAGGGGGCTGAACAGTTATCCCCGAAGATGTAAGAATTTCCCCAGCTCTTCCGGTCGTAGAAAGGAGTGCGAATGCCGTCTGACGATAGGGTGAGGTGGGGGTGAAGATGTGACCGCCCGCGCGCTGATGGTACAGGGGACGACCTCGAACGCGGGTAAGAGTCTGCTGGTGACGGCCCTGTGCCGCTGGCTGGTTCGACAGGGCGTTCGGGTTGCACCCTTCAAACCCCAGAACATGGCGCTGAACAGTGCCGTGACCGTGGACGGGGGCGAGATCGGGCGGGCCCAGGCGCTGCAGGCAATCGCCTGCCGGCTGGAGCCGCAGATCGATATGAACCCGGTCCTGCTCAAGCCTAACACGGATACCGGTGCCCAGGTCATCGTCCAGGGTCATGCGGTGGGCAATATGGATGCAGGCTGCTACCATGCTTACAAACGCATCGCGCGTACCGCGGTGTTCGAGGCTTACCGGCGCCTGGCCTCCCGTTTCGACGCCGTGCTCGTTGAGGGCGCGGGTTCGCCAGCGGAGATCAACCTGCGCACCGACGATATTGCCAATATGGGATTCGCCGAGCACGTTGATTGTCCGGTGATCCTCGTCGCCGACATTGAGCTCGGGGGGGTGTTCGCCCATCTCTACGGCACGCTGGCCCTGTTGTCGGAAAGCGAACGGGCCCGCACCCTGGGTTTCGTCATCAATCGGTTTCGCGGCGACCTCGAGCTCCTGCGGCCAGGGCTGGATTGGCTGGAGGAAAACACCCGACGGCGAGTTCTGGGTGTGCTGCCCGATCTGCATGGACTGCATCTGGACGCGGAGGATTCCCTGGCGCGCCGGCAGGGGGCTGCACCCGTGGCCGATACCGAGCACATGCGCGTCGTGGTTCCCGTACTTCCGCGCATCAGCAATCACACCGATTTCGATCCCCTGGTCCTGCACCCGCAGGTGGATCTGCGCTTCATCGGCCGCGACGACGCCATCCCGCCCGCCGATCTGATCGTCCTGCCGGGCTCCAAGAGCGTACGCTCCGACCTGGCCTGGCTGCGGGAGCGGGGGTGGGAGACAGTGCTGCAGCGGCATGTGCGCTACGGCGGCAAGCTCATCGGTATCTGCGGCGGGTTTCAGATGCTCGGCACCCAGGTGCATGACTCCCTCGGTCTGGAAGGCGATCCGGGCACTACCCCAGGGCTGGGATTCCTCGCTATGGAGACCAGCCTGGAGCCGGAGAAACAACTGCGCAACGTACGGGGGCGGCTTGCCATCGGCGATGCCGAAGTGAAGGGTTACGAGATCCACGCCGGGATAACCCGGGGACCAGCGCTGGCATGCCCGGCGGTCCTCCTGGATTCCCATTGCGATGGTGTCCTGAGCCACGATGGCCAAATATTCGGCACCTACGTGCATGGGCTGTTCGACCTCGACCCTGCCTGCACAGCCCTGCTGCACTGGGCGGGACTGCGGAGGCAGCGGCAAACGGACTTCCGCGTGACTCGGGAGGCGGCCATCGACCGGGTTGCCGACGCAGTTCAAGAACACTTGGATACCGAATGGCTCCTACGTCTACTCGGCCCAAAGGCAGTGTGACCCCGAACGACACCCTTTCCTATCCGCAGAGCGCAGGTTCATCAACAGGGTGCGCCGAAAAAAACTAAGAGAGTGTCTAAGAACTAACTTATTGATTTTGCTCGTTCCCACGCTCCAGCGTGGGAACATCACCTTGGCTGCTCCAGCGGCCAGGCTCGGTGACACTGGAGCGTCAAGACTTGCTCCCACGCCGGAGCGTGGGAGCCAGAGGAAATCTGTAGTTTTTTAACAAAAATCAATAGGTTAGTTTTCAGACAGCCTCTAAGCCCAGGAGGCTGTTGGCCGCTCACGCGTCGGCTTAAGCACCAAAATTCATATGGACCGATTTGCGTTCATTGTTTCAATAACTTTAGTGCGCGAAGCGCATCATAGTTGAAACTATGGACGTTAAGTCCCTTCACTTTCAGTCCGTGGCTTGTCCACGGATGAGGACTTTAGTCCTCCAGACTATGGACTTTCAGTCCATAGTGGTTGATTGCGGCCTCTATCGAAAAACCCGTTACCCGCCGGTAACCACGAGATCCGTGCGCCGGCTCGCCAGCCGACCCAGCAACGATCCGTCCCTGCTCAGCAGACGGTCGAACTCGATCCTGGGCACCATCACCTCTAGCTCCCAGCCACCCTGATCCGTTGCCTGGTCCGAGAGAACCTGGGCGTGGGTGAAGAACCAAGCCCGTAACGCCCCTTCCTCGGGACCGAGGAGGATCCACCGGTGGAGGTGCTCCTCATGGAAGTGTTCGTGCAAGGCAGCGAGCAACAGATCGATCCCGGCTCCGCTGCGGGCCGAGATCCAAACCCGGCTTACCCGTCCTTGGGCGTCTCGTTCCAGGCGCGGTTCGGTGTCGGGTAGCCGGTCGATCTTGTTGAAGACCTGGATTTGCGGTATGTCGCCGGCCCCGATCTCCGCCAGTACCTCCTGTACGTCCAGGATGCAGCCGGCGCGGCGCGCACCGGACGCATCCACGACGTGGAGCAACAGATCCGCGGTCCGCGTCTCTTCCAGGGTGGAACGAAAGGCCGCCACCAACTCGTGCGGGAGACGGTTGATGAAGCCGACCGTATCGGCGAGGATCAAGGTCGCCCCATGCGGCAGGGGCAACCGGCGCAGGGTTGGATCCAGGGTCGCGAACAGCTGGTCGGCCGCATAGACGGCGGACCGGGTCAACCGGTTGAAGAGGGTCGATTTTCCGGCGTTCGTGTAACCGACCAGCGAGACCGTCGCCAACGCGGCGCGATCCCGCGCCCGGCGGCCCTGGGCACGCTGGGAGACGATACGCTCCAGCCGCTTGTTGAGTTGGGAGATGCGTTTGCCGATCAGGCGGCGATCCGACTCCAGCTGGGTCTCGCCTGGTCCGCGCAGACCGATACCGCCTTTCTGGCGTTCCAGGTGGGTCCATCCGCGCACCAGGCGCGTCGAGAGATGACGCAGCTGCGCCAGTTCCACCTGCAGCTTACCCTCGAAAGAACGCGCACGCTGTGCAAAGATGTCCAAGGTAAGCCCGGTCCGATCCACTACCCGGCACTGGAGGTGACGCTCCAGATTACGCTCCTGCGCGGGGGAGAGCCCGTGGTCGAAGATCGCCAGCTCCGCCCCCTGGGTTTCGACCAGCGCCTTGAGCTCGTCCGCCTTGCCGGGGCCGATGAACAGACGGGGATCGGGCGCCTGGCGGAAACCGCCGAGGAAACCCGTGACCTGTGCCCCTGCCGCCTCCGCGAGCAGGCGAAACTCAGCCTGCTCTTCGGGGTCGCCGGCACTACCTATATCCAGATGAACGAGCAACGCCCGCTCACCGGTCGCGGGACGCTCAAACATCGCTAGGATCTGTTTTAACCAAACAGCTTCTGAGAAGCTGCGTTATCTGTGGACAGAAAAGAGCGTGTGATCCTTTGCGACCGATTTGCGTTCACTGGCGTTCATTTGCGGCAAAAAAGTGATTCCCGTGTTATCGGCACTGCTGTACTACCCCTTGTCGGGCCCCGGTTGGCCTTCGCCCAAAACCGGCGGCAGCTTGACGTTGCGCGCAGGGACGATGGTGGAGATGGCATGTTTGTAGATCATCTGGGTTACGTTGTTTTTCAGCAAGATGGCAAACTGATCAAACGACTCGACCTGTCCCTGGAGCTTGATTCCATTCACCAAAAAGATGGACACAGGGACACGCTCCTTACGCAAGGCGTTAAGGAACGGGTCCTGCAGATTCTGCCCCTTCGACATGGCTTCATCTCCTTTTTATCGTAGCGGTACCTAGACGGCCAATCCGAAGCAGTTACCTGATTTCCACCCTTATCAGGCGCAATGCCTGATCGATCGGCTCACCTCGATCGGAGATCCAATGGACATCGGACTCGGACCGCAACCAGGTGAGTTGTCGTTTCGCGAGCTGCCGCGTAGCGACAATGCTGCGCTGCACCATATCCTCAAAGGTATACTCACTAAATAAGTATTTCAACATTTGCCGATAGCCCACGCAGCGCATGGATGGCAGTTCCGGACTCAGATCCCCGCGCGCCCACAGGGCGTGCACCTCTGCCTCGAACCCGACCTCGAGCATGTCCAGGAACCGCCGCTCGATACGCTGGTGCAGGATCGCCCGCTCCGCGGGCACACGGGCCAGCTTCAGGAAGCGATAGGGTAGCACCCGGCGGCGCTGTCCCCCCGTCAGCCCACTCAATGGGTGGCCGGTCAGCTCATAGACCTCGAGCGCACGCTGGATGCGCTGAGGGTCATTGGGGTGAATATGCCGCGCCGCTGCCGGATCGACCGCCGCGAGGCGTCGGTGGAGCGCCGCCCAACCTTCCGCGCTCGCCTCGGCGGTGAGCCGGGCGCGCACCGCGCCATCCGCTTCCGGGAGACGCGATAGGCCCTGCAGCAGGGCACGGAAATAGAGCATGGTACCGCCCACCAGGAGAGGGATCCTGCCCGCGGCCACGATCTGTGCCAGCTCGCGCTCGGCGTCCACACAAAAACGGGCGGCCGAGTAAGGCTCGCTTGGGTCGCAGATGTCCAGCAGCCGGTGGGGGGCCCTACTCAAGACCTGGGGGCCGGGCTTTGCCGTCCCTATATCCATGCCCCGGTAGATCTGCCCCGAATCCACGTTGATGATGTTACAGGGCAGGCGAGAAGCCAGCTCTACCGCCAAATCCGTCTTACCCGAGGCCGTAGGGCCCATGAGTGCGATCGCCAGCGGAGGGGTACTAGGTCCTGTTGACATTTACGATACTGGGTTGATTTTACAGGCAATTCGACGCCTGACTGGAAAGGCTAACTTGATGATTCAGAAGCGTTTAGAGTCCGCAAATGAACGCCAATGGACGCAAAGCAATTTGCGTTCAACGCCTGACGGCTTGTCGATTTCCTGAGAGGCTGTCTAAAAACCCGAGTACCTGCCAACCCGCTTGAAGGGCACCTTGAAAAATAGGTATTTTCATCAATCAAGCGACTCTAAGCCATTGATTGTTGGGATATTCTGTAGACGAAAACCGTATTTTTCAAAATGCCCTAAAATCGATGGGTTAATTTTTAGACGGCCTCTCAGTAAGGAGTCGATCACAGATCCTCAGCGACCGCGCAGAAACAGGCGATCCAGCTCCTGCCCGGAGAGCTTGATCCAGGTCGGGCGTCCGTGGTTGCACTGATCGGCGCGCTCCGTGCGCTCGAGGTCGCGCAACAGGGCATTCATCTCCTCCGGATCGAGCCGGCGATTGGCACGCACCGACCGGTGGCAGGCCATGGTGGCGAGCATCCCGTTGATCTCTTCGCGAATACGTTCGCTGCGCCCATGAACGGCAAAGTCCGAGAGTAGATCCCGCAGCAACCGCTCCGCGTCCGCCCCTTGGAGCAGGGCCGGAATCTCGCGTACTACCAGGCTGCCCTCACCCATCCGGTCCAACCCCACACCGAGGTGCCGGAACAGCTCTAGGTTGGATTCGGCCAGATCCGCCTCCCAGGGAGCGACCTGGACCATGACCGGGACCAACAAGGGCTGGCCGCGGATCGCACCCTCCTCCCAGGACCGCTTGAGGCGCTCGTAACCGATGCGCTCATGGGCCGCGTGCATGTCGACAATCACCAACCCGTCCGCGGTCTGGGCCAGGATGTAGACGCCCTGCAGCTGAGTAAGGGCATAACCCAAGGGTGGCAACCCGGTGTCCGCCCCGTTCTCCTGTCCGGTATCCGCATCCTGCCCGGACCCAGGTCGTTGGAACTCGAAGCCGGAGCAATACCGGTCCGGGCCCTCGGCCACCCGCAGGGGCATGGACCGCTGCCGGGGTCCGGGGGGCTCCGGCACGGACCGCGCCTGTCCCAGATCGGGCATACCAGTCACCGGCGGCGGGTCCTCGACGGGTGCCGGCCCCGTCTGGATCCCACCCTCCGTGAGGCGTCGCTGGAGGGCCCGGAAGATGAAGTCATGAACCTGCCGTCCCTCGCGAAACCGGACCTCGTGCTTGGCGGGGTGGACATTGATGTCCACCAGCACCGGCGGCAGTTCCAGATACAACACATAGGCCGGATGGCGGCCTTGGTGCAGTACATCCTGGTAGGCCAGACGCACGGCATGCGCCACCAGCTTGTCCCTGACCACGCGTCCGTTCACATAGAAAAACTGTAGATCCGACTGGTTGCGGGAGAAACCGGGGTTCGCTAGCCACCCGTACAGGCGCATCCCCACCGCTGTCTGATCCAGGGTCAGGGCATGCTCCGAAAAACCGGCACCTACCAGCTCCTGCAGGCGGTTTCCCGCCCCGCCTCCCTCTCCGGCGACGGGCGAGAGATCAAACAGGAGCTGCCCGTTGTGGGTGAGCCGAAAGCGCACATCGCAGCGCGCCAGGGCCACCCGACGCACCAGCTGCTCCAGGTGGGAGAGCTCGGTCTTGTCCATGCGCAGGAATTTGCGCCGGGCCGGCGTATTGTAGAAGAGATCCCGCACCTGGACCGTTGTCCCCACCGGATGGGATGCCGGTACCGGCTCCCCCACCTGGTCGCTGCCGTCGCTGCGGACACACCAGGCCTGGTCCGCGTCTCGGTGCCGTGAGCCGAGCTCCAGACGGGATACGGACGCGATACTCGGTAGGGCCTCGCCGCGGAACCCCAGGGTGGCGATGGACTGGAGATCCGCGACCTCGGCGATCTTACTGGTAGCATGTCGACAGAGCGCCAGGGCCAAGTCCTCCCGGGCAATTCCCTCGCCGTTGTCCCGGACCCGTAGCAGCTTGATACCGCCCCGCTCGACGTCGATCTCGATCCGATCCGCACCGGCGTCTAGGCTGTTCTCGATCAGCTCCTTGGCCACCGAGGCTGGCCGTTCCACTACCTCGCCCGCCGCAATCTGATTGACGAGCTGCGCGGGAAGCTGCCGGATGCGGTTGGTCATGTGGGGATAGAAACAAAAAGCCGGCGGCCGTGCAAGGGTAACCAGTCCAGATGCTCTCAATTACCGATAACCTTGAGCGAGCGGATTTTCACGGAAGAATTAGCCGCAAATCAACGCAAATGGACGCAAATTAACACAATGGAATGAAAAATCGTCGATGATGGCGAGCCGATTCCGACCGATTTGCGTTCATTGCTTCAATAACTTTAGTGCGCGAAGCGTATCATAGTTGTTAAGTCCCTTCAATTTCAGTCCGTGGCTTGTCCACGGATGAGGACTTTAGTCCTCCAGACTATGGACTTTCAGTCCATAGATGGTTGATTGCGGCAAAAAAATTCCCAGCGCGTAGGATGCGGTGAGCGCGGTAAATCTTACAGGGATGGCGCCACGAGGAGGCGCGAACCGCATCAATGGACGCTCGCGGCAAACCGCATCCTACAACCGCGCCGGGGGTATAGGATAAAACGGCCCGGAATCCATAAAGAGCCTAAGAGGCTGTATAAAAACTAACCAAACTGTAGGGTGGGCTGTGCCCACCATATACGACGCCTGAGAGGTGGGCACAGCCCACCCTGCGGGCACGATTCTATTAAAATCAATGGATTAGTTTTTAGACAGCCTCTAACTAATCAGGCAGCCACTTTCTCCTCTACATCACTTATATTGATGAAAGTAAACAGCAAATCCTTGTAGTCGGGGTTTTCCAAGTGTGCTGCAATAGCTTTTCCCGCCGGCACTTGTTTTCCTGCCTCTTTGTAAGCATTCAGATTTACATGAATAGCTTCCATAGCGGCTTGTTTAGCTGATTCGGTGGTTTTTCCATACGTCAGAATAGCTAAATGTCAGGTCCCGGATGATTACATAGGATCTAAGATCGGGTCATTGTTGCGTGCCAGAGAGGTCATGGAATTGCTTGTAGCGATGTCGCTACCGGAGAACACGCCATGAACATTCACTGGTAGTGGTAAATTTTCAACTGATCGCGTAAGCGCCGGCAAGCCGGCGCCTACATCCGACACGACCCAGATTCGTGGTAGGCGCGGGCTTGCCCGCGCTCTAGGTGCTCTAGACACGACCAGTTTGAAATTTACCACTACCCATTCACTTGCACGCCAATGCAACCACGACTCCAAAGATCCGCCAGTACATTCAAGCGTCCCACCAGTCCGCCACGCAACTGGCCGATGAGTTGGGCGTCAGCGAGGACACTATCCGCCGCTGGAAACGTCGGGACAGCGTTGCCGACGGCTCGTACACCCCCCACCGTCTGCAGACCACGCTCACCCCGGTTCAGGAAGCCGTGGTCGTGGAGCTGCGTAAGACGCTGCTGCTGCCGCTGGATGACCTGCTGGTAGTTCATCCACCCCGACGTCTCCCGCTCCGCTCTGGACCGCTGCCGGCGCCGCCATGGGGTCGCCAACCTGCGGGCACTGATGCCCCGCGAGGACGGCGCCACGACGCCGGGGAAGACCTTCAAAGATTATGTGCCGGGCTTTGTCCATGTCGATGTCAAGTACCTGCCGCAAATGCCAGACCAGGACCAACGCGGCTACCTGTTCGCCGCCATCGATCATGCCACCCGTTGGGTGTACGTGGAGATCCTTGCCGACAAGTCAGCAACCGCCGCCAGCGGCTTCCTCAAGCGCCTGATCGACCACGCCCCGTTCACCATCACCAAGCTCCTTACCGACAACGGCAAGGCGTTTACCGACCGCTTCTGCGCCACCGGCAGGCGCCAACCAACCGGCTCCCACGCCTTCGATCGGGTGTGTGCCGACCATTCCATCGAGCATCGCCTGACCAAGCCCAGGACCCCCCCAAACCAACGGCATGATCGAACGCTTCAATAGCCGTATCGCTGGCGTGTTGCGGACCAACCGGTTCGATTCCTCGGCCTCGCTCCAACCAACGCTCAAACGCTTCGTCTACCTGTATAATCACCAGATCCCACAGAAAAATCTACACCACAAAACGCCTCTCCAAACGCTCCAGGAATGGAGCACACGCCAACCCCGGCTGTTCAAAAAAATCCACGTAATCATCCGGGACCCGACAACTAAATCAGGGACCTGAACGGAGAATCCGGATTCCGTTTCTTCAAGTGTAATCAGAAATTGCATTGAGACGCTCGTCAGTCATTGGCCCCGGTCCCGGAGGGCACTGCGAAGACTGTCGGGAAAACGCCGCAACGAAGGATCCGCGCTCGCGGCACGGTCGAGGTCCATCGCCTGAATAATGTCTTCCGCGAATTCGATGCCTCCCAGGCTGGGAGTGATGTCAGCTTCCAAAATAGCATTGATGAGCGCTTGTTTGTACCGATCGCGGGCGCATTTCCGATCCGGTGCCTGACAGCCATGCCCCAGTGCTGATTTAAATGCGGCCCCGTCCAGCAGGAGCCAGTGCTCGATGTGAGGATCGGGGATTGCGAGCGCGGTCGGAACCGGGCTGTCGGTTACCGGGACTTCCCGTGTACGCTCTGACAATCCCCTGCAATTGGCGTCGGTGCCGATTACCAGCAGGTCCGGTGGATTGCCTTGGCGTTTGAGGTCACGGAGGTATTCCTTCAGCTCGCGCACAACCTGCCCATGACCGCGCCGTACGTTTCGCCACTCCAAACGGACTTCGATACCCTGTTCCACGGCAACCCCTCGATGAGGGTCCCGATTACCTTCTGGTGTGCGGAGTCCTCGACGAAGGCCGCGATGGTCTTAACCATCGAAGTCCCCCCGCAGCAGACGCTCGGAAACGGAGAGGGTCTCCTCGCCGCGGTCTTCGCCTTGGTCCATCACGGCCTGGTCGATGTCATCACTGCGCCCCAAGGGACCCCAGGTCGAGAACGGCTCGATACTGGTTCCCCGATCCGATTTTCGGGTCACGAACAGGGACTCGTTCGGGACCAGATCCGGCAGGATGGGGGAGTGAGTCGTGACGATATACTGGGTATTCCCGATACCGGCTCGGGTCTTCAGAAGCTCGGCAATCAATTGGACTCGGCGCGGATGAATGCCGTTCTCCGGCTCCTCGAAGTCGACCAGGGACGGTGGCTCCTTGGCGCCGGTCAGGGCAAGCATTCCCAGGATCCGTAGCGTCCCCTCGGACAACACGCGGGCGGGAACGGGTATGCCGGCCTCCCGGAGCCGTAGCTCTACCTCGCCTAGGTCGTTGATGTCGACGTCGATGCCGTCGATTTGCGGCAGGACGGTCTTTAGGGCCTTTTCTACCGCGGTGAATTGCCGCGGCTCCAGTGCCTTCAAGGTATTGAGGTAGACCGGCAGTTCTTCGCCCATCAACCCGATGTGCCGTACCTCCTTGACCGGATTGACGGCCCGCATACGTTCGCGCGGCTCGAAATAGAAGCAGAGCCAACGGCTGATCTCCTGACGGGCCGCGACCAGGTGCAGGTAATGTGGCGGGTGGTGCGGCAGCGACAGGATGCTGTGATCGAGGTAGCGGTCCAGATAGGTGGGATGGGCCTGTCCTTCGAGACACAGATGCAGCCGGTCGTCATGGCGGGACAGGAAGGGCTCGCACTTGCTAGTGGGTTTACCTTTGCTGTTCAGCGCAGCCAGGTACTCGTCGGCGACCCGCAGAATCCCCGATCGCGGCAGCATTTCGATTTCGATGCAATAACGGAGAAAACGCTCTCGCACAGGGGTCTGTCGCGCTTCCTTTCCCTCTTGGTCCCGCTTTGCCTCGGGGGGTCGCTTCAATTCCCGGACCTGCCGGTTGACCGCGTTGACGATCGTATCCGACAGGGTGAAATCCACCTCTACGCGAAAATTAACTCTACCGTCGTCGCCCACAAGCTCGGACTCGAATCCTGGGTAGCGCGGGTCTTTCCCACCCGCCACCGCTCACTCACTTTTCTGCAATTGGCCGGAATCGAGTACAATCCCTACCACAGCGAAGGGTAGTCCTGGTCAATTGGGGTCCCATCCTCTTTTGTAGGAGCGGGCTTGCCCGCGAAGAGGGCCATCCGGTAGCGTCGTTCGCAGGCAAGCCTGCTCCTACGCAGACCCGGGTTCGGGCAGAAAAAAAACGGAAAATTGGCATAAGGCGGGTATAACTAGTAGCCTTATCGCACGGGAGATATGACCGGCATTCGCGGTTTTGCAGTAAGACTACCGTAAGTTGGACAGGCCCCCGGGAACAAAGCATGTCCAAACCCTTTTCTCTCATGATCCACGGCGGTGCCGGGGCCCTGGATAACATCAAGGACGACCGACTTGCCGTTCGCTACGTAGAGAGTCTCCGGGTGATCCTCGAACACGGACGCGGGATCCTCTCCCACGGCGCCAGGGCCGTGGAAGCGGTGGAGACCTGCGCCTCCCAGCTGGAGGATGATCCCCTGTTCAACGCCGGGTGCGGATCGGTGCTTACCGAGTACGGCCAGGTGGAGATGGACGCCGGCATCATGGATGGCCGCGATCTGGCCGCAGGCGCCGTGGCCGCCGTCTCCAATATCGCCAACCCGGTCCAGCTCGCTCGCCTGGTCATGGACGGCAGCGAGCACCTGATGCTTATCGGCGAAGGGGCGCTCCACTTCGCCGAACACTGCGGGATGAAACGGACGCCGGACCACTACTTCATTACCCCCGAGCGCGTGGCCCAGCTGGATGAGGCCCGGCTGAAACGCCGTATCATGCTGGATCACGACGATGCCGAGGACGCGGGTGAAGAACAGAAATACGGCACTGTGGGCGCCGTCGCCCGCGATCTGGAGGGTAATCTCGCCGCTGCCACCTCCACCGGTGGAATCGTCAACAAGCGCATGGGTCGGGTCGGCGACTCACCCATCGTCGGCGCAGGTCTGTATGCGGATAACGAGACCTGCGCCGTCTCGACTACCGGTTATGGAGAAGATTTCATGCGCACCCTGATCGCCAAGACCCTCTCTGACATCATTCTGTTTAAAGGCGGGGGCGCCCAGGATGCCGTAACCGAGGGCATCACCTACCTGCAACGCAAGGTCGCCGGTCGCGGCGGCGTCATCGTGATCGACAAGGCAGGCTACTGTGCCAGCGGCCACACGACCAAGAAGATGATCCACGGCTGGATCGAACACGGCGGGGAGACCATCTGTCGGTTTTAAGGCCCCGCGGTCTGCGTAGATACAGCAGCCTTGAGAGGCTATTGTGGTATCAGCTATTTGATAGCGAGAATTTTATGGAAAATACCGATAACTATCGCGCCGATGTAGACATCGCACGAACCCTACCTTATTTTTGTCAACAGCCAGACCGATCCGATAATCGCCAATCCGTATTCGGTAGAAACCGCTCATTCCGCTGAGCTTTTTTACCCCACTAACCTTTCTCAGACTAGCCACTATCTCCGTCGCCTCGATGACTTGCTTGACCTGTGCCAGAATAGTTTGGTCTTTTACTTTCTTCAGGTCTTGTTCAAAGCTCTTGCGGAATACTATCCTCACTCTTTGACCTCAAGGACGTGGAAAATGGTCTCTCTTGTAGCTTCTTCCGTTTGCTGTCCTTCTTGAATAGCTTTGATAAGCATCATATCTTCCACGACATCGGCAAACACCTCATGCAATAGCTCGCGCTCGTCCCGGAGCGTTTCAGTAAGAGCTTCTTTGAATAATTTTTTTATGGCGTCCTGGCCTAATTCAGTTTGCATAACAATCACTGCTCAATCATACGATTCGTTGGCGGTGACAGGTTTCAAATCCTTCACCCTGAAATAGATCGTGAAAAGCTTAGTTCAGGATTGGAAAAATGAGTACCTTAGAAAAACCACCGACCATAGTAACTTATCATTCCTAATGTAACTATTCAAGCAGTTATCTACAGTTCCTTAGATGTTAGGTCTGACAGATTGCGACCTCCCTACTATAGGCACGGGCTCAGTGGGATTGATTTGCGCATATTCCGTCTGCATGGATTCGTAGTACGCCGCCCGTTCCACATGTCCGCGCTTGCGGGCCCCGGCAGCAAGGGTCCCCGCCTTTAGGATAAGCATGGCGCACGCGGCGGCCCGATCCCCTGCCCTCAGCCGACCCGAGCCGATGATCTTCTCCAGGGCCCGAACACGAAAGCGGTCCATCCCCCAGTGTTTGCGCGACAGCTGATCGGCGTGACCGCCATACTTGCGGATCTGGGGTGCCGGGACAAAGGCGACCGGCTCCGTCGCACAGATGCGTAGCCAGAGGTCGTAGTCCTCGCAGGCGGGCAGCTCCTCATCGAAGGCGCCCAGCTCGTCGAAGAGGGAGCGGTGCAGGAGTGCGGCGGAGGGGGAGATAACGCACCGGGGCAGACACGCCCGAAAGATGTAGCCGCCGGATTTGGCGTGCTTATCCATCTGGTTCACCCGGCGTCCGTGGCGGATCCAGATCTCCTGGGTATGGCAGAGCCGGCTGTTCGGGTATTCACTAAGGGCCGTGCATTGCGCCGCCAGCTTGTCGGGTGGCCAGGCATCGTCGGAGTCGAGGAAGGCGATCCAGTCCCCGCTCGCTGCGCTGATACCTTGGTTGCGAGCGCTGCTCACACCAGTGTTCGGCTGTCGTAGGTAACGAACCTGCGGGTAGCAACGCCGGATCAGATCCCCGGTATCGTCTTGGGAGCCGTCGTCCACGATGATGATTTCAGTCGCAGGCAGGCTCTGGCAGAGGATCGAATCCAGCGCCCGCGGGAGGGTGTGGGCGCGGTTGAAAGTGGGTACGACAACCGAGATATGCATCAGGTCGGTCCGAGAGGTTTTTCAAGATCTAAAGAAACTGTTTGGTTAAAACGGATTCCAGCGTCGTGTTACGTTAAGGCGCCGGTACTGACCTGGCAGGTGATCAGCGAGCCTTTGTGCGTCGAACGCAACACGTCAAATCCTTCAGACGACGCCAAATAATTCAGGATTGCTCATGGCGGCGCGAGAGCGGCTGTGAATACGCTTGGTTCCGCGATCCCCAGCGGGGCATATGTGGGCTAGCAGCGGCGGAAGATCAGATCCCGCACCTGATGCCCAAGGTGCGCCCCGCGTTGCTCGAATCTGGTCAGGGGTCGCATTTGTGGACGCGGGTGGAAGGCCCCGGGACCGGCAAGGTTCACGAACAGGTCGTCTGCGTCGGTGAACAGCGCCAGCATCTGCCGGGCGTAGGGCTCCCAATCGGTGGCAGCGTGGAATATGCCGTCGGGTCGGATGACTCGAGCTAGCGAGGCCACGAGCCGGGACTGAAGGATACGCCGCTTGTGGTGCCGCCGCTTGGGCCAGGGGTCCGGGAAAAAGAGATAGACGCCGGCCAGGCTGGCCCGCGCGAGGCCCTGCTCCAGGACCTCGACGGCATCGTGACGGCAGGCGCGCAGGTTGGTAAGTCCGCGCCGTTCGATCTCAAGCAGCAGGTGCCCCACACCCGGACGGTGGACCTCGATGCCGAGGTAATTGTGTTGCGGATGACGTGTCGCCAGCTCGGCCAGGGGCTCGCCGTTGCCGAAGCCGATCTCCAGATAGACCGGGTTCGAGTTGCCGAATAGTGCCGGGAGGTCGAGGAGCTCGCCCGGATTCCAATTGATCCCGAAGTGGGTCCAGAGCGCGTCGTAGGCACGTGCCTGAGCCGGCGTGAGACGGCCCTCACGCAGCACGAAACTGCGGATGGGACGATGCCGGGACCGAGGTTCCTTCATGCCGCTTGGGGTGTAAAGCGCCGTCGCATCCTGATTCTGGTAGTGGTTGAATTTAAAGTGGCATGGTTGCGCGACCTAATGACCCGAACCCCCACTGCTTTTGCCATCCCTGGCACTGGATTCCGGCACTCCCCGCCGGAATGACGAGGTCGGGGTTGATAGACCTCACCACTTAAAATTTAGCCACTATCCTGATCCTACCCACCACCGGAATTGGTGGTGCGACGAGCCCCTGATCTCTGCATGGAACGACGCAATACTCAGAAGGCCTGTTCTATCGTTCCCGCAGTCCGTCGCGTCAGAAAAACACTCCTTCCTGCGGCGATGAGGCGGAGGCGAAGCGTTTCGGCGCCATGCGCCCGGCCAGAAAGGCCTCGCGCCCGGCCTCGATGGCCTTGCGCATGGCACTGGCCATCAGCACCGGGTCCCTGGCGGCGGCGATGGCCGTATTCATGAGCACACCGTCGCAGCCTAGCTCCATGGCTACCGCGGCATCCGAGGCTGTCCCCACACCCGCGTCCACCAGGATGGGCACCTGGGCATTCTCCACAATGGTCAGGATATTGAGCCGGTTACGGATTCCAAGCCCGGAGCCGATGGGGGCGGCGAGCGGCATCACGGCCACGCAACCCAATGCCTCCAGGCGTTTGGCCATAATGGGGTCATCGTTGGTGTAGACCATGACGTCGAAGCCGTCCTTGACTAGTACTTCCGTGGCCTGGAGGGTGGCGACTATGTCCGGGAACAGGGTCTTCTCGTCCCCCAGCACCTCCAGCTTGCACAGGTTGTGGCCGTCCAGCAGCTCCCGCGCCAGGCGACAGGTGCGTATCGCCGTTTCGGCGTCGAAGCAGCCGGCGGTGTTCGGCAGGATGGTATAACGCTCCGGCGGCAGCACCTCGAGGATGTTCGGTTCACCGGGGGTTTGGCCGATATTGGTGCGACGGACGGCGACGGTGACGATCTTGGCCCCGCTGGCCTCGACGGCGCGGCGTGTTTCGTCCAGGTCCTTGTACTTGCCGGTTCCGAGCAGCAGACGCGAGCTGTAGGTCTCGCCGGCTACGGTGAAACTGTCGGTTGCAGCGGTCTGAGTAGGCATAGTGCGGAAAAATCGATGTTGGAAAACGAAAGCATAAACGATTTGTCCGCCGGAGACATACCCGGACCGACTGTCAAGGGGCAGTTGTTGGCCGCGACCCGCAACAGCAGGTAAGCGACGTGCCGATAAGACAAACTGCAAGGGCGAAGCTATAATTGAGAATATAGTTGGTGCCTGTTGTGTGGATTGGAATTCCGTTTCAACTTCTCGCATTTCGCGTAGAGACCAAGCATAGTCGGTTGCTCTTCGATCAGTCCTGATCCTCCAGTCCCCAAGCCGAGACAACTCCCACAACCGTTGAACAGTTATGGATACCAGAACCATACGTTCGAAGCATTTTCTCACCGGGTTTGGCAGTGCTCTAAACCTTTACACGCCTGAGCTCGAGAACCTGTCGAGACTTCGCAAGACGCGCTTTCCCGTGCGTCACCGCCTCACCCCGCTGGCAAACGCCAAAGCTAGAAGGGCGAATGCAAGGACGATTCGAAATGCTGTAGAGCATATGGTGCGTTCGTCCGCCGAGTTGGACAAAAGTATCCATGCCTTTGTCAAAAGCTCCAAGTCAGGTGATGGGCACGCTCGCGGCGAAGGTTATGGCGACATGGATTCACAACGGACATTGAAGGTCAGGCTCTACCGTACTGAAAACCCATTCGGATCATCCGAGGAATTTTCCATTTATCCCGATCGTGTGGGGGCACTGGCTGACTTGCTCGCCATTCATGAGGATGGCAGGAAAGTATACGGCGATTTGGTTGCCGCTGAAGAGGTGTCGGCCGATGAATGAGCTTTCCTCGCCTTTTTATCCCGGAGTCTGATTCCATGTCAGAGGGCACGAACAATGATGATTGTCATGAGGCGATAGCGGGGGAGCTCGTCACGCAGATAGAGGAAACCGCGGAAGAGATAAAAGAAGAGCTTGCCGAGGTTCGGGCCACATTCGTCGGGCCGATACCTCCGCCTGACATACTCCAAGGATATGATAATATTCTACCCGGCTTGGCGGACAGGATTGTGAGCATGGCCGAAGCGGAAGGCAACCATCGACGGGACCCCATCGACGGGACCAGGAACGGCTTGCCCTTGACGCCGAAATAGAAAACGATCGCAACCTGATCGGGGCTTACGTAAAGGAAGTCCGAATCGGACAGGTACTTGCCTTCGTCATTGCAATTGTCGCTCTCTGTCTTGGTTCTTACGTAGCAACAAACGGCTATCAGTTTGCCGGGGCAGTTATCGGTACCGGCGGGTGGATCGGCATCGTTACTGCCTTCATCCAGGGGAGACGCAAGGACAACTCCACTGACGAACGTAAGGACAACAATGGTGCCGGCGAAGTGTGAGAGCCTGTCCGGCTTACGGCTGTTCTGCTGCGGAATCGAGGTGGCCGGTCAGATTTCCCGCTCGATTTCGTCAAATCAGGCCCGCTATTGCCTCAATCGGGTAGAAAACCCGACTCAACCCCTCGACCCTTCGCTACGAACGCAAGTCAGACAGGCTCTGAGCGTTTTATTCCAACTAAGAGGCTGTATAAAAACTAACCAAACTGTAGGGTGGGTTGTACCCACCACATACGACGCCTGAGAGGTGGACACAGCCCACTACGGGCACGATTCTATTAAAATCAATGGATTAGTTTTTAGACAGCCTCTAAGCAAACGAGATCACCCCTCTCTGGCTGGACTCGATGAAACGCACGATTTGTCGGGTCTGGGGGGAAGGATAATCACGCTCGACCCTTGCAAGAGCCTCGGCCCGAGGTAGGCCCGAACGAAAGATAAGGCGATAGACGGCCTTGATGGTATTACGCTGCGCTTGGGTGTAGCCGTTGCGGCGGAGTCTGACCAGGTTCAGACCGACGATCCTGGCCCGATGGCCGTCGGCGATTACGAAGGGAGGTACGTCCTGGGGGACGCCGGTTACGCCGGCGATCATGGAGACGGCGCCGATGCGGCAAAACTGGTGGACGGCCGTTTGACCGGACAGGAACACCTGATTCTCGACCTCCGCGTGGCCGGCCAGGGTGGCGGTATTTGCGAAGATATTCCGGTCACCGACCGTGCAGTCATGCCCGATGTGGGCGTAGGCCATTAAGAAATTGTGGTCTCCGATCTGGGTGCCCCGAGCGGTCTTGATGCCGCGGCTGATGTTTACGCCTTCCTTGAAGTGATTGAAATCCCCGATGGTGAGGGGTTTGCTCAGTTCCGGCCTGTATCCGAGGTCCTGAGGTTCCGCACCGATGGTGGCACCGTGACCGACGCGGTTGCCGCGTCCCATGCGGGTGGCACCATAGATGCGCACGCAGGTCTCGATGACACAGCCTGGCCCGATGACAGCCCCATCCTCGATGATAGAGTAGGCTCCTACCTGGACGGACGGGTGGAGCTGGGCGCCGCTCTCGATGATGGCGGTGGGATGGATGTCCATAATCTACTGACCACTCCAACATCCAAAACCTATCAATAAGCAACGATTAATACCAACGCGGAAAGCACGAGTCACCGAGGATTGCTCATAGGCCGACTTCTGTCTGGATTTTATCCCACGGATTCAGGTTACTGGCCGGCGGATGTCAGTGCCGGAAATGGCGCATACCGGTGAAGACCATGGCCATGCCGTGCGCGTCCGCGGCGGCGATGATTTCTTCGTCGCGCACGGAGCCGCCGGGCTGGATGACGGCGCTAATGCCCACTGCCGCAGCTTGGTCGATACTGTCGCGGAAGGGAAAGAAGGCGTCGGAGGCCATCACCGAGCCGGCCACCGCGAGGCCCGCCTGCTCGGCCTTGATGGTGGCGATGCGCGCCGAGTTCACGCGGCTCATCTGGCCCGCCCCGATGCCGATGGTCATGCCCCCGCGCCCGTAGACGATGGCGTTCGACTTGACGTATTTAGCGACGCGCCAGGTAAAGAGCAAGTCTTCCAGCTCCCAGTCCCTGGGTTCATGCTTGGTGACGACCTCGAGCTTGTGGGTCAGGGACAGATCCGCTTCCTGGACCAACAACCCACCGTTGACACGCTTGAATTCGGTGCGTTGGTCGTCCCCGCTGGTCCAGCTCCCGCATGTGAGCAGACGTATGTTCTGTTTCGCACCGACGGCCGCGGCGGCGGCGGGCTCGATCCCCGGCGCGATGATGACCTCGACGAACTGGCGCTCTACGATGGCCTGCGCCGTCGACTCGTCCAGCTCACGGTTGCAGGCGATGATGCCGCCGAACGCGGATTCCGGGTCGGTGGTAAAGGCCCGTTCGTAGGCCTCCGACAGGTTGGTCCCCAGGGCGACACCACAGGGATTGGCATGCTTGACGATGACGCATGCCGGCCGCTCGTCGAACTGCTTGACGCATTCCAGGGCCGCGTCCGTATCGGCGATGTTGTTGTAGGACAGTGCTTTGCCCTGGAGCTGGCGCGCCGTGGCAACGCTCACCCCGCCTAAGTTCCGCTCGACGAAGAAGGCCGCCTTCTGGTGTGGATTCTCGCCGTAGCGCAGGGCCCGCCGGTGCTGGAACTGCAAGTTCAGGGTACGCGGGGAGCCGGCTCCGTCCGTCGCGCCGACCAGCCGCCCTAGGTAATTGGCGATGGCACCATCATAGCGGGCTGTATGTTCGAAGGCCTTGACCGCCAGATCAAAGCGGGTGGCGTCGCTCACGGCGCTGCCGTGCTCCTCCATCTCTGCTAATACCAGCGGGTAGTCGGCCGCATCCACGACCACGGTCACTGCGATGTGGTTCTTGGCCGCGGCGCGGAGTAGGGTAGGGCCACCGATATCGATGTTCTCGATGGCCGTAGGCAGGTCGCAGTCCGGGTCGGCCACCGCCTGCTCGAAGGGATAGAGATTGACCACCACCAGATCGATGGGGTTGATCTCGTTCTCCCGCATCACCAGGTCGTCGACACCCCGCCGGCCTAGGATGCCGCCGTGGACCCGCGGGTGCAGGGTCTTCACGCGCCCCCCCATCAGCTCCGGGAATCCGGTGTAGGCCGCTATCTCCAGCACCGGAACTGCGTTGTCGGTCAGGAGGCGGGCGGTCCCGCCGGTCGACAGGAGCTGGATACCCCGCGCCGCCAGGTTGCGGGCCAAGTCCAAGACACCGGTCTTGTCGGATACGCTGATCAGCGCGCGTCGTATGGGGTGCATAGCGTAAAGCCGCTTGAAACCGCCCAGCGTTGGCCGGAGACCCTGAGGGCCGTTTTTATGTGTCCCGACGTATCCCGTGATACATCATTTTCTTGCGCAAGGCGCTGCGGCTCATGCCGAGCAACCGTGCGGTCCGGGTTTGATTGTCCTGGGTGCAGTCGAGCAAGGTTTCGATCAGGGGAAGCTCGACCTCGCCCATGACCCTCCGGTGCAAATCCTTGACCTCGTGTCCATCGAGGTTCGCGAGGTAATGTACCAGAGCATCCTGTACACACTCCCTCAGGGTCTCCGCGCGGCTTCCCTGTAGCGCGGTAAGCCGTTCCTCGGGGCCTTCCATTTGCTGAGAGTCGATTTTCCGTCCCGCCAACCCGCCAGCCCGATAATCATCACTTGGTCCATGAGTCGACAGTCCGTTGAAGAAAAAGACTTTATCTTAGGAGCTTGTTATTCTCGATATTCTCTCGGGATATTGGGACCCGAGACAAACCGCCTCTTAAGAGACTTACCCGCATTATACCGGTTCTCGGCGACACCCCGGACCAGCCGCTTGGAGACTGTCCGAATGCTTAAGAGTAGCCGCAGCGCGGACGGAACACCTACAAGCGCCTAGGTCGGATGCCTCTATCCGGGTCCGGCCCATGATAGCACTCACGCCCTCCTAGTCCAGCCGAATCCGCTTATCCTCGAGGGCGAGCGCGTATAAATTTGTTGGCGATTGAGGTTGCTGTCGGCTTCCGGTCGTCAGCCGCACCTGCGGGGGTTCGCCATCAACGGTAGGCGCCGGCTCGCCGGCGCTGGGTTGGAAGGCAACCAAGCTGGCGGGTCGAACCTCAGGAAAGCGCGGGCAAGCCCGCGCCTACGAGACTGGGAGTACGCACGTGATACAGTTTTTGACGGGGATAAAGTGGTGACTATGGTATGGTTTATACGCTAAATAATGTCGCTGTTGCAGCCCACACAGCACGACGGCCGCACAACTTCGCAGCCTGCCACAAGGTCTGCATAAGCTATCGCAAACAAGACTCGCCTCGTCGCGCGTGCCGGTATCGGACGCCCGAGCGCGGATCTTAAGGAGAGGCAGAAGATGATCAAACCAGTCGGCTCCGACGAGCTGCAACCATTGTTCGTTTACGATCCGGACCAGCACCATGAGCTGATGCGTGAGGCGAGGGAGTTACCCTCAGTAATGATCAGTTCCCAGGCTGCGGGTAACGCGGTCATGATGGGTGGCGGCTATTTCAGTCCGCTCAAGGGCTATATGAGGGTGGAAGACGCTGTGAGCGTGGCCCGGACCATGCAGACGACCGATGGTCTGTTTTTTCCCGTGCCTGTGCTGTGCCTGCTCGACAGGGTCGATACCATCGAGGGGGGCCGCCGCATCGCCTTGCGCGATCCGAACATGGAGGGCAATCCGATTCTCGCGGTCATGGACGTGGAGGACATCGAGACCGTCAGTGACGAACAGATGGCCCTGATGACTGGGAAAGTCTACTGTACGGACGACATGAAACATCCGGGCGTTGCCGCCTTTAATCGTCAGGGTCGATTTGCGGTCTCCGGCCCCATCCAGGTATTGCACTTTTCTTATTTCCAGGACGATTTCCCAGATACCTTCCGCACCGCGGTGGAGATTCGCCACGAGATCGCCGAGCGCGGATGGAACCAGGTCGTCGCCTTTCAGACCCGCAACCCGATGCACCTGGCCCACGAGGAGTTGTGCCATATGGCCATGGACCACCTCGGGTGCGATGGCCTGGTCATCCACATGTTGCTGGGTAAGCTCAAAGCCGGTGATATTCCTGCGCCGGTGCGGGATGCGGCTATCCGCAAGATGGTCGAGCTTTATTTCCAACCGAACAGCGCCATGGTCACCGGCTACGGCTTCGATATGCTCTACGCCGGCCCGCGGGAGGCGGTTCTGCACGCTTACTTCCGCCAGAATATGGGCGCGACCCACTTTATCATCGGTCGCGATCACGCCGGGGTGGGTGACTACTACGGGGCCTTCGACGCCCAGACCATCTTCGACGAGGAGGTCCCGCAGGGGGCGCTGGAAATCGGGATTTTCAAGGCCGACCACACCGCCTGGTCCAAGAAGCTCGGCAAGGTGGTAATGATGCGCGAGGCGCCGGATCACACCAAGGAGGATTTCGTACTCCTGTCCGGTACCAAGGTGCGGCAGATGTTGTCCGAAGGCATTGCCCCGCCCGAGGAGTTCTCGCGTCCCGAGGTGGCCCGGATTCTGATGGATTATTATCGATCGTCGAAGTGATCTCGCCGATCCCCCCTCCGGAGCCTGAGGGTGTCGCAAAAGTCCGCATCTGGCTCCCACGCTCCGGCGTGGGAGCAAGTCTTGACGCTCCAGCGTCACCAAGCCTGGCCGCTGGAGCGGCCAAGGTGGTGTTCCCACGCTGGAGCGTGGGAACGAGCAAAATCGATAAGTTAGTTCTTACGACAGTCTCTTAAGATGGCTGATCCGGGGGACCTCTTTCCCCTCCAAGTGGCCCGTACCCACGGATGCCGGCGCTCCCAGGGGGGTTGCCGGTTTAAATCATCCTCTCCCCGAGCCCCCTCGCTATATCCTGCATTAACTGTCAAAAACCACATTGACAAAGAGGAGAAGATCCTTTCAACCTCACTTGGGCGAGCTGGAATCCCATAGTCACCGGACGCCCGCGAACGGGCGATCTTGGTGGAATTGAGCATAACCGGGGAATTGAGATGAAGCTAACCGCAAAATCATCCTTCCTGAGCTGCGCGGCATTGGCATTGGTTTTAAGTGCCGTGCCTGCAATGGCTGCGCAGGAGAAGCTGACTATCTGTCACAAAGGCGAAACCATGCAAGTGCCAGAATCGGCTTTGGACGAACATTTGGGCCACAGAGACAGCATGGGTCCGTGCGGACCGGGTACTGGTTTTCAGATTAACACGCAGTTTCGGGCCGCCACCGGAGACAGTGCTTTCGATGACTTCCTATAGGAAGCTCAATATTGTCGCTGGCGGCAAACTTACGGTTTTTATTTCAGACCTTTCCTCCTCTTACAGTGCTCTGGAGAAAAATGTCAAGTTTTTGATGTATAGTAAAAAAATGCAGCCGGCGGATGCATTTATGACATTCCAGCTGGTCAAAATAAGCGGCAAGCCTTTTAAAGAAGTCGTCACCCGGTTTAAGACGCACAGAACAAAAGGGTGGGGGGCAATTGCTCTATCTTGTGGAGTTAAACCGGGTTCCAAGACATTCGTTCTGTTAAAAGAAGACATTCCGCCAACCATACGGGAATATGAAGAGGTGGAGACTACAGGATTGAAGGGCTCGAAGAAGAAAGGCTCGAAAGGGAAGAAAGATAAGAAAGGTTCGAAAGGAAAGAAGCATAAGGAAGACTAGTACAGCAGTACCGAAATACCGATAACATCGGTTCGGTTCTTCCACTGGGAATTCTTATTTGCCGCAAATGAACGCAAAGCGGTCGAAATCGGCTCGCCATCATCGACGGCTCTTCATTCCATTGCGTCCATTTGCGTTGATTTGCGGCTAATTTTTCGGTAGTGCTCAATAGGTAGTGGTCATGTAATTATCCCATCGAATGAAGAAAAAGGTTCGGCAGAAAGTTCATCACTACACATTAAGCACTACCGTCCCTGCCTGCGCGCTCGCACAGACGCCGACAAAACACTCGGCCCTGCGGCTACCCCAGTGCCATTAAGTCAAGCGTCACCGGCGTCGTTGTGATTGATTGATCACTGTTTTTCTCGTTCGCCCTCCCCCCAAGCCCCCTCGCTGCGCCCGGCGTAGGCACTCTTCTGCCGGGAGGAGGGGCCTTGAGACTTATCCTTATATGGCATTGGCGACTACCCAGGGTCATTGCACTCCACTCATCGCTAGCGCTCCCCCGCTTCCTGTGCTTCTCCGAAGGGGTGCACCCATGTCATCACGCGAGAAAAGGATGCAAATCTGACCGCATCAAGCTGAAATACGAGAAAATCAGTAATGGTACAAATAACATTCAAGCCCCCAAAAGTCAGCTTATTCCTTCTGTCAATAGTGCTCTTTCTCACCTTCGTTCATTTCGTTCGATGGTTAGATTTGGATATTGAGAGGAATATTCCCTCATTATACTCTTCTTTTGCAATTATAAAAGAAGACGGCTTGATTATGAAAGGTCATGTTGGTTTGAGTGTTATTTTCCTTTTTTTATCCATTGATGAAGGTTTCCAAATTCATGAAAACATCGGTGATATAGCCGAAAATTATATCGATTCGACGGGATTTTTATATTTCCCGTGGGTTGTCCCCTATGGTTTTGCGGTGATTGTTTTTATTCTGGTATATTTAAAATCCACCCTGAAGCTGCCTAAAAGGGCGGCCGTACTCTTTATCCTGTCCAGAACCGTCTATCTTACGGGAGCGATAGCTCTCGATATGCTTGGAGGCAGAGAGGCGGATCTGCACGGCTATGACTCCATAACTTACTGTATTCTTTATACGATCGAAGAATTTCTTGAAATGATCGGGATTGTTGTATTGATATATGCGCTTCTTTCATATATTGAGAGACAATTCGGTTATCTATGTGTAACCCTGCAAATCAAAAAGTAAGTAATGGTGTCCAATAGGCAATGCCATTAAGTTAAGCGTTACTGGTCAGCAAAAAAGAGGAAAACTACGAATCACGCGAATCTTCGCGGATTGATTCGTGCCGATTCGCGCGATTCGTAGTTTTCTCCTCCACATAGTATTACGGTGGGCAATCCAGGGGTCGGTTGCGTCTCGAACCGGGCATGGAGTTCCCGATTCCCGCCCCCATGTAGGGTTGGCAACAGATGCCAAACTGCCCGTGAGCCGGGACCTGTCCTGTGATCGTTTTCCTGCTATTGTTCGTCGGGATCCCGCTGATCGAGCTCTACTTCCTGATCCAGGTAGGCTCACAGATCGGCGCCTTATCGACCATTGGCCTCTCTATCTTCACGGCGCTGCTCGGCGGCGCACTGGTCCGGATCCAGGGCTTTTCGGTGCTTATGCGGGTCCGCGATGCCTTGGGTCAAAGCCAGGTGCCGGCCCTGGAGATGCTCGACGGGGCATTGCTGCTGGTAGCGGGCCTGGTCCTGCTGCTGCCGGGCTTTTTTACCGACACCCTGGGTTTCCTGCTGCTTGTGCCAAAACTGCGCCGGTTCTTGATCCTGCGCTTCTTCCGTATCCTTCCCGGTGAGTCGTCGCCCGACCAGGATGCGATTCAGACCGGCCCACGGGTGATCGAAGGCGAATTTCGTCGCGAGCGGGATTGAGCCAGTATCCGACACCTTCGTATTCCTGGAAGGTTCGACAAGCATATGGATTATGTCCGTTCCGAGTGGGGAATGATCGAGCATTCCAGACGGGAACTCGAAGATGCCAGACAGGAAGGGCATGCGCAAGGACACGAGGAGGGGCTTACGAAAGGACGCGAGGAAGAAAGGAGAATCCTCATCAAGTCTCTATACGACAATGGGATGGCCATTGAAACTATTGCTGCATCCGTTGGACTTCCTGAACCGGCAATACGCCGGTTGCTCGATGACGAATGATCGCCGAGCGATTGAAGGGCACCTTGAAAAATAGGTATTTTCACCAATCAAGCGACTCTAAGCCATTGATTGTTGAGAGGTACTGTAGACGAAAACCGTATTTTTCAAAGTACCCTGAAGGTTGACCTCGAAAAGGCAGAATAAGGAGCCCTCCCATGAAATTCCCCTACGGCATCAGCGATTTTGTGCGCTCATCACAGAAAAATACTATTATGTGGAGCGCACGGATCAAATCCCGCTGCTGGAGGATGCCGGCAAGCAGCTGCTCTTCCTGCGTCCGCGCCGGTTCGGCAAGAGTCTGCTGTTGTCCATGTTGGAGAACTATTACGACCTCAACCAGGCGGACCGATTCGAGCAGCTGTTCGGGGGACTTGCCATCGGTAAAAATCCCACCGCCGGGCACAACCGCTACTTGGTTCTCAAGTGGGATTTTTCCGGGGTCAACCCACAGGGCGATAGCGAGGAAATCAAGCGCGATCTCTATCGCTACCTGAATGATCGGATCAGCGATTTTTCGGATTATTATCAGGCAATATTGCCCGATTCACCTCGCGTCGATCCCCAGGATGCACTGTCATCCTTCCGGTCCCTACTTGCTTTCATACGGAAAACCGGCCACCTCCTTTATCTCCTCATCGACGAATACGACAACTTTGCCAATGAATTGCTGATGGAGGCATCGAGACGTGGTGGAGAGCCGCTATCAGGCCCTTTTGTCCGGTGAGGGCTGTATGAAGGCCCTGTTCAAGACCATCAAGATGACCGCGAGCGGGCAAGGTCTCGGGGCAGCACAGCGGGTGTTCATTACCGGCGTGTCGCTGGTCGCCATGAGTGATCTGACCAGTGCCTACAATGTGACGGAGAATATCTATCTACTCCCACACTTCAACGCGCTGTGCAGTTTCCGGAAAGCGGAGATCGCTGCGGTCCTGTCGAGGATCGCCGAGGAATGCAATTTGCCCCAGTCCGATGCGGACGAGGCGCTTGCCATGATGCGCACCTTCTATAACGGTTATCGCTTCAGCCGGAATACCGAAGAACAGGTCTACAATCCGACCCTCGCGCTCTACTTCCTGAAGACTTTCCAACGTGACTACCGCTATCCGGACGAGATTCTGGACACCAACCTGGCCATGGACCGGGGCAAGATGCATTACATCTCGCGCTTGTCCGAGGGCCGACGGCTGATCCTCGACGCCCTGACCGAGGCCGAGCCGGTGCATGTTCCGAGACTGGCCGATCGCTTCGGTGTGGAGGATATACTCCATGCCCGCAAGGACACCGGTTTTGTGGCATCCCTCCTGTACTATTTCGGGCATCCTGACCCTGGGTGGCGTGACGCCCTTCGGTGAACTCGTTCTGACCATCCCTAACCTGGTCATCCGCAAACTCTATGCGGAACAAATCCAGGAAATGCTACTGCCGGAAGGCGAGGGAAGGGGACCTGGCATGTCTCGGGCCGCGGAGGCCCTGTATTAGCGCAGCGATCTGCAGCCTTTGTGCGATTTCGTGGAACAAAAGTATTTCAAGGTATTCAGCAACCGCGATTACGCTTCGAGCAATGAGCTGACCGTCAAGACCGCCTTTCTGACTCTGTTGTTCGACGATACCCTCTACATCATGGAGTCGGAGGCGGAAATCGAACGCGGTCATGCGGATCTGACCATGATCATGCGCCCGGACAGGCGTCAGTACCGGATACTGGATATTCTCATCGAGTTCAAATTCGTGTCCCTCAAAGACGCCGGACTCGATGGTAAGACACTGGAAACAATGGATCGCGAGGCCCTTCGGATGCTGCCCGCGGTGCAAAGCAAACAACGCGAGGCCGAGGCAGGTCTGGCGCGCTACCAGGCCAAGTTGCAGGCCAAATTCGGCGAGCTGCCGCGCCTGTACAGCTTCAGTGTGGTGGCGGTCGGATTCGAGCGGTTGGTGTTTTCGCCGTCGGAATAACCTAATAAATCGGAAAAACGCCAGGCTCCTGAGACTCGGTCCTGTTGATATTTAACCTAACCAATTGTTTTTCATATGTTAAATGGCTGTAACACCCAAGCGGTCCGCACCGCGAACCCTACGCTAACCACTTGATTGACCGTAGGGTCCGCTGTGCGGATCTTCTAAATGTCAACACGACCTCATGCCGGCGACCGAAAAAAGGTGGTAGGCGCTTGACAGTCCGGTACAAGCCTTTATTATTAGCACTCGCAAACAGCGAGTGCTAGCAGCCGGTTGCCGGTATCCAACCTCCGCACTTGCCATCACTAGCTCAAGCAATGAAGGAGATTGCTCCAAATGAAGATCCGTCCCCTACACGACCGCGTCGTCGTTCGCCGTATGGAGGAGGAACGTACCTCCGCCGGCGGTATCGTGATCCCGGACTCCGCGACCGAGAAGCCGATCCAGGGCGAAATCATCGCCGTCGGCAAGGGCAAAATCCTGGACAGTGGCGAGCCCCGCCCCCTGGATGTGAAGGAGGGTGACCGGGTGCTGTTCGGCAAGTACTCGGGCACCGAAGTCAAGATCGAGGGCGAAGACCTCCTGGTCATGCGCGAGGAAGACATCATGGGGGTCGTCGAGGGCTGATGGGCCCCAGCCGGCACCTAAGGCGATTTCTGTCAAATGACAGACCAGCCTGCTTGTCTTTGCGTCCGTCTTCGGGGTCGCGACAACAGTTACATCGCACAACGATGCGCCTGTTGTCGCTCCTTGGAGACGAACGAATAGCCGACGCATCCTGGTCTATCATTTTCCGGCAATCGCCTAAGCACAACAGACACCTATCCCACTGAAATCAGGACATAGAGAATGAGCGCAAAAGACGTCAAATTCAGCGACGCCGCCCGTAACCGTATGATGACGGGCGTCAACGTTCTGGCCAACGCCGTCAAGGTCACCCTCGGCCCCAAGGGCCGCAACGTGGTGCTCGAAAAGAGCTTCGGCGCCCCCACCATGACCAAGGATGGGGTATCCGTGGCCAAGGAGATCGAGCTCAAAGACAAGTTCGAGAACATGGGTGCCCAGATGGTCAAGGAGGTCGCCTCCAAGACCTCCGACGTGGCCGGCGACGGCACCACCACCGCCACCGTGCTGGCCCAGGCCATGGTGCGCGAGGGCCTCAAGGCAGTCGCCGCCGGCATGAATCCCATGGACCTGAAGCGCGGCATCGACAAGGCCGTGGTGACCACCGTCGAGCAGCTCAAGGCCTTGTCCAAGCCCTGCTCGGACAACAAGGAGATCGCCCAGGTCGGCACCATCTCGGCCAACTCCGACGAGTCCATCGGTGAGATCATCGCCGAGGCCATGGGGAAGGTCGGCAAGGAGGGGGTCATCACCGTCGAGGAAGGCAAATCCCTGGATAACGAGTTGGATGTGGTCGAAGGTATGCAGTTCGACCGCGGCTACCTATCCCCCTACTTCATCAACAACCAACAAAGTCAGAACGTGGAGCTGGAGGACCCCTACATCCTGCTGCACGACAAGAAGATCTCCAACATCCGCGATCTGCTGCCGGTGCTGGAGAGCGTAGCCAAGGCCGGCAAGCCGCTGCTGATCATCGCCGAGGACGTGGAAGGCGAGGCCCTGGCCACCCTGGTGGTCAACTCCATCCGCGGCATCATCAAGGTCTGCGCGGTCAAGGCGCCGGGCTTCGGCGACCGGCGCAAGGCCATGCTCCAGGACATCGCCATCCTCACCGGTGCCACCGTCATCGCCGAGGAGGTCGGCCTCTCCCTGGAGAAGGCTAGCCTCAACGAACTGGGCACCGCCAAGAAGGTCCAGATTACCAAGGAAGAGACCACCATCATCGACGGTGCCGGCTCCGATACCGACATTAAGGGCCGGGTCGAGCAGATCCGCACCGAGATCGAAGAGACCACCTCCGACTATGACCGCGAGAAGCTCCAAGAGCGGCTTGCCAAGCTGGCCGGTGGGGTGGCCGTGATCCAGGTCGGCGCGGCCACCGAGGTGGAGATGAAGGAGAAGAAGGCGCGGGTGGAAGACGCCCTACATGCCACCCGGGCCGCCGTCGAGGAAGGCATCGTCGCCGGCGGCGGCGTCGCCCTGGTACGGGCCCTGGTCAAGCTCGATAGCCTGAAAGGCGCCAATCACGATCAGGACGTGGGCATCGGCATCGCCCGCCGCGCCCTGGAAGAGCCCCTGCGCCAGATCGTCGCCAACGCCGGTGCCGAGGCCTCCGTGGTGATGCAGAAGGTCGCCGAGGGTACGGGCAACTTCGGCTACAACGCCACCACCGGCGAGTACGGTGATCTGGTCAGCATGGGCATCCTGGATCCCACCAAGGTCGCCCGCTCGGCGTTACAGAACGCCGCCTCGATTGCCGGCCTTATGATTACCACCGAGGCCATGGTGGCCGAGGAGCCCAAGGAAGAGACGCCGCCCATGCCGGCCGGCGGTGGCATGGGAGATATGGGCGGTATGGGAATGATGTAATCACTCCCGGGCTATTCGCTCATTGCAGAAAACCCCGCTTCGGCGGGGTTTTTTGTGGGTAGTGGCTAAAGTTCAAGTTGCGTGTATTTGCGGCAAAAGAGAGGAAAAACTATAGAGTCCGCAAATAAACGCGAATGGACGCAAATGTTTTTTTAAATCTTATTTGCGTCCATTTTGCGTTCATTGCTTCAATAACTTTAGTGTGCGAAGCGTATCATAGTTGAAACTATGGACGTTAAGTCCCTTCACTTTCAGTCCGTGGCTTGTCCACGGATGAGGACGTTAGTCCTCCAGACTATGGACTTTCAGTCCATAGTGGTTGATGGGGGACCAAAAATTCAAAGAATGTTCGATTAAGGAAAATCTAACCACGAAAGGCACGAACGAACGCGAAAAGATCCCTCCTGCGTCGGGATGACAATTTCGTGTCCTTTCGTGTTTTTCGTGGAAGGAAACCCTATGAACGGCCTTGCTATTCGCGCGAGTCCGTTTTCGCATCGATGCGTGTGACTCGTAGTTAAGGCGATTTCTGTCAAATGACAGACCAGCCTGCTTGTCCTTGCGTCCGTCTTTTGTGTCGCGACAACAGTCACATCGCACAACGATGCGCCTGTTGTCGCTCCTTGAAGACGAACGAATAGCCGACCCATCCTGGTCTATCATTTTCCGGCAATCGCCTAAAACAATACTTTGTTCGGGACGCCGCGCCGATCAAACCGTCAACCGCCGATAGATCTCCGAGACCTTATAGGGCAGCCTTTCCACCGCATCGACAATGGTGTAATTCACGGCCCCGTACATGTGCGGCAGGTATTCTCGGCCTTCCTTGTCGATGGTGATGCAGAAGGGGTGGATGCTGCGGCGTTTGGCCTCGATCAGGGCGCGGCGGGTGTCTTCGATCCCGTACTGGCTGCGGTACTCGTCGCTGTAGTCGTCGGGCTTGCCGTCGGAGAGGGTAATCAGGATGCGGGTCTTGGCGTCGATCCGGTCCAGGATCCCGGTCAGGTGGCGGATGGCCGCCCCCATGCGGGTGTAGTCCTTGGCTTCGATACCGGCGATGCGGCCCCGAATCTCGTCCCCATAGGCATCATCGAAGCCCTTGACGCGAAAGGTCTCGCAGCGCTTGCGGGTCATGCCGGAGAAGCCGTAGATGGCATAGCGGTCGCCCAGAGTCTCCAGGGCCTCGCACAGCAGCAGCAGGGATTCCCGCTCGGCCCGGTTGATCCAACCGCGGGTGGAACCGCTCATGTCGACCATGAACATGACGGCGATGTTGCGCTCCACCCGATCGAGCCGGGTGAAGAGGCGCTCGGACATCTCCAGGCCACGGTGGGCGTCGGCACGGGCCTCTATCAGGGCGTCGATATCCACCTCGTCCCCGAAGGGCTCCTTCTTGAGCCGTTTATCCTCGCCGCGCAGGGCCTCGAAGGTCTTGCGCAGTCCCGGCAGGTGACGGGAATACTTGTCGAGGGTCTCGGTGACGAAGCCGTCGCGCTTGGGTTCCACCCTGAGCTCGCGCATCACACACCAGTTCTTGCGGTAGCTCTGGCGGCGAAAATCCCACTCGTTGTAGAGGTGGGCGCCGCGCTCGTGATAGGTGCCGGACCACACGTCCGCGCCCGCATCTTCATCTTCTTCTACCGCCCCTTTGGGCCGATAGTGGCCGTCGCCGGCGGGGACCAGATAGTCTGGGGGCAACTCCCCCAAATCCAGCATGATCGAGCCGATGAGCTGCTTGATGTCCTCCGGCGGGCTGACCGGCTGGTCATGGAACAGGATCTCCAGCTCGAACTCCCCCGGATGTTTGTCGTCCTCCCGTTTCCTGGCCGTGAAGGGGGCCTCCGCCTGGCCGGGGGGCGCCTGGCGTGCGGACAGCGGCTGCTCGGATTCCAGGTCCTTCCGGTAGCGGACCAGCAGGCTGCGCAGCCCGGCCTTTTCGTCCTCCAACCGGGCCCGCAGGACCTCTTCGACCCGCTCCGGATAGAGCTCGCCTTGATAGCACAGGGGTTCCGGCAAGGGCGGCGGTGCGGCCATCACCTCCGCCACCAGGGCCAGCGAGTCCTGGGCCCGATCCCCGGCCCGGCGCAGCCGCTCCCGCCATATCTCCCAGTGGGGCGGGCAGGTGCGTTGACCGGCGAGGGCGTTGAGGTGCTGCATATCGCGGTGGATCCCGGGCAGCTCCCGGGCGATACGGGTGTCCAACCGCAGGGTCTCGAAGGTGTGGAACAGCCGCAGCGCCCGCTGTGTGTTATCGAAACCCAGCAGGGCCTCGATGATCCCCAGGCGCCAGGTCCCGAACCGGGTCTGGGCCCACAGATAGGCCACTGCCGCCTTCAGGAAGCGGAAATTGTCCTCACGGCTCCCGAAGCGGCTGGCCAGGGCCGGCAGGAACAGGGTCTCGGTGTCCGTGTGGATGGTCTCGGCGGCCGCGAGCCCGAGTCGCCGCCCCGAGAGCCCCAGCACCACCCGCTCCAGGACGCTGGTATGCTCCGCGAGTGAGGCCCCGACCTGGGTGGCCCGGGTGTGCTCCAGGAACTGGTCCACGTTCCTGAACACCTCCACCGCGGCGTAGAGACCTGATCGGTCGTAGACATCCAGACCTTGGATAATCCAGCATTCCACATCCGGCAGGGAGAGCGCCTGCAAGGCGCGATCGGCGTGAATCAGGAACTGGTAGGCGCAGGCGGTGTTGTCCTTCTCCAGAGCCTGCACCCAGTGCAACGCAAACTCCTGCTGCCGGCGCGTCAGACCCGCTAGGGCCCGGGCCGCCCCCCGCTTGGACGAGGCCTCGGCCCACAGGATATCTTCGAGTAGGTCTTCGAGCTGGTCGGCGTCGAGCGGTTTGGGCATAAGCGGGTGGTGTTCTAACTTTGTTGCTTCTGGTTTATAGGATGCCTTGAAAACCCCATAGCAGGGAGTTTTCAGGGCACCCTATATTCGACAGTAACAAAATTAGAACACCATCGAACAGCTGATAGAATACAAGGGTGGTAGTGGTTAAATTTAAAGTAGCATGGTTGTGCGACCTAGTGATTCGAACCCCCACTGTTTTTGCTATCCCTGGCACCTATCCATGGCATTTGGGGTTCCGGCCATCCCCGCCGGAATGACGCGGTAGGGTAGGGGCTGGCAGACTTCATCACTTAGGATTTTTCCATTACCCACAAGGGCCACACTAAACGAGTCTCTTCGCCTGAAAAAGCTGCCTTTCGTCCATAATGAAGGGTCTTAAGTCCACTCGGTTGCTTTCGCACCTGCGTGTGGCCTCAATGTCCCGCGACGACCTCGTCGATCAGGCGTTTGATCTCTGTCATGCTCGAACCGATCACACACGTCTTCTCAGTCTGCATGGCATCCAAGGTCTCATCACTCAGTTCGGCAAGGTCACAATCCCCGATCGACTGGATGATGCCGTAGAACTTACCCCGCAGAGCCATAATGTTGAAGTCTTTGTACCCGCTCTCGAGCAGCATCGGCAGTTTGGTGTTACTGACCACGACCTCGTCGATCAGACATTTGACCTCTGCCAAGGTCGAACTGATCACGCACGTCTTCTCAGTCTGCATGGCGTCTAGGGTCTCGTCCTTGGTTATTGTGGTCAGGTCGATTATGCCGGCCGACGTCGCGATGCCGAAGTATCGTGCCCTGAAGTGGACGATGTTGAAACCTTTGTAATTGGTCTCGACAAGGCTGGGTGGAGGAAGATACTCACTCTCAAATGGCGGAATCGTCTTCAAAGGCCGACGCCGGAAGATCTCTGCGTAGCGCGGTGGTAGAGCCCGCCTGAGACTGTACCCGTATGCCGCTACGAATCCCCTCGCCTTCTCAAGCCTTCGGACCGCGCGATAATCCTCGCGGGTCAGCTCGTCTTTGAATTTTCTGATCTGGCCCTTTCGGAAGGTCGGGGACTTGGGATTAAAGACCTGGCTGCCGTAAACCTCCGGGTCTCCGGGGACGTGCAGCTTCAGCTGCATCGACCAGATCAGGCGTTTCTGCACCTCGGCATCGCCGCCACCCCTGGGACCCACCAGTTCCTCGAACGAAATGGGGATCACATTGGGGCACACCAGCCACCCCCTGAAGCTGAGCACGAGGTCGGCCAGCGGGGTCCATGGGGCCGTCAATGAGCAATCGCCTCATTTCGGCCACACTGACGTGCCTGTAGATATGGAAGTATTGCGATGAGCCGGGCCGGCGCATGTAGTCGAGTTCCGAGAGCAGGATGTTCAGTGGATGGCGATAGATGAATACCGCCGGGGACCTGAAAAAGGGGTGTTTGTAGTATCCCTCGGGTTGATTATACGTGCTCCTGATGAAAGGCCTGAACGGGGTGTGAGCATCCCCCTCCCTGGCGAGATACGTGTATGTGCCCCCTTTACCCTAATCGGAGGCTCCCATCGCGAAACGAAAGCCCACTATCTCCAGCAACTCCCTCAGCAGATGCGTACCGGCCTTGGGGATGCTGATGAGGTAGATCTGGCGACGCGAGCAGTGGTACTGCGTCTTCGGCGCCATCACCATGCCGGCCGGCAGGTCCAGATTCGAGCAGGGCCTCGGATAACTCTTCCGGGTCCTTGTAAAACAGCACATGTCCGCTCGGACGGGGCCCACCGGTCACAACGGATACGGCTTCGGGCACATCGCGATCGTCGATTTCTTCCCGCGCAACGGAGAATGCGGCGTTAATGCCGGCTTCCACGACAGCCCGAGTGAATGCCCGGGCATCATCGTTCCACGGCCGCAGGCGAATGGCAGGCCCGTGCTCTTTCAGGCAATGTGCAATACACTGCTGCCATGATTGGGGCTTGTCGTCAAAGAACTGAAGGTCCAGTTTTCCGGAGGGTTTCATTGCTTCAATAACTTTAGTGCGCGAAGCGCAACATAGTTGAAACTATGGACGTTAAGTCCCTTCACTTTCAGTCCGTGGCTTGTCCACGGGTGAGGACGTTAGTCCTCCAGACTATGGACTTTCAGTCCATAGTGGTTGATCATAGTAATGGCCGTTTCTTACAATAGGATTTATAAAGGCTTGAGCCGGATGAGAGGAAACTCTCAAGTCCGGTTCTTAGGGGGCTTCCCCGCTGTGAGGCAGGGCGGCTACCCAACTTAAGCTTGCATATAAGAAGAGACTGCGCAAAATTCGTGGTTCCCGATTCGCATGATTCGTAGTTTTCATGTCCGGATTTTGTACCGGCACTTTAATCCTGCTCGAGCTCCACATTGATACCCAACGAACGGATCTCCTTCACCAACACGTTGAACGACTCTGGCATTTCCGCCTCCATACGATGATCGCCGTCGACGATATGCTTGTACATGCGGGTACGCCCATTCACGTCGTCTGACTTGACGGTGAGCATCTCCTGGAGGGTATAGGAGGAACCGTAGGCTTCCACTGCCCACACCTCCATCTCGCCGAAGCGCTGGCCGCCGAATTGGGCCTTGCCGCCCAGGGGCTGCTGGGTGACCAGACTGTAGGGCCCGGTGGAACGGGCATGCATCTTGTCGTCCACCAAGTGGTTGAGCTTGAGCATGTACATGTGTCCGATCGTAACGGGCCGCTCAAAGGCATCACCTGTGCGTCCGTCATAAAGCAGGGTTTGGCCCATGGGAATCCCCTCGTCCCTGTTGTCCCGGCCTGCCAGACGTAGCATGGCGAGGATCTCCTCTTCCGAGGCCCCATCGAACACCGGCGTGGCCATAGGTATACCCTTGGTCAGGTTCCGGGCTAGGACCAGGATTTCCTCGTCGCTCAGGTCGGCCACCTCCTCAGGCCTACCGCTGCTGTTGTAGACCTGGTCAAGAAAGGCCCTGACTTCAGTGACCTCGGCCTTGGCACGCAGCAGCTCGCCGATCCGGATGCCGATGCCATACGCGGCCCAGCCCAGGTGAGTCTCCAGGATCTGGCCCAGATTCATGCGGGAGGGCACACCCAGAGGATTTAAGACAATGTCCACCGGCTCACCATCAGCGGAAAAGGGCATATCTTCCACTGGTACGATCGTGGAGATGACGCCCTTGTTTCCGTGACGACCGGCCATTTTATCACCGGGCTGGATGCGACGCTTCACCGCCACATAGACCTTGATCATCCTGAGTACCCCGGGAGCCAAATCGTCGCCCTGGGTGATCTTGCGCTTTTTCGCTTCGAAGCGTTCGCGGAAATCTTCGCGCTGTTGACCGATCTGTTTCGCCACTGCTTCGAGCTGGCTGGCTGCCCCCTCGGCGCGCAACCGAATCTCCAGCCACTTTTCCTTGGAGTCTTGCTCCGCCAGACCGTTCAGATAGGTCTTGGTAATCTTGCCGCCGGCCTTGAGGTCACCGGGTCCGCCGTCCGCCACTTTGCCGAGCAGCATCTTTTCCACCCGTTGGAAGGTATCCTTCTCCATAATGCGCAGCTGATCGTCCAGATCCTTGCGCACGCGTTCGAGCTCCTGTTCCTCGATTTGACGCGCACGTTTATCCTTTTCCACTCCGTCGCGCGTGAAGACCTGGACGTCCACTACCGTACCGGACACACCCGGGGGCAAACGCAGGGAGGTATCCTTCACGTCCGAGGCCTTTTCACCGAAGATGGCCCGCAGCAGCTTCTCTTCCGGCGTGAGCTGGGTCTCTCCCTTGGGCGTGACCTTGCCGACCAGGATATCGCCGTCCCGCACCTCCGCGCCTATGTAGACGATACCGGACTCGTCGAGTTTGGAAAGGGCCGACTCGCCCACATTGGGAATGTCACCGGAGATCTCTTCCGGCCCCAGCTTGGTATCGCGGGCAAGACAGGTGAGCTCCTCGATGTGGATGCTGGTGAACCTGTCTTCCTGGCCCACCCGCTCGGAGATGAGGATGGAGTCCTCGAAGTTGTAGCCGTTCCAAGGCATGAAGGCGACTCGTAGGTTCTGGCCCAATGCCAGCTCGCCCATGTCGGTGGAAGGCCCATCGGCCAGCACATCACCACGGTCGATGGTATCGCCGGGAGACACCAAGGGACGTTGGTTGATGCAGGTATTCTGGTTAGAGCGCATGTACTTGGTGAGATTGTAGATATCCACACCCGGCTCGTTCGGGGTCTTATTTGCCTCCTTGTCATGGACCCGCACGACGATGCGCGCCGCGTCCACGGACTCCACCACGCCGCCGCGGCGGGCCACGACGGTGACCCCGGAGTCCTTGGCCACGACCCGCTCCATGCCCGTACCCACCAGAGGCTTCTCGGCGCGCAGCGTGGGCACCGCCTGGCGCTGCATGTTGGAACCCATCAAGGCGCGATTGGCGTCGTCGTGCTCCAAGAAGGGGATCAGCGAGGCAGCCACCGATACGATCTGGCGCGGAGAGACGTCCATATACTGGACTTCTTCCGGAGCCTTGAGGGTAAATTCGTTCAGGTGCCGGCAGGAAACCAGCGCATCCGTGAGCTGTCCCTGATTATCGAGGGACGCATTGGCCTGCGCGATGACATAGTTACCTTCCTCGATGGCGGATAGATAATCGATTTCATCGGCGATCCGGCCGCTGTTTACCCTGCGATAAGGCGTTTCTAGGAAGCCGTACTTGTTGGTTCGCGCATACACCGCCAGGGAATTGATAAGACCGATGTTCGGCCCTTCCGGGGTCTCGATGGGACACACCCGCCCATAGTGGGTCGGATGCACGTCGCGTACCTCGAAACCGGCCCGTTCCCGGGCTAGGCCCCCCGGGCCCAAGGCCGAGACACGGCGTTTGTGGGTAACCTCGGAGAGCGGGTTGTTCTGATCCATGAACTGGGAGAGCTGGCTAGAGCCGAAGAACTCCTTGATCGCCGCTGAAATCGGCTTGGCGTTGATCAGCTCCTGCGGCATGAGTCCTTCGGATTCCGCCAGGGACAGACGCTCCTTCACGGCCCGTTCCACCCGCACCAGACCGATGCGGAATTGGTTCTCCGCCATCTCGCCTACGCAACGGATACGGCGGTTACCCAAGTGGTCAATGTCGTCCACACCACCGTGGCCGTTCCGGAGCTCGACTAGCACCTTCAAGGCGTCGATGATGTCGGAAACGTCACCGAACTTCTCATAGAGCTGCCGGGACGGCTCATCTCCACGCTGGGCAAAGTAGCAACCATCGTAAAGGATACCGGGCCCTTCCTCGGAATTCCGTTGCAGGCGCCGATTGAACTTCATCCGCCCCACTGCAGAGAGGTCGTAGCGATCCACGGCGAAAAACAGATTGTGAAACAGGTTCTGGGCCGCATCTTTGGTGGGCGGCTCGCCCGGACGCATCATGCGGTAAATCTCGACTTGGGCCTCCAACTCGTTGGTCGTCGGGTCGATACGTAGGGTCTCGGAAATGTAGGGCCCATGGTCAAGGTCGTTCACGAACAGGGTCTTGACTCGTTCAACCTGCTTTTCCCGTAAGCCTTCGAGCAAGTCTTCGGTAAGCTCCGTGTTGGCCTCCGCTAGCACCTCTCCGGTCTCTGCATCGACTACCATGTGAGCGAGCGTGCGCCCCAGCAGAAATTCGGAGGGCACCGAGAGGCGTTTCACCCCCGCCTTCTGCAGCTCTCGGATATGGTGGGCGGTTACCCGCCGTCCGGTCTCCACCAGGACCTGGTCGCCGATGGCGATATCGAAGCTCAGGGTCTCACCGCGAAGACGCTCGGGTACTACCTCGAGCTCGATGCCGTCTGTGCCCAGGTAGAAGCTGTCGGTATCGAAAAAGCGTTTCAGGATCTGTTCCGTGGAATAGCCCAGGGCCCGCAGCAGGATAGTCGCCGGCAGCTTGCGACGGCGGTCGATACGGACAAAGACATTGTCCTTGGGGTCGAACTCGAAATCGAGCCAGGAGCCGCGGTAGGGAATCACCCTGGCGGAGAACAACAGCTTACCAGAGGAATGGGTCTTGCCCTTGTCGTGGTCGAAGAACACGCCCGGAGAGCGGTGGAGTTGGGAAACGATGACCCGCTCGGTACCATTGATGACAAAGGTGCCGGTCTCCGTCATGAGCGGCAGCTCGCCCATGTAGACCTCTTGCTCCCTGATGTCCTTGACCGCCTTGGTGCCGGCAGGGGCATCCTTGTCGTAAATCAGCAGGCGCAACAGCACACGCAACGGGGCGGCAAAGGTGGCACCGCGAAGATGGCACTCACGAACGTCGAAGGGCGGCTCACCGAGGCGGTAGCTCACATACTCCAACACCGCATTCCCGGAGTAGCTTTCAATGGGAAAGACCGTCTTGAAGGCAGCGTGCAGACCGGTGTCCTCACGTTCGGTCGCCGAGGTAGTCTCCTGCAGGAAGGTCCGATAGGAATCGATCTGGGTTGCCAGCAGGAAGGGCACGTCCAAGATACCGGAACGCTTGCCGAAATCTTTGCGAATGCGTTTTTTCTCGGTGAACGAATAGGCCATGCTGACTTCCCTCTAACAATGCGGTTTGCTGCCTGCCTGTCCCGTCTCTGGAGCGGTAGGCAGGCGCTCACCGCATCCTACATGCTGAAGAGAAAACTACGAATCACGCGAATCGGCACGAACCAATCCGCGAGGATTCGCGTGATTCGTAATTTTTGCTCTTGTTTGCCGAAATACACGCAAGCTGTTCTGCAGCCATAGGTTGGGCAAAGGACCGGGGATGGTCCGTGCCCAACATTCAGTATTCGGTGTTGGGTACGCCACCGTTCAAAGACACGGCTCACCACGCTCGCTCGTCATCAAATAGAATGGCTTCGAAAGCCGTATCAGCTAATATACCGGCGTTACCTGCTGGACTGTCTGCTATTTTCCCTTTATTTTAGTCCTCCAGACTATGGATTTTCAGTCCATAATGGTTGATTGGTTACGGCACGTTCTTAGATCTCCATGAATTTCTTACGAAATTCAATTAGACTTGCAATTCCCCGCACAGGTGCCTGTGGATTACCTGCACCGGCTACTATTACTGACCCATAATCCAACATTCTTCCCAAGATGGATTGATTTATTTGAATGCTTTCGATTTTGGGCAGTAACATCTCGATCGTATCTCTCTTAATAAACCCAAACTTTGCGATTATTTTCTTATTCGTTATTGCAAGCTCAGTTGTGATGTATCGTAAAATAGCTATCATCCAAAATATCAGTCCTAATCCGTATAAAGGTAATAAGACTAAGCCAAACAAAATCAGAGGCAGTAATGACCAAACACTAACCTTTGCTTCGTATTCAACCTGCTCGCTACTGCCGATCACACTTTCAACATATGATGACATTTTCAGTCCCTTTGATCTTGAGTATGGAAGAGATTTTCAACCCCTCGATACACGCGCCGGCAGGCTATTTAACTGCCGGCGCAACACACACAGGCAGTAATCGCCTTACTTCACCTTGACCGTCGCACCGGCCTCCTCCAATGCCTTCTTCGCCGCTTCGGCCTCGTCCTTGGAGACCCCTTCCTTGATGGTATTGGGGGCCCCTTCCACCGCCTCCTTCGCCTCCTTCAGTCCCAAGCCGGTGAGGGCACGGACGGCTTTGATTACGGCCACCTTGTTGGAGCCGAAGGACGCCAGCACCACATCAAACTCGGTCTTCTCCTCCTCCGGAGTGGCCTCGCCGCCACCGCCGCCGGCGGGAGCAGCGGCCACGGCAGCGGCAGCGGTCACGCCGAACTTCTCTTCCATCGCGCCAATCAGTTCCACCACCTCCATGACGGTCATGTTGGCGACGGCATCCAGTATTTCTTCTTTTGAAACGGCCATTTGATGTCTCCTGAATCGGAATCTTCTAGGCGATTGGCGGAAAATGGAATACCAAATTACGCTGGATTTTCGTTCGTCTGCAAGGCGCGATAACAGGCACATAGTGAACTATGTAACTGTTGTTGCAACACAGCAGACGGACGATAAAGACAAGTAAGATGGTGTTTCATTGCTTCAATAACTTTAGTGCGCGAAGCGCATCATAGTTGAAACTATGGACGTTAAGTCCCTTCACTTTCAGTCCGTGGCTTGTCCTCGGATGAGGACTTTAGTCCTCCAGACTATGGACTTTCAGTCCATAGTGGTTGATTGACAGAAATCGCCTTACAGTTTGATACCTTGCCCAAACCGATGTGAGCGGCTAGGCCGCTTCTTTGCTGTTGCGAACCGCGGCGAGGGTGCGCACGAGCTTGCCGGGGACCTCGTTGATCGTCGCCGCGAGCTTCTGTACCGGGGCCTTCATCACGGCCATCAGCTGACTGATCGCCTCATCGTAGGTCGGCATCTTCGCCAAGGTGCCCAGCTCGGAGGGATCCAGCAGCTTGCCGCTGATGGAGACCAGCTTGACTACAAACTGATCGTGTCCCTTGGCAAAGGTCTCGGCTACCCGCGCCGCAGACCCCGGATCTTCCTGCGAAAAGGCAAGCAGCAGCGAACCTGTAAGACCTGCTTCCATACAGGCGAAATCCGTGCCGGCAAACGCGCGTTTGGCCAATGAGTTCTTGACGACGCGGACATAGACCCCGGCCTTACGTGCCTCGACCCGCAAAGCGGTCATTTGTTCCACTGTCAAACCCCGATATTCCGCCCCGACGGCCGAATAGGCACCCTTCGCAACTTCCGCGACCTCGGCGACGATCGCCTCTTTCTGGGCAAAACTCAGCGCCACAGTCGTCACCTCCCGATTTGAACTTACATTTAGGGTCTAAACCCCAGATTTCTTCGGCGGTCAACTCTGAAACGCCTTTTCCATAGCAACATCTGAGTAATTCGCCTGTGCACCATCATCAAGAGGTGGCCTGCGCTTTCGCGCTGACGTAGCCATTTCCGATTCAGGAACACCGTCTGCGCAGGCTCGCTCGAATTAAGCCAAACCGCCGTAACTTCCTGCCCGACCATAAGGCGCCTGCGGTCTTTGGCGGCTACCCCCTACCAAATTCGGAATTCCTCTTGCAGTATTACAAGAGGAATTCCGATATTTGGTAGCAGGATACCCGAAAGGACTTTTTCTCAACTTTCCAACCGCGATGCCCGGCTCGGGCAACGCGTTGTTGGTTTTCAGTGTCCACGCCGGCAGCAAAAAGTAGAGCAAAGAGCGAGCAGTACTTTTTGCAGTCGGCATCTATTAATCGTTGCAAAAGTTCTCAAAATATGAGATTTCGCAGTTCAGTTCCTATGCCCATCGCCCAATGACAGTTATGTGAATACTTATACAACGATTAATATACGATTGGTAGCAGTCACTTTAGTTCAATGCTTACTTTCCGAAAATCTACAAACTTTGGATAATCAATTGTATTCTGCAATAACTCAAAACTTCCTTTTGCCTTAAAAACTGCTACTTTCCCCATATGCTAGAGAGGAGCATTTGGAAGATTGTCTCTTTCGTCAAGACATGTATTGCCTTTTTCAATAAGAGATTTAACATCTGGCATTTAATTCCCCGGTATTTACGCCGTTCGTTTCGCGAGGCATCTCTGATTCCCCCGCCCCAACTTCATGAAACGCTGGCCGCTGGAGCAGCCAAACTGAATTCCCACGCTGGAGAGGCTGTGAAAGTATTCGCTTTTCCTGCATGGCGGTGGGGTGAAGCTGCTATATTTTACGCTATTCCGCACCAAGTGGGGTTAGGAGCGAGCTATGCTGCCTAATTTAGGAAAATCGCGTTTCCCTGTCCCTTCCACTCCGAAAATTCAGCAATACCTTCACAGTCTCTAGAGTGTGGGAACAAGCCAACGATTGCACCCTGTTTTGGCTAGGATTTTTTGACGATCCCGCATCTTTAGCCAAAAACTCATGCCTCGTCGGTCTGAGGCGAAGCCTCGCTAGCTGTATATACAGGTCCCATTTCATCTAGTCACATTTCCAGACAGCCTCTTAGGTTTGCGAACAACCTTGTACCGATTGGATGCTTTTTCTTTAGATCTTTAGACCTGCAAACATTACGTCGAGATCAAAATCGGATTGTTCCGCATATTCATTGCTTCAATAACTTTAGTGCGCGAAGCGCATCATAGTTGAAACTATGGACGTTAAGCCCCTTCACTTTCAGTCCGTGGCTTGTCCACGGATGAGGACTTTAGTCCTCCAGTACTATGGACTTTCAGTCCATAGTGGTTGGTTTCTGACCTTATGTATTTCTTCGATAATATGTTGGCTGGTAGGATCTTTTGCCTCCAGAAATGTAATGTTTCGACGTAGCTCGCGAGGTGTTTCGCTAAACCAAAGTCTATCATCAGCATCTACATCTTCATGGACTACCTTCCAAATGATCTCATGAGCCCACGAAGAACAATTATGAATAGGTCTCCAAGTTACATTTGCTCGCAGCAGTCGATCAAGGACCTTTTTTTGCTCAGCAGATAGTTTATTGTTAGATGTCAGGGAATGATTATCAGGCCAAAGTCCATAATATCGGGTGATGCCATTACGGGTAACCGTGATCCATGCATGACCCTCTGTGTAGCCTGCTCTACCTAAAACATTGCTATGAATCCCCAAGATGGTATTCTGTGGCATATTGAAATCCTCATTCCACTTTGCCACATTATAGAATAACCAACTGATTTATAATGGATTCACGAAAATAGAGAAACCCATAAAACGGTAGAGTTCTAACTTTGTTTTTCAGGGTTCAAATAGAACTTCTAAATCAATACCTTATGCCCCGGAAACAACAGAGTTGCAACACCACCCATAAAATTAACAAGTCAAACTACATGTGACAAAGCGGAATTTAAAACGAAAGTGCGGAATGATCAATCTGGAGCCCCGGTCCCATGGTGGAAGAGACAGTAACCCGCCGCATGTAGACACCTTTGGCGGTGCTCGGCTTGGCCTTCATCAGGTTGGCCAGTAACGCCTCCAGATTCTCGCGTAGGGTTTGAGGGTCGAAGTCCACCTTGCCCAAAGGGCAATGGATGATACCGGCCTTATCGGTCCGGTAGCGGACCTGACCCGCCTTGGCATTGGTTACCGCATCCGCTACGTTGGGGGTAACGGTTCCCACCTTGGGGTTCGGCATCAGGCCACGGGGCCCCAGGATCTTACCCAGCTGTCCGACTACACGCATGGCGTCCGGCGAGGCGATCACCACATCGAAATCCAGGTTCCCGGCCTTGATCTCGTCGGCAAGGTCTTCCATCCCGACCCGGTCGGCACCGGCGGCGGTTGCCGCCTCCGCATTCGCACCCTGAGTAAAAACCGCGACCCGCACCTGTTTGCCAATACCATGGGGCAGCACCGTAGAGCCACGCACGACCTGATCGGATTTGCGTGGGTCAACGCCCAGATTAACGGCTACGTCGATATTCTCGGCAAATTTGACCTTGGAAAAACCTTTCAGTAAGCCAAATGCCTCTTCGGCACCGTACAGCTTGCCCGATTCGATCTGCTCGCGGATCGTCCGCATTCTTTTCGACGACCTGGCCATTACTCCATGCCCTCCACATTCAAACCCATAGCGCGTGCGCTGCCGGCAATAGTCCGCACGGCCGCGTCTATATCCGCGGCCGTCAAATCGGGCATCTTGGCCGTGGCGATCGCCTCCAGCTGGGCGCGAGTAACGGTTCCTACCTTAGTCATATTCGGAGTACCACTGCCTTTGGGAACCCCGGCGGTCTTCTTGAGCAACACCGAGGCAGGAGGCGTCTTGGTGATGAAAGTGAAACTGCGATCCGCATAAACGGTGATGACGACAGGGATCGGTAGCCCCTTCTCGATACTTTGCGTCTTGGCATTGAACGCCTTGCAGAACTCCATAATGTTGACGCCGTGCTGGCCGAGTGCCGGACCGACCGGTGGGCTCGGATTGGCCTCACCGGCCTTGACCTGCAGCTTGACGTAAGCCGATATCTTCTTCGCCATAGAAATCTCTCGTGGGTACTGGTACAGCAGTACGAGGTACCGATAACTGGGAATCGTTTTTTTGCCACAACCAAGCACTATGGACTGAAAGTCCATAGTCTGGAGGACTAAAGTCCTCATCCGTGGACAAGCCACGGACTGAAAGTGAAGGGACTTAACGTCCATAGTTTCAACTCTGATGCGCTTTGCGCACTAAAGTTATTGAAGCGATGAACGCGAACCGCTCAACCCTTTTCGATCTGGTCAAACTCCAGGTCCACCGGGGTGGAACGCCCGAAGATGAGAACCGAAACCTTGAGACGGCTCTTCTCGTAATCCACCTCTTCGACCACACCATTGAAATCGGTGAAGGGGCCATCGACGACCCGCACCACCTCTCCCGGCTCGTAGAGAACTTTGGGTCGGGGCTTTTCCACACCCTCTTGCACCCGCTGCAGGATCGTCTCGGCCTGCCAGTCCGGGATCGGAGCCGGCCGATCACCGGTCCCGCCGATAAAGCCAATAACTTTCGGGACGCTCTTGACCAAGTGCCAGGTGTCGTCCGTCAGATCCATCTTCACCAGCACATAACCGGGAAAGAACTTGCGCTCACTCTTGCGCTGCTGGCCCTCCCGCATCTCCACGACCTCTTCGGTCGGTACTAGAACGGGGCCGAACAGTTCCTCCATGCCGGCCCGTTTTATGCGCTCCTCGAGGGAGTGCTTCACCTGTCCCTCAAAACCTGAATAGGCGTGGATCACGTACCAACGCTGGGCCATCCTCAGCCCCCCTGCCCGGTAAGGAACCGCAATATAGCCATGAGAACCGTATCGAAAAGCCACAGGACAATGCCCAGAATAAGCACCATCACGATCACTACCAAAGTGGTCTGCAAGGTCTCCTGACGGGTCGGCCAGACGACCTTATGTACCTCCGTGCGGGCATTACCCGTAAATCGCCACAAACGCCGCCCCTGCTCCGTCTGTAGGGCCACAGCAGACGCAACGGCGCTGATTGCCAGCAATCCCCCGACCCGCAGCAAAGTCGAGTAGGCGACAAAATGGTAGAAGCCATAGAACCCCGCCACCAATAAAACAGCCGCCGCCGCCAGTTTGATCGTATCCAAACCGGTGGCGCTGGCCTCTGCTTTTGCATTCATTGCTTCAATAACTTTAGTGCGCGAAGCGCATCAGAGTTGAAACTATGGACGTTAAGTCCCTTCACTTTCAGTCCGTGGCTTGTCCACGGATGAGGATTTTAGTCCTCCAGACTATGGACTTTCAGTCCATAGTGGTTGATTTATAGTACCCCATTTCACCTTATTTCCCGCCCTCAGCAAGGCGAGAAGCGGTCACATGCCAGACATGCGAGCACCGAAATAGCCAGTCCTTGGTGCGTTTGAGAGGGCTCTGAGAGCGAGAAACAAGGTGAAACGAGGTACTAGTATTGTTCGCGCGATAAAAAATGGCAGGCCAGGAGGGACTTGAACCCCCAACCTGCGGTTTTGGAGACCGCTGCTCTGCCAATTGAGCTACTGGCCTGGAAATCAAGTAATTGTTCACCCCCCCGCTGTTTTGCCATCCCTGGCACCTGGATTCCGGGCAATCTCTACCGGAATGACGAGGTGGGGGCCGAACGATTACGAAATTAAGAGCTTAAACCTCGGGTAGAGCGAATGGCCGGCAGTCCCGGCCATCTCCGCCATAAGGGCCTAGAGCGCGTTATTCGATAATCTTGGCGACCACACCGGCCCCGACCGTGCGCCCACCCTCGCGTACCGCAAAGCGTAGCCCCTCTTCCATGGCGATCGGCGCGATCAGCTGGACCGTCATCTTTACATTGTCACCTGGCAT
>Ga0209260_10000071_pt1 | contig 76283 bp, 58 predicted proteins | sample WorMetTypGCAVOLI_FD_187421 | JGI IMG/M metagenome (GOLD analysis project Ga0209260, IMG submission 187421) | Marine gutless worms symbiont microbial communities from Max Planck institute for Marine Microbiology, Germany - Olavius algarvensis... ...
CCACCCTACATATAAGGAGGATTTTTTTCAATGACTCGTATTATTACTCACTTTATGACTCATTCTAAACCCGTTTTTGGACAAGAGTGAAAAATTATATAAGATTGTTAGTTAGCCGGGCTCCAAACCAAACCTTCTTACGCAGGAGAAAATTATGAAAATAGACAGATACCTATTGGTGGTTTCATTTTTATTTCTATTTGTTTCTGGATTGGTGACAGTTGCCAAGGCAGAAGAATCGAAAATTGCGAATTTATCCTTTCCCTCTGGTGAGTATATTTTTTATCCACAGGAAAATAAGCCATTTAAAATTATATTTCATAGAGACGGTAAATGGGAAACAGTGGATAAAGGTATTGGACTATGGCTATATTACGATAACAGCAAATTTTATATGTATTTGGCTAATTGGAAAAACAAAAACTTTGATGCAAAAAGGACAAAATTATTACTCGAAGGAAATTTGAAGATAGATAATAAAAAGCTGATTTTGAGCGGATTTATAGATGGGCAACCTCGAATATCGGAATTTGTAAGGGTATCTAAGGACAAAACACAAAGAAGCCCAATGGCACCCGATGGAAGTGCGGTGATAACTGTTGAGGAAGAAGATCGCAGAGTCGAACCGCCGAGTGCCACGGAAGGCCAACGAAGCGGTATTAAAAAGCCGTTGAATTAAATTTCTGAAGGACCGCGTATAATTGGGAGATGAATTGAGAAAGTAATGGTCATATTTTATCTCGGCCTATCCTGCAAAAAAAGTAAGTCCATGATTTGTAATTGCATAAATTATTTCTTGACCCGATGACAACCTAAGAGTATTTAAACATTTAACATCTGTTCTGCCAATCGCCCATTCTGATATTTGTTTATTCTATTGTTACCCTGCATTCATTCTGGAGAAAAATGGCTCGGCAAGCCATGCAAAAAATCGAGGATCGATGCGCAAATCAGCGAGCTCTTATCACTTAAAAAAGGAGGTTACCATGAAAAAAATGAGATGGGCAGCACTTATTCTGATGGGAACATTTGTTTTATGCATTTTGGCAGCACCGGCTTCAGGGGAAATATTCTGGCCCGAGAAATGGTGGCCGTCCAAGTGGGGGGCTGATGATGAAAAAGGCTCGTTTAACACCATAACACCCCAAAAAATCACCGCCTCATTAAAAATAGTCAAAACAGGCAAAATCTACCGATTGGGCCGGCCTTATGAGATGACGATGCCGAAGTTCGGAAACCGCACCTACTCATTGCACATACCCGGTTTGCCCGTTGGGGGACCCGTTGGAAACAACAATATTGTCTGGAACGACGAGTTCATCGTGGGGGAGTTGGGGCAGGTCGGCACCCAGTTCGATGGTCCCGGTCATGTCGGCATCAGGGGCAAGGACGGTGTTGACCGGTGGTACAATGGGCGTGCCCTGGCCACCGCTGAAAATACTTACGGTCTCAAAAAAAATGGGGTGGAAAAATTGGGCCCCTGCATCACCCGGGGTGTGCTGATCGATGTCGCCGGTCTAAAGGGTGTCGAATCCATGAAAAAGGGCGAAGTTATTACGGTGGCAGATATTGAAGCCTGCATCAAAAAGGCTGGAATCGCTCCCATCGGGGAAGGCGATGCGGTTGTTTTTCACACCGGATGGGGAAAATACTACAATGAGCCGGCCACCTACAATGCCGGATGCCCAGGTATCGGGATAGAAGCCGCCAGATATTTAGTCGAGAAGAACGTCTCCATGTTGGCCGCCGACACATGGCCGGTGGATGCGATCCCCGGTGAGGATCCTAAAGGTGCGTTTGATATCCATAATTTCATGGAAACCGTCAACGGAATCTGGTACCTCGAAAACCTGGATGATGCGCCGATGAAAAAGATGGCCGCCGACGGAGTCTATGAGTTTCTCTGGATATTCGTGCCCGTGCCTTTTGCCGGCGCCACCGGCTCACCGGGCGACGCCATCGCGATTCAGTAGCAATCCAATACCGTCAAGGAATTAAGTTGTCATATGACGCTTAATCTTGATAAGAGCTCGCTTATTTGAGATTGTCCGCTTTAGCGTATTGCAATTAAATTTCCTATGAACTCCGGCTCGGGTAAAATTCAGGTAGTAGATTCAAATGCTCGATCCTCACCGCTAACTTTATAATATCCGTCAATCCAGACAGCCTTAATCAAAGATGCGATAAAGGAGATATTATGGCAGAATCGGAAGACCTCAAGAAAACCGCCAAATCGGCATTTGCGGATGCCGGTATCGAAGCGATGCGGCTGAAACTGGGCTTTGCCAAGTTTATTATCGGGACCGTAGCGGTCAGTGTTTTGACGGCTGTGTTGAACTGGCAAATTCAGAACAAGCGGCTGGAGTCTGAAATTATTGCCAAGGAAAACGAATTCGTGGCCCAATTTATCACCCAGGCTATCGATAAAGATCTGGAAATGCGGCGGGATTTTGCCGAATATTTCACACGCGTATCCCCGTCAAAAAATGCACGCGAACGCTGGAAAAGCTACCGTACCTGGGTTGCGGATCAACTGCAGATCGCCAGCAAAAAAGAGCTTGAAATTGCGCAACTCCGCGAAGAAAAAATGAAGCTGAATGAAGAGATCGCCTCCCTGACGGCCTCAGAGGAAAAGAAGATAAAAACGGAGCAAATCGAAAAGGTGCAGACCAACCTGCTCATCAAGCAGCAACAGCTCGCCAGCATCCGCTCCGACAGTAATTTACTGAAGCGCGATTTTGCGGCGGCATCGGAGCTGGAACGACAAGGCTTTGAACGATTGCTGGAAGGCGACTTCAACAGTGCCCGCCGAGCCTTTGAAGCAGCTGAAAGAGCATACCCTTCTTTTCATCAAGTGCACGAGATTGCCCGCCTGCTAAAGCGCGAACAATCACAGTTAAGCAGCCCCGAGGTCCAAAGGCGCGTATTGACCCATATTATTTCCGAATACAGCTGGAAAGCCCCCGCGGATTTGCTTGCAGCCATTGAACAAAGGCTCGCAAACTAGGCCCCGCCCGCCATCAGGCCGGTCCCCCCTCCGCCACGAATGGAATGTCATCCGATAAACCAAAACAGATTCAACTGGATCGAATAGCCCCGTAAAAGGGTTTACGGGGCTATTCGGCATTGGGCGTTAGGGACCGCTGACAACCGTCATGTACCTGCCTAAAAATTTTACATGACCATATTTTAAGATCAGCTTGGTGAAACGCAAATGTTTCGTGATTTTTGTCGGCGGGGTGTAGTCGTCCGCTGCAGCATCGTTTTGGTGCGGATCCCACCAACAGCCGTAATTAGCTTGGTTGAAATCTTTGAACTTGCCGATATAGACTGTCTTGCTGCTGCCCTCGTCGACGTATTGGGCAACCACCAGGAATTTGCCCGGATTATCTTCCCCAACCAGGCATTGACCGGTCTCGTCCGTGGTGCACAGGCCGGTTAAACCGATGTCCGACTGGAAAATGTCATCCAGCCGGCGCCTTGAAGGCCAACGGCCGTATGCTGCAAGAAATTCTTCATCCTCACGGTTGTATATTCTGACCCTGACATCTTGCAGGTCAACGGTACTGGAACGTTTCGCCCAGCCATATTTATTATATCCGCAGACCCCGCTTTTCTGAAAGTCAACAATTCTCATCGACACATAGGTTTCATCCGCAAACGGACAACCATATTGATCCGCCGGTCCCGCTGCATTCGGACAGTCATCTTCGTCATCGGGAATGCCGTCGCCGTCGGAATCCCGCCAGCCGTTTTTTTCGATCCAGGGCAACTCGTCCAATACTCCATTGAAATCATACGGATCATCGCAGAAACCGTTAAGGTCATCGTCAATGCATCCCTCTTCAGGCTCGTCATAATCATTCCAGTAGTTGCCGCCAACAGGAGCCGCCATATTGAAGATGTTGTCGGTGCCTATAATAACTCTGGCCTGAATATTGTTGTCGCTGAAGCTGTTGTTATAAACAATATTATTGCTGCAATAGAAGAGGAGGACGAGGCCGGTGTCGCTGTCGCTGTCGCTGTTGCCCGAAAGCGTGTTGCCGGTCAGGGTATTATTATCGCTGTAATAGTAGAGGTAGATACCATAGGGGGTGTTGTCGGTCAGGGTGTTGTCGGTCAGGGTATTGTCGCTGGAACTGTTCAAGTAGATTCCGGTGTTTGTATTTTCGTCGACGATGTTGTCCCTAATCACATTAGTATTGGCTCTGTTGAGATATATCCCATAGGTATTGCCCCTGGCGGTGTTCGCGGCGAGCTCATTATCAGCGGATTCGCTGTCAAGATAGATCCCCCGATAATTTCCGTCAAGGGTATTGTCAGGGGTATTGCCAAGGGTATTGCCGGCCAGCTTGTTGTTTTTGGAACTGGCAAGGTAGATGCCGCTGTCGGAGGCGGTCGTAATGTAGTTATCCGCCAGCACATTTTCATCGGATTTGAAAAGGTAGATCCCATAAGTAAATTGCTCAATGGTCACATTTTTAATGGTAACGCCCTTCCTGTTAGAAAGATAAATACCGAAGTTGCCTTGGCTCCGGGTGTTACTGAAGCCGGCTCCATCCAGGGTAATGCCGTCGCTGTCTATCTGAATGGTCTGATCCACATCCGTGGTCAGGGTGCATGTTTTAGTCTCATTGTCCCAGGTACCAATGGGCGTTTTCTCCCAGGCACCATTGGAATCTTGGACGCCTTCGCAGTCACCGCCATCGGTAACACAATTATCCGTATCATCAGCATCAGCATCATCGCAAATAAAATAGGTGCTGGCTGTGGGCTGGATAAAAACAATGTGACGACTTGTCAGGTCTTGAATATAGACATGGGTTCCGGCTGCGTCGGTGGTGAAGACCGCCAGATTGTGGAAGTCATCTTCGTACTTGTAATAGGTGGTCGATGGAAGCAAGCCCCCGAGGGTGATCTGGGTTGAAGCGGCATCCGTGACCGATTCGATGACCATCGTAACCACATGCGGAACGGACTCCAGGGTCAGGTCAATATCGGCCGTGCTTGCCAGGGTGAGGTTGAGGTACTCACTGTTGGTGATTGCAAAATAGGTTCCTGAGCCAGCGACCCTTCCAGGCATCTCAAGTGATTCCGGGATTGGCTCGACGATCTCGGATTCTGCCTGAACCGGTGCAATAAAAATTGCACTCAATAGCAAGAATAATGTGAAAATACTGGCTGTTTTTTTCATCCCATTTTCCCTCTCTTAAGATTAGAATTTAGACTTCCATGTTAAGCCAAATTTCGGGCAATCCTTACCGGCTGGAAATGAGTCTGCAGGATAAGGCCTGTTTTTAAGTAAAAGGTGTTTTACTAGAGCCTGTAAAGGCCCGATTTTACGGGGTATAAAAATCAGTGAATTACGTAAAACTTACTTATTCTGCAGACTCAATGCCGGGTCTAAGGGTTGTCCCCCCTAAATTGGTGGATAAGACCGAATATGCAAAATTTATACCAACCAACCGTAGTGCGGGCCGCTGAGTTCGATCCCGTTGCAATGCAGCGCGTTGCGCCAATTTGGGCTGCGCGTTGCGCTAATTTGCTTTTCTTCAAAATTTATAATTACAGGAAGAGTGTCAATTTCATGACTCTAATTGTACCATCACTCATTCAAGTCATTTGAAAATTTGGTTTTAAAATCATGTCATCGGCAATGGCTCAATATTACCCAAAAAGAAAGATTGCCTGGTTCTCATCAATGATTATTATCTGAGTTCATTGAATGAGGCACCGATTCGAGAGGACAAGCACCGTGACACCGGAAATCGCCCTGGTTTTAACCATATTGGCCGCGGCCGTAGTATTTTTGATTACCGAATGGATCCCAATGGAAGTCACCGCCCTGCTTTCACTGGGCGCTGTCGCATTGACCGGTTTGGTCACTCCTACCGAAGCGCTGTCCGGTTTCAGCAACCCGGCGGTTGTGACGGTCTGGGCGGTATTCATTCTCAGCGGCGGGTTGACCCGCACAGGCGTTGCCAACGTCATCGGTCATTTTGTGCTGCGAATGGCCGGGACTCGAGAAACGACGATGATCATCGTCATCATGACCACCGCCGGTTTGATGTCGGCCATCATGAACAATGTCGCCGTCGCAGCCCTGATGCTGCCGGTGGTCATGGACATCGCCCGCCACAGCGGCCGGCCGCCTTCACGGTTGTTAATGCCGCTGGCCTACGGCTCTCTGCTGGGCGGCCTGACGACCCAGATCGGTACCCCTCCGAACATCCTGGTCAGCGACGCCCTGCGGGATGCAGGACTCAAATCCTTTTCCTTTTTTGACTTTACACCGGTCGGGCTGGTGGTCATGGTCGCCGGCATTGCGTTTATGATCTTCATCGGGCGCCGCCTGTTGCCACAACGGGATGTTGCCAGAGAATCGGTGGCTGACACTAAGATCGACTGGCAAACCCAGTACGATCTGCAGGAGCGCCTGTTTCACATCCGCCTGCCCCGGGGCTCGATCCTTGCCAACAAAACCCTGGCCCAGGCCAGGATGGGTTCGGTCCTGGGCTGGAACGTGATCGGCATTACCCGTGGTGATCGAACATTGCTGGCTCCGGGACCAACCGACACCTTGCTGGCCGGAGACCGCTTAACGGTTGAAGGTCGGATTGAATCTTTAAACGAATTGAAAAACTGGCACCGGCTGGTTATCGAAGAGGGCGGCATCGACCTGCAGGAACCTTACTCGGACGAAATCACAATCGGCGAAGTATTATTGCCGGTGAATTCTCGATATGTCGGCAGCACGCTCAATTCCCTTGGTTTTCGCGGTCAATTCGGCTTGAATGTGCTGGCCATTCGCAGAAATGATCAAATCCGGCGCACCAGCCTGCAGGATGAGCCACTGCAACGGGGTGACATGCTGCTCGTGGCAGGTTCTGAAGAACATCTGCAGAAATTGGAAAATACAACCGGTTTTGATCAATTCCGCTACGTGAATCGATCGGAACTCACCGAAGTCTATCATCTGCATGAACGGCTGATGGTCATGCAGGTGCCGCCGGACTCGGCCCTGGTCGACAAAACTTTAAAAGAAAGCCGTTTAAGTGATGCCCTGGGAAGCCGTGTTCTGGGTATCTTACGAGGCGCAAACCCCATTATTATGCCCGAGCCGGACGAGATTCTGCTGGCCGGGGATCGTCTCGTGGTCGAAGGGCGTCAGCGGGATTTTGATTATCTCCGCGGACTTGAGGAATTGGAGATCGAACGCCGAACTGACACCGATGTGGCGAAACTAATTTCCGGTAATGCCGGCCTGGTGGAAGCCATTCTTTCACCGCAAACGACCCTGGAAGGCAAAACGCTGCGCCAGATCAATTTCCGTGAAAAATTCGGGTTGAATGTGCTGGCCCTGTGGCGCAAAGGACAGGCCCACCGGTCCAATCTGAGGGATATGGAACTGCGCTTCGGTGATGCACTGCTGCTGCTCGGCTCACGGGCCAAATTGAAGCTGCTGGGCCGTGAGCCGGATATCATCGTCCTGACGGAGACCGCCCAGGAGGAACTGCACACCGAAAAAATGAAGTTTTCCATCCTGATTATGGTTGCGGTATTGCTGCCGGTGATTTTGGGGTGGGTTCAGATATACATTGCGGCCGTGATCGGGGCCGCGCTGATGGTTCTGGTCGGTTGTCTGAGTATGAAAGAGGCCTATCGCCAAATTGAATGGAAAGCAGTCTTTTTGATTGCCGGCATGCTGCCGCTGGGCAGCGCTTTGGATCAGTCCGGGGCGGCCAGGCTGATTGCCGAAGGGGTGGTTGCTGCTGTCGGCCCCTTCGGGCCCGAAGCAGTGATGCTGGGCCTGGTCGCGCTGACATTTCTGGCAACCTGCTTTGTGCCCACCGCCGCCCTGGTGGTGCTCATGGCACCGATTGCGCTGAACACCGCAACCAATATGGAATTATCACCTTACGGTTTGATGATGGCCATTGCGATGGCGGCCTCGGCCAGTTTCATGACCCCCGTATCCCATCCGGCCAACATCCTGGTAATGGGGCCGGGAGGGTATCGGTTTACGGATTATTTTAAAATCGGTGGATTATTGACCCTGGTCATTTTTGTGGTGCTCATGGTGGTGCTGCCGCTTTTCTGGCCCCTGGTGCCTTGAAAAAGTTAGGCCCCTGAGACACGCAGGCGCGAAAAGAAGGTTTTCCGCCGCAAGGCGGATCAGTGTTCAGGTTTCAGGATATAGCTCCTCAACTCCCTGACACCCGACACCTTATATGAAATATTTTCGTGAACTTCCAAAAGCTGTTTCAAAGTACAGACTTCGTCGTCGTACTCGTACTCGTGCTCGTCCTCGATAAAATTCAAGGCCATCTAGGTTGTACTTAATGGCTAAAACACTGCTTACCTTAAACATTGAGCTGAAAACCTTACTTTTTCAATACCTGTTCGATAGCGCTTGATTTTATCCAGCCTCTTTTGTTTTTCGATAAACGAATCAATGACCAGCCGTCTTCAATTCTTTCCCGGTGGATGGTCGTCCCCTCGTGGAGTTTGAAAAGCACGGTATCATTGGAATCCGGACCGGCCAGAACATCGACCTCTTCGGCTAAAATGACGGCTCGCTGATCTGTGCTTAGCTGGAGCCATTTCACCCCCAGAGAAGCCCCGCCCACCAGCCAGAAAATCAGCAGGACAATAAAGACATAATAGGTCCACTCCGGGCGCACAAACAATCGCAGCACCAGGATGCTCCAAAATAAAATATTCAGCGCCGCAAAGCCCCACATCAGTTCACGAAAAGTTAAGTCATCCAGCCAGAAAAACGCCTGCTTTAGAAAATTCTGGTCTTCAGAAATCGCATCCTGTGTTTGGTCAAGGGCATAGCGCAGGTTAAAATTTAAATCCGCATCGCGCGGTATCAGATACTGAGCTCTTTTATAATTTAATACTGCCTGCCCAAGTTGGCCCGCACGGAAGTAGGCATTGCCGAGGTTGTAATAGAGATGTCCGTTTACGTATCCATGGTCGATTAGTTGAAAATAGCCCTTGATGGCTTCCTGATAACGATCTTCCTTAAAAGCTCGATTCGCTTCAAAATATAGCTCTTCGGCGGAGGGAGTATCTATCGCAAAACAACTTCCACCGGATAAAAAGAGCAGCAGAATAAGAATCAGCAATTTTAGGATCATAGTAGGTTGCATATTTTTGTTCTGTATACCAATCGGCGAGTTTTCAAAACAAAGAGAAAACATTAATGCGCACGCTAAGGCGCCAAGATTAATTAAAATCGACAGCTTATACCTTTAACTACTTTAGAAATGATAGTAGTATATTAGCTTCATCGAACCTCTTTTTCGATCTGCTTGATGAGTTGGGTGAGATCGGATTCGATCATTGCCGTTTCAGTTCCCAGGCCTGTATATTCAGCATTTTCCAGCTGCAGCATAATGTTTTGCAGCGCTTCGGCCGTGTCGGCGCCAACCCCTTGCGAAATCAATATCTTGACTGATTCCTGCGGAGTGAGAGATCCGTATGACAATCCGAAGCGACGGTTCAAATAGTCTCTGATCAGCTGAAGCAGTTTGCCCGAGTTCGGCTCGCGTTTGCGGTACTGTTTATAGAATTCCCGTGCCGCCTTTTTAGCCAACATATCAGGCTGACCCGCCCGGGCTTGCCGGCGCAGTTTGATACCGCCAAGCGTGCCCAGGTACAGAGCGAACGGCAGGCCCAACATGGTCCCAAAAAGCCAGGTCTCCAGCTGCAGGCGGTTGCCGGTTTTAAAATTTTGCATGGCGCTATGGACCGGAAAAATATCACGACCGAGTTCCCTGATCGTTTGCTTGACAGTACCGTCATCGCTTAGCCCGGCGGCGTTTGGTTCTGAAATCATGATTTTTTCTTTTTTGCCGGGCAAAACCGAAAGGGTATACTTGGAGGATTGCAAAGTTTTATAGCTGTGGTTTTCAGTATCAAAAAAGCTGACAGCAACCGGGGGAACCTCAAGACGGCCGTCTTTTTCAGGCACCAGCGCCCATTTCATGGTTTTGGAACCCGTCGTCCCGTTGCTGTCCTGGGTCGATTCCAGCACCGGTTTATCGGCATAAATTTTGATATGACTCAGTTCGGGCATTTTTAAATCGGGGATTCGATTAACATTGCCCTGTCCGCTTACTGATACCGTTAAGGTGGCCGACTCCCCGGTTTTTAGCGAGACGGGTTCCAGCTTTGACCACATCTTGAATTTTCCCACCAGACCGCTGAATTCAGGCGGTTTTCCCTTCTCCGGCAGCGGACGCACCGTCAGCTGTAAGGATTTGCTGGACACGCTCAGCGGACGGCCGCTGGCAAAAGACGAAAACGGGTCATCAAAAAAACCGCGCTTTGAACTTCCGCGTGATTGCAACACCGTCATGCTCATTTTGGCAGGATCGACAGTATAACGGCCTGCTTTGGCGGGCACCACGGCATATCGGACTTCAATCACCTGGAAGTTCTGACCGCTGCGAGTGCTGCGGTATTCAATGGGTTTTGAGATTTGTTTGAATATGAGATTTTCTGTCTCGGGCAGGTTGAGGTTGATATTTCTCACATTGCGGCGCAAATATAATTTCAGGGTGTAAATCGTCTGCTCTTCCACGTACACCGTATCATCTGCAAGTTCGGCAGTTAAGAATATGGGGCCGGGATCGACACCTTTTCCCTCAGCAGGCTTGAGGACTCGCAACTTCGCGCTATTGCTGGTGTAGGGTTTGCCATTTATTAGAACCCGGGCCGGACCTATCTGAAAGGTCCCGGTTTTATGCGGCTGAATAAAGTAAGTGTAGTCCACCCCGGAACTTAATTTACCGTTGATGAATTCAACCCGGCTGGACGTCCCACCCGATCTGACGTCAAAATTCTCCAAACCCTGAATTTCGGGCGTTGAATCGCTGTCGCGGCTGCCGCCCACACTGACGGTCAGCTGAACCGAATCGACCAGCAGCGTTTCCGACCGATCCAATTTCAGGCTCAGCGAGACCTTCGCCCATGAAAAAGGAGCGGCCATGAAAATTAATAATAGTATAGCTATCGTAAACGTGATTCTTTTCACGGTAATTAATCCGCCTTTGTGTGTTTATTTTTCAAAATAGAGCAATTAATTTCTTATCTCAAAAAATCTTTATATAAAATTTTTGTTTAAAGTGTATAAATTTGAAACCAACTATGCCGCTGAAACTTGGCTTGTTTTTGTCTTATAGGACAAACCAAAAATTTTACCAATCCTTACCGGAATTTACTCCCTGCCGCCGGCCTCTGGTTTGCAGCCGCATCATTTGCGAGCGATCTTCTTGAATATTGTCCAGCAATGCTTCAGCCTTTTGCTGGTTCATCCGGATTATGCTCGCTTTGGAGGTCTGCTGGCCTGCCTGGGCGGGGGCCATGTCCTCGCGTGGTTTCAGATCTCCCGCCAGGTCCGGTTGCGATTTTATCTCGGATTGCCGGTTCTCACCGGATTTTTTTTCAGGTGACTGCTCAGCCGATTGTTCCTGGTTGCCCTCCGATTGCCCTGACTCGTTTTCTTTTTGCTGCTGCTGCGCAGATTCCTGTCCGGAAGATTTATCATCAGACTGCCGGCCCTGATCCGCCTTGTTATTTTTCCCGTCGGAATGGTCTTGCTGCTGTTCGCTACCCGGCTGCGATTGATCCGGGGACTGCTCGCCCTGCTGCTCTTTTTGTTTTTCCAAGGCCCGCATGGCAAGCTCCAGGTTGTAGCGTGCGTCCTGGCTGGAAGGGTCCTGGGCAATTGCCTGTTTGTAATGCTTGACCGCCGATTGAAAATCACCCTGCTTATAAGTCGCATTGCCCAGGTTATAAGCCGCGTTGAAACGAATATCATGGTCTTGACTGCGTCGCAAGACGCTGGCGAAAGCGGCCGCAGCGCCCTGATAATCACCACCCTGGTAGGCCGCACATCCCCGATTGTAGCGATAGCGAAGATCTTTGGGATTATCCATATCCGACTGGGCATACGCTTTTTCAGCTTCAGCAAACCGCCCCTTGCGGTATAGTTCATCCGGCGGCTCCGCAGCCTGTGAGCGGACAGCCGTCAAAGTGCAAATCGACAAAATGGCCAGGAACCATATCCCGGCCCGGGCCACCGGAGCCTTGCGGCTGGAATTGGCCATTAAGCGGTTCTTTTCATCGACAAATCCCTCTATCAGCAAAAGAATAAAGGCTGCCAGCACAAACAGCGGGAAGCGCTCCTCATAGACTTTGATTTTGCCGCTTTTGAGCTCCTGGGCCTGGGTATGAGACTTAATGCCGTCAAAATAAAGGACGTCCAAATCCAGGTCCCCGGCCACCGACCGGACATAGGTTCCGCCGGTCAGCGATGCGATGTCCTGCAGGCCTTCTTCTTCCAGTTTGGATAATATCAGCTTTCCCTGACGGTCTTTTTTAAAGCCGCCGCTGCCGTCAAGTTCGGGAATCGGACCGCCGCCGACATCGCCGATCCCGAAAACAAATATTTTAACGCCCTTGGCCGCCGCCTGGCGAGCGGCTTTGATACCCCGGGTTTCGTTGTCTTCCCCGTCGGTGATCAACAAAATGACTTTATCGGTGGCTGATTCATCATCAAATGCGGAGATCCCCAAGTCGATGGCAGCCCCCAGATCCGTGCCCGGAACCGGAATCAAATCGGGCTGCAACGCACTTAAAAACATCTCGAGCGCGGCATAATCGAGCGTCAGGGGACACTGGATAAACGCCGCACCCGCAAAAGCGATCAAACCCACCCGGTCTCCCTGGACGACTTTGATAAAATCCAGGATTTCACGTCGGGCCCGTTCCAGTCGATTGGGTGCAATATCTTCCACCAGCATGCTGGGTGAAACATCAATCAGGAGCATGATATCCACGCCTTTTTGACTGACCTCTTCATAGTGGCTGCCCCAGCGGGGACCGGCCAGTGCAAACAGCATCAGCCCCAGGGACAGCAGCAAAAGCAATGCTTTTATAAATCGCCGACCGCGATGATCAAGCGCCGTAAGCCTGTCCAGAAGGTGCGGATCGGCAAACTCCCGCATGGCTCTTTTCTTTTTGCGGCTTTGAACAATCAGGGCCACGGCCGCCAGGGGCAGCAGCCAGAGCAAATTCAGCATCCATAGATGGGACAGGTTCATGGAACGGTCCTTAAAATGGTCGATTTCAGCAAAATTTCAAGACCGAACAGGATCAGAGCCGGGATCAGAAAATACGGATAGAGTTCCCGAAAATGGAAAAATTCTTTGACTTTAATTTCGGTTTTTTCGGCCCGGTCAATGATATCATAAATTTCCGCGAGTCCCTTGGTATCAGTCGCCCGGAAGTATTTACCACCGCCGATCCCGGCAATCTTTTTCAATGTGCCTTCATCCAGGTCAACTTTACGGCGCACAATGCGTGTGCCAATCAGGGATTTGACTCGAAACGGGGCCGGCCCCTTGCCGCCCACTCCGATCGTATAAATTTTGACCCCCAGCGCCTGCACGGCTTCGGCCGCCTGTTGGGGTGTCAGATCCCCGGCATTGTGGCGGCCGTCGGTCAGCAGAATTAAAATTTTGGACTCGGCCTTTAAATCTTTCAGCCGCTTGCCGCCGATCGCCAGAGCAGAACCAACGGCGGTTCGATCGCCGGCCATGCCGATGGTCATTTTTTCCACCAGGCCCAGCAACAATCCCTTGTCCAGGGTCAGGGGCGCCTGGGTAAAGGCCGCTTCGCCAAAAACCACCAGTCCAATGCGATCGACTTCTCTTTTTCGAATGAAGTCAGTGACCACCTTTTTGACCGCCGTCAGGCGGTCGACCGGCTCGTCATTTAGTTGAAAATCCAGGGCCTGCATCGAACCGGAGGTGTCAATGCACATGACAATGTCCACGCCCGGAGATCGAATTTCACGGGAGACATTGTAAAATTGCGGCCGTGCTGCTGTCAGAACCAATAATATCAGACATAAGGCCCGCAGCACCAGCGGAATGCGCTGCCAGATAGCGCTGCCCTTATTGGCCAGTTCAACCAATCTGGAGGCCATGGAATGGGTGATAGCGGCCGGCTTTTTCAATATTTCAAAAAGCAGATAGCCGACCACCCCTGTCAGCAGCACCAGGAGCACCGGGTAGGCGAATCTAAACATCATTCCGGCACCTCCTGATCCGGCCCGTTTCCCTGATCACTTGCCAGCTGCGCGCTGGATTGCCGAATATAGGCCAGCGCCGCTTTGATATCTTCTTCTTTGCGGGCCTGGGTGGGCACGGTGTCCGCAAACTTAACCAGATCCGCCTGCTGCAGCAGGGGAATCAGCTTACGATCCTGCTCGGCACGGATGTGTCTGGCAATCTCTTCGGTCGTAAACTCGGCCGCCGGAAAGTTGCGGATCGACTCCAGGTAACGCCTTAAAATTTCAGAAAAGACAAAATAATATTTTTTTACCCGCCCTTTTTCAAAATATCGTTGGGAATCCAACCCCCGGAGCTCTCTGCGGGCACGTATCTCAGGCGGCTCCGTGTATTGCGCCAAAGCGGCCGGTGTTTGTTGCCTTTTGTACCACCAGAACAGTCCCAACCCGATCAGAACCAAAGCAATGAATGCGGCCAGCCATAACAGGTAGCTTTGCCAGATCGATTGTACCGGAACAATATCGCGAATCGGACGCAGCTGAGCCTCTTCAGCCTTCGCGCTAAGATTTGATATTGCCTGAATCGACACCGGGGGCGCTGTCAGGAACTGCGGTTGACCGTTCGCATCCAAATACGGGAAACTGATCGGTGCAGACTGCCACGGCCCCACCTGATCGACCAGCAATTGTATTCGAATCTGCCCGGGGTTGATAATTTGTTTTATAATGCCAAGATCATCCAGGCCGTTCACTTCCATATTTTCCGGCAGCCGGCTGCCCTCCGGCAGACGGTAATCCAAAGTGAGCCAGACCACTCCGCCAACCGGAACGGATGCTTGGTCCAGGGAAGCGGAAAGGGATCCGGTATCAACATTCGTCGCATCAACAGCCCCGGGAATACAAGGAACAAAAATCAAGATGATTAAGAAGAAAGTCGGAAGTCGGAGACTGGAAGTGGGAAGTCGGAATGCGGCAGTCGGAAAAAAGGATTGCTTCATCCCAAACTTCCGTAGGGCGATACTTTTTAATTTCAAATTCAAAAAATTCCGACTTACATGTTCCAACTTCAATATCGCCTCCCAGCCTTCAAACTTTCCAGCAATTGAGCTCTTTTTTACTCTAAACATTGAGCTATGCCCAATAAGCATTGTTTCCGACTTCCGCATTCCGACTTCCGAATTCAACCTATTCCGACCTCCAAATTCAATTTATTCCGAATTCCCAATTCCAGTTTCCCACTTCACTTTATTCTTTGCCTCCGGCGGTTGAAAAGACGGGTCAACGGATCCACTGCGGAACGATTGGTATAGACTTCCTCCATATCAACACCGGCTTTCTTAATAAGCTCGGCTAATTGGCCTGTGTGCTGCTTTTGATAGTCGCGCCATTTTTCCTGCAGTGCCTTGCTGCGCGTATTTACCAGGGCAACCTGTCCGCTTTCCGGATCCTGCAGCGTCATCAACCCTAAATTCGGCAGTTCATCTTCGGCCGGGTCGCATATTCGAATCACGGTGAGATCATGTTTTTTAGCAGTCAGCTTGATAGACCTGTCAAAACCCGTGTCCAGGCAGTCGGAGATCAAAAAAACAATCGCCTGCCGTTTGACAACCCGATTCAGATAATTGAGGACCACGTCAATATTGGTCGTCAACTGCTGCGGTTCATAGGTAAATATTTCTTTGATCAGCCGCCAGACATGAGCCGCACCTTTGCGGGGCGGTATGTACTTTTCGACCTGGGAGCTGAATAAAATAGCGCCCACTTTATCGTTGGTCCGGATAGCCAGAAATGCCAGCATGCCGGCGATCTCAGCCAGCAGCTCTCTTTTAAATTTGCTTTTGGTGCCGAATAGGTGGGAACCGGACAAATCCAGCAATAGCATCACGGTAAGCTCGCGCTCCTCATGAAATACCTTGACAAATGGATGCCCGAAGCGCGCTGATACATTCCAGTCGATGGTGCGGATATCATCCCCGGGCTGATATTCACGGACTTCAGCAAATTCAATTCCCTGGCCTTTGAACGCGCTTTCATACTGGCCGGCAAACAGATCATTGGCCAGATAGCGGGTCCTGAAATGAAACCCCTGAATTTTTTTTAATAGCTCTTCGGATAGCATACTTTGCGCTTTCAAAGTCTGAGTTATATTGAGCAACACCTTTTATCCTGCGGTGTGCTGCTAAGTTAATATTAAGGTTCCAGTGTTCAGGTGTCAGGTGTCAGGTGTACAGCTGACATAAGACAGCGGACAGAAATTCGGATTTGGCAGCCGAGGTTATTCGATTGAGGATTGAAACTGCATTTCCTCCAATACGCTCCGCCCTATGGGTTTTAACATTATAGCTTAATCCTTTTGCCTTTTACCTTTAGCCTTTAACCTTACACCTTATACCTTATGCCTTACACCTGTCGTCTTACACCTTGAGCCTTGGTCCGATGCCCTTTGCCGTGCGCCGTGTGCCTTACGCCTTGTGCCTATACGTTCCCGCAACTCGCAATCAGCTTGCCCGACACCTGACACCTGACACCTGACACCTTTTACGGTACCTCAATCCGCTCCAATAGCACCTCGATCAGATCATCGGTGGTTTTGCCTTCAGCCTCGGCTTCATAACTTAAAATAATCCGGTGCCTGAGCACATCCGGCGCCATGGATTTAACATCTTGCGGTGTCACATACCCCCGGCCGCTTAAGAAAGCATGGGCCCGGGCCGCGATTCCCAGCCAGATAGATGCCCGCGGTGAGGCGCCGTAACTGATCATGGAACCGATGTCGAGCCCAAAATTGCCGGGATTGCGGGTAGCGCCGGATAATTGCACAATATAATCCGTGATTTTTTCTTCCATGTGAATGGAGCGCATGACCGCCCGGGCGGAATCAATATCGGAAACCTCCACCACCCCGGAGATATTCTCGGCCGCCTCTGCGTAGACGCGGTTCATAATTTCTTTTTCCTCCTCGCTGGAAGGATAATCGACCTTAATTTTTAGCATAAACCGGTCGATCTGGGCTTCGGGCAGGGGATAGGTGCCCTCCTGCTCTATCGGGTTCTGGGTGGCAAGCACCAGGAAGGGATTTTCAAGAATAAAGGTTTGCCCCCCGATGGTTACCTGGCGCTCCTGCATGGCTTCCAACAGAGCACTCTGAACTTTTGCCGGTGCCCGGTTGATTTCGTCGGCCAAAATGATATTGTTAAAAATAGGACCTTTCTTGATCTCGAAGGAGCCGTTGTCCGGTCGATAGATCTGGGTGCCGAGGATATCCGCCGGTAAAAGATCCGGTGTAAACTGGATTCTTTGAAACGATGTTTTAATGGCAGTGGCCAGAGTCTTGACCGCGGTGGTTTTTGCCAATCCGGGCAGTCCTTCCAGCAGCAAATGACCGTCACAGAGGAGTCCAATGAGCATTCGATCCAAAAGCCCTCTCTGGCCGACAATGATCTTTTCGACTTCCGCCAAGATCTGGCGCACAATGACGCTTTCTATTTCAACCTGCTGGGTGATTTGCTGGATATCCATCGTTTTTTTCTCCTAGTCGGTCCAGTAATTAATCCGCGGTGAAAACAAGAAATTTCAGGGTTCTAAATTCCTCTTTCTAAAAACAAACCAGTAAACCCGAAATGATAAGGGTAACCCTAAATTATTTAATTGTAAAAAATATCAGTAAGATGTCAAGACCTGTTTCGCATTTTATTTTCCTTGTATTTTCCTGGCTCCGTATTATCGTGTTCTTATGCGAAGGGTATTTAAAAATATAAGTGTCTCGTTGGGATTGATCATTACCTGCGTCGCATTGCCGTCGTATTCGGCTGGATTTTCGATGGATTATTCAATCGGGTTCAACGGTCATTTTAAACTCAATAGTTGGACACCCTTGAGCGTCGTGCTTGACAACAGGGGCCGGGCAACTACCGGCAATCTAGAGGTGATTGTCACCTCCGGCAGCGAGTACCAGGGAGATGTCTACCGGACCATTTATACGACGGAGGTCGATCTGCCGCAAAATTCCAAAAAACGCTATGCATTGACCATCCTAATTAAATCCTTCAGCCATGATCTGATCATTCGGCTCAGGCAAGACAAAGATTTGATTTTTGCCAGATCAATCAATCTACGACCCCATTTCACCGAAAAGAAATTGGCCGTGGTGGCGGATAATTTTGTTGCCCCGGATATTCTGTCGGTATTGCCGAATCATCTTTACCCGGTCAACGTCCGTCCGAAATCCCTGCCGGAAACCTGGTACGGCTATGACAGTGTGAAACTGCTCATTTTGCAGGCCGACACCATCAGACAGCTACGCGATAAGCAGTTTCAGGCCCTAAGCCGATGGTTAAAACAGGGCGGATATCTGGTCGTTGGGACCGGCCTAAACTATGGCTCACTGGGTGACAAGAGGCTGCAGGAAATTCTGCCGCTTCATATCGCAGGGCATCAGCAACTTTCTGAACTGACGTCGTTGGGACAGTTTTGTGGTCGAAAGCTTACCGGGAATCAACCGTTTCTTGTGTTAACTGCCAGGATTGACGATTCCAAAATCCTGCTAAAAGAAAATGACATCCCGATCATTACCCGCAAGAACCTTGAACTCGGCCAAATTATTTTTCTGTCCTTTAATTTTAATGCGCCGCCGTTCAGTCGTTGGGATGGCAGACGCATTTTCTGGAATAAAATCCTTTCCCTGCCGCCGGAAATTGACAGGCCAATGATTGAAGTGGCTGATCAGCAGATCGTGAATTCAATGTTAGCCGGCATACCGCTGGAATTTCCGGATTATAGATCGGTTGTCGTGTATGTCGCTGCATATCTCTTTTTTCTATGGTTTTTATTGAAGCAAATTAAAAAACCCGGCAAAGGCCGGTGGCAATTCAGTCTTTATTTAGTATTGCTGATCGCTTTTTTTACTTCTATTGGCTACTGGGGCTTTTACCGTCCCAACCTGAAACAAAAATTTTCCTTCAACAGCTTTTATCAACTGGACATAGCCGATCCCAATGCACCTGCCACCGCAAAATATGTCATCGGTCTGTATTCATTAAAAAAATTAGATTATGGATTGAATTTCGGGTCATACACCGCCCCGATTACCCACATTGTACCTGAAAAGTCGGACATTAAAATACCCGCGCCCTATGTATTGCAAAAAAAGGATAGCGGACAACATATTATCGGCTCCATCAAACGCTGGTCCCATAACTTCTACAAGCTGAATCTGCATGTGACCTCTCCCCTGGCAGGCTATGCCCGCAGCGATAAATCTTTCATGACGCTGATGGTTGAAAACAAGTTGCCGCACGATCTGGTCGATTGCCTGATCTATTACCGGAAACGATTTTTGTTTGTGGCGGATATTTTGGCGGGCAACCGCCAGACAATGAAAGTTGACCTGGCAAAATTGAAAAAAAAAGAAGCTTTCGGTGAGCACGCGGCCGATGCCATTGTCAGGCGCTTGGTCGGCAATGGATCGGCCGCATACCTTCGAAAAACCCAGCGGCTCCTCACACCGGAACTGTTGCTTGAAATTCATAATAAATACAAATCGCGATCCGACAGCATGATTCTGATCGGATGGGTGCAGGCCGGTCTGATCCTACCGCAATTCAACCAAGACCGCCCGCCGGGTGCCGGCATTACAATGATCAACTGGAAACTTCCAGTGGAAATAATCTTATGAAGTTTTATTTTTTGACGGACGAGTCCGAAAAATCCCTGGCGCCCTTTTTTTCAAAGCGTGTACTGGGAACCGTCATGGGCAGTGTTGTTATTGTTGGTGCAGTGTTGATCGTATTCTGGTCCCGGCGGCCGCTATCCGAATTAATGGCAACCGGCAATGAGCCGACAATCTTTTTTCTTATTTTTGCGGCGACCCTGATTGTCAATTCCTATGTCAATCTATGCTGTGGCGCTGGTGACCTGGTTCGAAGAGGCTACTTCATGATGAATTATCAGACCGATAAGTCGACCCATGAGAAAGAAATTGAATTTTATCGGTACGGCATGCTTGAATTTTTCTTGCATGCGCTGGTATTGCTGCTGCCTTTTTTGCCCTTGCTGTCCCTGGTCGCTTTCATTTCCGCGGTTTCCATGATCACCTTTATAATGGCGGTTTCCGTCTTGTTCACCTCATCTTTGTTTTGTCGAATGTCCGGTTTTCTGGCTTACTTGGTCTGGGGTCGATCGAATACCCTCGGTTACTTTGCAGCCCGGGCACTGCTGATCTTTTTCATTTTCGGAACGATCTTATTGGCCCCTGCTGTCAATCCGCTGCGGCTTCTATACCTGTTCGGTCAGAGCCCGGACAGCAGGAGCTATCTCTTGGCAATTTATTTGACGGTGGTGTCATTTGCCATACTTATCCTCATACTGGTAAACAATGCTTTAGTCAGACGCCATATAAAAATTGGTAGTGGTTCAGAGGTTCAGGAATAAGGGATTTTCGAAGAGGTCAATATTATTTTGAAACAACGGTCCTGCCCTCGGCCGAACGACGAACACCTGAATGGGGTCTTTCGGCTCGATTACGGTTCAGGTTAACCTTGAACGGTAAACCCTGAGCCTTTGAACCCATATGGAGTATTTAACGTGAGTGCCGAAATCTCGTTTAACAGTCAAATCGCAAAAATTAAACGGCGAATAGTTATCCGGGCCACCCACGGAATATTGCTCAATGCGTCGTTGATATTTCTTACCACCAGTCCATTTTTCTATATCCTCAACCGAACAGGCGTTATAGAATTCCGTATTTATGGAACATGGTATTGGATTCCCATCGGACTCGCTCTTTCAACGGCACTCTTCATCGGCTTTGTGACGAGAAGCAGTTTATTGACTATTTTAATCGATATCGATCGCCGCTTAAACCTCCAGGACCGAGTCAGCACCGCCTATGAATGCCTTAAATCAATGAAGAAAACTGAATTTGCAGAATTACTGATAAATGATGCAGCAATCAAATTGCGTCAATATAGCAGGTCTCAACTCGTGCCGGCAAGATTTTCAGTTCTGCATCTGCTGGTAATCATTTTGCTCACAATCAACATTTTTTTGTATTCGGGCGGTTTTTTTTCATCAGGTTTTAAGTCAAGCCGCCGGGAATTAGAAAAGATAGACAACGCCGGCCAATTGTTGAAAAGTTACATGGTCAAACGAATTGACAACAAGACTGTCCGGCAGTCAAGCACCCAATCCGATTACACCAAAAAACTGGAGCAAATCAGCAGTAAACTCAAGGACGGTTCAAAGCCATTCGAACAGCGCATTGCGGCACTGGACAGTTTATTGAAAGAAGTTCAGGGTGAGCAGACACGTCTGGCAACCGAGTTGGGTGCCAGACTGGATTCGGCCGGTATCAGAAAAATACCCATTCCAAAAACTCCTGATCTGGCAAATTTATCGTCTGGTCAATTGGAAAAACTCAAAGGGCTTCTTAACCGAACGCTGAACAGCCGGATACCCGATTCCATCAAGCAAAATATTGAATCCCTGCAGGAGCTGGGCAGCATTGAGAACCTACTTTCCCGGATTATTGATGATCTCAAAGATGGCCGGTCCATAATAGGTGAATCCGCCCGGTCGGCCGGTATTAAAGGGCGGGCGCCTCAATCAACCGCAGCGCCTGAAAATCAACCTGATGATCTGAACCGGCCGCATCCGGACAAAAAATTTTCAGACCCCAACCAAAACGTTGGGGATCGGACCGGTCAGCAGGGTTTCGGGCAAGGGCAGCGAAATGGTGATGCCCTGCAGGATGGATTGGAGCCGCCGGAAGGTTATTCAGACGCCGCCGGAAACGCCAAATCAAATGAAGAAAGCAAATCGAGCCATGAACTCGAAAAAACACCCAACTCCGCCATACAGGATAAAATGGCGTCCTCTCCGGCGAAAACTTATCTCATTCATATTCGCGCATTGACGGACATGGGTGAAGCCCGCTTTGAAGAGGAAGAAATTTTCCGAACCTATCGCAAGGAGGTTGAAAGCATTCTTCAAAAAGAGGATATTCCAGTAAATTACCGCGACTATATAAAAAATTACTTTATTTCGATCGGAATAAATACGGAAGAAAATGCCCATGAATCTAAATGAAGACGTCGAATCCATCAGGAAAAATTTCGGACTGATCGTCAATGAGCTGGCAAAAATCATTGTGGGTCAGGATATATTGATCAAACATCTTTTTATTTGCCTGCTTTGTGGCGGCCATGCCTTGATCGAAGGGGTCCCGGGACTTGGCAAAACATTAATCGTCCGATCGTTGAGTAAAATACTGGATCTCAATTATTCGCGCATCCAGTTTACCCCGGATCTGATGCCGGCCGATATACTCGGCACGAACATGGTGAAGGAGGATGATCAGGGAAATCGATTTTTTGAGATTTACAAAGGACCGATATTCGGCCAACTCGTCCTGGCCGATGAAATTAATCGGGCCAGTCCTAAAACACAATCGGCCCTGCTGGAGGCGATGCAGGAAGGAATAATTACGGTATTCGGTTCACAGTATAACTTGGAACCGCCATTCATGGTGCTTGCCACCCAGAACCCGATCGAAATGGAAGGCACCTACCCGCTTCCTGAAGCCCAGATTGATCGATTTTTCTTCAAACTTAAGATTGATTATCCCAATCAGGCAGAACTTAAGAAAATTTTGGATAAGACCACTGAAGATTATCACTATGAATTAAGCCGCGTTAGCGGGGCAGATTCAATTCTCAAAATGAAAGCCCTGGTCAAAAAGGTGCCGGTGGCGTCCCACGTCAAGGATTTTACCACCCGCCTGGTACTGGCCAGCCATCCTGATAATGAACATGCCTCCGAGCGCATTAAGGAATACGTCCTGTTTGGCGCAAGCCCCAGAGGCGTGCAAAGCTTAATTCTGGCCGGCAAAGTATCCGCTTTGCTTGACGGTCGCTACAATGTTTCCCTGGAAGACATCAAAAATGTCGCCAAACCCGCCTTAAGGCATCGCATGGCGCTGAACATCAGAGGTGAAACCGAAGGCGTGAACACGGATGAACTGGTGGACGAGATCGTCAGGAATTTGGATGGGGGTTAGGAAGAAAACAGCGAATATCGAATATCGAACCGCAGAATATAGAATGTCGAAGGAAGGTATTCGATCAATTTAATTTTTACTTAAATAAACAGAGCGAAGCGATTCCACACTTCGATATTCGATATTCGTTATTCTGCGGTTCGCTTTTTTATGGTTTTGAAAACCGTGTTCGCTGTCGTGGTTCCCTCTTCAATTAATTTATGGAGCACACGCATGTCCAATCAACTCGACTCCTTCATCGACGATGAGTTTTTAAAGCAGCTGGAAAAACTTAAGATCGTCTCCCGCAGAAGTCCGCGCAATCCACGCCGGGGTGAATATCGCTCCTGGCAAAGTGGCGAAGGATTTGAGTTTCTGGATTTCAGAAAATATCATCTGGGTGATGATCTGCGCTATGTGGATTGGAGTGTCTATGGACGCCTGGATAAGCTGTTTATCAAGATGTTTCACGCTGAAAAGGGACAGACCGCCCACATTCTGTTGGACATGAGCCGCTCGATGAACAGCGGCACACCGTCCAAAGATATCACGGCGAAAAAGATAGCTGCCGCTTTAAGTTACATCTGCTTATCCAATTTGGATAAAACCGGTTTGATGGCATTTAACAGTCAAATTATCAAAATCAAACCACCGGCCCGGGGCAAAAAACAATACCTTGAGGTGCTTAAATTCTTCCAGTCACTCAAACCCGCTGAACAAACCAATGTTAACGGCAGCCTGAAAGAGTATGCCGCTATCTGCAAAAATCCCGGAATTGCCATTATTATCAGCGATTTTTTTGACCCCCAGGGCTATGAAGACGGGCTGAAGGCATTGGCTTATCGAGATTTCGACATCAATTTGATTCAGGTGCTGGATCATGAAGAACTCTACTGGTCTAAGACCGGCAACCTTCTGCTCACCGAATGTGAAACCGGAGAGAAAAAATTAATCTTTGTCGATAAGAATTTATTGGAGCTTTACCACAAAAAAATCAATGAATTTGTTGCCGGCATCAAAGGCTATTGCAGCCACTACGGCATGAATTATTTCCTATGCGATACGCGGTTACCGTTTGAAAATCTTTTAACTAATTATCTGTCAGAAGGCGCATTGTTTCGCTAAAAAAAACATGACTGCAATTTAGAAAGCTATCGACATAACCCTAACATTGCATAAATTCTTATCATCTAGCCTGGCCGTTATGCCTGAGATCGTTGCTTTTTCCGGGCTGATGCTGGATATCTAACAGGACACTATCGGTGAATTTCAACGACATCCAGGATCCAGAAACCAGAATCCAGGATCAGTCAATACTGTCAATGGTCTTCATTGCAGCAGCTAAGTTGGATTTCAAAATTTTATGCAACTATAGGGATAATTCAGCGGCTTGCTGATTCGAGAGTGGTGTAGGGTGTAGGGTTTAAGGTAAAAGGAATAGGGATTTTAACGGGACACAGATTATCACAGATTTTCACTGGTTAGTAATGACTAAAATCGGATTTCATCTTTTTTCTATTCCGAAACCCGCATTCCGAAATCCGAAATCTTATAACTATACATAGTCGGCTTATTATCATGCAATTCTTAAACCCATACATGCTGCTAACTTTAGGGATCATCCCCGTCCTCATTATCATCCACACCCTGAAGCCGAAACCCAGACAGGTCGATGTTACCAACCTCTTTTTGTGGGATACGGTCTTAAGAGAAAGAAGCTACAATTTGAGCTTTGAACGCTTTAAAAATAACCTACCGCTTATTTTGCAAATCCTCATCGTGATCCTGGCGGCCTTGGCACTGGCCAATCCCACCCGGACTTATTTGACCGCCAAAAAGGGCAATATGATTCTCGTCATTGATACCAGCGCCAGCATGAAAACCAAAGCCGGAACAGGTATACGCTTTGACCTGGCTCGACAAAAAGCCCTGCAATTGGTTGAAGAAAGGGATCAAGGCCAACAAGTTCTTATTGTGGAAGCCGGCAGGCAGCCATTCGTTAAAACCGGCTTTACAAACAATGCGGATCAAGCGCAGGCCCAGGTAAAAAAACTCCGGCCTTCGGACGCCCCCGCCGATTTAGAACCAGCCATATACCTGGCGCTTTCCTTTGTTGATTCCGCTCAAGAAGATTTACTTTATCTGATTACCGATGGTGCCGGCAAAGATCTCTCAGACCTGGTAAAAAGTCATCCTAAAATCAGGCCAATCATCATTTCCGGTGGTGAACATAATGTCGGAATTACAAAATTTGAATTCCGACAGAATGTCGCTCTCGGTGATCAATATCAATTCATGCTTGAGATAAAAAATTTCGATCTCTCCCCGATTGAATGTTCCATCCGCTTGTCGATTGACAGGAGCGTGTTACTTGAGCGTGTCATTTCGTTCGAAGCTCAAGAAAAGCAGGTAATGATTATTCCTTACTCGGGTCTCATTAACGGAATTGCCAGGGCAACTCTCGAAATCGAGGATGACTTTGCAGTTGATAACCAGGCCTATCTGTCTTTGAATGCAGCAAAAGAGATTTGGGTTTTACTGGTTTCGAAAGGAAATCTCTTTTTAGAAAAACTGCTGGCAGCATACCCGAATTTTAGAGTCAATTCCGTTAAAGAAATCATACCCTCCTCGTGGTCCGAACAGACGGCGCGCCATGATATCGTAATTGTTGACCGCATGGATTTTCCTGAAACCGACCGGGGCAACTTTCTACTCATTGACGCCTATTCACCCTCCATCCCGCTATTTAAAACCGGCCGGGTTCGTTTACCTGAGATTCTGGCCTGGAACCGTAAAAACCCTTTGATGGCCAATGTAAATCTAAGCGGGTTGGTCGTCGAAGAAAGTACAAAACTGCAGACAGACAGGCAATTGCAACCGGTGATTGAATCAGCCCGGACGGGATTGATGTACGCTTTTGAAGAAAATGGATTGCGGGCCGTACTTTTAGGCTTTGATTTTACCAGATCCGATCTTCCATTAAAAGTCGCCTTTCCGGTGATGATGAGCAATATTTTCAACTGGCTCAATCCGTATAAGCTTGAATTTTCAATATTACAAACCCAGGCTGGAGAGGCTTTTGATATATATTTTAATCCCCAAACAGATATCATATACACCCGGGCTCCGTATGAAAAATGGGATAAACACCCAGTTAAGATGAACCCCTTCAGATATTCCAACACCGGCACAGTGGGCATCTATACGATAGCTGAAAACGGCAAAGAGCGCTATTTTACAGTAAATCTGGCCGATGAGTCCGAGTCCGACATAAACTCAATATCCCTTGAACACCGGACCGAGCAAATTGAACGACCTTCGGATTCAGCACAGATTGCCGCACAGCAGCCTTTATGGATGCTTCTTATCATAATGGGTTGTGCGTTGCTGATGATTGAGTGGTATTCATGGTTGAAATTGAGGAGATAAAAGCGAATCCTCCTGCGGCGGACAAGTATCGAATAGCGAACCGCAGAATATCGAATGTCGAACTAAGGCATTCTATCTATTTGAGGTAGCGCGGTGTTTATACTAGACAAACCAATATATTTGATCCTCTGGCTTCTGATACCCTTCATCTGGCTGATGATGAGACGATCATCGGCCGATGACCAATTATCCAAACAGAAAATGGCTATGGTCGTTATCAGGTCGTTTCTGTTAATTGTTTTGGGCCTGGCCTTATCGGACCCAAAACATTTGCGTCATTCCGATCAGGTTAATGTTTTTTTCTGCCTGGATGTTTCGGAAAGTATTCCGGGCGATCAGAAGCTAAAAGCCGAAGCATTTATTGAACAGGTTGCGGCCGAAATGCAAGGTGAAGATCAGGCCGGTTTGATCGTATTTGGCAAGCATCCTTCGATAGAGATATCTTTGAAAACCAAGCTCGACGCACTGAACATAAAATCAATCGTAAATCCTCACAACACCAATATTCATGATGCGCTTCAGCTTGCCATCGGCAGACTTCCCCGGCAAGGCAAAAATAGAATTGTGCTCTTTAGCGACGGTAATCAAAATATGCAGCGTTCGCGGAACATGGCTTACCTGGCGGGATCTCTTGGGATCGAAATTTACCCGGTGCCGTTAGCCACCTGGTTTGGCAAAAACGAAGCCTTTATTAAATCTCTGGAGACGCCTTCAAATGTCGCTTTAGAGACGCCTTTTGAAATCAGATTGATCGCCATCAGCTCGGTAAAAAACAGCGGTGAACTGGTTATGGTTAAAAACGGGAACCTGCTTGTCCGGCAGCCAATAGAGCTGAAGGCCGGGACAAATGTATTCGCCTTTGCGGAAACGCTTTCTGAGCCCGGCCTTTATCTATACAAGGCCGTGATAAATTTATCTGAGGATACATTTTTTCAGAACAATGAAGGACTTTCCTTCACTAAGGCAACCCGCAAAGCACGAATTTTGTATCTGACAGATAAGGAGCCGGGCTCCAACTATCTGATCGAAGCACTGCAGGTGCAGGGATTGGATATCGACCTTAAGCATATCAAAAATATCCCGGGCTCTTTTCATGGATTGGTAGATTATAACGCCATTATTCTTGACAACGTTTCGGGACGCTCCATCTCGTTTTCAACCATGGAGCAAATTGAAAGATACGTTAAGGATACCGGTGGCGGCCTGATAATGATCGGCGGCGATACTAGTTTTGGGGCCGGCTATTATAAGAAAACCCCGGTCGAAAAGGCATTGCCGGTATTTATGGATACACCGACGGATATCAAGCTATCCGAGCTATATCTTATTTTTGTGATTGATAAATCCTCCAGTATGACATCCAGCTATAAAGATAAGAGCAAACTGGAATTGGCTAAAATCGCTGCATTTTCATCCATCGAAATGTTGAGCCCGATAGACAGCGTTGGCATTGTGACCTTTGATACGGAATTTAGCTGGACGGTTCCGATAACCACCGCCGGTGAACGGTCCAAAATTGCCGAACACCTGTCTCGGATAACGGAAGGTGGCGGGACGGATCTGTATCCGGCTTTAAAAGATGTCCAGAAAGTCCTCGACCGGATTACTTCCGGCAGAAAGCATGTGATTGTCCTGTCCGACGGCGAGACGGAAGAAGCGGATTTCGAATCACTGGTTCAGTCCATGCGCGCATCCGGTATTTCGATTTCAACCGTGTCGATCGGACAGGGTGCAAATATTGCGTTAATGAGTTCCATTGCCGAATGGGGCATGGGAAGAGCATATTACACCGATGACCCCAACAGCATACCGAAAATATTTACCAGCGAAACTAAAATTATCAGTAAAAAAACGGTCACGGAAAAAACCATGCAACCGGCTGTAAAAAAATCCGATGAAATACTGCAGGGACTGGTCAATGTCAGGCTGCCGGCGATCTATGGTCAGGTAATAACCTATCCCAAACCGGGATCCAACCTGTTGATTGAAACCGAACAGGGCCCGCTGCTGGCTGCCTGGCAATACGGACTGGGGCGCAGTGTTGCATTTACATCCGACCTGTCGAATCGGTGGGGCAAAGACTGGGTCAAATGGAAGGATTACGGCAAGTTTACATCCCAGATGGTAAAGTGGGCCCAACGCAAAGAAACAGGCAGGCAATTTACTGCCGCCATAGACAGCAAGGGGAAAAAAAGAAATTTCCTGGTTGATGTCACCACCGATCAAAACCGTTTTGTAAACTATTTGGAGTTGAACACCCATGTTCATTTACCATCGGGCAATGATCAAACTTTTGCAATGGAGCAGACTGCGCCGGGCAGATATGTCGCCGCGTTTCCCGCCGAAGAAATTGGTCCTTACTATTTTAGCGTTTACAGCAACTCGGGTGAGTATGCCGCAACGCCCCGGACATTCGGCTTTGGCATTCCCTATACCGAAGAATTTAATAGCACTGCTGTTGATGAAGACTTACTGGAAGATCTGGCCACAACTACCAACGGCAGGCTGCTGGCCATCGACAATATTCCCGTCGATCTTTTTAAAGATAAATCCGACTCAAAACAGACGGCGACTCCAGTCTGGCCCTACCTTATTATGATCTTTTTGCTGCTGCTGATTGCAGATGTTGCTGCCAGAAAACTTCTTGCCTGATTTTGCATGAAAATAGTTTCATATTGACGGATAACTATCTTTCCAATAAACAATAATGTCGAAACAGCCGACCGCTTTCACAACGATAGCAAGCATTCTGTAAAAATGGCAGGAAAGGAAAACTTTGGCGGCAATGCGTTCAATTTCAGGTGGGGTGATCTGGGTTTTACTGGCACCGCTGCTTTATGCCGGCATGAGTATATCCGCTAAATTGGCCGGGACCTACCTGAGCGTCTGGCAGATCGGGGTGGGTCGGTTTGTCTTCGGGCTGTTGGTGGTTCCAATAATTGTCTGGTCTTTGGGGCTGAACCTGTGGGGGCGACAGCGTTATCTCCTGACGTTGCGCGGTCTCTGCGGATCGGTGGCATTTCTGCTGCTGGTGGCATCCTTCAAGCGGATCCCGCTCTCTCTGGCGATGGTCCTTTTCTACCTCTATCCGGCCTTTACAACGCTGCTGTCGCCCTGGATCACCGGCGAGCCGCCGGCCAAATCAAGCTGGCTCCTTATTGGCAGCGCTTTCATTGGCACCAGCCTGATCCTCTGGCCCCATGAAGCCTCCGCGACGTTGAATGCGGGCCACCTGTTTGCCGTAATCGCATCGGTGCTGTGTGCCCTGACGCTGCTGCTGGTTCGACGCCTGGGTAAAGACAACAACATTTACACCTTATTTTTCTATCTTTGCATAACCGGCACCCTTGCCGGTCTGGGCCCCTTGCTGATGCAGGATACTGCCATCCTGCCCCAGTCTTCAGCGGCGTGGGTAAGCGCTGCGGCAGTGGCTATTTTTTCAATAGCCGCCCAGCTGACCATCAACCAGGCCTTGATCCGCATACCCGCTGCCACGGTCAGCATCATGATGACGGCCGAAGTTCCTCTGATCGCCGCCTTTGGCGTACTATATCTGGGTGAGCCGCTCAGCTGGCGCCTGATAGTCGGCGCCTCCCTCATCTTCGGCAGCGGTGTCGGCCTCAATCTGCTGCCGGCCAAATCAGATTAGAGTCATATTTGTGCTGTCATTGCATCATATGAAAAAATATTTTCGCCACAAAGACACGAAGAAAGATATTAACTTTGTATCAGCTTGTTATAGTTCACGAAAATGATATTGGATTCATGAAGTTTCATACAAGGAATACTGGATTCTAGCGACTTGATAAAAAAGGAGGCCTGATATGTCGCAAAAATCGTTGATCCCGAATATAAAAGCCTGTGTTTTTGATGCGTATGGAACATTGTTTGACGTCCATTCCGCTGTCGGAAAATATGATGAGCGCCTTGGCGAAGTCGCCGACCAGCTATCATCTGTCTGGCGCACCAAGCAGCTTGAATACACCTGGCTTCGCAGTCTGATGAAAAAGCACGTCGATTTCTGGCAGGTAACCCAGGACGGCCTTGATTACGCACTGGATGTTTTTGGTATCACGGACAAACCGTTGAGAGACGATCTTATCGATGCTTATCTTCATCTCAATTGCTATCCCGAGGTGCCGGATACGCTGGCAAAATTAAAAGACGGCGGCCGGCAGATAGCCATCCTTTCCAACGGATCACCGGCCATGCTTGAAGCCGTGGTTAAAAGCAGCGGGTTGGAGGATCTGGTCCAAACAATACTCTCTGTTGAAATGGTGGGAGTGTTTAAACCGGACCCTGCTGTTTACCAGCTGGCGGTCGATCGGCTTGGGGTGGCGGCGGCCGAGATTGTATTTATGTCCGCCAATGCCTGGGATGCCGTCGGTGCGACGGCCTTCGGCCTTCGAGTCGCCTGGATAAACCGGTTTGCCCAGCGATCGGAGCGTTTGTCGTTTCAACCGGATACAGAAATCAAAACGCTGGCCGAACTGCCTGATCTTTTAGGTGTTTAGCGGCACCGCAGCGGTGAAATGTTGTTGATGTTAAAAAGCCACGAATTAACACGAATTTTCACGAAATATTATTTATTTAAGTGACCCTGCTTTTGGCTATGGCAATAATTCGTGGTTATTCGTGCCAATTCGTGGCTAACTAATTTTTTAGAGGAATAAAAATATCTAGTAGACCTGAACTTCAGGCGGATAATTTTCCAAATATTTTAATTCACGGCTGACATCCCTGAATTTCATATCAAGATTTTTCAGCTCCGACCGAATTTTGCTCCTCTGCTCGTCCTTCAGATTAGCCGCGTAAAGCTCTTTTTCTTTTTTATGAATTTTTCTTTCAATGTTTCCCAGCTGATTTTGAAGCGAGGCGAGTTCTGATTCATACTGGTAAAGCTCTCTTCCATTTTCGTAGCCGGCGCGAAATTCCGGTTCGAACTCGGGTGGACAAACATAGCGGTAAGCCTGACCTTGACTTCCCAGTTCAAAGCCTTTGCGTCCCGTGCAGAAAGATTGGATGCCTTTATGGTAGCCGGCACGAAAATCAGGCTCAAGCTGGAGCGGACAAACAGACCTGTAAGGCAGTCCCTTTTGTCCCAGCTCAAAGCCCTTTTGCTCGCTGCAGTAATACTTCAAACCTTGGTCATGTCCATTGTAGTAAGCCTGGCGGTCCGCACTGATGCCATGCTCCAGGCAGGCTTTGGCACGGCCCTGAAATGTGGTGCGAGGTTTGCCCTGCCGGCCGTCCAGGCGGCCGATTTCATACCAGTCGGTCAGCAGGCAATCCTCCTTGGAAACTGAGGCACAGCCGGCAAAAATAAGCACAATTGCCATAATCGAGATAATACCAGTTGAATTTTTCATTGTTCTTTCCTTATCTTGAAATATTTATCCGAACATAGATCACTGGGCCTAAAATTCTGTCCATATCCGTCGATTATGGTAATAATCGGCCAAAATGCGGAAAACTTTAGCAAAGCGGCTTAATGATATAATTTAATATGTTAGGGCCGTTTCTTTTTGATGATTTCTGCTAAACTTTTCTAAATCAGGCACCCGCAACGCTCAAAGCATCGAGCCCAATTTTTGTTTTTAAAAAATCCACGGCCAGACTTCGGGCAGCACCGGCTTTGTCCGCAGCGAGCATCTGTTTAACCAAATCAACGGCCATGTTATGCGCCACTTTGCGAATGACCGCTTTTACGTTGGGGATGGCATGCGGTGCCAGGCTGAGTTCATCAACCCCGAGCCCGATGAGCACCGGTACGGCCACCGGGTCCGCCGCAAGTTCACCGCAGACCGCTACGGGCTTTCCGTGGCGGTGGGCTTCATCGACCACCTGCCAACTCCTGATGGGCCGCATCGCGGATCTCCAGAAGCCGGTCCACCGGCAACGGTCACGATTCCCAGCACCTGCGCCGTATCGAGCATGACGGTATCCGTCGGGCTCAGCTCCCCGGCTACCAGGATAGCCGGGTGCGGCAACTCCATGGCCGTCGCAACGCTTTGACCGAGCAAATCCAACAGGACCTGGCGACCGACGTCCACCACATCGTCTGCTCGCTGCCGCAGATAATCATCGGAAAGTTCACGATAGGTATCCGCAATCTCCAGTACGCTCTGCTGCCAGGCCCAGGCCGCATTCTCACCATTTTTGAAAATTCGCCTCCGGGTTTGATCCAACAGGGTCGGATCCTGGACAATTAGAAGATGAGCATCAAATATTGCCGCGCGAGTTTTTCCCAGCCCGGGTGCCATGGCCCGCCGTCGTTGCAGGATTGCCTCACAGGTTTTATCTTTGGCGTGCAGCAAATCCTCCCATTCCCGGTCGGGATTTTCCGCCCGCTGCCGGGGAACGTCCGGTGCGGACGCCCGATAATGGAAAATCGGCCCCAGAGCAATGCCTTCCGAAAGGGCAACCGCGGCGATGCCTTCCTCACCATCGGCTGTGACGGCAGCCGGTTGGGGTGGTGGAACCGTTTCTTCGGCATAGGCCTGCAATTGTTCATTCACCAGCTTGGCCAGTGCTTCCAGGGCTTTTTGCGCATCCGCTCCGCTGGCCGAAACGACAATGCGATCACCGCGGTTGACACCCAACGTGGCAAGGCTGTTGAGGCTGATGGCTGAAACCGGATCCTGACGCGAGCCGAACTTTTTGACCCGTACCCGGGCATCAAAAGCGGCCGCCGTCTGGACAAAACGGGCTGCTGGCCGGGCATGGTGTTGACGGTTAAAATGATTTCCGGCCGCTGCTCCGGTTGCGGCTTGTAGGGCTCGCCGAGGAGTTGAATCTCTTCGGCGCTAAGCTTGACCTGGGTGGCCGCCACCGCCTCTTCGATATGAGCGATCTTGCTGGCAATCACCACTTCGTCCCGGCGGGTAAAATCCCGCAGGAACTTGCCGGTCAACTCCTCCGATGGGCCGGCTGAATACATGTCGGCGGTATCGAAGAAGTTGATGCCCAGCTCGACAGCGCGCTGCACGATGGGCCGCGCATCGGCTTCATCGAGTATCCACGGCCGCCATTGCGAAGTTCCGTAAGTCATCATGCCGAGGCGGATGCGTGATACCTTGAGACCGGTTCGGCCTAAATTGACGTAGTCCATGTTATCCTCCTTGCATTCGGCTGGTGACATGACAAGCCGCTCATTATGACCGGTGCGATATGCATCATAAAAAAAGTGATAACCTCAGTCAAGCATGTTCGAATCAGCGATTCTGCTGAAATTCGCATGGGAGGCGAAATAACCTGATAATCGGTTTTTTGCAAATTCAGGGTTCTTATGGTTTAGAGATCTGATTGATAATTGGTTTATCGACCCGGATTATCCGCTTGTAACCTACCGGTAAGATAAATTAAACCGCCGACAAATCCGCCCTGGCGGACTCAAAATAGCCAAAAATGTCACCACCCGCGCATATATTCCCCCTTGACAACAATATCCGCCTTCGCTAATTGGATACTAATCGTTTCTGCCCATTGTAAGTCTTCCTATGTCGGGCTGCAGCCGAGCCGAATCCGGTACATAATTCATTATTTTCGCTTATTCAGCTCCCAAAAAACGAGTTCTTACCAATGATCAGGGTGGAACTTAGCAGCGATGGACCAGAAACACCAGTCACCGTCTATTTTCTTTTGGAAACCTCATTAATCGAAAGGAGGAAATTGAGATGAGCAAAGCATTATTTCGGGTATGCGCTGCAGCTTTCATTGCCAGTCTTATTCTCGGGCTTTCGACATCGGCAAACGCCCAGGAAACAATCACCCTGAGACTGTCAAGTTTTGTGCCTGCGAAACACTTCATGAACACAAGAGTTCTTGAGCCCTGGATCGAGACGGTTGAAAAACGCTCCGCGGGAAAACTTAAAATCAAACTTTACCCGGGTAGCACGCTGGGCAAACCACAGGCTCAGTACGACATGGCCGCACGGGGCGTAGCCGATATTACCTGGGGACTTTTGGGTTATACCCCCGGGCGTTTTCCCCTGGCAACGGTGATGGAACTGCCCTTTCTTTCCCCTTCGGCTGAAATTGGGAGTCGCATGGCCCAGAGGCTTTATGATAAGGGCTATCTAAAATCGGAGTTTAAGGATGTAAAATTGCTTGCGCTGGGCATGCCGCCGAACATGGATCTTCATGTGAATGGTAAGCTGGTTAAAACCCTTGAAGATCTGAAGGGAATGAAGATCAGAACTCCTTCTGCAATGATGGGGAAAATTATCAAAATGTGGGGCGGCGTGCCAGTACCTTTGCCAGCCCCTGAAATATACCTGTCGTTGGAAACAGGTCTCATTGATGGGGTCTTTCTCGATCCATTGACCCTTATGGGCGTAAGAGCGAATGAAGTTACCCAATACCATACGAGGATCGGAGTCTCCGCCCCGGTCTTCTTTTTTGCCATGAATCAAAAGACATGGGATCGGCTGCCACCGGAAATTCAGAAGGTAATCGATGAATTCTCCGGTGAGTACTGGGGAGCAGACATAGGTGGGGTTATTGCCGACAAAGCGTCCTTAGGTGTCCTAAAGAAACTTGAGCAAGCCGGTCATGCTGTCTATTCGCTGCCACATGAAGAGCTGCAGAGATGGCAAGATGCTGCAGCACCCGCATTTGATGAATGGGTAAAGCGCATGGAGGCAAAGGGGCTTCCCGGCAACGCGGTGCTTCAGGAAGCATTTCGTTTCAAAACCCAACTGGTCAACGCACGTTAAACGGATGGAGTGCAGCTGCCCTGCGCACCATTCATAAAATTTTACAGATCCGCGTTTGTCTCAATGACTTTAACGAAATCCGTCTGTAAAATAAAAGAATTCATCTACACCTTGAGTCGTGGCATCAATAGCATCGGTGTGGTACTTCTCATGGGGATGATGCTATTGATTGTGGTGGATGTTTTTTTGCGTCTTGTTTGCAATCAACCCATCATGGGCGCCTATGAGATCGTGCAATTTATCATGATGATACTCGTCTATTTGGGTTTGGCGTCTACTGCGGTACAAAAAGTCCATATCGGCATCGATCTCATGGTTGCCAGGTTCTCTGAAAGAACCCGCGCCTTCGTCGATAGTCTGACCCTCCTGCTGGGCTTTGGTTTTTTTGCCTTGGTCACTTGGCGAAACATCCTGAGAGCCAGAGTGTTGCTGCTGGAAAATGAGACCTCCTTTCTGCTGTCTATTCCTACGTTTCCCTTTTATTACATTCTCGCCTTTGGTTGCGGGGTACTTTGTCTTGTACTATTGGTTCAGTTAATCGAAACCATCGCCAAAGTATATCGGCTCTTTGCAGGAATTTGGATCGGTCCGATGTATGCTCTGGCCTCCGTTATCATATGGATTCCGTTCGCCGTTGCCGTCGGCTGGTTGGAGATCGAGATGAATTCACTGACAGCAGGTATTTGGGGCATCATGATACTATTTATACTAATGGCCGCCGGTATGCCGATTGCTTTTGCCATGGGGCTGGTGGGACTGGCTGGTTGGTGTTACATCGTTGGAGTCGATGCCGCCTTTGGCCAATTGGAAACCACACCCTTCGGCGTCGGTTCCGAATATATTCTCAGCGTGGTTCCTCTTTTTCTGCTAATGGGTCAGTTTGCATTTCACTCGGGCTTGAGCGAAGAGTTGTATGATACGTCTTATAAATGGCTGGGTCAATACCCGGGAGGGCTGGCCATGGCCACGGTTGGAGGATGTGCTGCGTTTGCGGCCGTGAGCGGCTCCGGTGTGGCGACGGCCGCTACGATGGGCACAGTTGCACTGCCGGCGATGAAAAAATATCAATACAGTACAAGACTGGCATTGGGAAGTCTGGCGGCGGGCGGAACGATTGGTATCCTGATTCCGCCAAGCATCGTTTTCATTCTCTATGGCATTCTGACCGAACAGTCCATTGGCAAGCTTTTCCTCGCCGGCCTGCTTCCCGGTGTACTCACGGTAATAATCTATGTCATTACCATTTTGCTCCAGGTCCGACTCAATCCAAAACTGGGTCCGCCCGGACCGGCAACAAAGCTCAAAGAAAAAATGGCATCGCTGCGGCAAACCCGCGGGATGTTGGCCTTGTTCATTTTAGTGATGGGAGGCATTTATCTGGGCTTTTTTACTCCGACCGAAGCCGGAGCGGTGGGGGCTTTTGGGGCTTTTCTGCTGGCTCTCTTGAGGAAAAAGATAAACTGGAAGATCCTGTATGCCTGTCTGCTATACACCGGAAGAACCACGGCGATGCTCATTATCATCTTCGTGGGTGCGATGCTCTTCAATTATTTTTTGGCACTCTCAGAGCTTCCGGAAAAGACAGTCCGGCTGATTACAGATCTGGCACTTAATCGTTATGGCGTGCTGACCGCTATTTTGCTGATGTACCTATTGCTAGGCTGTGTGATGGATTCTGGATCTATGATTATCTTGACGATTCCAATTGTCTATCCGATTATAAAAACCTTTGGATTTGATCCGATCTGGTTTGGTGTGATCATCGTCATGGTGGCGGAAATCGGAGCCATCACTCCGCCAGTGGGCCTGAATGTGTTTGTGTTGAACGCTATTGCTCCGGAAGTGCCCGTTAGCGAAATATTCAGAGGAATACTCCCCTTCTGGGGTGCGGATATGATTCGTCTCACTATTTTGGTGATGATTCCTGAGATATCGTTGTTTTTGCCGAATATCATGAAGTAACCGATATGGGTTCAACCCGCCAAGCAGCATGCAAAGGGGACTGGAAATTAAATGTAAATATATAACGTCCATAATTAGTAACTACATTCCAATTCAATAGAGAAAATCAAGGCTGTTCTTCAGCCCCGTTGACAATCGTCACCCCTGCCCCGGCGCCGATCCTTGTGGCACCGGCGGCAATCATGGCGGCGGCGGTTTCATAATCTTTAATGCCGCCGCTGGCTTTGACACCCATTTCGGGGTCGACGGTTTTACGCATCAAGGCCACATCTTCCAGCGTGGCGCCTCCTGCGTCAAAACCCGTACTGGTTTTGACGAAATCAGCGCCGGCGTTTTGGGCTATCTCACAGGCCTTCACTTTTTCCTCGGTGGTTAACAGACAGGTTTCGATGATTACTTTTAACAGGACCGGATGCTCAGCTTCATGGCGCACGGCCAGGATATCTTCTTGCACCGCCTTTAAATCTCCGGCCTTCAAGGCACCAATATTAATTACCATATCCAATTCCCGGGCTCCGTCTTCAACCGCTTTGCGGGCTTCAAAAGCCTTGCCCAGGCTGTGCATTGCGCCCAGCGGGAAGCCGATCACGGAACAAACCGCAATCGCGGTTCCTTTAAGTTTATTGACCACATATGCCACCCAGCCGGAATTAACGCACACGGCCTTAAACCCGTACCTGACGGCTTCCTCACAAAGTTTGTCGAATGCCGTCGAGGTTGCCTCCGGCTTCAGCAGCGTGTGATCAATATATTGAGCCATTTCTGCAGCTGTCATTTTGGGACTTTTCTGCGGGACCATATCAGCTCCTCCGAATAATTGTTTAGGCTGGGGCGCCAGGAGGCTTGCAAGCTGGAAAGCTTAAAGGATTCGATCAATTTAACCTTCTCTCCGCCCAGTTTCCTGACTTTCCTGAAGCTAACAATAAAAAAATTAAGTGCCAATCGGCCATAGCGCCCGAAAGGGCGGTGCATTTCAGCTTTATAGCCTCCAAGCCTGCCGGCTTTCTGGTTATTTCTGGCAAATTGCAGGTAACGTGTCAAGGTAAGATTGAACAGACAAATTGAGATAGTTTACTAGTGCCCATCCGGACGGCGGCGGAAACTTCTGAACCCTGAACCAGAACCCTGAACCTCTCTGCCCTAAACAAATAGTTTTCCAATCGGTTGAAAATCAGTTAATATGTCCACCATGAAAAAAGTTATTTTAATCGTTTTGGACAGCGTCGGGATCGGTAGTTTGCCGGATGCGCAGGCCTATAACGATGAAGGCGCAAATACGCTCGGTAATCTTTTTCTGGCATCGGTGATATTTTCAACCACCAAGGTTTGACCGAAGAAATTCACACCCGTGACAACATGGACGGAGTTGACAAAACCATCGCAGCCATGCACAAATATCACCATCAAAGCGGTCTGATATTCACAAATCTGGTTGATTTCGATATGGTTTACCACCACCGCCGCAATGTCGAGGGCTATGCGGCCGCCCTGGAGGAATTAGTTTCAAAAAGGATATCATCGATGAACGTCTATGAGTTAATCAAGAAGAAAAGGGATGGATTGGAACTGTCGCAAAAGGAAATCGGGTTTCTCATCAACGGGTTCGTAACCGGCCAAATTCCGGATTATCAGATGACGGCATTTCTAATGGCGGTCTATTTTAAAGGCATGTGTGACCGCGAATGTGTCGAATTGACGATGGCCATGGCCAATTCAGGTGATCAAGTCGATTTATCCGCCATCCAGGGCTGCAAAGTGGACAAGCATTCCACCGGCGGTGTCGGAGATAAAACGACCCTTGTACTGGCGCCGCTGGTAGCTGCCAGCGGCGGTATTGTCGCCAAAATGACCGGCCGTGAGCTGGGCCACACCGGCGGCACGGTTGATAAGCTGGAATCCATCCCCGGCTTTCAAGTTGAGCTTTCAAAAGATCAATTTGTTGGTATTGTGAATGACATTCACCTGAGCCTGATCGCTCAGACCGCCAGTCTGGCGCCGGCCGATAAACAAATTTATGCTTTGCGAAACGTGACCGCCACGGTGGATTCCATACCGTTGATTGCGTCTTCAATTATGAGCAAGAAACTGGCGGCCGGCTCTGACGGTATCGTACTGGACGTTAAAACCGGCCGCGGAGCATTTACGCCGTCATACGAGGATGCCCTTGAGCTGGCCAAAACCATGGTAGACATTGGGGAGAGTGCCGGACGGAAGGTGGTCGCGCTGATCACCGGCATGGAACAGCCGCTGGGCTATGCCATTGGCAATGCCATTGAAGTTAAGGAAGCCATCGATACACTGCGCGGCAATGGTCCCGGCGATCTGGTCGAGCTGGTCACGGAATTGGGAAGTGACATGCTGTGTGTCTCCGGTGTTGTCGCTGCCAGAGAAAAGGCCAGATCCATAATAGCTGAAAACCTCGCAAATGATAAAGGCCTGAACCGGCTGGCAGATTTGATAATCGCCCAGGGGGGAGATTCAGTGGTGCTGGACAAAACGGACCTGCTGCCACAGCCCGCCCAAAAGATCGAAGTCACCTGCCAAGCTACCGGTTATGTATCGGCCATAGACGCCCTGGAAGTCGGTCTGGCAGCAAAGATTCTAGGGGCGGGGCGCAAAACGAAAGATGATGCCATCGATCATTCGATAGGCATCTATCTAAAGAAAAAGATCGGCGATAAAGTAGCAACTGGAGATCCTCTGGCTGTTTTCTATTCGGACGGGGACGAAGAAAAGATTGAACCGGCCAGAAAAAAATTATTCGCGGCATACTCATTTGATTTAAATAAGGTTGATCCGCCCAAGCTGATTCATGCCAGAGTCACCAAGGACGGCGTCGATGAATTGTAAAGAAATACAACTCTTTCACCGCAGAGCCGCAGAGAGCGCAAAGGAAAGTTGTTTTATGTTTGCCGTTGAGAGGCCCCGCCTTGTGAGTCGGGATGCAAGCAACGGCAAACATATAGAAAAATCCGCCATATAAGGACGAAAATTCGGCAATAAGGCTGCACAAATTCTAAAATCAATTATATTGCCAGAAAGGCAGCAATTTTTCACTTTCTGCCCTCTCAGCAGAAAGTGAAAAGAAAAATCAACTCTGCGTTGCTTTGCGACTCTGCGGTGAGAAAATACTTAAAGATGATATCCGGAGGTTAAATGCAAAGGGCTAAGCCAGGCTTACAGTTTCAGCAAATTCTGAAGACTTTTCCAACGTCGGTGCACGAACCGCTCCAAACTATACAGAATGCCGGCGGCATGCTTGCAGCTGAGCACTGCCGGGCCGTTATGGAATCCTTAAATATATCCACCGAAGATCTGATGCCGCGGTTGCTTCCGATCGCCAGGCTGTATAGCGCAACGGCTATTTCGGACTTTCAGGTAGGCGCTGTGGCAAAAGCCGGGATGTCGGAAAATGCAAATTCAATTGCGCTATTTTTAGGGGCCAATATCGAATTTCCGGCCCAGGCTTTGACGCAGACCATCCATGCCGAACAGTCGGCGGTTATAAATGCCTGGCTTCAGGGAGCCAAGCAGATTGACGCCATTGCAGTGACCGCCACACCCTGCGGGTACTGCCGCCAATTTCTTTACGAGCTGGCAGGGAGCCAAAACCTGAAAGTCATTTTACATAATCAAATCAACGGAAAAACGGGCCGGCACAACTTATCGGATTTTCTACCGGAGGCCTTCGGGCCCCATGAACTCGGATCGGCAACCGGCTTGATGGCATCTCCCGCTCAACACGCTGACCTAAATTTTCATCCATCTTCAAATGACCCGTTTGTGCGGCAAGCCCTGGCAGCCGCCCAAAAATCTTATGCTCCCTATTCGCAAAATTACGCCGGCTGCGCAATTAAGACCATCGACGGCAAGATGTATGCAGGCCGATACGCTGAGAACGCAGCCTTCAACCCAAGTCTCTCAGCGCTGCACACGGCAATCATTCACATGAACATGGACAATTTTGAGTCGGAAAAAAAAATCACAAGAGCAGTGCTGGTGGAAAGGCCGGCATCCATCAGCCAGCGCGCTATTAGCGAACTTCTTCTCCAAACAGTGGCTCCGGGTGTCAATTTGGAGTACTATGAGGCGGAGTGAATTACCAATTTTTCTATAAATCTCTCACAGAGCTCGCCGAGCTCACAGCGTATTTTATTCTCTGCCGGCTCAGTGGACTCAAACGAAGCCCCGCGGAGCGGGATGCATGCATGGGCGAGAGAATGTTTTCTAGCGGAAGGATGCCGACAAAATGAAAGATGATTTTACAATCTACTTCGGTGGAAGTTTGTTCAACCATAAAGATTTGAGCGGCAATGCGCTGTTGGCGGAGTATATCGATAAATGCTCCGACAACAAGTACCGTTGCTGCCTGCCCCAGAATGTCGAGCAACATCATACCACTGCCCGTGACATCCGTAACGAGGTTATCGCTAAACTCATCGAATGCGATCTGGGGCTGTTTAATTTCGACGGCACCGAACTGGATGCCGGTGTGGTGGTTGAATTCATGCTGGCCAAGTTTCTGGATCTGCCGGCCGTGATTTTGAGGTCTGATTTTCGAACCTGCGGCGAAAAGGAGATTGGTGGCGAAGATTGGAACTTCATGTGCTCCTTTTACCCGCGTACACGGATCGTTAAGTTCAACGCCATAATATCCTATCAGGAAGCAGTGGAGGAGAGTAAAACGTTAAAAGAAACATTTGACATTTATTATTCCCGAGTTGCACGGATGGTCATTGAAAGCCTTGATGCGGTCAGAACCGAAAAGCCGCTTTTAAAGGGCGATCAAAAAACATTGGAAACCCTGTATCAATGGGCCCTGACGTTTCCAGGCAGTGGTATTAATAAGTTACTTTCCAACCCTTCGTTCGTGAAACAGATTCTGGCCGCGAAGATTAAGAAAGGACTTGCCTAGTAGCAAACGAAAACCCGATAAAAACAACGCTTTAAAAAGCAAATACCTAATATTTCAAATATTCCCATTGCCTCATTCTCTAAATCAAGTAATAATAGGGGCTGGGGTAGAGAGTGATAACATTCGTCGAAAGGCTGAAGGATATTTCCGCTTACAAGCTATAAATCAGATGTTGTATTTTGATCCAAGTATCTTGAGATACAATGATGGCGGATAACCTCATTTTATAGTTATAGCAAAGGAGGAGCGATTGTGGGAAAAAGAGATATTCTAATTGTCGTAAAGACCTATCCTGAGATCAGCCACAAGTATACGGAGACTGTGTGCACCGCCGGTGTTCTGGCTGACAGCAAAGCCTTTGTTAGGCTGTATCCTATCCGCTTTCGGTATCTCGAAGGGACAATGCAATTTAAAAAGTACCAGTGGATACGGGCGAATATAACCAAAGCAATTTCCGATCCGCGACCGGAAAGCTACAATATAGTACCCGACTCCATTGTACTTGGCGATATGATTAAGGCAGGCAAAACCTGGGAAGAACGCTGCGCATGGCTGCTAAATGAGAAAACGGTTTTTCCTTCGGTTGAGGCGTTGCGTCTGGCTCAGATAAATGCTAGCACCTCGCTGGGAATCGTAAAGCCCAAAATTGTCAATCAGGTCATTATCCGCCACCGAGATTCTAAAGAAGTGGAAGAGGCCATCGCAAAAAAGGATAGCGTGGTAGACCAACTCGACTTGTTTGAAGAGAAAAAAGACCTCTATATTTTACCCGTCAGGATCATGATTGAGTTTTCTTGCAATGATCCTGGCTGTGCCGGGCATAAAATGAGCATTCTGGACTGGGAATTCGGGCAGCTATATCGCAAGGTAATTAAAAGTGATGACTGGCAAGATAAAATTAAGTCGAAAATTATGAATGAGATATGCGCAGGGGATCGCGACACCTACATTATATTAGGGAATATGGTCAGCCACCCGCAAAGATTTTCTGTGTTAGGCTTTTTCTGGCCTCCAAAACAACAGGGGCGACAATTGCCGCTATTCAGTTAAATAGGAACAATATGCTCTACTTGTAGCCCGTTGCCGTCGAGTTTTCTTATCTCCTCCGCCACTACTTTTCGATGGCATTCTTGGTGGTTTCGCTCAAAACAAAGTAAGGCTACTTTGCGGCCACTGTTGATGAACGAGAGGATTTCGGCCAGATAATCAGTTTTAGCTGAAATATTATTTTCATACTTCCGAAAAAAACGGTCATAGTTGCCAGATTTGTAGAGCTCATCTCGCAGCTCTTTGGGAGCGCCCAGGGCCTGGTAATTTATATAATCAATGCCTTTGCAACTTAGCGATTCCCTCAAGGCTGTTTTCGAGAAGCCCTTTTTACGACTAACTGGCAGTTTTCGAATATCCGCCACCACATCAACACCGTTATTGGAAAGGTACGCCATGAATTGTTTCTGGTCGAGCTTTTCATAACCTATTGTAAATAATATCATTTGTTTATCCTCTTGGAATAATTGTTATTTATCATGAATCATCCGAACATGCAAATGCAAATTAGAATGGCACCATAAAGCATCAGGATAGGTCCAAGGAGAATCCATCCATGGGGATTGTCATAGATGGACGAATTATCGGTTTTTTTAGGGAATCATAAAAAGATACAAATTGATGGGACAAAATGAAAAAATTTATATCGCTGCCAATTCACGAACGCCCTCGGGAAAAACTCCAGCAAAAAGGCGCCAAATATCTTTCCGACCTGGAGTTGCTCGCCATCCTTCTTGGAAGCGGTACCAAGAATTCAGATGTTATGGTCCTTGCCGGTCGCATCTTAAAAGTTTTGGATAAAACGAGTACCAACCCATCTCTTGAAGAACTGAAATCTATCGAGGGCGTTGGCCCGGCCAAAGCCACACTCATTGCCGCCGCCACAGAATTTGCCCGTCGAAGAATCCGTCCCGAAGGGCTAAAGATTGAATTCCCTCCCGACGTTTTGCCCTTAATCCAGCATATTGAAGACCGCAAGCAGGAGCATTTCATCTGTATATCCCTAAATGGTGCCAACGAGGTTATAGCCGTTCGTACCGTATCCGTAGGCCTGGTCAACAAAACCCAGGTCCACCCGCGGGAGGTCTTCGCCGACCCAATTACTGACCGTGCCTCTGCAATCATTGTAGCCCACAACCACCCAGCTGGCAGCCTCACGCCCAGCAAGATGGACACCGAAATTACAACCAGACTCCAAGCCGCCGGAAAAACTCTCGGTATCAAGCTTGTAGATCACATCATCTTTAATAGAAAGGGCTACTTCAGCTTCCTTCAAAATAATATTTAAATCACAGGGGGGGAATGGATACCTTAGCAAAATGGGAATGCCTATGAAATATACTGTTAAGGAAGATAATCTTCAATAAGTTGGATCACCTCAACCTTTGCGGATTCATCGTTTGCGAAATCCTTTCTCGCACTATCGATAGTTATGACGGGGATCTGACCTTTAATCTCCTCAACCACATCTTGTAAAGCTTTATTGAGAGCATCCAGAAATTCTAAATTGATAGAGCTCTCCTCAGACCGTGCACGTTTCCTGATTCGACTCAATTCCGTTTTGGCATCACACTTCAAATAAACGATTAAATTGGGTTGAGGTAGTTCCTTTCGTATCTCCCTAAGAACCGTTTCAAAAGCTTCAAGTTTTGAACTAAACAGCCCAACTTTAGCGAACGCATGATCCACTAAAAATGAAAAGTCACAAATTAAATTGTTTTTACCCTCTTCAATTGCAATTTTGATTTGGTGATAGTGTAAGAGAATAAATGAAATCTCAGTCTCAAATATATATTTTCCGGGGTTGCAATAAAAGGCTTTCCAAAAAGGACTTTTCTTGAAGTCTTCATAGAGTGGAGTATGCTTTTGAGTATTAAATAAAGATGCAATGGTCGTCTTTCCTGCTGCAATACCACCACAAACTTCAAAGAGAAAATTATCCATAATTAATTAGTTCTATGCACTAGTGTCCGGTTTAGATTGATAAAAACCCTTATAGGTCCTTGAAATATAAACAAATATCGCCAGTTTTGCATGGGCAACCTTTTGAATTTGCCCAAATTGCTATATAAATCCCTTCACAGCCCATATTAACGAAGGGAGACGGCGATGCATCAAGGACGAATTATTTTTTCTCAGCTGTTAGATTTTCTACCCAAAAAGAGTTTTCGCACATGCGTTAAACGGTATAAAGGCAATTACCGGATTCGTTCATTTACATGCTACGAACAATTCCTTTGCATGGCGTTCGCTCAACTGACCTATCGTGAAAGCCTCCGCGATACGGTGGTATGCTTACGCGCATTGCAAGGCAAGCTTCACCACGTTGGCATTCAGACCGAAATTGCCAAAAGTACTCTCGCTGACGCCAATGAAAAGCGTGATTGGCGTATTTACTGTGACTTTGCACAAATACTGATTGGTCAGGCCCGAAAGCTTTATGCTGATGATGATTTTGGTCTCCAACTTGATGAAACAGTTTACGCATTGGATGTATCCACAATCGATCTGTGTCGTTCTGTTTTTCCATGGGCACGGTTTCGATCAACAAAAAGCGGTATAAAGCTCCATACACTACTTGATCTGAGGGGTAATATCCCTTCGTTTGTATCTATAACCGATGCCAAGGTCCATGATGTCAACATTCTCGATGAACTATTACCAGAGCCCGGCTCAATTTATGTTATGGACCGCGCTTATCTTGATTTTGAAAGACTATACAAACTGCACTGCGGTTTAGCCTTTTTCATCTTGAGAAGTAAAACGAATACGAAACTGCGTCGGCTTTACTCCGCACCAGTGGATAAATCTACCGGCATCATTTGTGATCAGACAGTACGCCCGGTCGTAGCAAAATCGGCAAATGCTTATCCGGAAAAACTCAGACGGATAAAGTACTACGATAAAGAAATCGGAAAACGCCTAACATTTTTAACCAACAACTTTTTATTAGAGGCCCGAACCGTAGCAGATTTGTACAAGTGCCGATGGCAAGTGGAACTGTTCTTTAAATGGATCAAGCAGCACCTGCGGATAAAGAAATTTTTCGGTATTTCTGAAACCGCTGTTAAAACACAGATCTGGATTGCTATCTCCGTATATGTGTTGGTTGCCATCATGAAGAAGCGCTTGAAGCTTGAACAGAGCCTCTACACAATTTTACAGATTTTAAGTATTACTCTTTTTGAGAAAAACCTTATTTCATGCGCATTCACAGAAAACTATTACGAAAACAAAATTACTACCGGTCATATCCAACTGAATTTATTTGATTCTTAACCGGACACCAGTGGCATCAAGTAAAACATCCGAAATATCTTTTTAATCGCAAGTCACCAAAAAGGAAAACTCAGGTAATAGTTGATTGGTGGTATGAACGATGGCTTAAACGCAGAATTTCAAAAAGTGGAATTTTAGACGAAATACGACAACATAACCTAATTCATCCGATAAACCATGGAGCTCGTGTAAAACTTCCGCGTACAGACATTGAACAAATTCAACTTTTTCAGTAACAGATTTATTTCTCGATTAACTAACATAAAAAATTGATTTTTATAACCTTTCAAAAAAACATCATTAATTTTAGCAAGTCGGTATCAACATAGCAGGATGTCCCTTATATATAAAATCAAAGTGACGGATTAATAAAAAGGTGCCGAATTAGAGCACGCATAGCTATCTCCCGTAAAAGAGTTGTCGCGGGCTAAGCTTGTGCCATACCGCATCACAGGCATCACGCGCAGCATTGGAAATGTCAATCTCCGTTGCTTTTAAATTCTGTTCAAGCTGTTTAATGGATGTGGCACCGCACACCACGGCTGTAATCGCCGGGTTGCTCAAGACCCAGGCCAGGGAAAATTCAGGCAGAGCACGGCCGTGTTCAAGGGCAACCGTTTTTAATTGATCAATAGCCGCAAAACTGGCATCACTCCAATAGGGCTGATTGTATCGATAGCCGAGATGGGCCAGGCTGAAGCGCGCGCCTTCCAGCGGCTCCTTGTCCTTGTCGTATTTGCCCGCGAGTAAACCGGCTGCCATGGGGCTGAACACACACACCCCCACCCCTTCTTCCGAACACAGCGGCAGCAGTTCGTATTCGATGTCCCGGGCCAGCAGATTGAAGGGGGGCTGGATGCAATCCCAGCGGGCCAGGTTGAGTTTGTCACTGATCCACAGCGCCTTGCAGAGTTGATAGGCTCGAAAGTTGGAACAGCCGAGGTAGCGCACCTTTCCCTGGCGGACCAGGTCATCCATGGCCCTGAGCGTTTCCTCAAGCGGGGTGCTGTAATCCGGCATGTGCGCGTAATAGATATCCAGATAATCGGTCTTGAGCCGCCGCAGGCTTCCTTCCACTGCCTGCATGATGTGCTTGCGCGACAGCCCCATATCGTTGGGACCGACCCCCTCGCCGGCGGGCCAGGCGTGAAAGGCTCTGGGACGCGCCAAGTCAATGGGACCGTAGTCTTTCTGTTCGCCGTACTTGTCATCCTGTTTCCGGATGTGCCCGCCTTTGGATGCAATCACAAGCGCGTCCCGTTTGCCTTTGATGGCCTTTGAAACGATCTCTTCGGTGACGCCGTTCACATACATGTCTGCCGTATCGATAAAGTTGACGCCCAAATCGATAGCCGCCTGTATGATGCGGATGGATTCTTTCTCATCCACCTGGCGTCCGAATGTCATTGTTCCCAAACAAAAGGAAGATACCTTGAGTCCGGTTTTCCCCATCTTTCGATATTCCATTTTAAACCTCCTGATATTTAGTAGAATATTCATGTCCTATAGAAACTGATTCTTGATGTCAAGAAAACGACCTGTCCTTTATCGATTATTCAGGTCTATGCAACATTTGTGCTTGACCATATCTTGAATTTTTGAATCCGGTACTCATAATAATGGTAATTCCTGATCCGGCTAAAAGGCAGCATTCATCTCTTGATGGGGATGTGAAGGAGAGAAGTGATGATCATCAAACAGCTCGAAATCGGCTACATGGACAATTTCTGCTACATCGTCGGTTGTGAAGACACCCGAAAATCACTGGTGATCGATCCCGACTCTGGGAAAATCCATTCGACGCCTGATGAAGCTGCCGGATGATACCATCATCTGGCCCGGTCATAACTATGGCCCCAGGCCCTCTTCGACCATCCACTGGGAAAAGCGAAACAATGTTAATGCCAGAGAGTATGGATACTATGAGGAATAATTAAATAGTTCCAGATAAATATTCTGTAACAAAAACGGTGAATTTTAAACTATCCAGCGCCGGTCAACCCGCTCTTCGATCTCGAGATTTTAAACAATTGCCATAAAAACATGTTGATTGCTTGCCATTGATGCTGTAATTGTTCATGTATCAACCGCTCCGGGATCTAATAAACCGTAATTTAAACGTCGAACTGGTTTCAAAACCCCATCTAATGGTCAATGCTGAAATGCAAGCCGACTTATAGTGCTCACATACTACCGTCTAGGCTGCGCTTTTTCGTCAGCTGGCGCCCCCGATTAGGCGGGATGACTCATCTGACCTAAAATTGTCGTGTGCCGCTTGCCTTTGATCACGATCTGAGGTTTTGAAACCAGTTCTAAGAGGGGCTGCATATGAGTGTGCTGAACCTGGCCGTAGTCGGAGGCGGCAACGGCTCGTACACCATGGCGGGAGATTTCGCGCTGGCCGGGCACCGGGTCAGAATGTGGCCTGGTGCCAGGCAGAAACACGCTGAGCTGTATCGCAGCGCGAAGATCATCCTGGAGGGAATGGGCCGAACCGGAGAGGCGCGACTCGAACTCGTATCGGATGATCTAAGCGTCGTCGTACGAGGAGCCGATGTGATATGTTGCACGGATCCGGCCCCCTCCCAGGTCAAACGAGCATCGGCTTTGGCACCGCTGCTGGAAAATGGTCAGGTATTGTTCCTTTCGCCGGGATCTCTCGGCCCGCTCGTTTTTGAAAAAGCCATCCGCGACGAGGGCAGGCGGATCGATATCAGCTATGCAGAACCGGGCACGTTACCGTATCTCACCCGCAAGGTGCAACCCGCGAAGGTTCAGGTGAGCGGCCTGGCGGCACATCTGCCGGTGGGCGTATTCCCGGCTTGCAACACCGACCAGGTTTTAGAACGGGTAAAACGGTTATATCCGGTTGCCCACACCGTCGAGAACTCCCTTTCGGTGGCCCTGCTAAATGTCGGCCCGATCATCCACTCGGTTCTGTTTCTTCTTAATACCGGCGCGATCGAACACTTCTCAACCTGGGATATTCATAACGAGGGTACAACCCCATCAGTAAAAAAACTGGTTCTGGCCCATGACGCGGAGCGTATCGGGCTGAGAAAGGCTCTGGGGTACCGGTCTCACCATTATCCGTTTCAAGACCACTACAACTCAACCGGTGACACCGAATGGATGTACGGACGCAAGGCCCACACCGATCTGGTCAAAAGCGAAAAATGGCGGGAAAGTTTGAGTTTCGACCACCGTTATATCGTAGAAGACGTTAAATGCAATCTCGCGCTTATGGCCTCCATTGGCGATTTGGGCCGGGTTGAGACACCCCTAGCCGATTCATTGTTGACTCTCATCGGCGCCATTTTCGGGGAGAATTTCAGAACAACGGGGCGAACCCTTCAAAATTTAGCGGTGGGTGATCTGTCATTGGACGAGCTGACAACACTATTGTGGGAAGGATATGGTGAGGAATCGGAAAATCACAAATAGGAGCACTGAGTGAAAAGTATGATTGATTTTAGCCTTTTAAAAATTAGCTGGCCACGAATGGACACGAATAACCACGAATTTTTGCATTAGAGGTGAAAGCATGACAGCAGAGTCGATCGCCATCGTCGGACCGGGCAGGATGGGTGTCGGCATCGCAACTGCGGTGCTGATGGCAAACCAGGGGTATACGGCAACCCTTATCGATACGAAAAAGCGGCAACCCGGTAAGGAGAACGAGGCTTTGGACAGCGCGCGTGAAGAAGTCAATGCGAACCTGGAACTTTTAGACGGCCTCGAAATGCTCCATGGTGATGCCGCAACACTTAGCGCAGCCCTTGGGGTATCAACCGGACTGGAACAGACAATCGCCGGGTGTTCCTTCGTGTTCGAAGCGCTACCGGAGAAGGTGACGATAAAACAGGACTTTTATCGGGCGATTGGCCCCCACATGGATAAAGACACCGTGCTGGCCTCCGCTACTTCCACGTTTCATCTCGATGTTTTTTGGGATGTGTGCACCAGACCCGGCAATGTCGTATCCGCCCACTGGCTGAACCCGGCATTTCTTATCCCCCTGGTGGAAGTCACCCACGGTGAAAAGACCCACGAATGGGCCTCTGACGGAATGTGCGATTTCTTGCGCAGCATCGGAAAAACACCGGTGAAAATGAAAACAAGCCCCGGATTCATTGTCCCGCGAATTCAGGCGGCGGCCATGAACGAAGCGATTCGCATCCTGCAAGAGGGGGTAACAACGGCGCAGGAAATCGATACAGCCATCAAGGCTGGATTCGGATTTCGTCTGGCTGTTATGGGCCTGATCGAGTTCGTGGACCTGGGCGGAGTCGACATCCTCTTTCATGCCGGTGAATATCTTCATAACAAGCTGGGGGGAGATCAATTCAAGCCGCCCCAACTGGTCAGAGAGAAGATGGCCAGGGAAGAGATGGGACCCAGAACGGACAAGGGATTCTATGATTACAAAGACGTCGACACCCGTAAGCTGTTTCACGAAAAATACATGGGATTCGCCGAACTGTTGCATTTGTATGAGCGATCCAAATATCTAAACTTCGCCGGTGGCATTGCCGTTGACGCGCCACCGGGAACTGATCCTACCACAGCAAAAAGAAAGGATAAACCATGAGAGTCAACCGCAAAATACCGCTTATTGTCATGTTATTGGTCACTGTATCTTTTGTGTTCAGCGGCGGCTTTTCGTCGCCGGCTCAAGCCAAGGATAAACCGATAAAACTCACCTATGCCTTCTTTGCCCCGGCACGCACATTTCCCGGTAAGCAGATGGCGAAGTGGGCCGAAGAGATCGAAAAACGCACGAATGGCATGGTAAAAGTCCAGACATTTCCAGGGAGTACCCTCCTGGGAGCCAGAGATATGTATGACGGTGTATTGAACGGCGTGGCCGACATCGGTCTGGGTTCGCCCTCCTACGACCCGGGCCGTTTCCCTCTCACGTCTGGGGTCGCCCTTCCCGTCAACTTCCCGAACGCCACGGTGGCCGGTCTGACCCTGTTGGATCTGATGATGGAATTCAAGCCTGCCGAATACGAAAAATTTAAAATCATCACCATGTTCTCGACGGAGCCCGGGCATATCCAATCCAGGGATGCAGTCAAAAACCTTCAGGATTTGAAAGGTATGAAACTGCGTGCGGCAGGCACGGGTGTGCCTGTCTTGAAAGCCCTGGGCGCGGCCCCCGTCGGGATGCCCATGCCCCAGGTTCCGGAGTCGGTCCAGACCGGGGTCATCGACGGTACCATGACATCGCGGGAGGTGTTGCAAGATTTTAAACTAGCCGAAATGTTGCACAACGTGACGGAATATCCCACCGTGGTGGTCACCTTTGCCGCGGTGATGGACCAAAAAAAATGGGACCGTCTGCCCGACAAGGTGAAAAAAGTCATCGATGAACTTGCCCGCGAGATGGCCATCTGGACGGGACAGTACCATGACAAACAGAATGTGGGTGAGGCCCTCGCCTGGTCGCAGAAGAATTACAACCTGCAAATCCATAAGCTCTCAGCCGCCGAAAAGGCCAAATGGGACGCCTTGCTGGCGCCGATGGTGGCATCCTGGCAAACCGAGATGGATGCAAAAGGGCTGCCTGCTGATAAATTTCTGGATCGCCTAGGACAGATCCGAGACAAGTACGCCCGGGAATACAAGTAAAGGATCCGGGCCCGCAGGATCCGAATTTGAGTTGCACCCAAAGAGGTCTCTGGAATTCATTAGCAGGAGTAGGGGAGTATTGGAGTCATGGAGTATTGGAAAAAACCATTGCCAAAATTGCTCGGGCATTCAAAATGATTTTGTCCACATCTTCCTGATTCTGCATTTGTCCAATTACAATCTCCGAGACTGAGCAAATCATCATATTGCAAGGGTGTCAAAATGGAGGTTTATAAATCTCCGGTTGAATTAGGTCCAAAAGTCCAACACTCCAGTACTCCATCACTCCAGTACTCCGGAGCCGAGATTTACAAGAACTTTTGGCTATCTTAACATTATCTTATTAGTGGCATTAATTCCGACAATACTAAATCGGGTGATATGTTGTGAGCCTATTTGACCGCTTTATCTCGATTCTGAACCGGGGACTTGCCTGTGTGGCGGGAATTTCCCTTGTCGCCATGGTATTGGTGACGGTGGGGGAGATGGTGTTCCGCATGTTCGGCAAACCCATGGCTGGAACCGTTGAAACCATCGGCTGGCTTGCGGCGGTGACAACGGCCTTTGCCCTGGGCTACACCCAGATCCATCAGGGACACGTCTCGATCGACCTGTTTACCCGCAAACTGGGTCCACTGTTGCAGGTGATGGTGAGCATGCTGGTGTATCTGGCTTCGACGGCGCTATTTGCGATCGTGACATGGAATGTATTTCGCCATGCCGGTGTTCTGCGGGAGACGGGATCGCTGTCCGAAACCATGAAAGTCATCGTCTATCCCTGGGTTTATCTGGTCTCTCTGGGTTGCGCTGGACTGACACTGGCACTAATCGTTGATTTCTTGAAATCCTGTATCCAGGTTTTTAGGGGAAGTGCCGGTGAAGGATAGCCGATTCTATTATTGCTTGGACAGAGCGATTCCCCTGCGAAAATCCTTGTTTAATCATGCAAATAAACGAGGGAGGATAAACCGCCTGTCCAGGCCCCAACCTGCATGGTAGGGCTTCGTCTGGCGGAGCAGGGTTTATCCCCGCCCGCAAGGGCTTTAAGGTCGAACAAATCGCTCAATATAGGAATTACCTACTTAAAGGAGATCAATGAGTCCTAACACTGCTGCCGTCCTGGGCCTGATTCTTCTATTCGTGCTAATGGCACTTAGAATGCCGGTGTCTTTTGCCATGATTCTAGCCGGTTTTTTGGGTAACGCCTACATGATCTCCACCGATGCTGCCTTATACATGTTGGCAACAAATGTGTGGGGACAGCTTTCTTCTTATGGGCTGAGCGTCATTCCGCTGTTTGTTTTCATGGGGCAGTTGGCCTATCACTCCGGCATTACAGAAAGACTATACGTTGCAGCCTACAAATGGGTGGGAAGACTGCCGGGCGGGTTGGCCGGGACGACCATCCTTTCCAGCGCGGGGTTCGCGGCAATTTGCGGTTCCAATTCTGCAACTTCGGCAACCATGGGTACCATTGCCCTGCCTGAGATGAAACGCTATAACTATGACCGCGCATTGAGCACAGGCAGTGTGGCCATTGGGGGGACCCTGGGTGTCGTCATTCCACCCAGCGTTGTTCTGATCATCATTGCAGTACAGACCGAGCAATCGATCACCCAGCTGTTCATGGCCAGCATTGTGCCGGGAATCATTCTCACTGCTCTGTTTCTCATCACAGTTGTTTTGTTGTGCCTGCGGAATCCCAGCCTGGGCCCGCCGGGGCCCAGGACTAACATGCGGGAGAAACTGGTTTCTTTGACAGGGGCCATCGAAGCGCTGATTCTGTTCCTGCTGGTATTAGGCGGGCTCTACGCCGGATGGTTTACGCCCACCGAAGCGGGGGCGGCCGGAACCTTCGGGGCGCTTGTTATCGGGTTGGCGCGCAGAAAGCTTTCGACAAAAGAATTCGTCAAGTCAATTTCAGAGACGATCAGGATATCGTCAATGGTCGTCTTGTTGATTACGGGCGCCGTAATTTTCGGCCGGTTCTTGACGGTGACGCGTCTGCCTTTTGAACTGGCAGATTGGGCCTCCTCGCTTAACGTTCCGCGCGAAGTGATTCTATTTGTCGTGCTGCTGATATATCTTGTGGGTGGCTGCCTCATGGACGCCCTGGGCTTCCTGGTCGTGACCATCCCGATATTCTACCCGCTTGCCAAGGCCCTGGGATTTGATCCGGTTTGGTACACGGTGGTTATAACTTTGGTTACCACGATGGGCGCCGTAACTCCGCCGGTCGGAGTGAACGTGTATATCGTGAGCGGACTTTCGCCGGACATACCGATCGGGACGATCTTCAAGGGGGTTTCCATATTTCTAATCGCATACGTCATATGCCTGGTGATGCTCATCCTTTTCCCGCAAGTGGCGCTCTACCTGCCAAGATCATTGATGTGAGTCGACCGGACCATATCCCCAACCCGGACAAACCGGTTGTAGCGAAGCGTAAATCCCGCATGATCGGGGAATTGAAGATTGAAGATAGAAGATTGAAGATTTGTGGTATTCTATCTATTTTATTTCGCATCCATCGTCAAAAAAGCGAGAATCAGATAATAGATACCCAACACGGATAAACCGGAAAGAATAGCCCCAAAGCACCAAGACACAAAAAATAAATAGATAATATTCCTTTTAGACTATTAACTATTAACGAATAACTAATAACTCCCAATTGGTTTTAACTCACTTGGGGTAGCACTATTCAGCGATCTTATACTTTTTCAAGTTCACGTTCTTGAAACTGACTCGCCTGAAAATGTTGGTCCTCGGGTAGGGAGCAGTTGCATCGATACCCATTTTTGTTACGGTCCCGCCTTTGCCGTCCGGATTTATTTTGACCATCGGATTAAGAATGTGACCGATCTGATCCGGTAATATTATCAGGTCCCGCTCGGGATTGAACCGGGTTGTAATGGCCCAGTTCACCTCATTAGGATCATACAGGTTGACATCTTTATCCACGACCACTACCTTCTGGAGCGGTTCGAATGCCTTGAAAGTTTCCTTAATCGCCTCCTTTCCGATTCCAGCCTGATCCTTATTCAGCTGGATCACAACTCCGTAAAATCCGCACCCCCCGTGGTCCAAATACACTGCTTTAAGTTGGGGAATTTTCTGATTAACGAGGTTGAATATCTTGGCTTCAGCTGTAAATCCGACCGCATTCCAAACCTCTTGCCCGGACAACAGGCTGTGAAATACAGGATTTTTTCGGCGGGTAATCGCAAGCACCCTCATAACCCATCGCTTATCGCGTGAAGCATAGTAACCGGTTACCTCGGCAAAAGGCCCCTCTGTTTCCCGCGCATGGGGCAGAATCTCGGCCTCGATCACAAATTGGGCATCGGCATAGGCCGGCACATCAACCGTTTGAGCATTGATAAAATGGATCGGCCGTCCAATGATGTGATTGGCGATAGTGAATTTACCGTCACCTTGGCCGGGAATGATGGATGCCAACCAGGGTGCCAAGCCGACACCATTATTTATGGTCAGCGGGAGAGATTTGTTTTTAGATTCCATTATATCCAGGTAGGCGCCCAGATGCCGGCCGGGATCAATCAGAAAGGTCAAGCGGTCTTTGCGAGTTACCATCAATCTGTGGATGGATGTATTCGGAATACCTGTCTCCGGGTTCTTTACGACAACCACCGAGCAGTCAAAATACCGACCGCCATCCTCCAGAGCATGCAGCGGGACTGGCAGCCTATAAAGGTTGACATCCTCTTCAATAACCTCATTTGCAGGGCCTTTAGGGATAATGCGAGCCGGCAGATGATCTTTATTTTTATTCCAGGATCCAATTGCTTCCGCAATGGCAAAGGGAATTTTTTCCTTAGGCATTCCAAAAAGCTTGCCGACAATTTCACGATTCCATAACATTCCCATAAATACTGGATATTTGCTACCTTTAACACGCTCAAACAGAATGCATTTTTGGCCTTCAAACTTCTTGGCAATCCCTGCCAAGTCGTGTTTTGAAGATACCGCTGATTTCACCCGTACCAGTCTACCGGCCTTCTCAAGATAATCGATGCAACTGGCAAGTTCGGTGAGTCTCCTTGCTGCGCTTTCAGGCATTTCCTTTGGTGCAACTTTGGCAGAACCTCTTTTCATGATTTTCTTCATTTTCCTGTCTTCCGCATGGTTTTACAGACCTTTTTGATAAATTCCTCACCACCGGACAATAGTTGCTCATAGCCCTGGGGCGGTAAAATCTCACGCAGCAGTTTATCTGTATGTTTCCTTAAAATATCTCCGGCCCTCGGGCAACCTTTTTCTTGCCATTTCTCCAGGCTGAGCATCGGCCAAACCCGACTTGATTGCATGTAGGCTTTGAACTTTTGCAGGGTCAGCTGGGAAGTCAGATAACTGGCACCCGGTTCCATGGAAAGAATCTCGTCGAGACCTAATTCTTCAGGGTCCAGCGAAAATCCTTGGCTGAATTCTCTGCTGAACTGGATGATTTCGGCGGCATAAACAACCGTGGCCGGGGAAAATGCCAAAGAATCGAAATTGTTGCCCACAAAAGGGACCAGTCCGATTTTGCCGAGTGTGCTCGATAGGTGGTTGGCCCATAGGATTGCGCCTGACATCAGGTCGGGTCCCCACCCGATCGAACCGCCTGACGTACCGCAGTGGGGTAGGCTGTAATGCGACATCATTTCGGCACAGGCCAAATTCAACAGCATGCTTTGGGGCGAGTACATGCTGAGCATGGATCCCATGTCAAAAGCGGCCGGCAGACTGCCTAGGACGACCGGGGCACCCGCTTTTAAAAGCTGACAATAAGTCAGTCCGGCCAGCAGTTCGGCCGTCAACAGTGCCAGCGTTCCTCCCGGGGTGATGGGGCATGTCGCCCCGGACATTCCATAATTCGAAAAGATAACCGGCAGGCCTTTTGATACGGCCAAATCCAGCTTGATGGTCGTTTCGGCATTTAAAATCAAGGGCGTAATGGGATTGAAATAGGGCATGACGAAAGGCCGGTCATTTGCAGTGTCGATAAGTTCATCGATCATGTCAAGGGCGGCGGCAAAGGCGGTCGGGTCCGAAACCAGGAGGATCAGGGGTTTTTTGGAGTTGGCCAGCATCTCCAGGACACCCAGGATCTCCCCCTCCATCGGATCGGCATTTTGGATAACACCCGGCGTGGAGATGACATCGAATTCATCCAAAGCATCCCCCAGCCGGGTGGCGCAAACCATATGCCTGCGGTCAAAGGGGACCACCCTGTCGTCCAACGGCTCCTGATAATAAAGGTTGGTCACCCCGATACCGAACACGGCTCCCTCGGTACCCGGGCTGCCCAGTTTGAAACCGGGTTTCCCGTCACGACAGTAAAGCGCCAGTTGTGATGGTGCGGTGTTGATGGCCCACTCCACCAACTCCCCGGGGATGAGAAACCGGTCCTGGTCCGTTTTTCCGCCGACAGCCTTTTTAAACACGCGTCTGGCGTTGGGATCAGCGACCCGGATTCCTGTTTTTTCCAGAATCGTCAGGGCGGTTTCATGAACCTGCTGAATGTTGTCTGCGCTCAGAACCGTTAGGTTAGGTGTTACATTTGCCGTCATTCAACGCTCCGTTTAATTTTTTTTAGCCACGAATTGACACGAATTATCACGAATTATGGCAATGGTTAAAAGCAGGGCTCGTACAATGAAAAAATAAATATCGTGAAAATCTGTGTTAATCTGCCTGCCCCGTGAAATACGGAGACTATTTCACTGGGGTGTCCCAATATTTTAAAAGGACGGAGCTTAGCGACCTCAATAAATATTCATTCTTCAATCTTCAATTTTCAATTCCCCCACCGCTACTCTTTGACATATGGCACACCGATCGACGCCGGCGGGGTAGCGCGGCCGATGGCACTGGCCAGAACCAGGATTGTGAGTACATAGGGGATCATGTCGATAAACTGCGACGGCACCACTTTCGGCAGATACGGCTTGAGGGCTTCGCCGAATCCGAACAGCATTCCGGCACCGGCGGTGCCAAAGGGGGTCCACTTGCCGAAAATCATGGATGCCAGGCCGATGAAGCCCCGGCCGGCACTGATGCCTTTGACAAAATAGTGCGCGTGCTCCAGGGATAGATAGGCGCCGGCCATCCCGGACAGGGCTCCGCTGATAATAACCCCCGTATAACGCATTTTAGCCACACTGATTCCCAGCGTATCCGCCGCCTGGGGATGCTCTCCCACCGATCGCAAGCGCAGACCGAAAACGGTTTTGAATATGATAAAATGGGAGGCAATCACAATGGCGACGGTTAAAAAGACTAGCGGCGGAATTCGGATGAAGAGTGCTTTGAAGACCGGAATATTATGCAAGACGGGAACCCGCAGATAGGCTTCGACCTGAATCTGGGTTCGATTGTAAAGCAACCAGGCGCAGAACACCGTAATCCCGGCTGCGAAGACAATCAGCGCCAGACCGCTGACGATCTGATCGGCTTTAAACGTAACACAGACAACGGCATGTACCAGCCCCAGCAGCATGCCGACCAAAATAGCTGCCAGAAGTCCCACCCACGGACTGCCGGTGGCGTTGGTTACAGCAACAGCCGTAAAGGCACCGGTCAACATCATGCCCTCCAGACCGATGTTCACCACCCCGGATCGTTCTGAATAAGTGCCGCCCAGTCCGGCCAGCGTATAGGGGATGGCCAGTCGAATACTCGAAGCGAGGATCGCCAGTATCGTATCCATCATGGCTTAACCTCCTGCCGTTTCTGAATCAATTTGATCAGGCGTTTGGTAATCTCTCCGCTGATAACAACGAAAATCAAAATCGCCGCCTTCAAAACCAGCACGATTTCCCGGGGCACCCGGGTTGAGACGTCAATCGCCAATCCGCCATGATCCAGGATACCGAAAAGCAGCGCGGCCACGACCACACCGAAGGGGCTGTTGCGCCCGATAAAGGCCACGCCGATCCCGTCAAATCCCAGGCCTTCAAACACGCCGTAGCGAAACCGATGTTTGTATCCCATCACCTGGTTCACCCCGGCCAGGCCGGCAATCGCACCGCTGATGGCCATGGCCAGTACTGTATTCCTGGCGACACTGATTCCGGCACATTCGGCGGCTGACGGATTTAAGCCCACCGATCGAATTTCATATCCGAGCTTGGTGCGCTTTAAAAAAAACGCCACAAAAACAACCGTGCATATGGCCAGCAACACGGCCGTGTTCAGTAAATTGCTTTTCGGGAAATCGATCCCGCTGGCGTTCAGGTATTCGGCTATTCTTGAAAGCTGGGCGCTTTCAGCAATCTTATGGGTATGCGGAATCCATGACTCTTTAGGCTTGTAGGCCATGGTAAGGTACTGGGTAAATGCCACCGCGATCCAGTTCAACATGATGGTGGTGACGACTTCATGCACGCCGCGCCTGGCTTTCAAATAGCCGGGAATAGCCGCCCACATAGCCCCCACAACCGCCCCGCCTAAAATACAAAAAGGAATCAGCAAAAAGGCCGGAAACTTGACGAAGGTAAATCCAATCCAGGTAATCGCGAAACCGCCCATCACCATCTGGCCCTCTCCGCCGATGTTAAACAAACCGCACTGAAACGCCAGCGCCACCGCCAGACCGGTAAATATCAGCGGTGTTGCACGATACAGGACGTTGCCCCATCCGTCCCGATTGCTGAGCGCAGCCGTAAATATCGCATTATAGACCTGCAGCGGGTTCTCCCGGATCCGGGTTTGTCCGGCAATCAAGGCGCCATACAGCCGGTAACTCTGGTCACCGACAGCTGATTTAACATCCTTTTCAAAGGCCGATTTGTTGGGGAATTCTTTGCCTTTTAAGGCCTGCAGACTTTCCAGCACCCCGGTGGGGACGCCTTTTTCCTGCAGTTTTACAAATGCCGCCGGCGTAAATACAAAGCTTTTGATGAACACCAGAATAATGAGCCCACCGACCACAAATGCCAGCAGCACGGCCACAATCGGAGAAAGAATCCCCAGAAGGGTTTTATAGTGCAAAAATCGACCGATTTTCAACTCGGCACTCCCGATCTTTGTTTAAAGGGCTTATGAGTATCTCGCAGAGCCCGCAGAGTACACAAAGTTTAACGAAATCCATCTCTGTGTTCTCAGCGCGCTCTAGCGAAGCGGGCGAGAGACATTAACCATATTTAACCATTCAACGCATTAATCATTCCCCCCTCCGGTCATCATCATTCCGATGCGCGCTTCGGTAGCCTCTGCCGGTTGCAGGATGCCGACCATTTGCCCTTCGTACATCACCGCGATCCGGTCCGACAATGAAAGGATTTCCTCAAGATCCGCCGAAACCAGCAAAACGGCCTTGCCGTCATCGCGCGCCTGCAGGAGTCTTTGATGGATGAATTCGATGGAGCCGACATCGATTCCGCGGGTGGGCTGGGCGGCAACCAGAAGTTTGGGATTCTGGTCAAACTCGCGCGCCACGATGACCTTCTGCTGATTGCCGCCGGACAAATTGCCGGCCGGATTTTCCTGATCCGGAGGGCGAATGTCAAATTCCTGCAGCAAGCGTTGTGCTTTTTGCCTGATTGGACCGAAATTGATCACATCCAAAAGCATGTTTCGCACATACGGGGTGCGGTAGTGAATACCCAGTACCATATTCTGGGCAACCGAAAAATCCAGCACCAATCCCCGTCGATGCCGATCTTCCGGTATATGGCAGGTGCCTCTTTCCCTGATCATGCGCGGATTAAAATTTGTGACCCCCTGGCCGTTCAACTCCACCTTACCGCCTTGGGCCCGTCGCAAACCGGTCAACACCTCAACCAACTCGGACTGGCCGTTGCCCTCCACTCCGGCAATTCCCAGGATTTCTTTCTCGCGCACAGCAAAGGATATGCCGCGCAAAGCCGGCAATTTCTTGTTGTTCAGCGCGCTTAGATTTTTGACCGACAGAACAACTTCTCCGGGGTCGGCCTGGGTGCGCTGCACCCGGAAAAGCACCTGTCGGCCCACCATCATCGTCGCAATTTCCTGGCGACTGGTATCCTTAACGGCAACGGTGCCGACAACTTTGCCCCGGCGCATGACGGTCACCGCATCGGAAATTGCCATCACTTCCTGCAGTTTATGGGTGATAAAGATAATGGTCTTGCCCTGATCTTTGAGCGACCGCATGATTTCAAATAGTTCGTCGACTTCCTGGGGAGTTAAAACCGCTGTCGGCTCATCCAGAATAAGAATTTGGGCGCCACGATAGAGGACCTTGATGATTTCGATGCGTTGTTCGATGCCGACACTGAGCGTTTCGACTTTAGACGTGGGATCCACCTTCAGCCCGTACTGTTCTGAAAGCTCGCGCACGATCTCGTTGGCCCGGGATATGTCGACAAAACCGCCGCTGGAGGGCTCCTGGCCCAGGATCACATTTTCCGCCACTGTGAAAGGCGCAATCAGCATGAAATGCTGATGCACCATGCCGATGCCCAGCCGGATGGCATCGCCGGGATCGGATAATTGAACATCCCGACCGTTAATAAAGATAGCGCCCCGGTCCGGTTGCAAAAGACCGTACAGGATGTTTACCAGGGTGGATTTGCCGGCGCCGTTTTCGCCAACCAGGGCATGTATCTGCCCTTGCAGCACGTTGAAGTTCACATCGTCATTGGCCAAAACCAGGGGGAATTTTTTGGTAATGTGACGCATGTCAACGGCGAAATCCGCCACGGCACCGACTCCTAATTTGAAGGTTGATAGAGGTCAGAGGTCAGAAGACAGAGATCAGAAAACAGAAGGCAGAAAACAGAAGGCAGGGCTGAACAGCGAACCGCAGAATTTCGAAGGATGGAATCGCTGCGCTCTGTCCTTTGAAAAAATAAAAATCGCTAGAATCCCTTACTTCGACATTCGATGTTCGCTTTTTTATCTTCCTAAACGTCTGAACTTTGCCTGTCCGCCATCGTCCTGCCCTTTGGGACGACGGCGCAAACCTCTGAACCCTAAACCTCTGAACTTTGAACCTAACCCCTATTTCTCGGGAACCTTGATCGCGCCGGACAAAATATTTTTCTCGGCTTGGGTGACTTTATCGATCATGTCCGCTGAAACCAGATCTTTGTTGTATTCATCCAGGGCGTAATAGACCCCGTGATAGGTCCGGCCCTCTATTTGAACTGTGTCGCCCAGGCCGAATATCCGGACTCCGGCGTTAAATTTCCCTTCGCTGAGGTATTTGACCGTCAGGTACACGGCCACATCAACCTGTTTCAACATGCTGGTCAGGCCGTAGTTTTTGCCGGTCTCTTTGACGTGGCCGAGATGGTTTTGATTGGAATCGACCCCGACAACGTATACTTTGCGTTCTTTAGCGGCCTCGTACACACCGGCGCCGGTCAATCCGGATGCATGGTAGATGACATAGGCGCCCCGATCTATCTGGGCCAGTGCCAGTTCCTTGCCTTTAACCGGATCGGCAAACGCCGAAGGGGTCGTTCCGGCATAATCACTTAGAATTTTGCATCCCGGGTAGACGTATTCCACGCCGGCCTTATAGCCGGCCTCAAATTTATGGATCAGCGGAATGTCCATACCGCCGATAAAACCGATCGTATCTTTGCCGTCGGCTTTTGCCTTCATCCCGGCAATAATCCCTACCAGGAAGGACCCTTCATGTTCGGTGAACAACATCGATGAGACATTGGGCTTATCCGGAATGAAACCGTCTATGATGGCAAACTTCGTATTCGGGAAATCATCGGCAACGGCCTTGATCGCATCGGTAAACAGGAATCCGACGCCGAATACAAGATCGAATCCCTGGCTGGCAAGCATCCTGACGCCGGTTTCGCGGTCGGCATCCGCACCCGGTTCGATCTCAACGTGCGAGATATCATACTTTGAGGCCCACTGTAATCCGCGATAGGCCGAATCATTGAAGGATTGATCCCCTTTACCGCCGACATCGAAGACCAACCCGATCTTCAGTTTTGCAGCCCAGGCGCTACCCACGGTCAGGCCGCCCACAATAACCAAAATACAGATAATAGACAGAGCCTTTCTCGCCATAACAGACCTCCTTTGATAATTTAAGGTAAGGCAAGTTTGAACGAATCTTCCACTTGCGCTACCAAAGTGTATAATCATAAATATGGAGCGGATCAAGAACAAAAAGGAGAAGATGGTCACCCATACATTTTAAATATTGACAAACCGGCCTTCCTTCCGCAAATATTCAGTTTTCAACAGCTAAGTCTCCGCCTCCGGGCATCCGGGTTTTAGTTGTGAATTCATTGTATTGAATGGAATCCGCCTGCGGCGGATCGCCACCAAGACACAAAGACACGAAAAAAATATTAATCAAAGGTTTCAATTTGTGTCTTGGTGTATTTGTGGCAATCCATTTTCCGGCGGATCCGGGTTAGGACCATAACGTGTCATATACGAATATCAAAGCGATCATTTGGGATTATGACGGGACTTTGGTGGATACCCGGCATAAGAATTTGAATGTCACCAAAAAAATTATCGCAAACACCACCAGAACGGATGCATCGGGGTTTCCGGCGCTGCAATCATTGGAAAATTATTACCTGGCCGATCGCAGAACTTCGAATTGGCGAGAGCTTTATCGGCAGGAGTTCAATTTAACCGAAAATCAAATTGATGAAGCCGGCCGGATGTGGACAGCCTACCAGCTCAATGACGATACCGAGGTTGCTTTCTATGAAGGAATAGAGGCGGTTATTAATGATTTAGCAGAATTTCCCCACGGTATTGTTTCTCAGAATTCCAGCAGCAGTATTGCTCGGCACCTGGAGAAAAATCATATTCGGCCATTTTTTAAACATATTGTGGGTTATGAAGAAGTCGATTTAAAAAAACAGAAACCAGCGCCGGATGGTTTACTGAGCTGCATGGAAAAACTGTCAGCCCTGAAGTCAGGCTCTGTATGCTATATTGGCGATCATGAGACGGATGTTCTATGTGTCCGTGCCGCCAACCACGCCTTGCAGAACGAAAATATCAGGGTTAAAATATTCAGTATCGGCGCCTGTTATGATCCGGGATCGGATACCTCTGACTGGAATGTCCGTCCTGATTTTGAAGCTCACAGGGTTGCGGATATTTTAAAGATTGTCGATCACATCGGTCGTGCTTGTGGTATGGAAGGAGACGATACAAACAGGATTATATAAGATTTTTAACTTATTCCCTGGCTTCCTGCGATGAAAAAACAGATCATCTGGAAAATTTATATGAAACAGAATCCTTGAAAGATGAGGCTTTCTACAGAAATCTTCATGATCAATTACAGATTTTGGGAAAAAAAATCGCTTTATTCAACCGGTCGAAAAGGAGCACAAATCCAATCGATGATGTCGCTTGTCATGATGGCTATGGGTGCTTTATCCAGCATCCAGCAACCAGTATCCAGCATCTTTTTACATTGCCATCAGCACATAGTTCTCAACGACGAGTCGCTATAAGGTAACGCTGCGCTAATTTCAAGAAAAAGGAGTCCATAGTGGCAAAGCTTTATTTCCGTTACGGTGCCATGAATTGCGGTAAATCCACAGCACTGATCCAGGTGGATTACAACTATCGGGAACGGAACATGCACACGGTGATCATCAAGCCCGAAACCGACACCAAGGGCAGTGACAAGGTGATCTCAAGGCTTAATGTGGAACGTTCTGCAGATATCCTCGCCACCGGCAATGACAATTTGTATCTGATAATTGAAAATTGGCAAAAGGAAAAAGGCCCGGTCCACAGCGTGCTGGTAGACGAAGCCCAGTTTTTGACGCATTCCCAGGTGGATCAATTGTTCGAGGTGGCGGTGATTTTGGATATTCCGGTCATCTGCTATGGCCTGCGCACCGATTTCCTGTTAAACGGCTTCGAGGGAAGTGCCCGCCTGCTGTTGATGGCGCATAGTATTGAAGAGCTTAAAACCATCTGCAAATGCGGTCAGAAAGCCATCGCCAACGGCCGCAAGATCGGAGGCCGATTTGTTTTTGAGGGCGCCCAGGTCGCCATCGAAGGTAAGGCCAGTGTTGAGTATGAATCGCTGTGTGCCCGCTGCTATTTCAAGTATAAAAAAGAATACGAGGATCGTGAGCAGTTGTAGCTCAGAGATTATTTAGTAGGCATTTTTGCAGCCTCCTCAGCCTGGGAAGCGGCGACTGCGGCAGCGGCGCCGGCTTTAATCATCTGTTTCTCCAAATTGCTGCCTGAATCAGGGTATTCTGCCGGGTTCCCACCGTCCTCAGCCCCGTTAACTTCGGATGGAAGATAAACGGTAACATTGCGATGGGCAAATTCAATGCCCTGGGTTCTGAATCGCTCCTGGATGCGGGCGTATACCTCGCGGCGGACCACAAATTGATCTCCCGGTTTGGTCTTATACTTCACCCGTAAGATCATGGCAGAATCGTCCATCTCTCTGACACCCTGGGATTTTATTTTGCTGAGCAGCAGCGGACCGGTTTCCTCATCTTTTTCCAATTCTTTGCTTATTTTTTTGACAATTTTTCTGATTTTTTCAATATCCACATCATAGCGGACACGGACATCAAGCTTGGTGATGATATAGTCCCGGCTGAAATTCTGGACCGATCCCATATCACCGAATGGTATGGTATATACCATGCCCCGTGGATGCCGCAGCCGCAACGAACGCATGGAGATATGTTCGACCATGCCCTTGGTGCCGGCGGTTTCAATGTAGTCTCCAACCCGGAAGGCATCATCCATTAGAAAAAAAACCCCGGAAAGGATGTCTCGCACCAGGGTCTGGGACCCGAAGCCGACAGCCAGGCCCAGGATACCCGCCCCGGCCAGCAGAGGTCCGATGTTGATACCCACGGCACTCAGGGTGGTCAAAATAACGACCAAACCGATCAGGATAAGGATAACTTTGCGCAGCAGGGTCAAGAGCGTTCCTTTACGTGATCCTTCAGCCCCTTCTTCCATATCTTCCATTTCTTGCCCGGATTGGGGGCGGTCCTCCTCGAGTTTGCGGTCAATAATCGTGCGGCAAATTTCCCACACCACATAAGCCAGCAGAAGCGTTGCAAATATGCTCGCGGCCGACTGGACTACGGAGCGACCCAGCGGTAGATCCAGACCCCACAGGTTCATCACCCAGACAAACAGGGCGCAGGCGATAAGAATGCCCATCAAATTTCGAATTAGCGGCAAATTGCGCACGAAAAGCGGTTCTTTCTGATCGGATGCACCATCTGCGTGCCTGGCAGATACCGGCTCCGGTGGCAGCGCAACTTTGGCGATCGCGGATAAAGCGGATATATCCATATCCTTTGGCAGGATATCCTGATTGACAATGCGGGGGTCCAATAGTTCGGTGTGCCCGGAGGCAATCAGCAGCAGACGGTTGCCGATGGAAAAGAGCAGCAATCCAAAAGGGATGCTCAAAATCGTCAAGAGCAGCGGCAGCACCAAATCCTTTTGATACAAAATTAAATTAACTTGCCAGAGCAGCTCGAACCCTAAAAGCCCCGCACAGGCCAGGGGAAACCACAGGCGGTTGATTTTGTTGCCGGAAGACGAGGATGGTGACTCCGCATCCGTGGGCGTTTTCATAACTAAGCGTGTAATCCGGGCGCGATCCATCCAAAGTATAGCCAGCAAAATAAAAAATTGGAACAGGCCCAAATGGGCATATAAAAGCAAAAAGACACCTTCGCTCATACCGTGGCTTCTTAACAGCAAAAGGGTTTTGGCAGCGAAAAGACTGACAATGATGAAGGTCATAAATCCAATGAAATATGTTGCGGCAGACATACAGTTCTGCGGAGCCACCCGCATATGGGGAGCCGCCGGCGAGTATAAGGCGCTCAATAAAATAAAAGCCAGGCGCATGATTAAAATCGGCGGCAAATAAATCATGGCCAATTCGTGCAGCGGGCTTTGGGCCGGGTAAAACAGAAGGTAGATCCCGACGATCGTCAGTGCAAATACAGTCAGGGAGATCAAGTCCAGGGCCGTGCGCGCTGAAAGTCTGGCGATCAGTTGTAAAAATGAGTCGGGAATGGTGCTTTGAAGCTGCTGTTTATGCTTATTTATAAATATGTTAAAGAGCCGTTCCGCGCCGAATCCGACGGCAATCAGCAGCATAAACAGGAGCATAATTTTTACCAAATGCCCCGATCCCTTTCCGCCTTTGAGGTGATTTAACGCGGTGGCCAACTCCGCAGGAATTTCCGAGTATTTTGAAGCCACAAAGGTTATTCGTTGACCGAAAATGGACAGGCTGTTTTTGGCGCGTTGAATGAACCGATGAAAATAAGATTCCTCGAAAAGCGTTTTCGTTTCCGCCTTGGAAATTTTTTTCAAATCCTGCACGAGTGCTGTCGAAGGCTTATCTGCGGCGTCATCGATTAAGCCCGCCGCATGGGTCCGGGTTCCGAAAGCGGTACTCAACGTGGCGGCAAAAAGGAGAAGAAAAACAGTTAGGATCATTCTTAGATTGATATTTTTCATAATAACACTCTTTTATTCCTTATAGAAATTTCGGATATATCGCAGCCGTTATTTTTAGAAAAAGCATCTTATCCTGAGAAATTAAGCACCTTTAGATAACAAATCAATTAAGCAATTAATCAGGATGAATAACAAGGTCTATTTCCTTTAGGATTCAGGCGAGTGTCGACGCCGCCGGCGCTGCCCGGCAGCGGTTTGAGGCCCAGCTGGAAGCCCTGGAGAAGCGGCACTATGCCAGGATAGAAATCCTGAGCCGGAAAATTACGGAGATGGTATCCTGCGGGATGGTGTATGCCGGACCGGATTCCTACACCAGCGTTAATTTAAAAGCGGAAGTGATCGGTCTGCCGCCGGGGCAGGCGGCCCTGATTGCCATGCTTAAGTTTATCTGTCGACCATCGCATCGCGGACCTTTTGTGCGAAATCCTTCATATTGAAAGGTTTCTGGACAAAATGCACCCCGTCCTTCAACACACCGTGACGGAAGATGACATTTTCCGTGTAGCCAGACATAAACAGGACTTTAAGATCGGGTTTTATCATTTTAACCTTATCATGTAACTCGGTGCCGCTCATCTGCGGCATCACGACATCGGTTATCAGTAGATCGATGGGCGTATCTTCTTTTTCAAAAAACCTCAAGGCGGCCATGGGGGTCTCCGCTGCCACAACGGAGTATCCGATCTTCTCCAGAATTGCGCTGGTCATCCTGCGTACCATGTCATCGTCTTCAACCAACAGAACCGTTCCGGAATGAGATGTCAGGGGAGTTTCCTCGGTTATCTTCTCGTCTTCATCCTCATCCATGATTCGGGGAATATAGATCTTGAAGATGGTCCCTTTTTCCGGTTCACTATAGACGTTGATAAAGCCGCCATTCTGCTTGACAATCCCGTAAACGGTGGCCAATCCGAGCCCGGTACCCTTTCCCACTTCTTTAGTAGTGAAAAACGGCTCAAAGACATGCGCGAGCATCTCCTTGTCCATTCCAGCCCCATCGTCGGTCACCGCCAATACTGCGTAGCGCCCGGGTCTGAATCCCACGTGTAAACTGCAATAGGCCTCATCGAGATAAACATTGGCGGTTTCGATCGTCAGCATGCCCCCGTCAGGCATAGCGTCACGGGCATTAACAGCCAGGTTGATAAGAATCTGATCAATCTGCGAGGGATCAAATCTGACCTGCCAGAGATCTTTTTCTGGCAAAAAACGCAAATCAATATTCTCGCCGATTAGCTGAGAAAGCGTCTTTTTTATATTTTTGATCAGGTGATTCAGATCCGTAGTCCTGGGCGCAATGATCTGCTTTCTGGAAAAGGCTAGCAGCTGGCGGGTGATGTCCCGCGAGTGGGCACCAGCCTTTTCGATCTCCGAAGCATTCTTTAACAAGGGATGGCCGGTGGGCAAACCGGATTTAATCAATTCGGCATGCCCTAAAATAACGCTGAGCATATTGTTGAAATCATGTGCTACGCCTCCGGCCAGTTGCCCGATGGCTTCCATTTTTTGTGACTGCAGTAATTGTTTCTCCAGTTGCGTGCGTTTTGTGATATCGATACCATATGAAAGAGTACCGGCAAAGATGCCGTTTTCCAATAGCTCGGTGTTTTGAAATGCTATATACCGTTGCTCACCAGCTTTGGTCAAAATGGGATTTTCAAATGAACGGGGAAGCCCCTCCTGCGCAGCCTTCTGGAAAGCATCCCAAACGCTTGGATACTTATCCTTCGGTACCAATATTTCAAACCAGTTGCGGCCGATCAGCTCCTGGCGGGTGTAGCCGGTGATTTCCTCCGCGGCCTGGTTGAGCACCTGGATTTGGCCTGCGGCATCCAGCACCACGATCATCGCGTTAGCGGTTTCTATGAGCTTTTCGGCATAAGCTTTGGCCCGATGCAGTTCCGCTTCGCCCTGTTTGTGCGCCGTGATGTTACGCACAAAGGCCACATGAAACTCGCGTTCGCCAAACCAGATATGCTTTGCCGAAACCTCGACCGGAAAGATGCTCCCGTTCTTGCGGTAATGTAAAGTCTCCCTCCGCTGAGAACCGATTTGACCCTGTTGGTATTGTTCCCATACCTTGGCCAAATGCGCTTTCGAAAAAACGGGATCGATATCCCACAGATGCAGCCGCATGAGTTCCTCTCGGGTGTATCCGAGCGAGCGGCAAGCCTCTTCATTGACGTAGGGGAATTCTCCGTCGCGATTAATCCAGAACACTGCATCCGGAGCCTGTTCAATTGAGAACTTGAACATCTGAAGCTCCATTTCAGCCCGTTTGCGCTCGGTAATGTCTTGGGCCATAAAGAGCAAACCTTTCGAGCCAAAGGGAACCAGATGACAATCGACGAAGACCTCCTTGCCAAAGCTTGATAGGGTCACGGCTTCATGGCGTTTGGCGGATTGTGTCCTGAGTGCCGCTTGGGCCGAATCCAACAACCCTGATTTCTGCCAGGAGTCAATTTTGAGATAGTTTTGCTTGAGCACCTGTTGTTTAGTTGCTCCAACAATTCGGGCTATGGAATCGTTAGCCGCAATGCATTGTCCGGAACCGTCATAGATGGAGATCCCGACAGGAGATGCCGAGATGATGTCGGATAGTCTTTGCTCGCTTTCTCGCAACAACGCGATCGCTTTCATACGGTCGGTGATTTCCAGAATGATTCCATCCCAGAGAATATCACCGTTGGGCTGTAACTCCGGACGGGACATGCAGTCGTACCAGCGCACCTCTCCATTCACAATATGTCGCAATACTTCGCGCCAAGGCTGCAGCGTCTCAGCCGACCGCTTTACCGATGAGTCAAATTTTTCACGATCATCCGGATGGATAAGCCTGGTTATAAGGGTCACATCGCGCCGGAGGTCTTCAGGTGAAATATCGAACAACTTCTGCGAAGCGCCGTTCACGTATGGAAAAGAAAAAGTTCCGTCCGCATGCATTGCGAACACGTATACCATGCCGGGAATATTTTCCTTCAAACGGCGATATTTTTCTTCGCCGTCCCCGAGTGCAGCTTCGATCTGCCTTTTCCCGGCGATATGGTCACTCTTGATTTCAATCATTTGGTTGATTGCATGGGCGAGCCTGTTTATTTCATCATTCTTGCCGGACGTTTCGATGCGAATGGAAAAATCGCCGTCAATGGCTTTCCGAACCGCCTCAATTATATTGCTGATACGATTTATTTTTGATTCTTCAGTCATGTCTGCCGGTCCAACGCCTGGATCTGCGGCGCGGTTTAGCCGCGTCCGCTCAGCGCGGTGGTGATGAGCAATTGTGAGAACTTAACAACCATATGTAAAAATTCTGTTGTCTTAACAACCAAGTCATTCATTAGACCTGGTAATATAACAGTCCGATGCACATATCAACCCTTTCAGGCCATTTTATTTACTCAAGACATGATGAATGATCAACCATATCAGCATCGGATCTAAAACGAAAATTAACTGTACCTATCTCCCACTTTGCTTCGCCAAATGTTATGTGCCACCAACCCGCATTTGACCTTCTTGGGACCAGTTCAGACCCATCCTTATTGGGGTAATACCCGTCTTTTGGAAAAGATAACGCGGGGAATCCGAGTACAGACCGAAGAATCGACCGTGTTGATAGAAAAAATACGCCTGCTTACCCGCTGGCCGCCAGTCGGTAGCATAATCCCGCCAAAACAGCTCCCACCAATGCAAATGATACATATGGCACAAAAATCCGGCGCGACACCAGCGGCCAGACAGCCGCCATGGCCGGCAGGGTCGTGATGGGTCCGGCAATTAAAAAGGCAAGGGCCGCGGCCGGGTTCATACCCTGGGCCAGCAAACCGCTGATCATCGGCAGCGCCGTTAAGCTCGTGGTATAGGCCGGCACGCCCAGCAAAGCCGCGGTAAAAATGGCCATCGGCGATTGGGAGCCCAATGAACCGGCTATCCAGCTTGCGGGAACATACAAAGTAATCAGGGCCTCCAAAATGAAAGCCAGCGCCATAAATTTGCCGACCATCCAGGTTGCGCTCAGCGTCTCTTTAAACAACCGCCTTTTAAACGAAGTTGCATTGTCACAACCAGCGCTTTCAACCGGCTGACTATTGCGGCAGGCTTCGTTTGAGGCAGTACTAAAATTTACAGCAGACGGGAATTGCCGTACCGGGGACACTGCCGCCTCTGATGAGCACGACTCGCAAAGAGGCGCTCCGGCAGGCGAAATTACGAAGCTTGACGGCTGCAATACCGATACCAATTGCAGTAAAGTATCTGAAGGCGACCCAACCGGCACAACGGGATGCTTTGCCGGAGGTGACTCACGGACCCGGGTCTTAAGTTGATTCCACCCCTTTTTTATTAGCTCAAATGTGCTTTGCACTGGGGTGGACTTCCGGGAGCGCAATATCGGCTGCCCCAGCCAGCCTTTTACCATTACGAAATGGGTAATAAGGCCGGCCCCGAAGCTTAAAAACAATGTGGCCACCAGACGCCAGACCGCCAGTTCCCATCCGATCATCCCGACACTTAAGAAAAAGATTTCCGGATCCATCGAAGGCGAAGCAATCCAAAAGGACATCACCGGCGCCAGCGGCACTCCGCTGATCAGAAGCGATGCAATCACCGAAATGACGCCGCAGGAGCAAAATGGGCTGAAAGCCCCCACCGCCGTTGCCAGGATAATGGCCGTAAAAGGCTTGGCCGCAAATGCCCGTTTAATATATTTCGAAGCCCCCGACATCTGAATCGCCACCGCCAGGGGAATTGTCACCACTAGATAAGGCCAGATGTGCCGGAACGACTCGAAGATAAAATTGCCGATTTTTAAAATTTCGTCTAAAAACATTTTTCAAACCTCCTAATCCGGACGAGCCGGAATTGAAAATTGAAGATTTATGGATGTCGTTTCACTCCGTCCTTTTAAAGGCGATCATGCGGCCAAAACGCCGATGGCTTATTGACTTTAGGTGATTTATCCGCCTGATCAACATCCCATAGTTACCTGTCAATTTCAAAGAGCCTGCTCGGTTTATTCAATCCAGTTATGTCAGATTCTAAAGGCGGGAAAATTACTCTGTGATAAAAATATTATTTTTTCGTGATGCCCCTGGGATTTTATGTGGCTAACCTCTTTGTAGGTAACTCCTAAGAGTTGCATAAAACATCTTGGTTGAAAGATTTCCTAAAAACACATTTATCAAAGGAGGAAAATTATGAAAGGCTTGACTGCAGGAATTGCGATTGCTCTGATCGTGGTGTTCGGTATACTGTCCGCTGGGACGGCCCACGCCAAAGACAAGGTATCCGTTTACGAGGTCACCGTTACCAACATTACCCGGGGGCAGATCATCAGTCCGCCGATTGTCATCAGCCATAACGGTCGTTTCAAGCTCTTCAGTTTGGGAGATCCGGCGACGCCCGGACTTGCCGCGCTGGCGGAGGATGCGGACACTACCGAATTGAAGAATGAGCTCGACGCGTCGAGTTCCGTTTATGATGCTAACGAGGCGGGCGATGTCATTTTGCCGGGGTTGTCGGCGACAGTTCAAATCAAGACCAGACGCGGATTTCAGCGCATATCGGCAGCCGGGATGCTGGTCACTACCAATGATGCCTTTTTTGCCGTACGAAACGTATATGCCCGTTATTGGGGAGACTCGGTGGATTTCGCCCGGGCTTATGATGCCGGCAGTGAGGTTAACTCGGAAGATTGTGACTACATCCCCGGTCCGCCCTGCGGCAACGGCGGGGTTCGCGACACTGATGGTGCCGAAGGATATGTCTATGTTCATTCCGGCATCCATGGCAATGGTGATCTGGCTGCTGCCGACTTTGACTGGCAAAATCCGGTTGCAAAGATCGTTGTCAAAAAAGTAAAGTAAAGAATCCTGGCCCAGAGGGTCAGGCGTTGTTAGTACCCTAGAAAATTTATTTTAGCCGTTGGATAACCAATGGAATAATGGAATGGCGGGAAAATGGAATATTGGGAATCTAAAGCGGATCTTTTTCTAATATTAATTTATGATCAATGCCGAGTATAAAATTAGATCACATTCCGCCAAACCCAACATTCCAATCCAGCCTTCGTAGCCAAAGCTAGTTCGGCGGAGTAAGCCATTCCATTATTCCAGCACCCCATCGCATTCGCTTGCGGTCGGCCTCCGGCGGATTTTCTCTGGCCTGGCTCCGAGGGCCCAGGTTTTTAACGTTAGATTAAATTCAACCCGATTGATTTCAGGAGGCAAACCCAACAAATCGAAAGGAGTCACGCATGCACGACACAATAAACCCAACCATCAGATCCTTTTTTCTTGGTATTGCGATTCTGCTGTCGCTAGGTTTCGGATATATGGGCGCCCATGCCCAGGAGGCCGCCGAGCAGAAGGCCACGTTTTACGTATACTGATATGATGTCGGCAAAGCAGCCCTGGAAGGGCTCAACGGTGTCAATAAAATTAAAAACGGCTGGCAAAATTCTAAAGAGATCAACACGGTCTATTATGATCCGACTGCCGTTACAATTGGTGAAATGGAAGCTGCCTTAAAAAGGGCAAATACCTATCAGGGCACGGCTGGAGTTGCCAAGGATAAATGACTATTGGAAAAGAACAGCGCTTTCCAGCCAACTCGATATCTGAGCCGGATTCCATTCAGCACCTTTATATTGTTCTTAAGATAAAGCCTTTTTAGAATTTGATGCGCTCAAATTGGGATTGTATTGGCTATAGTCAATAAATTGCGCTACAATCCCATAGGATGTGGTCATTTAGAGTAAATATCGATGAGGTAGACGTTTTACCAATATGCCGGAAAGAGCCAACCGATATCCGCCAGTCCTTTTAATTTTAGTTGTAATTCTTGCTGCCCCCTGGCCACCGGGCAAGTTTCAAGCGTTTATAGCGTATCTATCTTTTCAGCATCCACTGTCGGATAAAAAACTCAAGCAGACCGATGCCGACTATCGGGCAGCCCAGGTGGCCGGACCAGATTATGTGGTAAGGCTCCCTGGCGTGGACGAGCGCCCCCGCATGAATCAAGAAAAATAAAATGGCCAGGGTACCGGCGCCAATACGAAATTTGTTACCATTCATAACATTGTCCGACACCGATCTAATAGCTGAATTTTAGAACAAAATTCAGGGAATACTTGACAATAATTTAACCTACAGCCTCAGCCGGATAAATGTCAAGATATTTGCTGCTTGGGCCGCAAATTATTAAAAGACAACGATCCGAATTCTAAAAAAAATTGGCTGTCCGAAGAGAGCCGGCTGAAAAATGTTATTTTTTTACAGTTGTTGCGGCTTGCATTTATCGGGAAAGTGACATATGACGAAATCGTCTGACTTCGGAAAAGACATTTGATGTACAAGGGGATAGGGCAATGAAACTCAACGCCAGGCTTTACGATTTATTTTTAGACCAAGCCCAAAAGGTCAATGTCTCCATATTAAGTCTCGGCCTCGGCTACACCGCCGTCACAACTTCCGACGGCGGGATCGGTATGTCATACACCTATTTCGGCGACAAAAAGTCCTGCATGGTTTTGAACAAGCACATTGATTATGAAGGCAAATCAGCTGATCAGCTGCTTGAAAAAATTAAAAGTGATAACACCGTTGAAAGAAGCATGGCGTTGGCGCTAATTAATGCCCTCAATTATAAAAAAGCCCTGAAATTGCCTGAGGACAACACCAACGAAATTATGTTCGATCGGTTTAAAATCGGTAAAGGCAGAAAAGTTGCCATGGTCGGATTTTTTGGTCCTCTGGTGAAAACTTTTGAGGAGAAAAAGGTTTCTCTAAAGATTTTGGATGAATCCAGGGGGCTGTCGCTCAAGGGCAATTTTTACCATGATCTCGCAAACTGGGCAGAAGTTTTATTTTTGACCTCCACCTCCATTTTAAACAGCAGCACCGAAGAAATCCTGGCCCAGGCCGGTGAAAAAGCAAAGACGGTAATGCTGGGCCCCAGCACGCCCATGGTGCCAGATGCTTTCGAACACCTGCCGGTCCACATGCTGGCCGGCACCGTGCCGCTTGATAAAAAGATGACGTTAAAAGCCATTCGTCACGGCATGGGAACGCCGGTGCTTCACAAATACAGCCGCAAAGTGTTCCTGGAATTAATCCGCTAATTAATCCGCCCAGAAAATAGAACTTTGGAGGCTGTAAGTTGTTTGTTGTCACATCAAAAATATCAGGCTTTCGAAGGTTCAGCGGATTAATTATTTTATGCTTCGCATTTGACCAGAAGACAGAAACCAGAAATAGCCCACCCTATCCCAAAGGTTCTCACCTTCTACCATCTACCTTCAACCTTATACCCCTCCTTTTTAGCCGTGCGCCGTGAGTCATGCGCCGAACGCCTGTCTGTTATAATCCAGCATCAAACATCCAGTATCCAGCATCGAGCATCCAGCATCAAACATCCAGTATCCAGTATCGAGCATCCAGTATCCAGCATCGAGCATCCAGCATCCAGTATCCAGCATCCAGTATCCAGCATCCAGTATCCAGCATCCAGCATCCAGTATCCAGCATCGAGCATCCAGCATCCAGTATCCAGCATCCAGTATCCAGCATCCAGTATCGAGCATCCAGCATCCAGTATCCAGCATCCAGTATCCAGCATCCAGTATCCAGCATCCAGCATCCAGCATCCAGCATCCAGTATCCAGCATCCAGCATCCAGTATCCAGCATCCAGTATCCAGCATCCAGCATCC